>Ga0268253_10000415_pt1 | contig 9988 bp, 11 predicted proteins | sample AgamicMgMarz_FD_200250 | JGI IMG/M metagenome (GOLD analysis project Ga0268253, IMG submission 200250) | Agave microbial communities from Guanajuato, Mexico - Mg.Ma.rz (v2) (version 3) | ecosystem: Host-associated > Plants > Phyllosphere > Phylloplane/Leaf | place: Guanajuato, Mexico | collected... | reverse complement strand
CAAGTTACTGTGGATGCTTATGATAAAGACGGTATAAAATCTGTAAAACTAAATACTGGCGAACAATTAACTTATAATGCTAAAACAAAGTTATACGAAATTAATAACTTGAGCATTGCAGACTATACTAAATCTGCTATTGAAGTAATTGATAAATCAGGAAATAGTACAGGTAACGTGTCATTTATGACAGCTCCAAGTGTAACTTTCCCATCTGGTTATGATGCTTCAAACGTAATTAAAGATGATGTTGATGTAAAAATAAATGGAACAAATAAAGTGTCGTTTATTAAAAATGGAACTGAGCTAGACTGTTCTACAAAACCATGTACATACACATTTACGAATAATGGAGAAGTAATTGCTAAACATAGCTTAGATTATAAAGCTTACTTAAAAAATATTAAGGTATCTAATATTGATAAGAAAGAGAACAATCTAGTACTAGAAGGCGACAGAAATAAAGATAACAAATTTGAAGTAACTTTAAATTGGAGCCTTAATATTACAAATCCTAAAGTAACATGTGAAAGTGCATCTGATTTAATTACTAAAAATGCTTCTGGACAAACAATAACTTTGACTGTTTTAAATGAAACGTACAATTGTTATGTAGAAGGAACATATGAAGGATACCCTATTAAATCTAATGACTTAACTATTTCACAACTTCTAGATGAAGAATTAAAAGTAGATAGAAGTACATTGAAATATGAAAGCTTAGATACAAACATCCTTATGGAAAAGGGTAGAAGCGGTGAATTCTATATGTTAAATGCAAGAAGAAGCAATTTTGATGATTATAGTGTACCTATTCCATCTTCAATGGCACAATAAATAATAAAAGCCCTTTATCTTCCTAAATAAATAGGAAATAAAGGGCTTTTATTATGCTGAATCATTAAGGAATATTAGAATAAAACACATAAGGAACAAGGCTGATAAAGCGTAGAGTAAAAATCCAATATGTACAAGAAAGGATATTATTTTTTTGAATTTCCTTGGCTCTTTAGAAGCTAAAAACAGACCAAGTACTTCGTAAAGAAGAAACAACCCAAATGTAGTGAAATATTGCGAAATCCATTCACCTTTTCCTGTTGGTGCCAGTGTAAGTGCTAATAATATAAGCGGTATAACAAGTGTATTCAACCAAAAATTATGAATGAGCTTTTTCATAAGTGCTCCTTTCATTAAAAAACATAAATCTATTATTCTTGAAGAGATATAGTTAAGTGCTGTAGGAATTCATCTGTAGACATATCACCGGAAGCATATAACCAGATAGCACCTTCAAAAATACGTGAGTTTGAAAGGGAAACCGTACTGGTAAGTAAATCTATTACTATTTTTAATTTATCCTCCCAATTGGGATAACCTTTAATTTGTTGTATATACGTAAGCAGTTGTTGAATTTGTATTTCCATTATGTAAAGTGCTCCTTTTAATTGCTATAAATCTATTAATACAGTAGCAAATATTTGTATAGTTATTCTGAACTTTTATATTCTAACTAATTTTTTTCTCCATATGTTAAAAAAATAGATTTTATTCTTAAATCCAAAATTATTTTAGTAACAACAAAAAAGCGGGTGCTTAGATATGGCATCCGCTAATTGTACGTTTATTTTCTTCTTATACTGTAACTAACATTTTAACTTGGTTACTAGTGAAAAATGCAACAACCTCAGTCGCTAGTAGAGGCTTTTTATTAACCAAAAATCCGTCTTGTTCAATGTTATAAACAAATGTATTAGACATATTAATTGCATATAAACAATAGACTTCTTCAATATTATGGATAACAGCATAACCCTTTTCGTTGTTAACAAAGGTCTTATCAATTTCTTTCATCATTTCAATAAAAGATACTACTACTTGCAACTCACTCATATAAATTCTCCTCAATAAATCTCACATAATAAAATAATATGCATGATTTTTTAATATCTTATCATTAATATAAAAAAAAGGTTGTAACTTAAACAACTTAAAAAAAGTCAGAGAAATCTCTGACTTATTCGAAGTAAGCATCTATATTTTCTTTTCTTTGGATTGCCGCTACAGCAGCGAAGAATGCAAAAATAGTGAAACATTCATGAAAAACTGCATCTGTTACAAAGTAAAATAGTGCTGAAATGAATACTCCTCCACCTAAAACAAAGAAAGCAGTACGATTCTTTTTAAGTTGAGAGAACTTCATAGTTGCAAGAAACCCCATACTTATAGAGAACACTAAAGAGATAAAGGTTACATAAACAATATCCAAATACCAAGGTGCATCGTTAATCATAGTACCTTTAATCATAATAAATAATGATGGTAGTAATGCGACAATAAACATTGCAATGAATCTTCGTTTCTTCTTAATTTTATTCATTTCTTTTTTACTAATAGTAGCTGCCATTTTGACAACCTCCTTATTTGATTTCTATAATTTTACACTCGATTTAGGAAAATGGTAGAAAAAAATGAAGAAAGTTGATATATTTAACTAGACTAGCTTATGCTCTACTATATGTGAGCTTCTACTCTATTAGAACGGGTAGCATATTTAATATTTAAAAGTGAATTTATAGGGAGGGAAAGCGTTGAATCCTGTTAAGAATAGTAAAACGCTCGTACAAAGCATTGAAGTGTTTGTTAGAAGGACATTATATATTTTCTTGTCTTTTTATGTGTTAAAGTTTATGGTTTACACCTTCACTCCAGACCTGCTAAATAGAATGTTAGGAAGTGTACCTATGTACATTCCAGTACTTTCTGCAATAGCTATACCTCTCACAATCTTAATTAGAAGCATAGCAAAGAGATTAATAAATGAACCAAACGTATTTATGGGCATGGAACAAGAGGATTTTAATTTGATAAAGCCTTTTATCCACCGTATAAGTATTGTTGCTTTCTATCTACTTATTCAAAGCGGAATAATAGCAATCTTTCTTCCGAATTGGGGCAACTATTACGTTAGCGGCATTCCAATGGCACTAGTAGTAATATTAATAAACTGCTTTATTATTTATATGTTTTACAACAAATATATATTTAAGACTTTAAAATAGGCTTCCATTTACAATTGGTAAGCCTATTTTTTTGTGCCGTGTAAAAGTGTAGTTATGTTTCTTTTATATAATACGTTTATCTAATATGTAGTAGTTTTTTAAAAAACTAGACAGATTCTTTATAAGAAGGGAAGGTAAGATATGAATAACAATCCAACGCTTGTCTTAAAATCTCCTCCAGGGGAAAAACTATGCTTTGATACAAGTATTATTCCTACAGGTCTTTTCTATATGGAAAAGATGGATAAAGAACAATCAGATATAATGAAGGGGGATATACCAGCATCTTTCAGGTTATTAACTTATTTATTGGTTAGAAATCAACATATTTTTGAAGTTCAGATGCTTGTTGATGAATTAAGTGGAAAGGTTAATAATGGCGAAATAACAAAGTTAATTCCACTAATTTTTGAGTACGACCTAGAAGACATTACAAACAATCTTATTGCTTATTTGGAAGACTTAATAGGAGAGGGATACATAGATTATCTGTACTTAAGGGGTTAAAATAAAAAAGCACTATTTATAGTATAAATAGTGCGCATGTTTCTATTTTCTTCAACTTAAAATTCAGCAAAGAAATGTTATTATGAAGCAAGAAAATAATTTGTATCTTTGTTGAGACTTAATGCAATACTGTCTATTCCTACAACAATTTGTTTAATCTTAGAACTATGTTCAAATTTTAATACATCCGTTGTGCCATTGTATTTGACGTCCCATTCATTCCAAGCGTATACAAACTTATGAGTAGTTAAATCGATATCCATAATTACATCTCTTGAACGTCTGTCCATTACTACTAGTGAATACTTATTCTTAATTTTAGAAATTTGAATAAATGTGTCTTTAATTCTTTCAAAGAAACAAAAATTATTGTTATTATCTGTAGAAGTTTCGTTTTCAGTTTGGTTTTCCTCAATGTATGATTTATAACAATATTGTTTTTGAGTAAAATTAGTAAGAAATTCTATAGCATTTGAAAGATGTAATTGATTGTTCCAATCGATAATTAGTTCAGTATTTGATAAATATTCTTTTGTATCTAGTCCAGTATTTAAGTCGTTTAAAAGAGTTTTCATTTTCATTGAAATCACCATTCCTTAGATTTTTTGACTATAATAATACAGTTACTTTAAAAGTCAATAAACTTCTTAATGATATAAAAAAATCCTATCGCAAGTCTGCAATAGGATAAATGATAGCAATTTCTAATTAAATATCTTTTAGGTTGTATGTTTCTCCTAAGTAACCCACGTCTTCTCCTGCATCCCAAAGTTGCAAAGTAGTATACTTCATTTGTAAAAGTTGATACCACAATTTGTAGTTTTCAGAGAAGGAAGGGGTTGAATATGCCATTCTCCAATATTCTTTGCATTTTTGAATCATTTTAAGAGGCAAATTAGCTTTTCTCATCCCTTTTATAGTATTTGTATGGCTATCAAGACAAACAATAGTCATCAAGTTATTTTCTTTAAGGAATTGCAATGCTCTTTTATCTTCATAGAGTGTTGGGTCAAAAGAAATTTCTTGTACTAACTCAGTATTACCATATCTTATCAATAAAAGAATAAATCCTTCAGAGCTTTTAATTATTCTCATATTAGCTTTAAGTTGAGTTATTACGCGAACCTCTTCAGGTGTAATTGCTGGATAGAATATTGAGTAAAGATACCCTTGATTCAAATCTAAGGCTTCTAAAATAGCTCCTTCTGTATTTAATAGGCTACTTGAATTTCCAAAATAAGTGAACGTATCTCCGACACCAAAATATTCTCTTTCAATTTCAATCTTATTTAAGTCTAAATTATTATTGTTGTCCATGATAAAACTCCTTTTTTTATAATTTTACCACAAAAGTTTTTTCGTGGTAAAAAGTTAGGGACATCTTTAATGTATTAGAATCGCCTGATAAAAGAAATCGCTATTTTTGCTTTTTTTAGATTCTCAATTTGTTAAAATACAAAAAACAAATTCAGAATTTCATGTGTTAATAGGGAGAATCACAGATGACTAGACGGAAATCACAAGAAGAATATGTCTCTATTTTAAATGTACAAGGGAAAGGTGAATACCAACTTGTTGCGGGGGAAAGTTATGTGAATAACAAGCATAAACTTCAGACTCTTCATGTAACGTGCGGGAGAATTACAGATATTTCACCTAGAAACTTTATAGCCGGACAAAGGTGTTTTAGTTGTAGTAAGGAAGAACGTTTACTAGAAAAAAGAAAAGAAGTATATGACGAATTTGCCTCATTTATAAGTGAAAATAATACTGAAGAGTATGAGTTGCTTCCTTTCTCTAAAGTGGAAGAGCTTCAAAAATCAAAAGTTCTATTTAAAATTAAGCATTTAACCTGTGAACGAGTATATGATGTTAGATTTTACGATTTTAAAAGGGGTTCTAGGTGTTTAAAATGTAGAACATATAGTTCTATAACAAAAACACATCAAAAGTTTCTTGAGGATTTTAAACAAGCGTCGAATGACGAGTATGAACTACTTAAAGGTGAAAGATATATTAACAATAGGCACAAGCTTAAAGTAATACATAATGAATGCAAACATATTTATTCAATTATCCCTAATAATTTTATAAGAGGAAATTCTCGGTGTCCTTTATGTAAAAAAGCAAAAAATAATAAATACTTGTCTAATTTAGCTAAGTTCCAGACAAAGCTTAAAGAGATTGTAGGGGAAGAATACAAAGTTATAGAGGCAGAAGGATATCAAAATAACAAAAGTAAAGTCTCACTATTACATACAAAGTGTGGTCATACTTACAAAATAATAGCTTCCTCTTTTATTTCGGGGAACCGCTGCGCAAAGTGTACTAAGAAAAAGAGTAACCAAAGGACTTTTTACAAAAAGACACATCAACAATTTGCTAATGAAGTTAAAGAGATAACAAATAATGAGTATTTGTTATGTAACGATATTCCTTATAAGAATAGTCAAACTCATGTAAAATTGATTCATACACTATGCCAGCACAAGTACTTAGTTACACCAGGGAACTTCTTGAGTGGCAAACGTTGTCCTCAATGTAGTTCCAAAAGAAAGAGAAAGCCTGTTAAAAAGACACACGAGGAATACATAAGTGAAGTCTACAATTTGGTTAAAGATGAATACACAGTGGTAAGTAAATATGTTAAATCCACTGTTAAAGTTAATATAAAACATATTAAGTGCGGGCATATTTGGAATATTGCTCCTAGCTCATTCTTATCAGGAACCAGATGTCCAAAATGTGCTCTTGAAGAAACGAAAAAGAAAAAAACTAAAAGCACAGTTTCATTTAAAGCGGAAATATATAGTCTTGTTCATGATGAATATAAGATTCTTGAAGGAGAAGAATATATAAATAACTCAACACCTATAGGCATGGTTCATAATAAATGCGGATATGTTTACAAAGTAAGACCGGGTAATTTTCTTTGCGGAAGACGTTGCCCAAAATGTGCTAAAGCAAACATCGGTGTTGCACAAAGAAAGAGCATTGAGACCTTTTCAAAACAAGTAAAAGAGCTTGGAAATGGTGAATACTGCTTAACAAGAAACTCAGTCTATACAAATACTGACACTCCGCTAGAATTAAAACATAAATCATGTGGTTATATATGGTCTATTTCACCTTCAGCTTTTATTAGAGGCGTAAGGTGCTCATCGTGTAATGGTGGAATAAGAAAAAGTCATGAAGAGTTTCTTAAAGAGTTTGAAAAAGAGAGTAAAGGTGAATACGAGATTTTGGAAGGTGAAGTGTATAAAAATACTCATACGCCTCTTAAAATTACTCATGTTAAATGCGGTACAGAGTATGAAGTTGCTCCATCCAACTTTTTCACAGGCAAGCGTTGTCCTAAGTGTGCATTCACGGGAATGAGTAAAGGTGAAAAAATAATTTCAGAAATTTTTGATGAAAATCAAGTTGAATACACACAACAACAAACCTTTAAGGGATGCGAATATAAAAAGTTACTTCGCTTTGATTTTGGTGTTTATAAAAAAGGAAAGATAAGAGCTGTAGTTGAGTATAATGGTCCTCAGCATTATGAAGAGATAGATTACTTTGGTGGTAAGACTGCTCTGGATTTAAATATAAAGCGGGATAATATAAAGAAAGCGTATTGTGAAGAACATGCTATCCCGTTAATCGAAATTCGTTATGATGAAGAAGTTTTACCAAAACTTTCGACAGAACTAAAAAAGGTAGATATACATATATAGGATTTAAATATAATACATACATATAAAGCCTTAAAGCTGTTCCCGTTTAGCGGTAACAGCTTTTTATTTTAATTTAAGTTCATTTTTAATTTCCTGTTCCGTAACCTTAGGTGTAATTTAAATAATTAGGAGATATATACAATGAATAACAGAGATAAACAACCTAAAGTTAAAGTGTTAAACATATTTATGGTTGTATCCTCAGTAGCATTAATACTATGGGTAATAGCCATTATTATAAGCATTGGTTTAATGCCAGATAAACCTTTACTACAAAGTAGCAAACAAGTTGTTTTAAATAAAGGACTTCTAGAAGAAAAAGTCGTTACAGGCAGAACAACAACTCTTGAATATGTTTGTAAAATAGATACTAAGACAACCTCATTTCAGTTTAGGGATAGAGAAAAATTAAATGCTAAATCATTGTGTGATGCTCTAAATGAAAATAGAGAATATATTTTTTCTTATAAACAAAATAAAGGGATTAACTTAATAAGAGACTATTATGTAGTGGAAGATTAAGGGAAAAACCTACACATGAATTAATCTTAGTGTAGGTTTTTTTGAAAAAAATAAAGTTTTCTGGAAAAACCGACATTTTAAAAATATAAAATGTTATTGTAAATTCAGAAAAACATTTCTGTAAGTAAATTGTTTTTACTTATATGGGAGGGACGAGCCATGGAACATATGTGGTTCGAAGTCTAATGCAAATATATGGAGTTGACATTGTTACTATTTACCTTTGGGGTCTAGTAATAACAGGAACCTTAGCTCTCTTATATATGCTGTTTGGAGACCTTATTAATGCTATTGGGGATATTACTCCAGGTTCTATATTAAATCCAACAGTTGTATTAAGCTTCTTTGCTATTTTATGTGCTTCAGGGTTTATTTTTGAAGAATCCACAAAAATAGCGAGTATTACTATCCTTATTATTTCATTACTAATTGCTATTGTGCTTGTAAGTCTTCTACACTTCTTTATTTTAGTTCCATTATCTAAAGCAGAACAAAATACAGCCAGCAGTATTAACGATTTTATTGGTAAAACAGTGAAGGTTATTACCACTATACCTATGGATGGTTTAGGAGAAGTAGTTATTCCATCTGAATTTGGTACCAACATTATGGCTGCTAAAAGTAAACAAAATATAGAGATATCTGAAGGCATGATGGTGTTAGTACATGAAATAGAGGATAGGGTTCTAGTTGTAGAACGTATTAATACATAAGTATTTGTTCTTTGAAATTTTACTAAGTAGGAGGAACAAAAATGGCTCTAATTATTGGTGGGGTTGCGCTAGCAATCGTAGTTATTGGTATTTTAGTATTCGTAGCAAAGTATCACACTGTAGGTCCGGAAGAGGCACTTATTGTGACAGGTAGTTGGTTAGGAAATGGAGCAAACGTAGTTACTTCTGAGGATGGCAAGAAGGTAAAAATTATTCGTGGTGGCGGTACGTTTGTTGTTCCAGTGTTACAACAGGCAGAACCTTTAAGTTTATTAAACTACAAATTAGAAGTTGGTACCCAAGATACAATTACTAAACAGGGTGTACCAGTTAGCGCTCAAGGTATCGCAATTATCAAAGTTGGTTCAACTATTGAAGAAGTATCAACTGCTGCTGAACAATATTTAGGAAAAGAACCAACAGAGTTAAAGAACGAAGCAAAAGAAGTAATGGAAGGTCATTTACGTAGTATTCTCGCATCTATGACTCCAGAAGAAGCAAACGGAAACCGAACTCTATTGCAACAGAAAGTAACTGAAGTGGCTTCAAGAGACTTTGGTGGTATGGGTCTTCGAGTAGTATCGTTAACAATTAAAGAAATTAAGGATTCAAAAGGCTACTTATCTGCGCTAGGAGAACCACAGATTGCTAAGGTAAAACGTGATGCAGCTATCGCCAATGCAGAAGCTTCAAAAGAGGCACGTATTGAGCAAGCAAGAGCTGAAAGAGAAGCACAAGCTGCTGAATTACAACGTGACACGCAAATTGCAGAGGCTACTAAAGACAAAGAATTAAAAGTTGCTGATTACCGTAAACAACAAGATGTAGCAAAAGCGGAAGCTGACCAAGCTTACCACTTACAAGAAGCAATTGCTAAGCAACGAGTTAAGGAAGAAGAAATGAAAATCCAAATCATTGAGCGTGAGAAGCAAATTGAATTGGAAGAAAAAGAAATTAAGCGTCGTGAGAAGCAATACGATGCAGAAGTAAAGAAAAAAGCAGATGCAGACCGCTACTCCGTTGAACAATCAGCAGAAGCAGAAAAAGCTAAAAAATTAGCAGAAGCAGACGCAATGAAATATAAAATTGAAGCAGAAGCAAAAGCTCGTGCTGAAGAAGTTCGTGTTCAGGGTCTAGCTAAAGCAGACATTGAAAGAGCTCAGGGTATTGCAAGTGCAGATGCTGAAAAAGCTAAAGGGTCAGCAGAAGCAGAAGTTGTGCGTTTAAAAGGTTTAGCTGAAGCGGAAGCAAAACGCAAAATTGCTGAAGCATTTGAACTTTATGGACAAGCTGCTGTTATGGATATGATGGTTCGTATGTTGCCTGAGTACGCACGAGAAGTTGCAAGTCCATTAGGCAATATTGATAAGATTACTGTAGTAGATACAGGTGGAAGTGGTAAGAGTGGAGGAGCAGGTAAAGTCGCAGGATATGCAACAGACTTAATGGCAACTGTTCAAGAAAC
>Ga0268253_10000411_pt1 | contig 10040 bp, 9 predicted proteins | sample AgamicMgMarz_FD_200250 | JGI IMG/M metagenome (GOLD analysis project Ga0268253, IMG submission 200250) | Agave microbial communities from Guanajuato, Mexico - Mg.Ma.rz (v2) (version 3) | ecosystem: Host-associated > Plants > Phyllosphere > Phylloplane/Leaf | place: Guanajuato, Mexico | collected... | reverse complement strand
CTTTTAATCAGAGGGTCGAAGGTTCGAGTCCTTCATGGCTCATTTTAATAAGCGGAAGTAGTTCAGTGGTAGAACACCACCTTGCCAAGGTGGGGGTCGCGAGTTCGAACCTCGTCTTCCGCTCCATTTCTATATAAAAAAAGATATTGGGGCCTTAGCTCAGCTGGGAGAGCGCCTGCCTTGCACGCAGGAGGTCAGCGGTTCGATCCCGCTAGGCTCCACCATACATATAAAAGTACAACCTTTAAGCAATTTGCTTAAAGGTTTTTTTGTGTAATTTCTACAAAATAGAATTGTATATATATTCAAAAAAGTGTCGAGTTGAGCCATCGCTCATTTAGCCGTTACAATAGGAGAGTAGCAACATTTGTGATGGGGGGACATATTATGAATAAGCTTTCAATTATTGGAGTACCAATGGATTTAGGTCAAACTCGCCGAGGGGTCGATATGGGGCCAAGTGCGATACGATATGCAGGTGTTATTGAACGCATCGAGAATATTGGATATAGTGTAGAAGATAAAGGGAATATTGAAATTGCCTTAGCTGAACGAGTACATAGTGATGAAAATACAAACTTAAAGAATTTAAAAGCTGTAGCAGATGCTAGCGAGAGGCTTGCTCAGACCGTAAGTGATGTTATTACAAATAAAAGGTTTCCTTTAGTGCTAGGGGGAGATCACAGCATCGCTATCGGAACACTAGCAGGAGTAAGTCGTCATTATAAAAACTTGGGCGTGATTTGGTATGATGCACACGGAGATTTGAATACAGCAGATACGTCTCCTTCAGGAAATATTCACGGTATGCCATTGGCGGCAAGTATAGGTATAGGAGACGACGCATTGACTCGAATTGGTGGTTATACACCTAAAGTCAAGCCTGAAAATATTGTGATTATCGGAGCACGTTCTTTAGATGAAGGAGAAAAAGAGTTAATAAAGGAAAAAGGGATTAAAGTGTATACGATGCATGAGATAGATCGAATGGGTATGACAAAAGTAATGGAAGAAACAATTTTATATTTGCGTGATAAAACAGATGGCGTTCATCTATCACTCGATTTAGATGGATTGGATCCACATGATGCACCTGGAGTAGGAACGCCGGTTATCGGTGGAATAAGCTACAGAGAAAGTCATTTAGCTATGGAGATGTTAGCAGAATCTCAGCTAATCACTTCTGCTGAGTTTGTGGAAGTGAATCCTATTTTAGATGAACGGAATAAAACAGCTACAGTAGCTGTTGCATTAATGGGCTCACTTTTAGGAGAGAAATTAGTATAAAACATTAGTACCTACCAAAAGGTACATGAAATATATATGAAGATAAAAAAAAGAAGCTCTTAGTTCGGATTCGAGAGCTTCTTTATATAGAGAAAAACTTTTCATATTCATTTAATAAACCATCTAGCTCTGAACTGACTCTCACTACTGTTAGTGATGATAAAGGGTTTTCTGCAGCAAGAGTGACCATGTTATTTCTGCATTCTTCAATTTGATTCAAAAGGTTCTCTTTTGTATGAGTCAAGCTTTCCACTCCTCTTCTTTTCATCTATACTAATTACATAACCTACGTACGATCTTTTTAAACGTATTTGACAAATTTTTGTTAAAATAATTAAGCATAAGTGAAACTTTATGATAAAGTACACGTATATATACTATCCCGCAATGGGCGGAGGTAACCGTTACATGGATTTATTATTAAAAAGAAAAATAAAAAAAGTAAAAAAAGGTGACCAGGATGCATTTACTGACATAGTAGAATATCACAAGGATAAACTTTTTCATCTATGTTATCGAATGTTAGGAAACCGGGAAGAAGCGCAAGACGCTGCCCAAGAAGCGTTTATTCGAGCCTATGTAAATATTCATAGCTATGACACGAGTAAAAAGTTTTCCACCTGGTTATATCGAATTGCTACAAATCTTTGTATTGATCGAATTCGTAAAAAAAAGCCAGACTATTATTTAGATGCAGAAGTAGCCGGGACCGACGGGTTAAATATGTACTCTCAAATAGCTGCCGATCAGGCCTTACCAGAGGAAGAACTAGAGCAAGTAGAATTGCAAGAATTCATTCAGTCGGAAATATTAAAGCTACCTGAGAAATATCGAACTGTCATTGTCCTAAAATATATAGATGAGCTGTCGTTAAAAGAAATCAGCGATATTTTAGACCTGCCTCTTGGTACGGTAAAGACTAGAATTCACAGAGGACGTGAAGCTTTAAGAAATCGACTTCGCCACTTGTAAGGAGTGAACTAAGAATGAAATGTCCAAAAATGTATGTAAATCTCATTCATGAGCATTTAGATGGAGATATTACAAAAGAAAATGAACTGTTATTAAAAGAGCATTTGCATCAATGCAAAGGTTGTCAGCAGCATATGCATCAGTTAAAAAGAACCATTGCATTTGTGCAAAGCACTTCTCATATAGAATTACCTATGAACTTTACAGCAGGTGTCATGGCTGGGTTACCACGTGAGAAGAATCGAATTCGAATGAATAGATGGTTTACAAACCACCCGATTCTTAGTGCAGCTGCTGTATTTGTGCTGTTAATGTCCGGCACCGTGTTTTCAGCTTGGGAAACGGATGAAGACTTTTCTGTTTCAAAGCAGCCGAACTTGGTCATTCACGATAAAACAGTCGTTGTACCAAAAGGTGAGACCGTCAAAGGTGATATTACTGTGAGAAATGGCGATATTAAAATTGAAGGAAAAGTAGATGGAAACGTTACTGTTATACATGGTGATAAGTATCTAGCTTCTGCAGGAGAAGTGACAGGCAATATTGAAGAGTTAGACAAGATTTTTGACTGGGTATGGTATAACGTCAAAACTCATGCCAAACAAGCTGTTGACTTTTAATAGTTGAAACATAAAACCGTCCGCTTATCTTGTTAGAGAGGAACAGTGGACGGTTTTATTTATATAAAAAGAAGGCTACATTATATAGGAACAAGGATTTAAAAATAAGATGTAATTTACAGTGTAATTTTGTTTTATGGTATAATAAAACGGTTATGTTATCTTTATTACATATATAGAGGAAGTGAGAAGATGCCTATTGGAGACCTGCCAATCCTCTCATATTTAGGAAAAATTGTTGATGTTCTCCTGGTATGGTTCGTCATATATAAATTAATTATGGTCATAAGAGGTACAAAAGCAGTACAGCTTTTAAAAGGAATCACGGTGATTTTAGTTGTCCGCTTTATAAGTAACTTCCTTGGACTAAATACGCTGCAATGGTTAATGGACCAAGCGTTAACGTATGGGTTTTTAGCTATCATTATTATCTTCCAGCCAGAGCTGCGCCGAGCGCTTGAACAGCTTGGGAGAGGGCGTTTGTTTTCACGCAGTAATTTGCCTGAAGAAGATGAACGTACCGTTACGATTGAGGCGATTATAAAAGCAACGCATTATATGGCTAAAAGACGCATAGGTGCATTGATCTCAATCGAAAGAGAGACGGGTATGGGTGATTATATTGAAACAGGTATACCGCTCAACTCTAATATTTCTTCTGAATTATTAATCAACTTATTTATACCAAATACACCACTTCATGATGGAGCGGTTATTTTACAGCGGGATCAAGTAGCCGCTGCAGCATGTTACTTACCTTTATCTGAAAGTCCTTTTATTTCAAAAGAATTAGGTACTCGCCATCGTGCTGCTGTAGGAATAAGTGAAGTAACAGATAGTGTGACTGTTATTGTATCTGAAGAAACTGGAGGCATTTCCGTTACCAAAAATGGTGAATTGTATCGTGAATTGACAATTGATACATTGAGAGAAATGCTAGAAAAAGAATTAGTCACAACTTCTAAAGCAACTTCTTCCACTCGTTGGCAATGGAGGTTGAAGAAGAATGGATAAATTGATGAATCGATCGTGGGTTATGAAAATTATCGCGTTGCTGTTAGCCTTCATGTTATATTTATCTGTTAATTTAGATGATGGTGCCAGTTCATCAAATAAGATTCTGAACCGAAGCAGTTCTGCCAACACTGGAGTAGAAACATTAACAGATGTTCCGGTTCAAGTATCCTATAATGAGAAGAACAGAATTGTAAGAGGTGTTCCGGATACGGTTATTATGACGCTGGAAGGTCCTAAAAATATTTTGGCTCAAACAAAGTTACAAAAAGATTATCAAGCTTATATTGACCTTGATAATTTAAGCTTAGGGCAGCATAGAGTCAAGGTTCAGTATCGAAATATCTCTGATAATTTAAACGTAGTGGTTAAGCCTGATATTGTAAACGTAACAATTGAAGAACGCGATTCAAAACAGTTTTCAGTAGAGGCAAGCTATGATAAAAACAAGGTCAAGAATGGATATGAAGCAGGGGAAGCAACCGTTAGTCCAAGAGCTGTCACGGTAACGGGCGCATCAAGTCAATTGGATCAAGTTGCTTATGTGAAAGCTATTATTGATTTAGATAATGCTTCAAAAACAGTGACGAAACAAGCAACTGTTGTCGCACTAGATAAGAATTTAAATAAATTGAATGTAACAGTTCAACCAGAAACGGTCAATGTAACAATCCCAGTGAGAAATATTAGTAAAAAAGTGCCGATCGATGTGATTCAAGAAGGCACGCCAGGCGACGGTGTCAACATTACGAAGCTAGAGCCTAAAACAGATACAGTGAAAATTATCGGTCCATCTGATTCTTTAGAAAAAATTGACAAAATTGATAATATTCCAGTCGATGTTACCGGTATTACGAAATCTAAAGATATTAAGGTGAACGTCCCTGTTCCAGACGGAATAGATAGTGTAAGTCCTAAACAAATTACCGTTCATGTGGAAGTAGACAAACAAGGTGATGAGAAAGACGCAGAAGAAACGGACGCAAGTGCAGCTGAGACTAAGTCATTTAAGAATTTACCGGTTTCTTTAACTGGTCAATCCTCAAAGTACACGTATGAACTGCTTTCTCCTACTTCAGTAGATGCGGATGTAAAAGGACCAAAATCTGATTTAGATAAGTTGACGAAAAGCGGCATTAGCTTGTCAGCGAATGTAGGGAATTTATCTGCCGGGGAGCACACGGTTCCTATTATAATAAATAGTCCCGACTCCGTTACATCAACTCTATCGACTAAACAGGCGAAAGTTCGTGTAACAGCGAAAAAACAATCAGGGACAAATGATGAGCAAACAGATAAAGAAACAAGTGGAAGCACGAGCGATAAAGAAACAAAGCCAGACACGGGAACTGGATCAGGAACAAATCCTGGGACGGGAAATTCAGGTGATTCAGCTGATTCAGGTGATTCAGGTGATTCAGGTGATTCAGCTGATAAACCAAACGAAGAGACTGATACACCTGAAGACAATACAGATACACCAACAGATAGTACAGAAACTGGTGACGACAGTAGTAATCAAAGTGATGAAAATTCTACACCCGTAGATGGACAGACAGATAATACATCAGGAAACTAAATGTTTTGACATGAAGGAGAGAAAATTAATGGGTAAGTATTTTGGAACAGACGGAGTACGAGGAGTTGCTAATAGTGAATTAACTCCTGAGCTTGCTTTTAAAATTGGACGCTTAGGTGGTTACGTTCTAACAAAAGATTCAGAGCGACCAAAAGTATTAATCGGACGCGATACACGCGTTTCTGGTCATATGTTAGAAGGAGCGCTTGTTGCAGGATTGCTTTCAATTGGAGCAGAAGTTATGCGACTAGGCGTTATTTCAACTCCAGGGGTAGCGTATTTAACAAAAGCACTTGGCGCACAAGCAGGAGTCATGATCTCTGCTTCGCATAACCCAGTTCAAGATAACGGAATTAAATTCTTTGGTCCAGATGGATTTAAACTTTCAGATGCCCAAGAGAATGAAATTGAAGCGTTAATGGATAGTGACACAGATCAATTACCAAGACCTGTTGGGGGAGACTTAGGTCAGGTAAATGACTACTTCGAAGGTGGACAAAAATATCTTCAATACTTAAAACAAACGGTTGATGAAGACTTCTCAGGTATTCATGTGGCATTAGACTGTGCGCACGGGGCAACGTCATCTTTAGCAGCACATTTATTTGCAGATCTAGATGCAGATATCTCTACAATGGGGGCATCTCCAAACGGATTAAACATCAATGACGGTGTAGGATCTACACATCCGGAAGCATTAAGTGCCTTCTTAAAAGAAAAAGGAGCCGATGTTGGGTTAGCATTTGATGGAGACGGAGATCGTTTAATCGCAATCGATGAAAAAGGTGAGATTGTAGATGGTGATCAAATCATGTTCATCTGTGCAAAATACTTGTATGAACAAGGACGTTTAAAGAAAAACACGCTTGTTTCTACCGTTATGAGTAACTTAGGTTTCTATAAAGCACTAGAAGCTAGCGGGATTGAAAGTGCACAAACTGGTGTAGGCGACCGTTATGTAGTAGAAGAAATGAAAGCTAATCAATATAACCTAGGTGGAGAACAGTCAGGTCATATTATTTTCTTAGATTACAACACAACAGGTGACGGTATGCTTTCAGCTATTCAGCTTGTAAATATTATGCAAGCAACGAAAAAGCCTTTATCAGAATTAGCAGCTGAAATGAAGAAATATCCTCAGCTTCTTGTAAATGTTAAAGTAACAGATAAGCATCATGTTACAGATAACGAGAAGGTAAAAGTGGTTATTGAAGAAGTGGAAAAAGAAATGAACGGTAATGGCCGAGTACTTGTACGCCCTTCAGGAACAGAGCCGTTAGTACGTGTAATGGTTGAAGCACAAACACAAGAAGAATGTGAAACTTATGTAACGCGTATCGTAGAAGTAGTAAAAGAAGAAATGGGCTTAGAGTAATTCATTAATTATATGCATAAGCGGTGACGTTTCAAGCCGTTTATGCATATTTTTATATTGTTGAGAAAAATTCTTGGAAATTATCTGATGCTAAAGGCTGTTTTTACAGATAGTAAAGAAGATAATTGACGTTTTCTCACTTCTTATTGTAATATTAAATCTGTTCGTCTCTTAATTTATGTAAAGGAGTGAACAATCTAGTTTAAAAGTGAATACAAAGCGCCTGAACTAAGTAAAGGGACGGAAACGACTTAGTTGACGAGGAGGAGGTTTATCGAAGTATCGGCGGATGCCTCCCGGTTGTTGATTATCACGGCCGAAAACTTGATGTGAAAAACAATGAGGTGACTTATTGGACAAAAGCATTGAGATGATAATCATTGATGATGAAAAGAGACTCTCTTTTCATACATGAAGGAGGATTTTATCTATGTGCGGAATTGTAGGATATATTGGAACAGAAGATTCGAAAGAAATTTTATTACGTGGTCTTGAAAAGTTAGAATATCGTGGCTATGACTCAGCAGGTATTGCAGTTGTTAACAATGAAGGCGTACACGTATTCAAAGAAAAAGGCCGTATTGCAGAATTGCGTCAGGCAGTAGATAACAGTGTTGTAGCACCAGCAGGTATCGGTCATACGCGTTGGGCAACTCATGGTGTACCAAGCCAAGAAAATGCTCATCCGCATCAAAGTACATCTGGACGCTTCACACTTGTGCATAACGGTGTAATTGAAAACTACGCTATTTTAAAACGTGAATATTTACAAAATGTAACGTTCAAAAGCGAAACGGATACAGAAGTAATCGTTCAGTTAATTGAAAAAATCGCAGCAGAAGGCTTAGATGTAGAAGAAGCGTTCCGTAAGACAGTGAGCTTGCTTCACGGTTCTTATGCACTAGCTCTTGTTGATAACGAAGATAAAAATACAATCTACGTAGCTAAAAACAAAAGCCCGCTTCTTGTAGGTGTTGGCGAAGGATTTAACGTTGTAGCGAGCGATGCTATGGCAATGCTTCAAGTAACAGATCAGTACGTAGAATTAATGGATAAAGAAACAGTAATTGTTACAAAAGAAGGCGTAACAATTAAAACGCTTGATGGTGAAGTGGTAGAAAGAGCACCTTATACAGCAGAGCTTGATGCAAGTGATATTGAAAAAGGTACGTACCCTCACTATATGTTAAAAGAAATTGATGAGCAGCCTTTAGTTGTTCGTAAAATCATTCAAGAGTATCAAAATGAGAACAATGAACTGCACATTGATGCAGACATTTTAGGAGCAATGGATGAAGCAGACCGCATCTATATCGTAGCATGTGGAACAAGCTATCATGCAGGCCTAGTAGGTAAACAATTCATTGAAACGTGGGCGAAGGTTCCAGTAGAAGTGCACGTAGCAAGTGAATTCTCTTATAACATGCCGCTTTTATCTGAAAAGCCATTGTTTATCTTTATCTCTCAAAGTGGAGAAACAGCTGACAGCCGTGCAGTATTAGTTCAAATTAAAGAATTAGGTTACAAAGCGTTAACAATCACAAACGTTCCGGGATCAACATTATCTCGTGAATCTGATTATACGTTATTACTTCATGCAGGTCCGGAAATTGCTGTAGCATCAACAAAAGCTTATACAGCTCAATTAGCAGTGCTATCAATTCTAGCGGCTGTAACAGCAAAAACACGCGGCATTGAATTAGAATTTGATTTAGTTCAAGAGTTAGCAATCGTAGCAAACACAATGGAAGTACTTTGCGACGATAAAGAAGAAATGGAAAGTATTGCTCTTCAATTCTTAGCAACAACTCGCAACGCATTCTTTATTGGACGTTCTGTTGATTATTATGTAGGTTTAGAAGGTGCGTTAAAACTAAAAGAAATCTCTTACATCCAAGCAGAAGGATTTGCTGGAGGAGAGCTTAAGCACGGAACAATCGCTTTAATTGAAAACAATACGCCAATTATTGCATTAGCAACACAAGAGCATGTAAACTTAAGCATCCGCGGTAACGTAAAAGAAGTAGTAGCACGTGGAGCTAATCCTTGTATCATTTCAATGAAAGGATTAGAAACAGAAGAAGATCGCTACGTGATTCCGAAAGTTCACGAAACACTTTCACCACTAGCAGTGGTTATTCCTTTACAATTAATCTCTTACTATGCTGCATTGCACCGCGATTGCGATGTAGATAAACCACGTAACTTAGCTAAATCAGTTACTGTAGAATAATAAGGTTCTAGACACCCTTCTACTATAGAAGGGTGTTTTTGTATGTCTGAGAAAGAGAACAAACACCGTTTATGCTAGAAGTTTCATTGAGCTAAAAAATATATTTGCTTGCTCCATTTATTTTATATAATGAAATAGGTAAAGGAACGAACCTCAGCTATTAAAAAGGATGTGGAAAGCATTAGTGGATTGGCTCAAAGTATAAAGTACGTGTTGCGAGGCATCTTTTTTGTCTTGTATTTTCCCTTTTATTTTGTATTTCAAGTCTTTTGTAAAGTATGGATATATTTCATCGCTCAGCCCCTCATGTGGATAGGGAAAAGAATTATTCAACCCGTCATTTATTTCATTTGGATATATATCATACGTTTTCTGTTCGTCTACCCTATTTCTTGGCTATGGAATGAGATAATATATCCTTTTATTCTCTTTGTTTGGAAACGGTGTTTTTTGCCTATAACTAGATTTATATGGAGATATGCCGTATACCCTATTTTGTATCTAATTTGCTACCCCTGTTATCTGTTATGGAAATATCTTGTGCTGCCTTTTTACAATGAAATTATTCTTCCTGTGCTTTCATTGTGTCAGCGTATCTTTTTCTGTTTCTGGAAGGGATTTAAGTGGATTGGAATTCATATAATCTATTACCCTTTACGCTGGTTTTGGGTGACATGTATATATAAACCGTTTAAAAAAGTATATATCAAAATCATTCAGCCTGTTCTCAAATGGTTTTCTCATTTATTTAGTTAACGAAATATACCAAAAGATTGCTTCTCTTTTTTAAGTATTAAACTCGAAAGATAAGAGGGAATTGATGTATAATAAAAACGGATATATCATTGCCTATTTATTTTATTAGATTCAATTTTGAAAGAGAGTGAAACAATATGGGCCGTAAGTGGAACAATATTAAAGAAAAGAAAGCGTCAAAAGATGCTAATACAAGTCGTATAT
>Ga0268253_10000407_pt1 | contig 10091 bp, 8 predicted proteins | sample AgamicMgMarz_FD_200250 | JGI IMG/M metagenome (GOLD analysis project Ga0268253, IMG submission 200250) | Agave microbial communities from Guanajuato, Mexico - Mg.Ma.rz (v2) (version 3) | ecosystem: Host-associated > Plants > Phyllosphere > Phylloplane/Leaf | place: Guanajuato, Mexico | collected... | reverse complement strand
CGGGACTGTATAGCTTCCGCCGACCCACTCGGAGCCGCCAGTCGTGCGCAGGTAGAAACTAGCGGCAAAGATTAAGAGCGCGATAACGTTGAGGCGTGCGTGCCAGTCAGCCACCTTTTTGACCGCGCGGTCTTTAATCGAGAGCCAGTCAATGATACCGAAAATGGCCGCCGCGACAGCGCCGATGATGCCGCCCAGCAGCGCGTAGAAAGCAATCCAGTCCCGCCACACCGGGTTGCCGCGCCAGAGATAGATGAGGTCTGCAATCAGGGAAAAGAACCAGAGGGCCAGAGGGAAAGGGATGAGCATAGGATGTATCGGATGCCCGCCAATACTCGCTGGACTTGCCATAGTTATCTCCTTCTACTGCCGCGCGGTCGTCTCTCAGACCTTCTGATGATACGGGCAGATTTGGTTGCTCCTTCGCGCGAGGCTCAGGGTTGTCACGATGGCCGGAGTGTTGACCCCTCGTCAGAGTCGAACACCTCCTTCTACAGGGGTCAAGATAATCACGACGCGCGCTTCAGTTCATCCGCCGCTTTGAGCGCCTCGCGCCGCACGTGGTCTGCCAGTGTTGGATGTATAATACTCTTTATCTTTCCCGTCTGGATGCCTTTCTCGGCTGCGGTCTTGAAATCAATGATGTCATCAACGGCCTTCTCCACAGGCCCCTTCGACGAGGGGACGCTCTTGTGCATCTGTCGGAAGGCGGCGCTGGTCTGCATCGCCTTCTGTATGAGCGCGTTCTCCTCCGGGTCTAAGAGGTGCGCTATGAAGTCTGCGTGCTCGCCCATGATTATCGTCCAGAACTCCGCCGCCTCTTTCATGTCGATTGCCGTGTCTCCGCGCGAGAATTGGTCGAGCCTTTTACTAAAGCGCTCAGCCTCGCGCGCAGTGTGCTCGAAGAAAGCGGGCCACACGAGGCTCATCAGGCGTCCCGCGGCCTGCTCGTCACGCATCTTGCGCTTGAAGTCTACGTAAGGCTTGACCAGTTCTACGGTCGAGCGATTGAAGGCTGCGTAGTTGCTGCGTTCGAGGCTTGCTGTGCGCGCCTTCTCAAGTTGGCCAGCGAAGGTCTGCTGGAACTGCTCGGCCTGAGCGCGCGGCCCTGCCAACTCCGGCCCTGGCATCAGCATGACGAAGAACTTGGCGTGCTCCATCAACTGCTCGTTCCAGAAAAGATTCTCTGCGACAGAGTGCGCTACTGGGTCTGTCGAGCCTGCTTCCGGTAGGAAGGTCGGCTTCATGCCGCCCTCTTTAGACGTGATTCCCTTGCGCCTTATATCCTGACCGTTCATATCCTGCCCGAGCACGCTCTCTAGGAGAGTGCCAAACAGAGTGGCCCCGACCAGAGTGGCCCCGCTAGCGGCTAAGATTTCGCGGCGTGTGATTCGCTGACCGGATTGATTATCTTGTGTGCTTTGGTTGTTCATCCTTCTCTACCTCCTATGTCCGAAGTTGGCAGGCGGGTGGGGGCCGTCTGTCTCTTTTATGCACGGGGCCATTTTGTTCTTCATTAAGATACATCTATTTTAGAATAAGTCAATGACTATTTTGACTTATTGTGCTTTCCACAAGATGCGTGTATATTCGTAAGTTAGAGAGCATCAATGAAGAAAACTAAACTGGATGAGCGATTTTTTGAGAGCACGCGTGGGCGCGTTATAGGGTTGCTGCGCGGAAAGTCTGGCACAGTCAATGAGTTGGCGGAAAGGCTGGATTTGACGGACAACGCCGTTCGCGCTCACCTGCTCTCGCTTGAACGAGACGGCCTGATACGGCAGAGCGGAGTGCAGAGAGGGCCGCGCAAGCCGCATTACTCTTATGAACTGACGCCGGAGGCCGAACAGCTTTTCCCTAAAGCCTACGACGCTCTGCTCAATCAACTAATCACCACTTTGAAAGGCAGACTACAGCCTGCCGCGCTCGAAGATGTGCTGCGCGAGGTGGGGAGGTCACTGGCCGCCGGGCATTCTTCAGACCAAAGCCCTGTCGACCTGAATGAGCGTTTGCAGAATGCGTTGGAGGTATTAAAAACGCTTGGCGGAGCGCCTAGTGTCGAAAGAGAGAATGGCAAACTGTTTATCCGTAGCGTCGCGTGTCCGCTCTCCGCCGCGGTCGTCGAACACCCGGAAGTATGCGGACTCGCAGAGGAACTCGTGTCCGCGATTGTCTGTGTGGAGGTTCGCGAGCACTGCGACCGGGGTGAGTCGCCTAAGTGTTGCTTTGAGCTAAAGAACACGGAATGAGTTTGTATCAACTTTTCGCGCTGTTCCGCAGATACTTAGAAACGCTTCTCCAGAGACACTTTCATTGAAATAGTCCGAGCCAGTTCATTTAGACAGACAAACATCCTTCGCTGAACTGTACATAAAAATCTTGTACCAAATAGATTGCGTTTACTTAGGACAATTATTTCTTATAGATTGCCATTCCCCAAAAGTTGATGTCCGGCGGCAGACTATTCCAGTGGTCGAAAGCGTGTGAGTCATCCGATTTGTAACGCAATCTGTAGTTCCCTGCCGGCAGGGTAATTACTAAATCCACTTTCCGGTTCTTACCCGCGCCGCCTGCGTGTGTGGTCTGTGGCTCCCGCATCTCCCAGACGGGAAGCCCCTTGTCTGCGTCTTCAATCCACCCGTAGTCAAACATCTCACCACCCTGGCCTTCGCCAATGGCGAAGATACGCACCTCCTGACTGCTCGCCAGACTAAACGCCACACTCTTATCTTGGTTGTCCAACACCTGCACAATCTGCGCAACGACCGGCAGCTTCCTTAGCTCTTCAGGCATCGGCTTGGAGAACAGTTCTCCATACATGCCCATCAGCTTTGCGGCTTCGCTTGCGCGTCCCACGCTCTGATGAATACGAAACTTTGTAACTAAGTCTTTGCTGTACAGATCAGCATAGGGTTTCCCCTCTATCAGCTTGAGCCGATTCTTCAGTTCCGCAGCGGGAGCACTCCAATCTATCTCCGGTAAGTTCTCGCCAAACTTGTCCGGGAAGATGAAGGTCTTTAAGAAAGCCATGCCCACGGGCGAGCTTAGCGCATCACCGGAGCCAAGGTCTGTCGGGCGGCTCAGATTGTCCGAGTTGGCCATGATGATGAACGTCATGTTTCGCTCTGGCACTTTCAAGATAAACGACGAGTTACCAGTCCAGTACCCGTAATGCCAAAGCAGCTTAGTGCCTTTGTAGTTCTGCGTGAACCATCCAAGGCCGTAAGGAAGTTCTGCGCCCTTCGTTGACAGAGTGGGCGTGAAAGCGAGTTGTTGTGTTTCCTTCGTGAGAAACTTATTCTGGTCAATCGCAATGTCATACTTCGCCATATCGAGAACGGTGGACATCAATCCGGCTGAAGTGCTGAAGCCTTGCGGATAGCTGATCTTCGTGATTTTAAATTCGCGGTCAAGCGCATAAGGTTGAGCCAGCGTCTTTACGACCGTGTCGAATCTTTGCCGGTGTTTCTCCGTAATCAAAGCTCTGTCCATCGCAGATTGGTGAGCATGAACCAGTCTCCAAGTTCCCTCTTGCTTGTTCCAGACGAATGAGTTTCTCCAAGGGCCCGCGGTGCGCGCCGCCCTGTTAGGAGGCGTGACAGTTTCGCTCATGAAGAAAGTTGCGATGGCGCTCTCGCCGTAAACGGCTGTCTCAAGGTCATGGACTTCAAACTTCAACTTGAAACCCGCACGGAAAGCTTCACGCAGTTCGGCCACGTCAATAAAAGAGGTTAAGAATCCTCCCTCACCTTGAAAGCCGTTATGCTGGGATGCGAGACGCCGCTCGATTTGCTCCACGTTGCCGGAATTGAAGCCTGCCATAATATCCATCACGGCGGCTTTCACTTCACGCTCTGCTGCCCCGCCAGCTTCGTCAGGCGATTTTGTGCCTACCATCTGAGGCACGTTCGGTGCCGTCTCGTCCATGCCGAGCGGGTCTAGAATGTTGGCTATTAAAAGTTCGCCGAACGACTTGCCTGTGGCCCTCTGAATCACCTTGTCCAATTCAGCAAAGCGATTGCCGTTATAACGGTATTGCTCGCCTGGGTTTCCCTCGGATGTGTGCGACAGCAAGTGGCGCACTCTGATGACGCCTTCGCTCTCCAGGTTAATGCCGTACTTTGAGACTGTATCGTCGAGCTTGACCTTTCCCTCTTGCACAAGCTGCATCAGAATGGTGGAAGCGAATGTCTTGGTCAGCGAAGCCAGGTGATATGGTGTATGTGCGGTCGCCTGTATCTTATTCTCTACGTCTGCGTAACCGAATCCCTTTGCCCAAAGCACCTTCTGATTCTTCACCACGGCGGCTGAGTAAGCAGGTATCTTCAACTCCTGCCGCAGATTCTCCAGAAGCATCTCCAATCTGGCGATTCGTTCGGCATCGGATAGCTGAACCGCCCGCGCAGTGTTGCGCGCGCCTGTCATCTGAACAAACATACCTTGCACGGCAATGGCAATCGCCAGAACTGCGTTCACTAATCCACGGGCCTTAGACTTCATGCTGACCTCCTTCGGCCTCGCACCTCTCTTCAACTCTGCTTCAGAAGCGTTAAGACTGTTTCTCATTCCTTGTGGTCAGGCTCTTCTGCGCGCCGCTCTCCGAAGATAATCGCCGCCAAAGCGTCTGCGATTTTGTCTGCTCCAGCTGTCTCCAGATTGCTCAAGACTATGATAGTCACCTTCTCATTCGGATAGCGTGCGAGAGATGTCGAGAAGCCGAAGGATCTGCCGTCTGCACGGATAATCTGGCGATTATGCCTGCGTGAAATTTCCCATGCGTAGCCGTAGTCCTCCAAGCCCGGCGTGAACATCGCTGCCAGCGAGCTTTGCTTCAACAGCTTCTCTGTCTGAAGAGCCTGCTCCCACAGGTACAAATCTTCGACGGTGGAGTAAAGACCGCCGCCCGCAGAGATATAACTCAAATCGTAAAAAGGAGCGTTGATTAAGCCTTTGTCTTTGTCGCGCGTGTAACCGTAGGCGCGTCGCTTTAAAATCGCCTTCTGACTCTCTAAGCCCGTGTCGGCCATCTTTAGCGGCTCAAAGATATTCTTCTTCAGAAAGTTCTCATAAGTTTCGCCGGATGTCCTTTCGATGACATAGCCCAACAGCATATATCCCTGTGAACTGTAGCCGACCTTCTCGCCCGGCGTGAACGCCGGGGCAACCGCTCTGGCGCGCTCAAAGGTCTTGGCAATAGTTGTCGGCGTCCTTCTAATGGAATCAATGTCCTTGAAAGATTGATAGAACTCTGGAATGCCGGAGGTGTGATTCAAGAGATGATGCAGCGTAATCGGCTGCCAACTCGGAAGGCATTCAGGCACGTACTTGCAAATCGAGTCGTGAACATCCAGTTTGCCCTTCTCTTGCAGCATCATGATGGCTGTCGCCGTAAACTCCTTGGTGATGGAGGCGATGCGATACTTAGTCTCTGGAGTGTTTGGTATCTCGTGCTCACGATTCGCCAGACCGTAACCCTTACTCAACAGCACCTTGCCGTTGCGCGCCAGCAGTATCACGCCGCTGAACTGTTCATCGCGGGCCAGAGCCCTAAGATATTCTTCAGCCCTCTGGGCAACAACCTTATCCGGCACGCTGACTTGAGCGAAGCTGCCACAGCACAGAAGAGCGTACGCGAGAGTTAATTGTGCGGAGCGAGTGATGGAAACTTTGATAAAATTCACTCAAAACACCTCACGTGTGACAATAGGGCAAGCGATGGGTACGCTACCGATTCGTGTTAATAATTTTGGCGGGAAAACTACGAACCTCTGCGCCCGTAGCTACGTCCCAAAATTTATGCGTGAAATTTAACCCGCCGCTTCTCCGTTAGCTGCGCCCCAAGCGAGCCAGAGTTGCAGCCGGGCCGGTTATCTTCAAGCCGTCACTCTCAAACGATTCCCAGTCATCGGCATCGTAGGTGAACACGGACTTGATGCCGGAAACGATTGCGGATGCCGCGTGGCGGGCGTCGTGAACTCGCCTCGCCCTGAGTTGGTGTGAGTCGGCTAAGTCCAACATGCGAATGACGACTTCTTGACCGTCAGTCAGAATCCGAATCATCGACGGCGGCTCCACCAAACGCCTCACTGCTTCCGCGGCCTGCTCCGGGTCGTGAGGCGGTTGCGCCTGCTGCCACGTCAACGCAGCGTAAACTTCACTCAAAACACCTGCGGTTGTACAAGCCTGCACGTCCCCTCTACGAGCCGCCTCCACCAGCGGTCGAGCCTCCGCGTGACGTGAATCACCTGTGAGCAATGCGCCAATAAAGATGCCCGCATCGAACAGCACATACTCCTTTTCAGTAGATGGCATCCTTCCACCCTTCAGGGACGTGCCCTTCTAATTCCGGCAACGGCTTCAACTGCGAAGTTGGCTCGATAGTCACCGACTCGCCCTCATCCAAGACGACGGTGATTGATTGCCTGCTGCGTACCACTTCGTTGAGTAACTCTTCGAGCGTGCGTCCCTTCAATTCTTCAAGAGTTTTAATCTTATGAGCTTCTTGAACCATCTTTTGCTCCTAACTATTCATAAGACCTTCATTATCTTCGATTCATATCATTTACGTAGCGCCTCATGCAGATTGATTACTTCCCTGCTTTCGGCACACGCGGGTGTGTGCAGCGCTTGACGCCTCCTTCGGAGCCATTTGGATAGAACCATGATGTGCCGTTACAGTCCGGGCATCCGTTAGCCCGTGAGGGCACACCTTCTTTAAAATTCTCTTTTAAAGCTTTATTTTTATTGGTAGCACCAGACGCTACAGTGGCATCTGGCGCTACTGTAGCATCAAATGCCACTGTGGCACGTTGCACCCCAGGTGGAGGGGGTAAGAGTATCTGGTACTCGGTTCCCCGCAGTGACCGGTCAGAGCCACCTTGCTCAAGTGCCAACCGCCGGATGTACTCAAGAAATTCAAGCTTTGAGATGACCTCTTGTAACTTCCTCTTTTTCAGATTACATGCCTGCTGGAGCCGTTCGTAGCCCACTCGGCACGTATCTTTTTTATGTCCCCAAGCCAGACGGCAGAGCCTTATTAATACAACCTGTTCGTAGGGGTCTAAGCGTGGCATTACCCGGTCAAATAAGTCCCATGTAAATGGCCCGTATCCTCGGATTTCAACTGGTGTATTCAATGCCACTGTGGCGTCAGGCGCTACTGTGGCATCAAACGCCACTGTGGCATCGGGATACAGTGAACTGGGTTGTGATGCCACAGTGGCGTCAGGCGCTACTGTGGCATTAGATGCTGCTGTGGCATCATATGCTACAGTAGCATCTAGCTTTGTACTTGAGTCCGAGGTGGCAGCGGGCTGTTCAGCTTCTGTTAATGAGAGAGTTGGACTAGTATCTTCCGGCATGGTGGATGGCTGTGCCGGAGCGGCTTCAGGAATCGTGGCTATCTCATGTAGTGGGGTAGGGGATTGCTGCAAGGGGGCAGCTTGGCGAAAGCGTTTACGCTCTTCCTCGGCCCGTGCGAGCCTCTCCATGCGTGAGAGATTTTGGCTCATTCTTCCACTCCGACTTCCGGTGCCGCATCGCCAATCAATTCATCGTCGATGCTCTCGATTTGTTCCATTTGCATCATTTCGTAGGCGAGGGCCGCACATTTTAGTACCGCGCGTGGGATGCCCCCTGTAATGGTATACAGTTTCTCAATTGCAGCTGAAGTGAAGGGAAAGGGTATTTGCTCGTACTCGCAGCGGTGGCGTAAAAGCTCTGCCACCTCGGCGTGCGTCAATGGATTTAAGATGCTGTACGTCGAGACCCTTGAGTGCAGTGGTAAATTCCTTTCCTGCCTGAGTTTCTCACGGAGTTCGAGCTGACCGGCGACAATGAATTGTGCCAGTTTTCTCGAATTTGTCTCGAAGTTTAAGAGCCCACGGAGCGTCTCAAGCTGGTCGTTTGAAAGAATCTGAGCTTCATCAATGAAGATGACAGTGTTTTTACCCTGTGCATAGCCGTCACGCAGGTAATCCTGTAGTGCGTCGGCTTGGGCCGTCAGAGAGCGCTTGGTCGGCACCCCCAAGTCTTCTGCCAAATATCTGAGAAAGGCAAAGCTTGAGTTGAATTTAGGCGTCGGTATCAAACTGGTTTGATATCCAGAGCGGGCCGAAAATTCGGCATGCAGGTAACGCAGCACAGTACTTTTACCAGTACCCAGTTCACCTAATAGGACAGCCACTCCCTGACCTTTCGTGATCGTAAATCTGCATTTAACCAAAATAGCACGCAGGCTGTCGGTCACATGCATGGCCAGCGGATTAGGGCTGATACTAAAAGGCGAAACCTCGGAAATGGCGTCAATAGTTTGGGCAGAGATACTCATGAAAATGCCTTATAACATTGATTGCCTTCATGAAACAAGGGTAAAGTTTATGCCTGTATGGCCAAAGTAAGACCACTTTGACGGTCTGATACTAGAATTGAAGGCTACATGCAGAAAGAGTGAGTCCATATATAATTTACCCCGGAAGTGCACATCGATGTCTTATTAAATACAGAGGTTTTGTCAAAAGATGATTGACAATGTCCTATTGAGATTGCTCACAATAGCTTTCATTCTCAAAACCAAATAATCATTTGTAAGCTATTCAGGCATTTAACACGTTTCACGGGGGGGTTAATGACAATTCCGATAATAGAAATTTTACGAATGACCCGATTGACGATGTCTGTTCAGGAGGTCAACTAAGCTGCATAAAAAAGCGACTTGCGCGACACCCACTTGCCATTTCCGATGGCTGTGAGCCTCTGCCTCTCTTGACGCCTTTTAGGAAGGGGCTTTAGATGCCAAGTGCTAAAAGATCAGACCAGTACGGATGTGTCATTTGGGGGCTTGAGCATCGCGCTCTTTATCGTCAAGACCGCAACGGTTTGGGCATGCTTCAAGTTTGCAAGCACTACCCAATCCACTTAGAGAATCTCACAAGGCTGACGCTATAAGCTTAGGGCGCACGGCGCGGGCGGGCGGCGATGGATAATACGTCTTCATAACTGTGCCCGGCGGGGCCTTCAATAGTGCTGAACAATATAGCGTTGCGAGAATTAATCGGAAGCGCGAAAGTTATCCGGGTGCATTTCCTTGAGCAGTTAACCCGAAGTGTGAAGCGAGCCGTTTGCTTTCACTTTTGATATGTTAAGGCTCGGTGGCGTATGTTAAACTATTGCAGCTATTTCGAGATTCTATTTGTAACGGCCATTCTAACGGACTCTATGTATCTCCAAAATAGAACTCCTGACCCTGACTTTTGTTATATCCCGTGCATCACTTTACTCAGATAGATAATTCATGAAGAAATTCAGAACGAAATTCGTAAAATAAAGTGAGTTGAAGCTTAGCCTTTACATTTTTGTTCCTTGAAGATGCAGGGTCAGGTTGAGGTGCGACGGATAGATGAGATTGCGCTACCGGCTGCCAACTTAAAAAGCATCTGTTTGAAGCAAATTAATAAGAGGAGCAGACAGCTTTTATGTCAGATAAAAAAGGATGGGGAGCGACAGTTGCAGGGTGGTTTATCGAACGAGATGACCAGCAGGGCCAAACCGGCGCAACTGATGCCGAAAACGAGCTCCCTGAAAATCTACGAGCCTACGCCGAAGACCCTGCGGCCTCCTCAGCAGCCCCGGCAGCCTACTCAACCCCGTCTCCGACGCAGGGAGTTTTTCAGACTCCGCCACCGGCTGCTGTGGGTGGCCAAGTCGATTTTGAAGCAGTGTTCGCAGCTGCCGGAGTGGACACGGAGGAGCGGCAGCGCGTGGCCAAGACGATAGAGTTGCTGCGCAGCCTCCCGGCAGATACTGATGCCGGGGTGAAGAAGCAGATTGTCCAAGCTGCGCTCAAAGCCTTTGGCGTGCCGATTGAGAAGATCATAGAAGCCAGCGTCGAAGAGCTACAGGCACTCGACGGCTACGTTCGCAACAGTGCGGCGGACAATGAAAAACTGGTTCAGGAATCGGATGCGCGTATCAAGGAGTATGAAGCAGAGATTAAAAACATTCGCGCTGTCATGCAGCAAAGCGTGGAGGAACAGCAGTCCGTCATCAGGGTCTGTAACGATAAGAAGCTTGAGGTGCAAAAGGTTCTTGAA
>Ga0268253_10000401_pt1 | contig 10134 bp, 9 predicted proteins | sample AgamicMgMarz_FD_200250 | JGI IMG/M metagenome (GOLD analysis project Ga0268253, IMG submission 200250) | Agave microbial communities from Guanajuato, Mexico - Mg.Ma.rz (v2) (version 3) | ecosystem: Host-associated > Plants > Phyllosphere > Phylloplane/Leaf | place: Guanajuato, Mexico | collected... | reverse complement strand
CAAAGGGCATCAGGTGGTTCGCGCAGTCCGCCGGGGGCCCGTTAACACAGACGAAGTCTTGTGGAATCCTGAGCAGGGAAAATTCGATGCCGCGCAACTGTCGGGCGTGGACGCCGTTGTGCATCTGGCCGGAGAGAACATAGCCGACGGCAGGTGGACGGAAGAGAAGAAAAGACGCATCCGCGAGAGCCGCGTCAAAGGCACAAGGCTCTTGAGCGAAACGCTCGCGGGGCTTAATCCGAAACCGCGCGTCCTCGTCTCTGCTTCGGCCATAGGCTTTTATGGCAATCGCGGGGCAGAGATTTTGACGGAAGAGAGTTCAGCCGGAAAAGATTTTCTCGCGGAGGTCTGCCGCGAGTGGGAAGACGCCACAGCCCCGGCCAAAGAGAGCGGCATACGAACTGTCAATCTCAGAATCGGCATCGTGCTCAGCAGGAAGGGCGGCGCGCTCGGCAAGATGTTGACGCCTTTCAAGCTCGGCATCGGTGGACGCGTCGGAAGCGGCGAGCAGTTTATGAGTTGGATTGCGCTCGATGATGTCGTCGGCGTCATCGAGCACGCCCTGACGAATGAGACTTTGAGCGGCCCTGTCAACACAGTCGCGCCGAATCCTGTGACCAATGAGGAGTTCACCAAAAAGCTCGGCGCAGCCATCTCGCGCCCGACAATCTTTCCTCTCCCGGCCTTCGCCCTGCGTCTGGCCTTCGGCGGAGAGATGGCAGACTCGACGCTGCTCTCAAGCGCGCGGGTCGAGCCGCAAAGGCTCAAACCATCTGGATATAAATTTCTTTATCCAACGCTTGGCGAAGCCTTAAGGCATGTCTTGAAAGATTAGAAACTAATTAACAGCCATCGTCGCTTCCTTGCGCGCGGCGAATTCTTCCATCACGTCAAAGACTTCGAGCGCGTAGCGAACGTTGCCGAACGGCGCGGAAACCTGCACGCCCTGAATCAAATCGCGTACTTCCAGAAGAGACTCGCGCGCTATCTTCAAGCCTTCATCGCGCGCCGCCTCCTTGCCGATTTCCGAGGCCACGCGCATACGCTCCATGATGGAAGGAGTGACGCGCACGCCCGGCACTTCGTTGTGCAGAAATTCCGCATTGCGATATGAGACGAGCGGCCAGATGCCAGCGACAATAGGAATGCGCACGTGCTCTATCAGCCTCAGAAAGTCGCGCAGTTGCTCCGTGTCAAAGACAGGCTGCGTGATGGCATACTGCGCTCCGGCTTCGACCTTGTATTCAAATCTCTTTATCTCTTCCTCAAGATTTATCGCGCCCGGATTGACGCCGACGCCGATGCAGAAAGCGGTCGGCTGTCCAATCGGATTGTTGCCCAGGTCGAGCCCGTGATTGAGCTTGTTGACCATGTTCGTCAAGCCTATGGAATCAATATCGAAGACTGCTGTTGCGTCTGGATACGGCCCCATCTTCGGCGGGTCGCCTGTGATTAAAAGCAGATTGCGCAATCCCAGTGCAGCCGCGCCCAAAAGGTCTGACATCATCCCCAAAAGATTGCGGTCGCGGCAGCAGTAATGCAAGACAGCTTCGATGCCAATCTCTTTTTCGACTAAGAGGGCTGTGGCCTGCGCGCTCATGCGCGTCTGCGCGCGCGGCCCGTCAGGGATATTGACGCCGTCCACGCCCGCAGCCTTTAAGAGTCGAATCGAATCCAAAGTCTTCTTCGGGTCGCAGCCCTTCGGCGGAAGGACTTCGACGGAAGTGACAAACTCTCCGTTCGTAATCTTGCGCGACCAGGCGGAGCGTTCCTCCGGCGGGACGACCTGTATGTCTGCGGGCATCAATTCGTCCACACGCGCGGCGACGGCCTCTTGGGCCACCGCGCGCTGCTTGCGCGGAGAGACGGCGCGCACGGCATCCGAGATGAGCTTGATATGCGCGGGCGTCGTGCCGCAGCAGCCGCCTATGAGCTTGACCCCGGCCTGTATCAGACGCTTCGCATACTTCGCCATGTACTCAGGCGAGCACATGTAAAATTGTCTGCCCTGCACATCACGCGGCAAGCCAGCGTTCGGTTGCGCAGACAATTTCTTGTTCGTCACGTTGCGCATCTTCTCAATCGCAGTGAGCACGATGGCTGGCCCAACGCCGCAGTTGAGGCCGATGACATCCGCGCCCCATTCGTCCAGCCGCGCGGTGAAGACTTCCGGCGTCGTGCCGAAAGAGGTGTTGCCGTCGGGCAGGATGGTCATCTGCGCTACAATCGGCAGGTCGCACAACTCGCGGACGGCGCGTATGGCTTGCCGTATCTCGGAGATGTCGGAAAAAGTTTCGAGCACGAAGAGGTCAACTCCGCCTTCGAGCAGAGCCTCGGCCTGCGCCTTGAACATCTCCTTGGCTTCCGCGAAAGAGGTCGGCCCGTAAGGCTCTATGCGCAGGCCGAGCGAGCCGACTGCGCCAGCCACATAGCATCTCTCGCATGAAGCCTCGCGCGCGATTCTCGCAGCCGCGACGTTAATGTCGCGCAGGCTTGCTTCCAATCCATACTGCTGCAACTTTGGCGCGGACGCGCCGTAAGTATTCGTCTCGATAATATCCGCTCCGGCGCGCACGTACTCTTCCAAGACTTCGCGCACGAGGTCTGGATTCGTCAGGTTCAACTCGTCATACGAGCGATTGATATAGACGCCTTTGGCATAGAGCATCGTGCCCATCGCGCCGTCAAAGACGTGTATCTGGTCGCTCTCAAGAGCATTTCTAAAATTTTCCATAATCAGCAATCCAAAATAAAAAAGTCTCGCGCTCTGGCTCGCGCGGGACTTCATTTTAAGACCTTGAAGTTTGCGGGGCGTCCCTTTTCGTAAGACTCGCCGAGCTGTTTAGCGGATTATTTTGCGTGGCCGCAAGTCGCCTTAACTCACCACGTTTGTCTGACGCTGCTTATACGCCTGCGCGGGCTTGGCTGTCAAGGATGAAATCAAAAACAGAAACTTACCTGCGCTGGCAACGCGGGCAGAAATAGGTCGAGCGTCCGGCCTGCGTGATTCGCCGTATAAGTGCGCGACAAGCCGGACACGCCTCGCCCTCGCGGTCATAGACGCGCCAGTGTCCCTCTTCGCTTCCGCCGTAATAACTGCCGTCTATATTCTCCGGGTCGACCTTCATCGTCGAGCCGTGCGCGATGGATTCTTCCAAGACTTCACGAATCGCTTGATGAAGGCGCGGCGCGCGTCTCTGCGAGAGTTCGCAAGCTTTTAAAAGAGGATTGACGCGCGCGATAAACAGAGCTTCCGCAGCATAGATGTTGCCTAAGCCCGTCACCTTTCTCTGATCCAACAGCGTTTCTTTCAACGTGCGCCGCGAACGGCTCAGCGCGTCATGAAGATAGGCCGGCGAAAACTCTTCCGAGAAAGGCTCAGGCGCAAGAGCGCGCAATTCTTTTGCTTCATACAAGAACTCTTCCGGCACGAGCTTCATCATCCCGAAATGCCTCTGGTCTGTGAAAACCAGTCGCCGCTCTCGGTCAAGCTCAAAGACCGCGTGCGTGTGTTTCGGCAACGGCGCAGCTGCCTGCGGATACAGAAATCTTCCGGTCATACGCAGATGCGTGATAAGCACAAATCCTTTATCAAGCATAAAGAGGAGGTGCTTGCCGCGCCGCCCTACGGATTCGATACGCGCGCCGCGCAAAGTTCTGGAAAACTTTCCGGGCGGAGTGTCAGGCGCGAGCGCAGGCCGCAGCAATCTCGCGCGCCTGATTGTGCGCCCAGCTATGAGTTTGTGCAGGGCACGCGCGACGAGTTCTACTTCTGGAAGCTCAGGCATGAGAGGCACGCCATCAGCACGCGCTGACGTTTGAATCTACTTCTTCGGTTGAGCGACATTCGAGAGGTGAGATGCGACGACCTGCCAGCGTCCCTGCCGCTTGACGTAAGTATCCGTATAACGGTTCTGCTCGCGCGCGGTTTTGCCTTCGCGCTGCCATTCAGTAATCACGCGCCCGATGAGTATCACCGTGTCGCCGTAAACTTTCGCCTGCACATCTTCAGTATAAAATTTGTTCGCTGGACTATTCGCGCCGCGCGGCCTTTTGAGTTGTTCGATAATCTGCGCTTTGGTCTGCATAGAGCCTTCTGGAAAAGTGATGACAAAATCGTCCGCCACAATCCTGTTCATCGCTTCGACATCAAGCTTTTCGTAAGCGTCCAGCCACTCGCGCTCCAACTTTCGCACTTCCTGCTCGCTTGCGCCTGTCTCCGTGCTTTTCGTCTGTCCGTGAGCGGTCAAGGTCAGAGTTAAAATCATCAGTAAGAGAATGTATTTCATGTCAGACCTCCTGATTAATAGTTCGGCTCGCAGATGATTGGCGCATTATTTCGCAAGACGTTCGCCTTCATCAAGCAAGGCATTCATCTTGGCGATGGATGTCGCCTCGGAGTAGACGCGCAGCACCGGCTCTGTGCCAGACTGACGAAAGAGCAGCCACGATTCGTCTTCAAAGAGAAGCTTTGTGCCGTCGAGCGTCTCAACGGAAGCGACGGCGTGACCCGCGAAACCCGCGGGCGGAGTCTCCGCCAGTCTCTCGACCAATTCCTGCCCGCGCGCGACAGGCATGTGCAAGTCTCTGCGTCCAAAATAGAATTCGCCAAACTCTCTGTGCATCTCTTTGACCAGCGCGGAAGGCGCGCGGCCAGCCATCACGACTGCTTCTAGAAGAAGCAGGGAATTGAGTATCCCGTCGCGCTCAGGGATGTGACCTTTGACGCCGATGCCGCCGGATTCTTCCGCGCCGATGAGTATGTCATCGCGCAGCATCAGGTCTGCGATGTATTTAAAGCCGATTGGAGTTTCATACAGCTTCAGATTGTGCGCGGCGGCAATCCGTTTGGTGAGGACGGATTGCGAGAAGGTGCGCACCACGCCGCCGCTCATCCCGCGCGTGCGCGCCAGATGCAAGAGGAGCAGCGGCACTACCTCGTGCATGGTCATCGTCTCGCCAAGCTCGTTGACCGCGCCGACGCGGTCTGCGTCTCCGTCCGTCGCCAGCCCCAGAATCGCGCCCGCTTCTCTGACGCGGTTTTTGAGTGGGCCAAGATTGCGGTCAATCGGTTCTGGACTGACACCGCCGAAGAGCGTGTCGCGCAAAGCGCGTATGGTTTCAACTTCGAGCGCGCCGCCCCGCAAAAAACTCTCGACCCAACTCCCGCCTGAGCCGTGCATCGGGTCAACTATGATTCGCAGGTCTTCTTTGCAAAGACGCTCTACGTCCACATAAGAGGCAACCTGCCTGCGATAGCTTTCGATGCTCTGTGAAAGTCTCTCTGCTTCAACTCCGATTGTTTCAACTCCGGCTCTTTGCGGCGCAGTCTTGTCAACCAATGCTTCGACCTGCGAAGTCGTCTCAGGGGCCGCGCTGCCGCCCCACGGGGCTTTAATCTTAAAGCCGTTGAACTCCGGCGGATTGTGCGAGGCCGTGATGACGAGGCCGCCTAAAGCTCCTTGCTCGCGCACGGCCCAGGAGACGAGCGGCGTTGGCACAGCTTCGGTAAAGAGCGCGATGTGAAAATTATTTCCGGCTAAAACTTCCGCCGCACGCGCGGCAAATCTTTCAGAGAGAAAGCGGCGGTCAAAGCCTATGATGACAAGCTTCTGTTCGGCATCGCTCGCCGCTTGAGCCGCATCCTGTCTGAGATAATCGGCATAGGCTTGGGCCACGCGCTCCAGATTGGCGAAGGTGAATTCGCCGGCCATGACAGCGCGCCAGCCGTCCGTGCCAAAACGTATCTGCGGCAAAGACGCTGGCCCGCTCACTGTGCAGAGTCTCCGGCTTGCGTGTAATCGGTGAGAGAGGATTTGTCGCCTAAGACTGTGCCCGCGTTGATTTGCGCCGCGCGCCCTATGTGACAGCCGCGCCCGATAATCGCTCCGGTAATCTGCGCGCCCGCGCCGATGCGCGTGTGCGGCCAGATGACGGAGTTGACCACCTGAGCTTTCTCTTCGACATAGCAGCCCTGGCCCAGAACGGAACTGATAATCTGCGCGCCCGGCTTAATCACACAGTCGTCGCCAATCATGGAAAGGTCGTCAATCTCTGAAACCGTCGCCGCATCAAAATCGCCCTGACGATTTTTGAGATGAATGCGCGCGACGCGATTGTTCAAGAGGTCGTCGTGCGCTTGCAGGTAACGCTGCGGCGTGCCTATGTCGAGCCAGTAGGTCTTATTCGGGACGTGCGCGAAAAACTTTTCGCCGCGCTCAAGCAGCGCCGGGAAGAGCCCGTACTCGAATGAATGATTCTCGCCCGCTGGGATGTAATCGAGCACGCGCGGGTCGAGCACGTATGTCCCCGCGTTGATATTGTTGGTCGTAATCTCGTCGGCCTTCGGCTTTTCGAGGAAGCGGCGCACGCGCCCGTCCGATTCTGTTTCGACGAGGCCGTACGCGCTCGGATTCTCCACCGGCGTCAGCACGATGGTCGCCATCGCTTCTCTCTCATCATGCTCGCGTATGACAGCTTTCAAGTCCAAGTCTGTCAGGATGTCGCCGTTGAAAACCACTGTCGGCTCGCGTATCAAATCCTCCGCGTACTTGTAAGCACCGGCTGTGCCCATGGGCTGCGGCTCGGTCGTGTAACGCAGGTGCACGCCGTAGTCTGAGCCGTCTCCGAGTTGCTGCTCAATCTTGTGCGGCTGGTAAGAGAGCGAGAGCGTGATGTCTGTAATCCCCGCCCGGCGCAGGGTGTCAATCTGGTAGAGCAGGAAAGGACGATTACAAATAGGCACAATCGGCTTCGGCGTATAGACCGTCAACGGCCTCAGCCGCGTCCCCTTGCCCCCCGCGAGAATTAAAGCTTGCATCTATAGATTTAACCGTATCAATTAAATTTTATTGGAAAAGCGCGGGGCAGAGTCTAGCACTCACACGCGCGCCATGACAAACGCCTGCTTAAGATGAAAGGATGAAGTTTGTGGTGTGATGCTGATGAGCGATGGATGGAATCAAAAACCTGAGAACAAATCTATGCCTGACCGTGACGACCTTCGTTCGCAAGCCGGGTGAGTATGACTAAAGCCTCTTCAATGCCATCAATGCGTGACTGATGATTTTCGTGCCACTCCTGATGTCTCTGTACTAATTGCGTGAGGGTGACGAATGATTCTTCCAATCTTCCACTCCGCGCCTCATCAGCTTTGCGCTCAAGCTCTGACCTCTCTTGAATCTCGGCCACACTATCAAGTTTGGCGCTGACCCTCGCGAGGTTGTTGAGAATAAATTCCTTCTGTCTTTCAAATTCTTCGTTAGTCATCTTAAATCACCTCCCGTCGGCTGAATGTAGCAGAAAAGAAAGTTGAAGCAAAGATGAAGAATTAAGGATTATGTAATGCATCCAACTCATCTTCACTTTTGCCTTTTACCTTTTTACTTTTACCTTCCTTGACACCCCCACATGCCAACGTATAATTCCGCTATAGTGAAAAAGTAATCGGTGAACAAAATCTTTCTTATCACTTTTTACTCATCACGCATCATTAGTTTTAAAGAGGTGCCATCATGTCAGACATACGCGAAGCAGTCATCATCAGCGCGGTCAGAACGCCGACGGGAAAATTTCAGGGGGCTTTGAAGAACTTCTCCGCGACCGATTTGGGCGCGATGGTCGTGCGCGAGAGCATCAGGCGCGCGGGCGTGAAACCGGAAGACGTTGACGAAGTGATTATGGGCAACGTGATTCAGGCAGGCGTGGGCCAGAATCCCGCTCGGCAGGCAGCCCTCAAGGGCGGCATCCCGTTTGGCGTCTCCGCCGTGACGGTCAACAAGGTCTGCGGCTCCGGCCTCAAGGCCGTGATGATGGCTGCACAGGCTGTGCAACTCGGTGACGCGGAGATTGTCATCGCGGGCGGCATGGAGTCTATGACAAACGCGCCGTATCTTCTGCCGAAAGCGCGCGAAGGCTATCGTCTCGGCAATGGAGAGATTGTTGACGCGATGATTCACGATGGACTGTGGTGCGCTTTTGAAAATTATCACATGGGCAACACGGGCGAGGTCGTCGCGGAGCGTTATCAAGTCAACAGAGGCGAGCAGGACGAATACGCCTTGAACTCGCATCGCAAGGCTGCGGCGGCAATCAAGGCCGGAAAGTTTAAGGATGAGATTCTAGCGATAGAGATTCCGCAGAAGAAGGGCGACCCGGCTATCTTTGACACGGACGAGCCTGTGCGCGAAGACACTTCAATCGAAGTCCTCGGCAAGCTCAAGCCGGCGTTTAAGAAAGAGGGCGGGACGGTCACGGCTGGCAATGCTCCGGGCGTCAATGACGGCGCGTCTGCTGTCGTCGTCACAAGCCTTGAGCGCGCGCGCACGATGGGCATCGAGCCGCTCGCGCGCATCGCCGCGCAGGCGACCTCCGGCATACAGCCGGAGCTTGTGATGATGGCTCCCGTCGAAGCCATGCAGAAGGTTTTAAAGAAGGCCGGATGGACTTTTGACGAGGTTGATTTGATTGAGCTCAACGAAGCATTTTCCGTGCAGGCCGTAGCGATTATTAAGGAACTGAATCTTGACCCGAAGAAGGTCAATGTCAACGGCGGCGCAGTCGCGCTCGGACACGCAATCGGGCAATCGGGCTCGCGCCTTTTGACGACCATTCTGTATGAGATGAAGCGGCGTGACGCACATCGCGGTCTGGTCGCGCTCTGTCTCGGCGGCGGCAATGCCGTGGCGATGGCAGTCGAAAGATAATTTCAGATTGGGCCAGAGAGAGATTTATGACGCCGGAAGAAAATAACAAGACGCTAGGCATCCTGCATCTGGTCTATGGCGGAATGCACGGGCTGGTCGTGCTGTTGATGCTGTTCTTCTTTTTCCCGATTTTCTTTGGCATCGGCAGGGGCAATGAAGACGGGGCTCTGTTTGTCTCCATCTTCATGACGGTCTTCGGCCTCTTCTGGCTGAGCTTTACGATTCCATCGCTCGTCGCCGGATACGGTCTGCTGAAAAGAAAGTCTTGGGCGAAGATTTGGGTGATGATTGCGGGCGGATTGGCAGGGATGAGCTTTCCGCTCGGCATGGCTTTGTGCGCTTATACCTTCTGGTTCTGGTTTAGCGGCGGCGGCAAGCAGTTGTACGAACAACCCGCGCAAGGTTTCGACAGACATCAGCCGGGAGCTTTGTACGGCGCGCCGCAGCCTTCCGGTTGGGGCGAGCGAAGGCGTGAGCGCGAGCGCGAATACACATACGCGCCGCCGCCTGAGCCGCCGAACTGGCGCGGAGAATAAATGCAAAACTAAGAATGTAAAATGCAAAAATAAGAGAGAGATTTCGTTTTGCATTTTACATTCTTAGTTTTGCATTCTTTGATTGGGGAGCGATTGTGAGCGAAACGATTGGCGTGGTCGGCGCGGGGACGATGGGCAACGGCATTGCGCAGGTGGCCGCGCGCGCTGGCTACAATGTCTTGATGTGCGATGTGCAGGAAGATTTCCTGCGGCGCGGGATGGGCGCGGTTGATAAGAGTCTGCAAAGAGATGTTGATAAAGAGCGTCTCGGCGCGGCTGAAAAGCAAGCTATCGTTGAGCGCATACGCACGACGACAGAGATGCGAGACTTGCGCTCCGCCGCTCTCGTGGTCGAAGCGGTGACGGAGAGCGTCGAGGTCAAGTCAAAAGTCTTTCGCACGCTCGACGAATTTTGTGGGCCGGAGACGATTTTAGCTTCCAACACTTCTTCCATCTCGATTACAAAGCTCGGCGCGTTTACCAAAAGACCGGAGAAGGTCATTGGCATGCATTTCATGAATCCGGTGCCCGTGATGAAGCTGGTCGAGATTATACGCGGGATAGCCACTTCGGATGAGACTTACGCGCGCGTGCGCGAGCTATCTGAGAAGATGGGCAAGACGCCGCTCGAATGCAATGACATGCCAGGCTTTGTTTCCAATCGCATCCTGATGCCGATGATTAACGAAGCCGTCTATGTTTTGCAGGAAGGCGTCGCCACGCGCGAGAGCATTGACGGCATTATGAAATTGGGGATGAATCATCCGATGGGGCCGCTCACCTTGGCGGATTTCATCGGCCTCGATGTCTGTCTGGCGATTATGAATGTCCTGCACGAAGGCTTGGGCGATTCAAAGTACAGGGCCTGCCCGCTTCTCAAACGCTATGTTGAC
>Ga0268253_10000399_pt1 | contig 10172 bp, 4 predicted proteins | sample AgamicMgMarz_FD_200250 | JGI IMG/M metagenome (GOLD analysis project Ga0268253, IMG submission 200250) | Agave microbial communities from Guanajuato, Mexico - Mg.Ma.rz (v2) (version 3) | ecosystem: Host-associated > Plants > Phyllosphere > Phylloplane/Leaf | place: Guanajuato, Mexico | collected... | reverse complement strand
CTTCGGTCGCGCGCTCGTCGTCGATCTCGCCGATGCGAGTGCGCAGGTCCTGCCCCTCCCTGACGAGATCCTGCGCGCGTACATCGGCGGAGCCGGTCTGGGCACGTGGCTGATGCACGAGCTCGCGCCCCCCGGCGTCGACCCGCTGGCGCCGGAGGCTCCGCTCGCGTTCTGCTTCTCGCCCCTCGTCGGTACGCCGCTGACGACCAGCGCGAAGTTCGCGGTCGTCGCGAAGTCGCCGCTGACCGGGATGCTCAACGACGCGCTGGCCTCCAGCCACTTCGCGATCGCGGGCAAGCTCACCGGCCACGACGCGATCGTCGTGCGGGGCGCGTGCCCTGAGCCATCCGTCCTGCTCGTGGACGGGGACGGCCCGCGCGTGGAGCCCGCGGGCGACGTCTGGGGCCTGCCTGCCGACGACGCCGAGGCGTGCCTGCGCGAGCGGCTGGGCAAGGCGTGGCGCGTAGCCTCGATCGGCCCCGCGGGCGAGCGCCTCGTCAAGTACGCGACGGTGTCGCACGACGGCCGCCATGCCGGCCGCGGCGGCCTCGGCGCCGTGCTCGGCGCGAAGCTCCTGAAGGCCGTCGCGGTACGTGCCGCGACGAAGGTCGCGCCGGCCGACGCGAAGGCCGTGCTGGCCGCGGCGCGCGACCTGCGCGAGCGCTCGTTCGGGCCCGCGACGGCGAAGTACCGCGAGCTCGGGACGCTCGCCAATCTGCTCGCGTTCAACGCGATCGCGACCCTGCCGACCCGCAACTTCCAGGCGTCGACGTTCTCCGAGGCACCGCGGCTGGCGGCCGAGGACCTCGCCGACGCCCGCCGCGTCGCGCGTGACAGCTGCGCCTCGTGCTCGATCGGCTGCGAGCACATCTACGAGCGCGCAGGCGGCAAGCAGGGCCGCGTCGAGTACGAGAACGTGTTCGCCCTCGGGCCGCTGTGCGGCGTGTCGGATCCCGACGCGGTCCTCGAGGCCAGCGCGCGCTGCGACGAGCACGGCCTCGACACGATCTCCACGGGCGGAACTATCGCCTGGGCCATGGAGTGCGCCGAGCGCGGGCTGATCGACGCTCCATGGCTGCGGTTCGGCGAGGCCGAGGGAATGCTGCGGGCGATCGACGAGATCGCCGCACGCGAGGGCCTTGGTGCGCTGCTGGCGGAGGGGTCACGCGCCGCTGCCGAGGTCGTCGGCCAGGGGTCCGCGGCCTTCGCACCGCACGTCAAGGGGCTCGAGCTGCCCGGCTACGAGCCGCGCACGCTCCAGGCCATGGCGCTGGGGCTCGCCGTCAACGCCCGCGGCGCAGACCACAACCGCTCCGGTGCCTACGAGGCCGACCTGTCGGGTCGCCACGATCGTCTGCGCGGCGGCGCCGCTCACGTCGCCGCCGCGGTCGCGACCGAGGACCGCGCGGCGGTGATGGACTCGCTGATCCTGTGCAAGTTCCTGCGCGGAGTCTTCGAGGATCCCTTCCCCGAGTGGGCCCGGCTGCTGAGCAGCGTCACCGGATGGGATGTCGACGGCGAGGAGCTCGAGGCGACGGCGCGGCGGATCGTGCTCGCCAAGCGGGCCTTCAATGCCCGGGAAGGGTGGACGCGCGCCGACGACGGGTTGCCCGAGCGGTTCCTCACCGAGCCGCTCGAAGTTGCCTCCGGGCGCAGCGCCGCGCTCACGCGTGAGCGCCTCGACGCGATGATCGAGGCCTACTACGAAGCCCGCGGTCTGGACAGCTCCGGCCTGCTCGGCGCGGACCAGACCGACGACCTGCGGCTCCGGGTACAGCCACTGGCGACGCGTAGTATCTCGGGGGTCCCCTAGACCCCCGCCGGTCCAAGCAAGGAAGATTCGGAGGCAACCGTGGCCATCTCGACGCCCGCGCCCACCGCGGTCAAGACCATCAGCCTCACCATCGACGGCCAGGACGTCACCGTGCCCGAGGGCACGACGATCTGGACGGCCGCCAAGGAGGTCGGGATCGAGATCCCGGTGCTCTGCCACGACGAGCGCTACGACCCGGTCGGCGTGTGTCGCATGTGCGTCGTCGACGTCGGGGCGCGCGTCTACGCGGCGGCCTGCGTGCGGCCGTGCGAGGACGGAATGGAGGTCAAGACCGCGACGCCCGAGCTGGACCGCAACCGTGCGCAGCTGACCGAGCTGCTGCTGGTCGACCAGCCGCCGGTCGCGGAGGATCCCAAGCAGACCACGACCGCCGACAACGAGCTGCTGGTGCTCGTGCGCCAGTACGGCCTCGAGCAGGAGGAGTCCGAGCTGGCACGCGGCTCGGGGCGCGGCGAGGACTTCTCCAACCCGGTCATCGCGGTCAACCACGACGCGTGCATCCTCTGCGACCGTTGCGTCCGCGCCTGCGACGACATCCAGGGCAACGACGTGATCGGCCGGTCGGGCAAGGGCTACTCGACGCGCATCGCGTTCGATCTCAACGATCCGATGGGCGAGTCGTCGTGCGTGACCTGCGGCGAATGCGTCGCTGCGTGTCCGACGGGCGCGCTGACGAACAAGCCGATCAACGGCGTCCCGATCCGGCCGCGCTCGGAGCTGCGACAGGTCGACACCGTCTGCCCGTACTGCGGTGTCGGCTGCGCGCTGACCTTCAACGTCGACGACGAGCGCAAGGCGATCGCGTACGCCGACGGGCGCTCGCAGCCCGGCTCGCAGCGGCGCCTCTGCGTCAAGGGGCGCTACGGCTGGGACTACTCGTTCTCCCCGCAGCGCCTGACGACGCCGTTGATCCGGCGCGAGTCGAGCTACCCGAAGGGTCCGCTGAGCAGCGACGTGCGCGGCGACGAGGGTCGCGGCCGGCGACGCAAGCCGGGCGGCCTCGTCGACTACGAGGAGGTCATGCCGCACTTCCGCGAGGCGACCTGGGAGGAGGCGCTCGACGTTGCCTCGTCGCGGCTGAAGGAGATCCACGCCGAGCACGGCTCGGCCGCGATCGCGGGCTTCGGGTCGGCCAAGTGCTCCAACGAGGAGGCCTACCTCTTCCAGAAGCTGATCCGCGCCGGCTTCGGCACGAACAACATCGACCACTGCACCCGGCTGTGCCACGCCTCGAGCGTCGCGGCCCTGTTCGAGGGCGTCGGCTCGGGGGCGGTGTCGACGACCTACGGGGACATCGTCAACGCCGACGTCGCGATCCTGGCCGGCACGAACACGACCGCCAACCATCCGGTCGCCTCGTCGTTCTTCAAGCAGGCGCGTCGCCGCGGCACGAAGCTGATCGTCGTCGACCCGCGCCGCGAGCGGATCGCCGACCACGCCGACGTGTATTGCCAGATCAAGCCCGGCACCGACGTCGCCTTCTACAACGGCGTCATGCACGAGGTCATCCGCCTGGGCCTCGTCGACCGCGAGTTCATCGCCGAGCGCACGTCGAACTACGAGGCGCTGGCGAAGATGCTCGAGGCCTACACGCCCGAGCGCGCCGAGCAGATCACCGGCATCGACGCCGACACCATCCGCCTGGTCGCGCGCCTGTGGGGCGAGGCCGACGCCGGCGTCATCTACTGGGGCATGGGCATCTCGCAGCACACGACGGGCACCGACAACGCGCGCTGCCTGATCGCGATGTGCTCGATCACCGGGCATGTCGGCAAGCCCGGGGCGGGCCTGCACCCGCTGCGCGGCCAGAACAACGTGCAGGGCGCCTCGGACGCCGGCCTGATCCCGATGTTCTATCCGGACTACCAGCCGGTGGACGCCGAGGGCGTGCGCGAGCGCTTCGAGTCGGCGTGGCAGCGCGAGCTCGATCCCGTGCGCGGCCTGACCGTCACGGAGATCGTCGCCTCCGCGCTCCAGGGCGGGGTGCGCGGCATGTACATGATGGGCGAGAACCCGTTCCTGTCGGACCCGAACATCAACAAGGTCCGCAAGGCGCTGAGCGCACTGGACTTCCTCGTGGTGCAGGACATCTTCCTCACGGAGACCGCGGAGTTCGCCGACGTCATCCTCCCCGCGACGACGTTCATGGAGAAGGACGGGACGTACACGAACACCGACCGGCGCGTGCAGGTCGGCCGCAAGGTGCTCGATCCGCCCGGTGAGGCCCGCGAGGACTGGAAGATCATCCAGGAGATGTCCAACCGGATCGGCCTCCAGATGGACTACTCGCACCCGTCGGAGATCTTCGACGAGCTCGTCTCCCTCATGCCCAACTACGCGGGGCTGAAGTACGAGAACCTCGGCCTGACCGGCAAGCTCTATCCCAACCCGGACCCGCTCAACAGCGATGGCACCGTGGTGCTCTTCGACGAGCGCTTCGGCACTGACGACGGTCTCGCGCATCTGGTGCCCGCCGAGTGGCTGCCGGCCAAGGAGCTGCCGTCCGAGGAGTTCCCGTTCATCCTCAACACCGGCCGCCTGCTCGAGCACTGGCACACCGGCTCGATGACGCGGCGCTCGTTCGCGCTGGACGCGATCCAGCCCGAGCCGCACATCTTCATGAACCCCGACGACGCGAAGGCGATGGGGGTCGGCGACGGCGACTTCGTCCGCGTCAGCTCGCGGCGCGGGACGATCGAGACCCGCGCGCGCCTGTCGCACCGCGACACGCCGGGGACGTGCTTCATGCCGTTCCACTTCCGCGAGGCGGCCGCGAACCTGCTGACGATCGACGAGATCGACCCGATGGGCAAGATCCCGGAGTTCAAGTTCTGCGCCGTGCGGATCGAGCGGGTCGGCAGCACCGCGCGACACGAGCCGGCGACGGCGCGCGAAGGGGCCTGACGAGATGGCGACGGACGTCACGACGACGGGCGGCGACGGCAACGGCCGCCCCGGACTGCGTGTCCAGCCCCGCTATCCGGGCACCGAGGCGCGGGCCGGCAAGTTCCCGGGCCCGAGCCTGATCCCGGCCCTCACCGCGATCCAGCGCCGCGTCGGCTGGCTGCCGCGAGAGGAGCTCGTCGCGCTCTCGCGCGATGTGCGCCGGCCGCTGTACGAGATCGAGGGCCTGATCTCGTTCTATCCGCACTTCCGCACGTCGCCGCCGAAGTCCGTGCAGCTCGCGGTCTGCCACGACCTCACCTGCTGGCTGCACGGAGCCGACGACCGGATCCGCGAGGTCGAGGAGCGCTACGGCGACGACGTCGAGATCGAGATCGTCGAGGTCTCGTGCCTCGGGCGCTGCGACGTCGCACCGGCCGCGGCCGTCGACGAGCGACCGATCCCGATCGATGAGGCCCTCGCCGCGGTCGAGGCCGCGCGGCGGGGGGACCGGGGCGAGACCGAGGCCCACATCCGGCAGGGCGAGCGCCGCCCGAACGACCCGTACGAGACCGCCGACGAGCACTACGGCGTCTTCCGACGGGCGCTCGCCGGGGAGCTGCGCCCCGAGGAGATCGTCCAGACGCTCAAGGACTCGCAGCTGCGCGGCATGGGCGGCGCGGGGTTCCCGACCGGCCAGAAGTGGGAGATCGTCGCCGGCCAGGAGCCCCAGCCGCACTACACGATCTGCAACGCCGACGAGTCCGAGCCCGGCACGTTCAAGGACCGCCAGATCCTCGCCGAGCAGCCGCACCTCGTCCTGGAGGGGATGATGCTGGCGATGCTCGTGACCGGCTCGGAGGAGGGCTGGGTCTTCATCCGCCACGAGTACGGCCCCGAGGAGCACGTCCTCGAGGCGGAGATCGAGCGACTGCGCGCGGAGCGGCTGCTCGGCGACGACGTGCTCGGCACCGGCCGCCGGCTGCAGATCGAGATCTTCACCTCACCTGGCGGCTACATCCTCGGCGAGGAGTCGGCGCTGCTGGAGTGCATGGAGGGCCACCGCGGCGAGCCGCGCAACAAGCCGCCGTTCCCGGGCCTCTACGGCCTGTGGGGCAAGCCGACGCTGATGAACTCGGTCGAGACCTTCGCCGACGTGCCGATCATCCTCGACCGCGGCGCCGACTGGTGGAAGGAGCAGGGCATCAACGGCGCGACCGGCCTGAAGTTCTTCGCCGTGTCCGGTCACGTCGCCAGGCCCGACGTCTACTGCGTGCGCGCCGGATCGACGGCACGCGACCTCATCGAGCTGGCCGGTGGCGTGCCCGACGGCCGCGAGGTGGGCGCGATCCAGCCGGGCGGGGCCTCGTCGAACTTCCTCGGCCCCGAGAGCCTCGACGTCCCGCTGGACTGGAAGCCCCTTCAGGAGGCGGGCTCGATGCTCGGCTCGGGCGCGCTGATCGTCATGGCCGAAGGGACGAACCTGCTCGCGGCCGGAACGAACGTCCTGCGTTTCTTCCGCGACGAGTCGTGCGGCAAGTGCGTCCCCTGCCGGGTCGGGTCGATGAAGGCGCACACGATCCTCAGCGACCTCGTCGAGGAGGGCAAGGACGTGGCCGACGTGCCGGACAAGATCACCCAGCTCGAGGAGACACTGCGGAAGACGTCGATCTGCGGCCTCGGTCAGGTCGCTCTCGGGCCGGTGCTCAGCGTGCTCGGCATGGACCGCGGCGGCGCGGCGGCGCGCGAGCACCCCAAAGACCGCGAAGACACCGAGACCTGACGCCGTCCGGCATGGCGGGCCGCGAGTTCTTCGCCGTGAGGACGGTGGCCGAGACGCTCGGCGGCTTTCGGCCTGCGCGCCGGACGGCGACCGAGACGGTCGCCCTCGCCGCCGCGCGCGGGCGTGTCCCCTGCGAACCGGTTCGCGCCCCGCACGACCTGCCCGGCTTCGCCAAGTCGACCGTCGACGGATACGCCGTCCGGGCGGCCGACACCTACGGGGCTTCGGAGGGCCTGCCGACGTACCTCGAGGTCGCCGGCGCCGTCGCGATGGGCCGCGCGCCGCAGGTCGCGGTCACGGCGGGCGCCGCGGTGGCGATGCCGACCGGCGGTGTGATCCCCGACGGCGCCGACGCCGTGGTCATGGTCGAGTACACCCAGGAGGCGATGGCCGGCACGATCGAGGTCGTGCGACCGGTGGCGCCGGGCGACGGCCTGGTGCGCCGCGACGAGGACGCGGCGCGCGGCGGCGACCTCGTCCCGGCCGGACGCCCGCTGCGCCCGCAGGATGTGGGCCTTCTCGCGGCGGCGGGCGTGACCGAGGTCGCGGTGCACGCTCGGCCGCGGGTGGCGATCGTGTCGACCGGCGACGAGGTCGTCGACCCCGCCACGGCTTCGCTCGAGGCGGGACAGGTACGCGACGCGAGCGCGCTCGCGCTCGCGGCCCTCGTCCGCGACGCGGCCGGCGAGCCCGACCTGTTGGGGATCGTCCCCGACGACCGGGAGCGCCTCGCCGCGGTGCTGCGCGACGCGGTCGCGAGCAGCGACGTCGTCGTGGTGTCGGCCGGATCGTCGGTCGGCGCCCGCGACGAGACGGCGGCGGCCGTGGCCAGCTTGGGTGCGCCCGGGATCTGGGCCCACGGCATCGCCATCCGGCCGGGCAAGCCCACCCTGCTCGCCGAGTGTGGCGGCGTCCCGCTGATCGGGCTGCCGGGGAACCCGCGATCGGCCCTCGTCGTCTTTGGCCTGATCGGCGTCCCGGTCGTGCGGCTCGTCGGGGGCATGAGCCATCCGCCGCCCGACCCGTCCGCGCCCGCCCGTCTCGAGCGTGACGTGCCGTCGGCCGCCGGGCGCCTCGACATCGTCCAGGTCGAGCTGCGCGACGGCGTGGCCAGGCCGCTGTTCGGCGCCTCGGCCCTGCTCTCGGTGCTCGGTGCCGCCGACGGGTACATCGTGGTGCCGGACGCGGCCACCGGCCTACAGGCCGGGACCGAGGTCGTCGTGACGCTGTACACATAGGGGGTCGGCCGAACGCCGGCTCGAGTTCCGATGGCCACCACGCCGTTCATCCGCGATGTCCCGGCCGCCGAGGCGCTGGCGGCCTGGCGCGCCGCATGCGAGGCCGCGGGCTGCCCGACCAGGGTCGAGACCAACCGCGTCGGCCTTCACGAGGCCGTCGGCCGCGTGACCTCCGGACCGGTGTGGGCGACGCGGTCGTCGCCATCGTTCGACGCGTCGGCGATGGACGGCATCGCGGTGCGCGCCGCGGACACGATCGGCGCGAGCGAGAGCACGCCCGTCGTCCTCGAGCGCGACGCCTACGTCGTCCTCGACACCGGCGATCCGATTCCGGACGGCTTCGACGCCGTGGTGATGCGCGAGCACGTCCACTACGACGACGCCGATCGAGCCGAGCTGCGCTCCGCGGTCGCGCCCTACCAGCACGTACGCTCGATCGGCGAGGACGTCAGCGCCACCGAGCTGCTGCTGCCCACCGGCCACCGGCTGCGCGCCGTCGACGTGGCCGCCGCCGCCGCGGCCGGCGCGATCGACATCGTCGTCCATCGCGCGCCCGTCGTCGCCGTGCTCCCGACGGGCGACGAGATCCGGCCAGTCGGCACAGAGCCGGCGCCGGGCGTGATCCTCGACACGAACTCGCTGATGCTGGTCGCCCAGGCCGAGGCGGTGGGCTGCACGGCATGGCGCTCGCCGATCGTCCGCGACGACCCGGACGCGCTCACCGACGCGGTCCGGGAAGCCGCAGCCCGCGCCGATCTCGTGATCGTCGTGGCCGGGTCGAGCGCGGGCCGCGACGACCACACGGCGAGCGTGGTCGAGCATGCGGGGACGCTCGCCGTCCATGGCGTCGCGGTCCGGCCGGGGCACCCCGTCGTCCTCGGTGTCGTCGACCGGACGCCGGTGCTGGGCGCCCCCGGCTATCCCGTTTCGGCGTCGCTGACGTTCGACATCTTCGCCGCGCCGCTGCTGGCGGCGCTCGAGGGCGCGACGCCGACGGAGCGGCCGCGTCGCCGCGCGCGCATCGCGCGCAAGCTCGCCTCATCGATGGGCATGGACGACTGGATCCGCGTGCGGCTCGGCCGCGTCGGCGGTGAGCTGGTGGCCACCCCGCTGCCGCGCGGAGCTGGCGTGCTGACCTCGCTCGTGCGCGCCGACGGCCTGCTCGTCGTCCCCGCCGGCGTCGAGGGCCACCACGCGGGAGAGCACGTCGACGTCACGCTGCTGCGTGGGGTCGGCGAGATCGACCGCACGATCGTCGCGGTCGGCTCGCATGACCTCGTCCTCGACCTGGCCGCGTCGAAGCTGCGCGGCGTCGATCCCGGCGTGACGCTCGCCTCCTCGAACGTCGGCTCGCTCGGCGGGCTCGTCGCACTACGCGACGGGCTCTGCCACCTCGCGGGCTCTCACCTGCTCGACCCCGAGACCGGCGAGTACACGCTGCCGTACGTCGATCGCGTGCTCGGAGGCCACGACGTCGCCGTCGTCCGGCTCGTGCACCGCGAGCAGGGCCTGATCGTCGCGCCCGGGAACCCGCTCGCGATCGACTCGATCGAGGACGTTGCCCGGGCCGACGTGCGCTACATCAACCGTCAGCGCGGGGCGGGCACCCGCGTCCTGCTCGATCACGAGCTCAGCCGTCGCGACATCCCGACCGACGCCGTCAACGGATACGCCCGCGAGGAGCACACCCACCTCGCCGTCGCCGCGGCGATCGCCGCCGGCCGCGCCGACGCGGGCCTCGGCATCATGGCCGCCGCACGCGCATTCGCCCTGGACTTCGTCCCGGTCACGCGCGAGCCCTACGACCTCGTGCTCACCACCGACATGCTCGAGGATGCGGTCACCGGGCCGCTGTGGACGCTGCTGCACGACCCGGACTTCCGGGGCGCGGTGGAGGAGCTCGGAGGCTACGACGCCGGGGAGATGGGCCGCCGCATCCGCTGAGTCGGTGGGTCCAGCAGAGCGGTGAGCGCGGGGTCGATGTCCAGCCCGACTTCGGCGCCAGGTTCCGGCGGAGGTTGCCTGAGAGGGATGTGCGCGTGGAGGGTGAGTCCGGCATCGAGGGTGAGCTCGCGGCGTCCGGGGCCGGTGGTGACGCGGGCGACGGTGGCGGGAAGCCCGTCGCCGGGCGGGTCGCACAAGCGGATGGCATTGGCCCATATCGCCAGGGTGGCTGGGCGGCGTCCTGGCGGGGCGGTGAGTCCGGTAGGGCGTCCTGCGGCCAAGACGTTGCCGTCGTCGTCGACGTGGACGTCGATGACGTTCTCGTAGCCGACGAGGCGGGCGACGGCCGCGTCGGCCGGCTGAGTCAGGAGCTCGTCGACGGGGGCGACCTGGCGCAGCTCGCCGGCGACGAGGACGGCGACGCGATCGGCGAGGGCGAGGACCTCCTCGGCGCGGTGGGAGACGAGGACGACTGTCGTCGCGCGGTCGG
>Ga0268253_10000394_pt1 | contig 10209 bp, 3 predicted proteins | sample AgamicMgMarz_FD_200250 | JGI IMG/M metagenome (GOLD analysis project Ga0268253, IMG submission 200250) | Agave microbial communities from Guanajuato, Mexico - Mg.Ma.rz (v2) (version 3) | ecosystem: Host-associated > Plants > Phyllosphere > Phylloplane/Leaf | place: Guanajuato, Mexico | collected... | reverse complement strand
ATCTGATTCAGGGGGCGGCGATCTCGGGCGTATTTTCCCTGGGCATGCTCTGCTGGGCGTGGTTCTATTTCACCCGAACGGGAAAAGGGCTCGGCTCGAACCAGTATCTACGCGGCGCCCGGTTCGGCACTGTCCGGCAGATCCGTCACGCGCTCTGGCGGCACGCCAAAGGGAGCTTCTCGATCGGCGGTGTGGCGGTGCCCGACGCGTTCGAGCCGGAGCATATCCTGATCTGCGGCGCGCCAGGAACCGGCAAGACCAACATCATCGTCAAGATGCTCGCCGGGATCCGGAAGCGGGGGCGGCGGGCGATCGTCTACGACACTGCCGGCACCTTCGTGGAGAAATTCTACCGCCCCGGCGTCGACGTGCTCCTCAACCCTCTCGACATGCGCTCGGACCGCTGGTCGCCCTGGGTCGATGTGCCGCACGATTATCATTATGACCAGATCGCGGAATCGACGATACCCGATAAGGCGGGCGACCCGTTCTGGGCCAAGGCAGCGCGCGGTACGCTGGTCGCGGTGCTACGCAAGCTGGCGCGTCAGGAGCGCACCCTGGTGTCGATCCTGCTCGACACCTTGCTCCGATCCAGGCTCAAGGATCTCGCCACCTTTGCTGTCGGGACCGACGCGGCGGCGTTCATCTCGACCGAGGGAGAGCGGACAAGCGCCGGCATCCAGGCGGAGCTCGCCTCGGTCATGCGCAGCTTCTCCTATCTCGACGATACCGCGGACGGGCTGTCGATCCGCGACTGGGTAGCCAACGAGAAGGACGACAGCTGGCTGTTCATTACGGTCAAGGCAGACCAGCTGCCGTCGCTTCGTCCTCTGATCACGGTATGGCTCGATGTCGCGATCGGTGCGATCATGAGCCTCACGCCCGACCGCAACCGGCGGCTCTATTGCGTGATCGACGAGCTGCCGACGCTGCAGAAACTGCCTTCGCTCTCCGACTTCCTCGCCCGCGCCCGGAAATATGGCGGGTGCGGAATCCTGGGCTTCCAGAGCTATCCGCAGCTCGAGGCGACCTATGGCATCCAGGATGCCGCTGCCATCACCGGCTATTGCTCGACCTGGGTGGCACTGCGCGCGAACGACACGCCGACCGCCAGGCATGTCAGCGAGAATCTGGGTCAGGTCGAGCAGGTCGAGGCCAATGAGGGCATGTCCTATGGCGTGAACGACATGCGCGACGGCGTGAACCTGTCGCGGATGCAGGTAACGCGGCCACTGGTGATGCACACCGAGGTCACCAACCTGCCCAACCTCGCCGGCTATCTCCGCTTCGGGCGTAACCTGCCGGTGATCCGGTTTGAGGACAAATACAATGCCGAGCCCTCGATCGCAGTGGCGTTCGAGCAACGTGATACGCCACCCCTTCGGCTGGCCGTCGCAGTCCCGCTGATCAAGGAGCCCGAGGAGCCGGTTCAGTCAGCGGTGCCTGCCAGACCGTCCGCTGGCCGACCGCGCAAAACGCGCGTCGCAGCCGATGCCGGGCCGGAGCTGCCGCTCGTCCCTCCGGAACCTGCCAGGCCGGTCGAGCAGGTCCTCGACGAGGCCCCGGCCGAGGAGGTCGGGGACGTCGTGCGCGAGCCGGTGGAGGAAGGGCGGGCGACACCGGCGATCGTCCTTCTCGGCAAGCCTGCCGGGTTCCGCTTGCGGCAGCATGGCCGCGCTGATGGCGACCGTGACGCGGCGAGGCCGGCATGATCCATCCTCGTCGCCTGAGAGGCACACCGCACAATCTTGCCCGCTATTATATGGTGGGGGACTATTACACCAAGGGCAGCGACGAGCATTCCGAATGGGGTGGGAAGATCGCCGCCGAGCTCGGGCTTGAGGGCGCCAGGGTCGATCCCGCGCTCTTCCGGCAGCTGCTTGGCGGAATGGTCGGCGACCAGCAGCTCGGACGGCGCCGCGCCAATGGCGAGATTCAGCACCAGCCGGGCTGGGACTTCGCCGTCAGCGCACCGAAATCGGTGTCGATCATGGCGCTGGTCTCGGGGGACGCGCGAATCCTCGCGGCCCACGAAAAGGCCGTCGGCGTGGCGCTCGCCTATCTCGAGGAGCATGCGACGCTGCGTCACCGCGTTGGCGGCGAGATCGTCCATGAGACCACCGAAAGGCTGATCTTCGCACGGTTCACCGAGCATGCCTCGCGCGAGCTCGACCCGCACCTTCACACCCATGTCGTGGTGATGAACATGACCAATCGCGGCGATGGGCAAACGATGGTGAGCCTCGAGACCCGCGCCATGTTCGCCGAGCAGATGGTGGCGGGGCAGGTCTATCGGAACGATCTTGCGTACCGGCTGCGCGAGATCGGCTACGAGATCGAATTCGATCCGCGCAAGGGGCTCTTCGAGATCGGCGGCGTCCCCAAAGGGCTGATCACCGACACGTCGCAGCGCGCCGGTCAGATCGAGACGCATGCGAAGGAGCATGGTCTTGCCGGACAGGCCGCGCGGCGCATCTCCTTCTACGAAACACGCGGTCCGAAGGAGAAGGTCGGGCTCGAGGCCCTCTATGCGCAGTGGAGCGCGCGGAGCGACGGGTACCGCCCGGCCCTGGAAGCCGTGCGGTCGGCAACCGACCGGGCGGGAGAGCGCGACATCCGCCCCGCACCCGCGGCGGTCGCGCGCGCGATGCTCTTCGGGCTTCGCCAGGAAGAGGGACGCGAAGCCGTCAATAATCTGGGCCGGCTGTTCGCGCGCGCGCTCGCCTCGCATGTCGGGGAGGTGCGGCTGGTCGATATACGGCCGCTCGCCGCGGCCCATGAGGCGCAGCGCAAGCTCCTTACGACCAGTGCCCGGACCGGCGATGCGGTGCACACACGCGGGCGCACCTCGCGGCGAACCGCGCGGCTCGAGCTGGCGCTCGCCGATCATCTGGCGCTCGCGCTCAACGACGCGGCGCCGGTCGCGAGCATCGACCGCCTGAAGGCGGCGAGTGCGGTCGCGGGTCTCAACGCCGCGCAGGAAGCCGCGCTGCTGCACATCGGCACGGCCCGGGATCGTATCGTGGGCGTCCATGGCGTCGCCGGCGCAGGCAAATCAACGCTGATCGGCGCGCTCAACCAGGCGGCCGATCCGGGCACGTCTCTTGTCGCGCTCGCACCCACTTCGTCCGCGGCCGCCAATCTTGGCGCGACTGCCGGGATCGAGTCCCGCACCGTCGCCAGTCTGATCGCAAGCGGGGGCCGGCAGCTGGACCACAGTCATGTGCTGGTGCTCGATGAGGCCGGGCAGCTCGGCAACCGTCAGGCACTTCGTGTGCTCGAGATCAGCCGCCTGACCGGCGCCCGTCTGATCCTCCTCGGCGATAACCGCCAGACCGGCGCGATCGAGCAGGGGAAGGCCTTCTGGCTGATGCAGCGGCTCGGACTCCCGACTGCGCAACTGACGGAATCGGTGCGACAGGAGACCAGGGCGATGAAGGCGGCGGTGACGCAGGCGCGGCTGCACAATTATGCCGAGTCCCTTGCCAATCTCGACAAGGTCACCAGCGGAGAGGCCGCCGACAAGCTTGCCGAGCGGCTGGTCGGCGAATGGACCCGGCTGAAGCCCGGGAACCGGGCCCGGACGAACATCCTCGTATTGGAGAACGCGACCCGGTTGATCGTCAACACCAGGGTGCGCGAAGCCCTCAAGATAGAGGGCGCCATCGCCGCCGAGGACACGCGGCTGGCAGTGCTGACGCCGTCAGGAATAAGCGATCAGGAGAAGCATTTCGCGCGATTCTACTCCGGCGGGCAGGTGCTCGTCTTCTCGCGCGACAATGCCGGGCTCGGGATCGCCCGCAACAGCGAATATCGCGTGGTCAGCACCGGGCGCGACCGGGCGGGCCGGCAGGTCGTGCGCCTGGTGGACGAGCATGGCCGCACGATCAGCTGGGATCCAAGGCTCGGGCGTGCATCGCAGGTGAATGTGTTCAAGAGCGAGCAGCGCGATCTTGCCGCCGGCGATCGCATCCAGTGGCGCCTCGTCAACCGCGAGCTCGACATCCGCAACGCCGATCGTGGCACCGTCGAGCACCTCGACGGCGCGGTCGCGACCATCCGCTGGGACCGCGACGGGCGCCAGCAGAAGATCGATCTGGGCGAGCACAAGACCTGGGACCATGGTTATGCCGAGACCGTCTATTCGGCACAGTCCAGGACCTATGACCGCGTCTATGTGCTGGCGCCGGTCAGCTCGTCGCTGGTAACCGGCCAAAATTACTACACCGCGATCACGCGCGCCCGGTTCGGCGTCAAGCTGTGGACCGAGGATGAGAGGCGGCTGGTCGACAGGCTGGAGCGGCGATCGGGCGAAAAGACGTCCGCCCTGGAAGGTCTGGGCCGTCTCGACCGGGACAGCGTCCGGGCGCGTGGTGACCGCCATGCCGATCGCCTCGGCTCCCTGCGCGACCAGCAAAGGTCCGGTCGCGAAACCCGCCAGCGCGAGCGCGAAGCGGAGCGTCAGGCGCGGGCGAGCGAGCGGGGAGGGCTGGCGGCCTTCCTGGCGGGACGCGCCCAATCGGCGGCCGAGTCCCTGGACCGGTGGCTGAGCGGCCTTGTCGATCGCAGCGCACGGAACCCGGAACAACCGGAGCCACCTCGAGCCGCGCCGGAACATTCCGGCCATTCCAGTGCGCATGGCCAGGCGGGCGGTCATGACCACTGAAAGGATCCGCCCGATGAAACTCGATCGACCTGGGCCAATCACGCTCGTCATCCTGATGGTGCTTGCTTTTCCCGAACCCGCCCGGGCTTCGCCGAACGCCGGCAGGGAAGACCGGAATGTCCAGGAGCAACTGCTCGCCGCATGCATCCGGCGTGCAGCGCAAGGAAAGACGTGGCTCGAACGAACCCTGTGGGCCTTGCGGGATCAGGAGGCCGGCTGGGTGGGGGCGCAGGTACCGAACCGCGACGGAAGTCACGATCTGGGTCCCTTGCAAGTCAACAGCTGGTGGGTGAACCGCGTAGCGGCAGAAACTCACCGGCCGCCGGCGCATATTCGCTACTGGCTCATGCACGACGCCTGCTTCAACGTGGAAGTGGCAAGATGGATCTTTCTCTCAGGACTTTCCGTGACCGGCGACTATTGGGCGGCGGTCGGGGCCTATCATAGCCCAGGCGCCTGGCGACAGCGTCGCTATGCCTCCGCCATCGCGCGAAAATTACGAACGCGCTTCGGCGACAACGCCTTTCGCACCCGGTGGCGCTGACGCCCGCTTTGCTGCGCATCTGCATTTCCGCACAAGGGAAGAGTGAAGTGAGGAAGATGAATCTGGAAGGGAGAGTTCAGGCTGTTGAACCGCTCGCCCTGCGTATCCCTCAAGCCGCGCAGATGCTCGGGATCGGGAAATCGACCTTGTACGAGATCATTGCCGCAGGGGAAATCGAGACGATCAAGATCGGCCGGTCGACTCTCGTTCCCACGGATAGCCTCAGGAGCTTCCTGGCCCGGCGCCGAAATTCCTAGGTCCCCGGTTCGAAGATTCGTCCAGGAACGGCACAGATCCTCAGCGACCTGCGATGGACACCGGCCCGTCGTGAAATCCGGCTGTCAATCCTGTCAGGGACGGACCCATGGTTGCGGCAGGGTCGAATTTCGGACGACGGAATCGAGGACCGGCGAGGCCATTGTCGCATCGCGTCTCTCATTTCGCCCTCGGTTTCCGCAGCGGAGATAAGGGCTGGCTGGCCTGGCCAATTCTTGAACAGTCACACCCAGCTCCCGGCGCAAGGGGATGGCGCGGTACCGCTAACATTTTTGATTGACCCTATGAGGCTAGACCACTAGCCTGACCAGTAATCGGACATGGACGCCTACAGTTCGTGCCATAGAGGGGAGTGGGATAATGATTTCCAAGTTTCGTGACGGCAAGTCTGCGCGCGTCACCTGGTTGGCCGGAACGGCATTGGCGACGGCCCTTGTGGTCATGCCACATTCCGCAGGTGCCCAGACAAGTCCTGCCACTGGCGGTCAACCACAAACCCAGTCCCGGCCGGTAGCGAATGAGGCCGCGCAAGTTCCCGGGGAACAATCGTCATCGTCCAGCCAGGATGCGACCGGGAGTCCCGGTGTCACAACGAGCGGTGAGGACGAGATCGTTGTGACCGCGGGCTATGCGCAGTCGCTCGAGAACTCGGCAAATGCGAAGAAGAACACGACGAACTTCACTGACTCGATCTTCGCCGAAGACATCGGCAAGTTCCCCGATCTCAACCTCGCGGAGTCGCTCCAGCGGCTTCCAGGTGTGCAGATTGATCGCGATACCTCCGGCGAGGGCACCTACATCAATGTTCGTGGCCTCAGCGCCGGCTTTACGGTGCTCACCGTGAACGGCTTCGCCGTCAGCACGTCGAGCAACGGCTTCAACGAAGGGCGTGGCTCGGCCCTCGACATCCTTCCGTCCGAGTTGTTCCGCCGGTTGACCTTGAGCAAGTCGCCGATCGCGAGCGGTGTCGAAGGCGGCACTGCCGGTTCGGTGGACATGCAGCCGATCGGCCCGTTCGACCGCAAGGGCTTCCATGTCAGCCTTCAGGCGCAGGCTTCCTACCAGGATGCCAGCAAGACTACGACTCCACGCATCGCCGGGATCATCAGCAACACGTTCGAGGACACGCCGATCGGCGATTTCGGCATCGTCGTTGCCGGCGCCTATGCCAAGCGCGACTACCGCAGCGAGATCTTCAACACGGTAGGCTATGTTTCGCCGAACATCGGCAATGCCTGTCCCGCCACCAGGGCTGGCTGCAATTCGCGCGTGCTCGATCCTTCGCAAGCGCCGGCCAGCAATCCGACCGCTGGCTATGGCGGTTCGGGTGCGGGCATGACGCTCACCACTGTTCCTGGCAACATACCGGCTTCATTCGGCTTGCCTGCCGCGGGGCGGCCGCTGGTTCAGTGCACGCCGGGCGCCCCGGGGGGCTCTTCCGGTCTGTCCTGCGAGGATCTCAGCTACGCGATCGTCCCGCGGCTCGTGCGCGCGGAACAGGTCGTCGGCGCGCGTGACCGCAAGACCGGCATGCTCAATCTCGAGTGGCGGCCGACCGATGGCGTGAGCTTGCGTTTCGACTCGCTGCTGTCTGAATCCGACAACAATTTCGGTCAGCACGACGTCATGATGGTCGTGCGCAACTACAATAATAACATTCCGGTGAACTGGCAGCTGGACGACAACCACGTTCTAACGTCTGGAACTTTCGCCAACACTTATTTTCTGAATCAGAGCACCGATGCTCAGCAGCATACCCGGTTGTTCTACCGGTCGCTGAGCGCGGATTGGCAAGTGGCCGATAACTTCAGAATTTCGGCTTCCGGCATGATGAATACCGGAGAATGGAAGCATGATCAGATCATCGTGACACTGCAGTCGGCGCCCTGGGCAACCAATCCCCAGGTGTTCGCTGCCGGGACGGCTTCTCCCGCTGGGGGCGGCAATGCGGGAAATTCCACTCCCGTAAACACGGGTCAGTATCTCGACTATAGCTACACGCCCGGCCAGCTGACGCCCCATATCTCGACGAGCATCGATCTGCCGAATTTTACCGGTTGGTACTGGAACAGCATCGGGATCACCCCCAACCGTCAGGATCTCAAGCAAAAATCGGGGCGCATCGACTTCGTCGCGGGCGACGCGAAGGCATTCCAGCTTTCCGTCGGGTCGATGCTCTCGAGCTTCGAGCGCAATATCGCCACGTGGCAGACATCGGACTGCGCGTTCCGCAATGCCTGCACCTCGGCGTTCGCCTCGCAGGAGACATCGGTGCTCGGCGCCGTGCCTAATTCGCAGTTGGCGAACTTTCTGACGGACTTGCCGGCGAGTGGCCTGTTCGCGAACGCTCCGTTCGACGCCGGTTTCAATGGCGGATGGAAGGTGATCGATTTCGACAAGCTTCGGCAGGCCGTCAATCTCGATTATTATCAGAACGAGATCAATCCCGGCGACCAGCCTGCCAACTATCTCAACAGCTACTCGCCCCGGAAGCTGAAGGAAGATAGCTGGGCGACCTACGCAATGGTCGATGGACAGCAGGATATCTTCGGCAGGGAGCTGCGGTTCAACGCGGGTGTCCGCTATGTGTGGACTCGCCAGGCCAATGCAGCGATCGTCAACGAGACGCTGCTGGGCGGAGCCAACCGCACCGCGCCCCTCACCGTAAGCACCTATGAGGCCGTTCTGCCGAGCGCGAACCTCGCTTATTTCCTCGACCGGAACCTGGTTCTGCGCGGTGCGGCGGCGCGGACGATGACGCGGCCCAATCCTTCCGATCTCGCGCCCACCTACGGCCTGAGCCTCGACGGAGACATCTTCACCAAGGGCAATCCGGCGCTGAAGCCCTTCTATGCCAACAACTTCGATGTGGGCATCGAATGGTATCCGCAATCACGCACGGTTCTGACGCTCAATCTGTGGTGGAAGAACGTCATGGATTACCCCGCGCAGATCGACACGCTGACGCCGTTCCCCGCGACCGGCATCGACTTCTCGCGGCTTTCCGATCGTCAGCGCAACGGCATCACCAACCTCGGACAGGGGGACCCCAACAACGCACAGCTGATTGTGCGGCAGAAGATGAATTCGGATGTCGTCGTCCATCTTTTTGGCCAGGAATTTCAATGGATCCAGCCGCTCGACTTCCTCGTCAAGGGCGTCGGGTTCAATGCGAACGTGACTCACATCTCGCAGAGCGTTTCGGGAACTCTCTCCAATGGATTGAATCCGAATTCGCTGATTTCCGGCCTTGCGCCCTGGACCTACAACGGAACGGTCTTCTACGAGAACAAGGACTTCTCGGTGCGCTTCTCGTACACGCATCGCGACCAGAATCTGAACACTGTGGGTCCGCAGAACAATCTTCCGGGCGATCTGTATTCGATCGCCAGCGACTATCTCGATGCCCAGGTGAGCTTCGCGTTCCCGTGGTACAAGCGGCTGAAGTTCACCCTCCAGGCGCAGAACCTTCTGCAGCAGGTCCAGGTGACCCGCTGGGAAAATCGCGAATCGCAACCTGACGGTGCGACCTATGCCGGCCGGAACTTCGTGGTCGGCGCACGGCTTAACTTCTAGTCTCCCTCTGGCGCGGCACGTTTCTGCGACGTGCCGCGCCGTATTTTTGAGCGGCTATAAGCCATCATGGACCCTCTTTCCCTTACAGCTTTCCGGCATGCCGCCACCCGTCCGCAGGCGGGGGCGCGGGAAGGGAGGCTGAAGTGGCCGTGAAATCCCCCATCGCACCTCTCGATTTGCCGGCGTGCCGGCCGATCTGGCGCGCGCCCGGTGGCGGGCCTTCCTAGTCCCATGACCTCGCGCGCCCAGCGACGTCATGCGCCCACCATGAGCGACGTTGCGAAGCTCGCAGGCGTATCCGCAATGACGGTCTCCCGTGTCGTCAATGGCGATCCGAAAGTCAGTCCCGCGACCCGCAAGCGGATCGAACGGACCATCGCGGAAATCGGTTACGCGCCCCATCTTGGGGCCCGGGCATTGGCCGGTGGAGAGCTCAAGCGTATCGGATTCCTGTATGGGGACTCGGGCTCCGCAACGGCCGGTGATCTGCTGGCGAACGCGCTCGAGGAAGCCGAGCACCGCCAGGTGCAGATTGTCGTGGGAAGATACGAGCGGCGAAAGGGTGCGCTTCAGGCGGCCAGGCGATTGGTTGGCTGCGGGGTATTCGGCATGCTGCTCCCGCCGCCGCTTGATGACATGACCGAAGTCCTGGATTTCCTCGCCGCTGCCGGCCTCCCGTCGGTTTCTCTCGCCTGCGGAAAGCCGGGAGGATCGCTGTACTCGATCAGCATCGACGATCATCGCGCCGCCTTCACCATGACGAGGCATCTCCTGGCCCTCGGCCATTCCCGGATTGGCTTCGTGATAGGGGACCCCAGACAGGAGAGCAGCGTGCTGCGCCTGCAAGGCTATCGGGCAGCTCTGGAAAAGGCCGGACTCCCGTTTCGCAAGGAGCTGGTGGCCCAGGGCTTCGGCACATTCCGATCGGGATTGGGCGCCGGAGAGGCATTGCTTGGCCTCACGCATCGCCCCACGGCGATCTTCGCGTCGAGCGACGAGATGGCCGCGGCAATTGTCGCGGTTGCCCATAGGCAAGGCTTTGCGCTCCCTCTGGAATTGACGGTTTGCGGCTTCGGTGACAGCGCCGTCGCGAGCGCGATCTCGCCGGAGCTCACCACGATCCGAATGCCTCTGCGCGAGATGGCGC
>Ga0268253_10000389_pt1 | contig 10337 bp, 4 predicted proteins | sample AgamicMgMarz_FD_200250 | JGI IMG/M metagenome (GOLD analysis project Ga0268253, IMG submission 200250) | Agave microbial communities from Guanajuato, Mexico - Mg.Ma.rz (v2) (version 3) | ecosystem: Host-associated > Plants > Phyllosphere > Phylloplane/Leaf | place: Guanajuato, Mexico | collected... | reverse complement strand
CGTGCCGGAGACATCACCGATGATGTAGCAGCCCGGCACGTTGGTCATGAAGGCCGCGTCGCGTGTCGGGGCTGGCCGCGACTTGATGCGCTTGGTCGTGTTGACGACGACGCAGGCTTTTGGATTGACAGGGCATTCGACCTGACATGAAGTGTCTTCCATGCACTGGTCGCGCGCGACGACTTTCGCAATGCCGCCCACAATCGCCAGCACATCATGCGGACAGGCTTCGACGCACGCGTGACAACCGATGCATCTGTCCGCGAAAATCACAGGATGCGGATAGGCTGGCCCATTCGGCTCCATCTGCCTGATGAGTTCGAGGTCTTCTTTCGTCAGCTGCGTGTTCAATTCCTCCGCTTCAACTTTTCTGCCCGCCGAAGCTTTGAGCAAGCGACGCGCGCGCGCGGCATCGCGCCAGATAAATAAAGCTCCGGCGAAAAGGGCTGCGAGAAAGATTCCGGCCCACGCATAAAAGGGCAGACCGCCCGGAACTTTGCGCGCGGAGAGGCCGCCGCCCGACAATAGATTAATTGCCAGCAGCAGAAGCAGCAGAGCGATGGTGTTGAGCAGGGAAGACTTTTTCATGCTCTACGGGGAATCAACTTTGAAGAGTCTTGCACCGCAACAGATTATTGATGCGAGATGGTGGTCGCAGTCAAGCGCGTCCTTTCTGCGGCGGGCTCGCTGGCGGGAGAGAGCAGGCGCGGATTCCAGTGGCCGGGCGTTTTGATGTGCTGTATGTGACAGGATGAACAGTTGGGCGCGTCGTCGGCCAGCAGTGGACGCTGGCCCACGCTCGCCACCTGACCGTGGTTGCCATTGTGACAACTCGCGCAGGTTGTCTGCGGAGTCTTGAGGTCAATCGGCGCGAAAGATTTATGGCAATTCGAGCAGGATAAATCGCCGGTCTTGTTGCCGTCTTTGAGTCCCACATTCTCTACGCGCACGCGATTTAAGTGCAGCGCGTGAAACTGCCTGCTACGCCAATCGTCATCCGTCTCGCCCGCGTTGCGCACGCGCGCACGCTTGAGAGCTTCACTCTCGGCATCCGGCCTCTGCCGCCACGCCGCATCGCTCAAACCCTGCCATTCCCACTTGCCGTTGATGACCGGATAACCGACCGTGCCGCCGTGCGGAGTCAAGACGCGCCGTCCGCGATAGAGATTCTGATTGTCATTCGTGTGGCAGGTCGCGCACATCTTGAGCGCGGCTTCTGCCGGACGAAAATCCGCGCCCTGATGTTCCGCGTGGCATGAATTGCAACCGATTCCCGCTTCCGTGTGTGCCGGAATTCCTGTGAGAACCGCATCAAAGGCTGTGGTCTGATGACACGAAGCGCAACTCGCTTCCATACTTCCCTTGACCGTGTGACAGGTCGTGCACGAGTTGGCATTCGTCTTGTTCGCAATCGCCGTCCGAGGAGTTTGATGAACGAGTGCAGACTGCGCGTGCGGTTGGGAAACAGGAGCGGGCGAAAAAGCTTGCGTGTACCAGAAGGCTGCTGCGACAGAGATGACGGCGATGAGCACTATGGCCCAGATGAAGATTGAAAAGGGCCACGGGCGCAAGAGGTCTCTGGTCGGCTTCCAGTTGAACTGCGCCTTGCCGGGGCGCGCGGGTTGTCGCGGGTGTAGCGGCGAGGGGCGCGCGGCCTTATCGCGCGTGCGCTTGTCCCAAAATTCTTTGAGCGCGTCCGCCACCTTCGGCGGAGCCGAGACTGCCGATTCAGGCGCGAGCGGTTGCTCCTCCTGCGCCGCCTGCTCAACCGTCTCCGCAACGTTGGTCGCCACCTCAAAGCGAACGTGTATGTTAAGAGACTCGCCCGCGCGGCTCATGTGCAGATGGAAAGAACCTAGCTGCGCTACATCTCCGTCGGCCAGAGCCTCCGGCTCGTTAAATTCCACAAGCCTGCCGTTTAAAGTGACCGGATGAGACTGGCTGAGATTGATGAGATAGAACCTGCCGTCTATCACATTGATGCCCGCGTGCAGGCGCGAGACGGTTGGATGATTCAGCAGGATTTCGCAATCTATCTGGCGGCCAACACGCAACGCCTGCAACGCAAACGTCACAGGGTCAACCACCTGATCCTCGCGCGTGATGATGAATGTGGGGGACGGATTTTCCACTGCTATTGATTCAAATTAGTCATGACAAACTAGCGCACGGCAAAGAACACGACTTGAATGATATGCACAAGCATCAGCATCAGCATCAGCGAGGTCGAGACGACGTGCGGCGCGAGCCAGATTTTGAGCAGCCTGTGTAGATAGATGAGCGAGTCAACGCGCCTCAAGGTCGCAGCCGTTTCAATCGCTTCAATCAGAAGCTTATGCGCCGCCGGGTCTGCGAGCCGCCTGGCTTCCGCTTTAAATCGGGCGCGCGCATCTGCCAGCATGTCTGTCAACTCTTCACGCCGGAGGTATTGCCGCAGCAAATATTTGAGAGAGAAGAAATGTTTATAGACTTTCCGCTCTATTATCTCTCTCAGTTGCGCGTTGTCCGCGCCCGTCTCCGCTAAGGTCGCGCGCAACTCGTCGCGCCGCGTCTCAAGGTCTTCGATGAGGAGAGGGTCGCCCTCTATGCTCGTCATGATGCGCGGGACGATGATATAGCAGGCGATGCCGAAGAGTCCCGATAAGATAACTAAATCGAAAGACAACATCAGCAGCGAAGTGAGCAGCCCGCCCGTCGTCCAACCGCCGTGCAAGAGGAGCACCAAACCTGCTATCACTCCCATGTAAACGTGCGCCAGCATCCAGTAGCGCAGCGGCCCGGCGCGTCTTCTGTAAACCTGCTTGCGCACAGGATACGCCATCACGCCTGCGATACCTGCCAGGCCAACCAGACCTGTCGCCCAGCGCACAGTGAGCCACGAATCGCCAAATCTTCCATCCAGGCCATAGCGACGCGCAGCCCAGAGAGCGGCGATCATCAAACCAATCGTCGCCAAAATTCCGCACGCGTGCCAGAGCCGTGCGATTGTGTCGCGCTTATGTATATTGCGCCCTATGGCATGCGTCTGGTCTTGATAGACGATGCCGATAGAGTTGCGCGCCTCGTTGAAATACTCGCGCGGGTTGACGCGCACGAGAGCGCCCGTCGGGCAGTTCTCTTCGCAGGAGTAGGCGGGCTTTCTCGCGCCCGCCGGATTGAGCGGCGTGTTGTCGCAGAGGTTACATTTGACGGCGAGCAGGTCTTTAGTCTCGTTGACGGGCGGAGGCAGAGCGGGCGGCGCGATGCTCAACCATCCTTTGACTCTGTTTTTGAATTTCAGTCTTTCAGGCGCGGGCGGCTTGAGCGGAACCATAGAGATAGCGTTGTAAGGACATTGCGTCGCGCAGTCGCCGCAGCCGATGCAGGTCTTTGTCTCGATGTCTATCTGCCCGCCGGGAAAGCGCGCGATGGCTCCCGTAGGGCATCCTGTCAAACACTCTGGGTCTTGACAATGCAGGCACACAGAAGGCGAGAGCACGTGCTGCGTCAAAGAACTGCCGGGTTTGACCGGGCGTTTGATGTGTATGCCGCGCCGCAAGAGACGCGATTGACCATGCACTTTATGACAGGCGAGCGAGCAGTTGCCGCAACGCACGCACAAGTCCATGTCCATCACGAGCAGGTTCGAGCCGTCCACAATCCCTGTCGCAATCTCTTTTTCCGCAGCCGCCACGCTGCCCGCGTCCAGCAAAGGCAGAGCGCGCGCATCTCTCTCTGACGGAAGGAAAATTCTGCGCAGCGTGTCGCACAACTCGCGGTCGTCGCGCAGTGAAGCAAGGGGAACTTCCATCACCTCCGTGTGGGCCAGAAGCGTCGCGGTGTATCTCCAACTCGCGTCTGCTTCCAGACCTTCAATCCCGAGACAATTTCCCGCGCCTAAAAAATCCGCGCCAGCATGCTCTTCGTCCGCAGAGTTGTTAGCGAATTTATCTCCGCCGCCCTGCGCGTGCTCGCGCTTGAGCCAGCCGCTTCTGATAAAGACCAGATGATTGATTGTCTCTCCCGCGCGAAACAGGACTTGATGCTTGCTGTAGATCTTAAATTGCGCGGACGAACTGAGTCTTTTGACAAGCTCGGCGTTGAGTGGGCCATTGACCGTATCAAGCACATCGTCAACCGTGCGCCTGAGGCCGTTGTTGCGATAAACCTTGTCGAGCGCCTGCCCGAACTTGGGCAGCTTGCGCAGGAGTCTGAGCGCGGGCCGCTCGACCTTAAGGACTGTCGCGCGTCCTCCTTTGGGGACGACGATGGTTGCGGTGCGCGGCACGCCTGCGAGCACGGACATCTCTCCGAAACTCTTGCCGGGTTTTTGAGAGTCAACCCATTTCTGCCTGCCCGTCTGGTCTTTGACATAGACATCCAGGTCGCCTTCGACGCCGAAGAAGAAAGTATTGCCGCCCCAATCGCCCTGCCGGATAATCTCTTCACCGGCTTCATAAACGAGCAGCTGCGCGTAGGGGCCGACCTTCTTGCCCGTGTAGTTGCGCCCGTAGGCTATGACTTCCAAATCGGACTCGTACTTAAACTTGCCGTCCTTCTCTTCGGCCAGTTCCGAGATAATATCTGTGCGCCGGATGGCGTCGAGCACTTCGCTGTGGTTGGTGATTTCCTGAGGCATAAGGCTTGTGCGATGACGAACAGAAGGGTTGACGCGCAAGCCTTCTTATATCATTTCTCAAGCGGAAACTGATAGAAGTTTTAGTCGCGGTTCAGAGAGAAGGAGAAAGAAAAAGAGGTTTCGCGCACAGGCGCTGGCGGCGCAAAGAAAGCACGCAAGATAGCTAACTGCTCAACACCTTTGCGCCTTTGCGCCTTTGCGGGAAATTCTTTAACCTGTACATTATCGGAGAGCTTAGACGCGAGGACGTAAACAAGCATCTGAGTGAAAAACTTGACGAGCGGCAAGACGTGCTTGCTCAAAACCGAAGTGGTCTTTAGTCTTAATGCGTATTACCTACACTTACAAGGGCAATGAAAAGGTCTTTGAAAGCGACACCTCTGAGGTGCGCATCGGACGCCATACGGACGGCCTCACGCTCGACCTCGCGCCCGACATGTATGTCTCGCGCATGCACGCACGCATCTGGGAGGACGACGGGCAGTTCTGGATTGAAGACCTGAAGAGCACGCGCGGCACGAAGGTCAACGGCGAAGAGATTAGGGGACAGGGCAAGCGTCTGCTTGGCAACGACGACGTGATACGCATGGGCGAGACGACGCTCAGAGTTGGCCTCTCCGTAGACGATACAGCCGTCACGCAGCTTTTATCATTCACGGATATAGCTCCCAGTCTGGAAGCGAGCGAAGAGGTGATTGACTCTTCCGAGTTCGACTATGCGTCCGCGAGGTATGTGACCGGGGAGCTTGAGCAGCGACTCGCGCTCTTCTATGACCTGCCGTTTCAGTTGGGCGCGGAGACGCAACTCGAATCACTTCTCCAACTCGTCGTCGAGCGTGTCGTGAACGTCATCTCATCGGCGCGTCGCGGCGCATTGCTGGTCAAAGACCGCGCCACCGGAAGGCTCACGCTCAAGGCGCACCTGCCGCCCGGCAATCCCGCTGTCAGTCAGACGATGGCTAAGCAGGCGATGGAGCGCAAGAAGGCTTTCATCTGGCCGCCGAAGATGGAGATGGAGCGGGAGAAGGAGTTCGATTCAATCTCGCGCTATCAGATAGAGTCCGCGATGTACGCGCCGCTGCTCTGGAAGGATGAAGTGCTCGGAGTCTTGTGCGTGGACAACTCGGAAGCCTGCCCGCCCTTTGAGCTTGACGACCTGCGGCTCTTGCAGGCCGCGGCGCATCATGCGGCGATGGCCGTCGCGCATCACTATACGCGTGAAGATTTGCGGCGGCACGCGGAGTTTACCAATCGCTTTTTCAGCAGCCGCTTCCCGCCCTCCGTCCGCGACAAATTGATGACGGAGGCGAGCACAGGCACGCTGCCAATCGGCACGCGCCGCTCGCAGGTGACAATCCTCATCTCAGACATACGCGGCTTCACGCAACTCACAACACGGCTCGGCGCGGAGCGCATGAGCGACCTGCTCAACGAATGTTTCCCGCCGCTCATCGAAGCCATCTTTGCGCAGGGCGGCACGGTCGAAAGATTTGTCGGTGACGCAATCTTCGCGGTCTTCGGCAGTCCAGAGCCGGATGATAACCAACACGAGCATGCTGTCCGCGCCGCGCTCGAAATGCAGGAGGTCATCAAGTCGCTGAGCAATTTGCGCGCGGCCAGAGACGTAGAGACTTGCTCGCTCGGCATAGGCATAGACTGCGGCGAAGCGCTGCACGGATTTATCGGCAACGCAGAGCGCATGGAATATGCCGTCATCGGAGAGGTGGCCAATCGCGCCTCACGCTATTGCGCCGGCGCGAGTGAAGGCGAAACCCTCATTAGTCCCGAAGTGCACCAATGGGTCTGGGCTCTCGTCAAGGCAGAGCAAACAACTATCCAGACCAAACACGAAGGCAAATTCACAGCCTATCGCATCGAAAAGCAGGGATGAAAAGCATGCTGCCAAGAGCATCGTTTTCATCTCTCTCTCTCCCGCCATTCATACTTGCTCTTCCATTCCCAGTCTCTTGAAAATCTCGCGCGCTTCCATCATCATGGCCTCGGCGCGCTGCTCCATCCCGCGCTCCTGTTCATAGCGCGCCCAGTTGCGCAGTGTGCGCGCCCTTTCGGCTTCCATCCCGCGCTCTGTAAAGAGCCGCAAGCTCTCTGCAAAGCAGGCCGCCGCGTCGAAGCTTTGATTCTCAATCCTGACGGGCTCAGGCAACTGCGCGGCGACTGCTCCGAGCGTGCGCCAAGCCTCGGCTATGAGTTCGTGGTTCTCTGTCTTCTGGCCCAGAGCCAGCGCACGCCGCGCTGCTTCGAGAGCTTCCTCCACCTTCCCCTGGCCCAGACACGCAGAGGCTAAGAAGCTGTAAGTCTCCGTCAGCACCTGATAACCGGACGGGCCTGTCATCGAGATGACCTGGCGCAGGTCTGCTTCGGCCTCGTCGTAGTTGCCCAAGCCGACGCGCACGCCCGCAAGATTGTTGAGACAGATAATCTGCACCGTGCGTTCGCCAATCTCGCGGGCGATTGTCAGAGCTTCCTGATAGAGATTGACTGCGGCTGGATAATCGCCGCGCTGCCGCACAGTCTCGCCCATAGTGATGAGCATGTTGCTGACGCCGCGACGGTCTCCGAGTTCAAGACATAACTCTCGCGCCTGATTGAAGTAGGAGTACGCCTGCTCGAATTGGCCCTGCATCAAGTATGCGAGGCCGAGCACGCGCAAGCCGCCCGCGCGCTCGCGCCGCCCGCTCTGGCCCAGCGCGGTCGAAAGCTCAAGCGCGTGCTGGCCGATTGACATCGCCGCGGAGACTTCTCCGAGGCGATATAAGACACTGCCCTGACGATTGAGCGCGGCGGCCAACTCGGCCATCGCTTCCGGCGTCTGCTCTGAATCTCCGGCGAGGCGTTCGGCGCACTTCGCGCTCTCTAAAGAAGCGCGGTTGTGTCCCTCTTTTTCCTGCACGAGCGCGAGGCCGTTACAAGCGTGCGCCTGTGCCAGCAAGTCTCCTTCAATTTCGGCGGCTTCGAGCATGGCCTTGTAAGCTTCTACGGATTCTGCAAACTTGGCCTGCCACCAGAAAGCTTCCGCCAAGCCTTCGTACCATTTCAGTCTTTGCTTGCCCCACTGAGATGTAGTGTCTTGCTCAAGCGCGGCGGAATAATCCAGCGCCTTACGATAAAAGCCGATGGCTGTCGGCAGCGCGTAGGCTTCGCGCGCCTGCTCTCCGGCGCGGCCACACCATTCAACCGCGCGCTCTATCTCCAGTGCGCGCTCGTAGTGCTCTGCAATGGTCGCCGCATACTGTTTGACGCGCTCGCCGCTCCGCTCAACTAACCATTCGGCGGCCTTCTTGTGATAGCTGCGCCGCTCGCGTATGAGGACGCTCTCATAAGTCACGTCTCTGAGAAGCGCGTGCTTGAAGATATATTCTCTGGTGTCCGCGAAGGTGGATGCGGAGCGCGCGAAAATCAGTTCTTTGTGGCGCAGCGATTCGAGCGGCGTCTCCTCAGCATCGCTTGCGATGGAAGCCAAGCCATTTTTCAAATGTTCCACCGCGTTGTCCCAAAACTTTCGCCCGACGACAGAGGCCCGCTGCAAGTCTGTCTTCTCAGGCATCGTCAGACCGTCGAGGCGTGCCTGCAAGACTCCCGTTAAGGTCGGCGGCACTTTGACTTCCGCCAGTCTTGTCGAATCCACATGCCACTGCTCTTCGCCCGGCTCGATGACCTTCTGGTCAATGAGCATCTTAATCAGTTCTTCCAGGTAAAACGGATTTCCTTCCGCTCCTGTGACAACCAAATCGCGCAACTCCTGCGGCACATCTTCGGCCTGCCGCAGAATCTCTTCGACCAGTTGACGGCTCTCGCGCTTTGACAGAGGTTGCAGCATGAGGCGCGTGCGGCCCGCTCCGTCTTCGCCCCACGCCGGACGCTGCTCCAAGAGAGTCGGGCGCGAGAGGCACAGGATAAGGAGCGGCACGCCCGCGCAGGTGCGCGCCACGTGCTCTATAAAATCGAGCGAGCCGTCGTCGGCCCAGTGCAAATCGTCTAGGTAGAGCACCATCGCGCGTTCGCGCCCGAAGGTCGCAAAGAACTGCGTCGCGTAGTGAAAGGCGCGGTCACGAATCTGCTTGGCGTCGTTGAGGATGCCTGAGAGAAACGGACTCGCGGAGAAATCGAGCCCGATGAGATGGCCTATGAAATGCGTGCGCATCCGTGCCTCTTCGCCCGCGCCGAAACAGTCAATCATCCCGCGCTCTAATTTCTCGCGCGCGACGACGGGCGCGTCGCTGTCCAGAATCTCAAAGCGGAAAGAGAAGATGTCGCGCATCAGCGAATAGGGCAGCCCGCGTGTTGATTCGGTCGCCCGCGCATTAAAGACCTGCACGCGCTCCGGCAAGAGTTCGACCCTACTGTCAAACTCGTAAAGCAGGCGAGACTTGCCGAGTCCGGCTTCACCGAAGACGGTCACGACATGCAATTCTTTGTCTTCGGTCACTGATTGCAGAGCATCGAGCAGCCGCTCAAGCTCTGTGTGCCGCCCGACCATGCTCGTTTCGACGCCTTCGACGCCGCGCGTGCCTGCGCGAAAGGCGCGCGGCTTGGCCCGCTCGACGACATAGACCTGCACGGGCTCTGCTTTGCCTTTGACGCTGATGGGCTTGAGCGGCTGGACATCGAAAGCTCCGCGCACCTGACGATAAGTGTCGTGAGCTATGAGAATGCCGCCGACGGGCGCGGCGTGCTCAAGACGCGCCGCAAGATTGGTCGTATCTCCGAGCGCCGTGAACTCTTTCGTGGTGGCGACTGTGCCGAGAATGACTGGCCCAGTGTTGATGCCGATGCGCATGCGCAGCACTGGAGGCTCTATGGTCGCCTGTCTCATCCTGAACTGCGCGCGCAAACTCGTGGCAGAGAAACGGCCTACCTCTTCCTGCATCGTGAGCGCGGCGCGGATGGCCCGTTCAGGGTCATCCTCATGAGCCTTGGGCGCGCCCCAGACGGCCATCACTCCGTCGCCCATGTGGGCCACTACTGTCCCGCCCTGGTTCGTGATGGCTTTGTCTAGCTGCGCCCACAAAGAGTTCATCATCTCTTTGACTTCTTCTGCGTCGAGAGTCTCTGAAATGGCCGTGTAGCCGGAGATGTCTCCGAAGAGGACTGTCGCCTGCTTGCGTTGTTCCGTGGGAGGCTCTTCGGCTTCGAGGGCGTTGAGCTTTTGACGCAGCGCCGCGATGGTCGCGTCCACCAGAGCGTCGCCCAGCGCGGCGCGCAAAGATTCCTGAATGATGATTGCTTGCTCAAGCTGCTCGCGCTCGGACATAGCTCTTACACTACAGAAAGCCGCCGCGAGAGGCAATATTTTATCTCAGAATCAGCGTATGCCTTTGAACTTGAATGTCGCTTGCGTGTGGCAGCGTTTGCAGTCGCCGTAGTCGGCTTCGCCAAAGGCTCTTTTGTTGTTGTGACAGGTCGCGCAACTAAGGGTGCGCGAAGGCGGAAAGTGTTGCGCTGTGCGCGGCGAGGTGACTTGCTTTGCTTGCGGCAGGCCGCCGCGCAGTGTGTGACAGTCCGCGCAATCGAGTCTTTGTCTGAAGCTGTGTTTGGCGTGGCTGAAGCTGGCGTTGAAGGCGACGGAGCTTGTCGGCGTGCGACGATAAGACGCGAGCGAATGGCAGGTGGCGCACGAACTGATGTCGCGCCCGCCGGAAGTCTTGCCGGGCGTGTGGCATTGATAACAGTTATTGTGCGCGTTGAGACTGGCGGGGAT
>Ga0268253_10000386_pt1 | contig 10376 bp, 3 predicted proteins | sample AgamicMgMarz_FD_200250 | JGI IMG/M metagenome (GOLD analysis project Ga0268253, IMG submission 200250) | Agave microbial communities from Guanajuato, Mexico - Mg.Ma.rz (v2) (version 3) | ecosystem: Host-associated > Plants > Phyllosphere > Phylloplane/Leaf | place: Guanajuato, Mexico | collected... | reverse complement strand
GCGATTCTCATAAGCTCTCTCAAGGGCCGCAAATGCCTGCTCGCTCTCACCGAGCGCGGTGTAGATAATTGCGAAATCATAAGGCGAGACATGCGTGCTCTCTGAAAGCTGCTCAAACTCGCTCAAGATAGCTTGCGCTTCATCCGCGCGCCCGCCAATCGCGAACGCATGTCCGAGCGCGGCTTTAATCACCAGAGCGTCCTCTTCCTCGGCAGCCCGCCGGTATTCTGCAATCGCTTCGTCAATCAAACCCTGCTGCTCTTTGGCCCACCCGATAAAGAATCGCGCCCAGATAAAATGCTGATCCATCTCCAGGGCTTTGCGAAACTGTTCAAGTGCGCGGTCATATTGTCTGGCGAAGAAGAAAGAGAGGCCGAGGTCGGCTGTGATTTCCAGCGAGAGCGGGTCAAGCTCCTGCGCGCGCTGCATCTCCGAGGTGGCTTGGTCGAGCCGTCCCATCAGGGCCAGATACCATCCGTACCAATGATGCGCCGAAGCATAGCCGGGATTAAGCTCTATCGCGCGGCGGTATTCAGTCTCCGCGCCCGTCCAGTCCCAATCATAAAAAACTTTGACGAGGGCCAGAGACGCATGCGCCTCCGCGAGCGCGTCGTCAATCTCCAAAGCTTTTAAGGCGGCAGCACGCGCCTTTGGCATGGCTTCCTTGGGCGGCTGGTGCGCGCCGGATAAACCATAGAAAGCTTCTGCCAGCCCGCTATAGGCCAGGGCGTAGGCCGGGTCAATCTGGATTGCTTGATGAAAATAGTCTATCCCTTTTTGCAACCCCTCGCGCGTCGCCTTGCTCGTGTGATAGCGACCGCGCAAGTAAAGCTGGTAAGCCTCTGTGTTATCCGTATGACGTTTGATGAGCCGCTTCTTGTGGTCTTCGCCCGTCAGGCGCAGCCGCAGTTTTTCGTAAATCTCGCCTGAGATTTCATCCTGCACAGCGAGCAGGTCTGCGGGCTTGCGGTTATACTGCGCGCCCCAGAGGTGCGAGCCGTCCGCGACATCCACGAGCTCCGTCTTAATCACAAGCTGGTCGCCAAGCTGTAGGACGCGACCGAGCATCACGGCGCGCACATCGAGCGCGCGGCCCACTTCAATCGGGTCAACCTCCTGCCCCTTGTAGCGAAAGACAGTCGAGCGCGCCATGACGCGCAGTTGCGGCAGTTGCGAGAGACTGTTGATGATGCTCTCCGTGATGCCGTCGGAGAGATATTCCGCGCTCGCGTCGCTGCCCGCGTTGACGAGCGGGAGCACGGCCAGAGAATCTATCGCGTCGGCGCGGCTGTAGCGGCGCGAGGTTTGCGCTTGCGAAATCCTGTCATGCGTCGGGTTGAGAGTTCTGTATAGACTGCTCTCAGGCTGTTGCACAGTCTCGGCTGCTTTTCCGACAAAGGTTGGGCCGCCGGGATGAATCTCTTCGCGCCTGTCCGTCGTGCGTTCCAGCTTAATCTGAAAATCCCACTCCTGTTTAAAATTTTTCAGGTCAACATGCAAATCTCTGATGGTCTGGTATCGCTCGTCCCTGTTCTTTGCCAGCGAGCGCGTGATGATACGCTGGAGTTCCGCAGGGCTGTTGGGGAGAAAGCGAGAGAGCGGCGGCGGCTCGCGCTCAAGGATAGAGACCAGCACGCTGCTCGTAGAGTTTCCGGCAAAGGGCGAGCGGCCCGTCAACATCTCATAGAGCACGACTCCCATGCTAAAGATGTCCGAGCGCGTGTCGACAGATTGCCCGCGCGCCTGCTCCGGCGACATGTAACCGACCGTCCCCATGACGACGCCGGGGTCTGTCTCGGCCAGCGTAATCGCGTCGGAATCCGAAGTCTCGCGCTCTGCCAGCTTGGCTAAACCGAAATCCAGAAGCTTGAGATAGCCGTCCTGCCGCAGCATGGCGTTCTCAGGCTTGATGTCACGATGCACGACGCCGGCCCTGTGCGCGGCATCGAGCGCGCTCGTCATCTGTATGGCAAGCTCAAGGGCTTCGCTCACCTTCAAAGAGTTGCGCGCCATGTGCGTGCGCAATGTCACGCCGTCTATAAATTCCGTGGCGATGAAGAGCGCGCCGCCCTCTTCGCCTATCTCGTAGATGGTCAGGATGTGCGGGTGATTGAGCGCGGAGGTGGCGCGCGCTTCCTGTTTGAAACGACGCAGGCGGTCTGTATCGGTCGTGAAATCTGCGGGCAAGACCTTGATGGCGACCGGGCGGTCTAGCTGCGTGTCGTGGGCCAGATAGACCTCGCCCATGCCGCCCGCGCCGAGCAGCGAGCGAATCTCATAGCGTCCTATCTTATCGCCCGCAGAAATTGGCATGCGCGTCTCACATCCGAGTTGCTGACAAAGTTGCTAGAGAGATTTTGACGGACATGCAAGAAAAGTCAAGAGGAAGCTGACTCGGCTCTATTTGTGACACGCGATTTTCGCAAGAGAAAAGAGCCGGGGATGATTTTCCATCCCCGGCTCTTCTACATCCGCGTGATGATTCAACTTTGAACCGCTTATTGCGGCAGATAAGCGGCGGGGATGGCCTTGTCACCGACTAAAAATCCAGTGAGCACGGTGTTGTCCGAACTCTTGAGGACATACCATGAGCCGCTGCGATAGACGGCGACATCAGATTCACCATCGCCGTCATAGTCCGCAGGCACCGGCACATCTGTCGAGAGTCCCCACTGCACGCCGCGCAAGCCATCCGTGCTGCCGAGGATATACCACTCGGCTGTGGACGGACGGAAGACCGCAAAGTCCGTTCTGCCGTCTCCATCGTAATCGCTCTGCACCGGCTTGTCTCCGGTCGCGCCGAAGACCGCAGAGGTAAACGAGCCGTTGGAACTGTTCATCACATACCAGGAGTTGTCCGACGGACGGAAGACTGCCAAATCCCACTTCCCGTCATTGTCGTAATCTCCCGGCACTGGCTTGTCTCCATTCGTTCCGAAGAACGCAGAACTGAAGCCGTTGTCGGAGCTACGCAGGATGTACCAGGCTCCTTCGGTCGGGCGGAAGACCGCGAAATCGGTCTTGCCATCGTTATCGTAATCGCCGGGCACCGGAATATCGCCCGCCGTTCCGAAGGTGGCCGAAAGAACCGTGCTGTCAAGGAAGCTCTGCGCGTACCACTGGCCGTTGCGGAAGACGCCCTTATCCGTTCTGCCGTCGCCATCGTAGTCGCCGGGGACGAGGCGGTCAGTGCTAATCCCGAAGACTTGCCCGGGCGTCGTGCCGTTCAAAGAAGAACGGTACTGCCAGAAGGATGGTTGCGTCTGGACGACGCTGAAGTCGGCTTTGCCGTCGCCGTCAAAGTCCGCGATGTCATTGCGCACGGCCAAGCGGAAATAGGCGACAGGCATATCGTGATCCGAGATGCGTTCTGGACGATTGGCATCCTCGTAATACTTCTGCGGGAAGTCGCCGTTGTTGCGCGCGTAGGCATGGCGCGTGAGACGCGCACGCAGGTTGTTGTTGACAAGTATGTAATCGAGCGCCTGCGCGTTGCCGTCGAAGGTGAAAGAATATCTTTCGGTCGGCGGCAGCGTGTCTATCAGGTTAAAGAGGTCTGGATTGACCAGATCGCTCGAAGCAAGGACGACCTCATTGGCAGGCGTGGGCGTGCCCGTAATCGTGCCTTCGACATCAACGTAACCGTCGTTGAACGGGAACGCATTGAAGTCTCCGACGACCGCGAGGTTTTCATTCGGGTCTGCCACCTGACGGGCCTGAATGAGGTTGGCAAGAAACTCTGCCTGCGCGCGACGCTTGAAGCGTATGCGCCCGCCCTCTGTGCCTGTCCCGTTGACAGCCGTGCTATCAATCCCGCTCAAAGAGCGCGAGTGATTGACAATCACTGTGAAAGGCACAGGCGTGCCCGCCGGGCCGGGCTGCTGTATGGTGGCGCGCAGGATGAGCGGCGGGCGATCATTGAGGAGTTCGGCCATCCCTGTGTTCGGGTTGATAAAGTTATAGCAGGTCGCAGCCGTCTGCACGCAGCCCGCAAGCTCCGCCTGCGTCACATCCACGACAGCGACGCGCGTGGATTTGACGAGGAAGCCGACATCAATCAAGCCAACGTCGTTGCCTTCGACAAGGTAAGCCTGATAATTCGGATTCGGCTGACCCGCCGCGACAGCATCGTTGTTAACTTTTGTCGCCACGGCCTGCAAGGTCGCAAGGTTCTCCATCTCGACCACGCCGATGACATCCGGCGCGCGCATCACATTGCGGATGGCGAGCGAGGCTTTGTTCAACCTGTTGTTGAAAGCCTGCGTCGTCAACAAGACATCGCCGCCCGCATCGTCCACGTTGTTATAGAACCTCTGCATGTTAAAGCTGGCGATGGAGAGTTCATTAAACGTCGCGGGACTCACGGGACGCGCGCTCGCCTGATTCGTCACCGTCGGCGGCGTCGCGGCATCGGGCAGAATCGTCCATGTCGTGAAACCATAATCGAGCGGGCCAACGATGTTCGAGACAATCGCGCCTGCTGTGACATCGAGGATGGCCGCGCCGGGCTGTGCGTCGCTGTCAATACGCAAACGCTCAGGGTTGGTGTCAAAGCGGGGCACGTTGGCGGGCGCGCCTGCCGGAAGATTGAGCGTGACCTCGACGCCCGGCTCGCGGAAGGGACGCGGGACGCCCGGCAGCACGCCGAAGAAGAGTCCGTTGGAAGTGACGGTCGCGCTCGACTCATTGATGTTGCCCTGCGTCGGGCCGACGACAATCAGTTGCGCGACATGCACGCGCATGGCTTCAAATCTTTCGAGATTCTCAAGATTGTTCGGCGTCGTGTCGGCGGCAGTCAGCGTCACCGGAGCGGGCAGTGTATTGCCTGTCGAGTTCACGCTCACTGAGGGAGAAGTCAGTTCGGTCAGAGGCGGCGAGTTCGGCTCAGCCGCAGGGATAAATTCCGCGACAGTGCCGAGCACAGTGACATTGTTGCCGATGGCGGCTCCGGCTGGAGGCGCGCTCGAAGTGAAGACAAAGACGCCTTCCGAAGTATTCGGATTAGCATCGGCGGACGGCTCCTGTATGAAGAAGCCGTTGCTCTTCAAGCCCGTGACGATGCCCGAAGTGGTGACGAGTTGGCCCATCAGCGGCGAGGAAGAGCCGCTGCCCTGTATGTCGTGAATCGAGACTGGAGGCCCGGTGACGGTCAGAGAGATGTTGCCCGTGCTTGAGCGCATCTGCGCGTCCGCGACCGTGAAGGGCAGAGTCTTTGGCCCGGTGGGCGTGCCCATCGCAACCGTCGCCTGATACGAAAAGATATTGTCGCCAGCCATCACGTCGCCGTTCGTCCCGTCGTCGAAGAACATCTGCGTGGCAGAGCCGCCGATGGCCGTCAGGTTGCCTGTGACGGTGATGCCGGTGCTGGGCGGCATCGTGCCGGGAGTGACTGTGACTGTCAGAAGGGTTGTTGCGCCGACTAAGACTGAACCCGGATTAGCAGAGCCAACGCCAGTCGGATTTGTCGGGCCGCCGCACGGCGCGGCAGGCGTTGCGCTGTTGCGCGGCGTGGGCGCGACCGCTGTAAAGTCTGTCGCGTTCTGGTCAGTCTCCGTACAACCGCCTCCGCCTCTGAGGTCGCCTGTGGTGTTGCTCGGCGCGGGCGCGGCACCTGTGCCTTCAAAGCAGTTGGCAGTCCCGCCGTAACCCACAAGGTCTATGATTTGCGCGCCTGTCGGGCAAGTGCCTGTGAGCGCGGTCGTGGTATTGACCAGCGCGACTTTGCCTGCGCCCGCGGCCATCGCAATCGTGCCCGTCGCATCCGGCGTCGGCAAGGCAGTCGTGCCGCCAGCCCCTTGCGCTTCCTGCACGAGATAATATTTGCCCGGCGCAATCGTGCCCGCGAGGGTCGTCGTCGCCCACGTAGAGCCTGTGGCCGAAGCATACTGAACCGTCCACCCGGTCACATCGACTGTCGTGTTACCGCGATTGAAAAGCTCTATAAAGTCGTGTGTATAGGTCGAGCCGGCGTTGCCGCCGCCGCCGTATAGCTGGCTGATAACGATGGTGTTGGAAACAGCTTCGACGGTTGGCACAAGCTGCACGGATTTGTACAGCAGGCCGGTAGTTAAAAGGACAGCGAGCGTCAGAGATGCCAATAGCTGACGACGCACGGAAATCATCTTTCGTCCGCGACGCGGGTGTGTAAACACTTGTGTGGAATTCCTTTCGTGAATAAATGACTGTAATACTTGTAGGGGCAAGCGTCTGCGGCTTTGCTCGAAAGACGCTTCTGCAGAGGGTCGAAAGAGACTTGTACCGGATTATCAGAAGCGAGTCAAGCCTCAGAGCAGAGATGAAGAGCGTGCCATTCAATCCTCAAGCCCGCAACTGGAAATAGCATGCTCTTCATCCCCGCTCCTTCCGCCTTCATCCTTGCTCTTCTCCTCTCTGACAGGCAAAATACGAGGCGCTCGCGGTTCGTAATTCACAATCCATCATCAACGAGGAAACCCACAAGATGAGCGCGTCTCCGCAACAGGAAAACAGCAACGCCACAACCGATTTGGATAAACTCTGTGTCAACACGATTCGCACGCTCTCGCTCGACGCCGTACAGCAGGCGGAGTCAGGCCATCCGGGTTTGCCCTTGGGCTGCGCGCCTCTGGCCTATGTCCTATGGACGCGCTTTCTGCGACACAACCCGCAGAATCCTCGGTGGGCCAATCGTGACCGCTTTCTGCTCTCCGCAGGTCACGGCTCGATGCTCATCTATTCGCTCTTGCACCTGACGGGCTACGACCTGCCGATGGAAGAGTTGAAAAACTTTCGCCAGTGGGGTTCAAAGACTGCGGGCCATCCAGAAAATATTTTGACGAAGGGAGTGGAAATCACGACCGGGCCGTTGGGCCAAGGGTTTGCCAACGGCGTCGGGATGGCAATCGGCGCGGCGCATCTGGCCCAGAGATTCAACCGCGACGGATTTCCAATCATAGACCACTACGTCTACGCGATTGTCTCGGACGGAGATTTGATGGAAGGCGTCGCCAGCGAAGCGGCCTCGCTCGCGGGCCATCTGAAACTGGGCAAGCTCATCTATCTTTACGACGATAACAAAGTGACCATCGAAGGCTTTACAGACTTAGCCTTCACTGAAAACGTCTCACAGCGTTTCGAGTCTTACGGCTGGCACACACAGACCGTCGAAGACGGCAACGACCTTGCGGCGATAGAGAGCGCGATACGCTCGGCGCAGGCCGTGCCAGACCGCCCGTCTCTCATCTCCGTCAAGACGACTATCGGTTACGGGATGCCCACGGCTGGAACGCGCAAGGCACATTCGGACGCGCCGGGCGAAGAGGCCGTGCGCGAGACAAAGAAACACTTGGGCTGGCCCGAAGACAGAACTTTCTATGTGCCTGATGAAGTCTCTGCGCATTTCAGAAAAGCGGTCGAGCAGGGAGCGCAGTTGGAATCGCAATGGAATGCTCTCGTCGAAAACTATGAAAAGGAGCATGAAGATTTGGGCCAGGCTTGGCGCGTGACGATGAGCGGCGAGTTGCCTGCCGGATGGGAGGCACACTTGCCTTCGTTTGAAGACGCCAAGCCGGTTGCGACACGCGTGGCGAGCGGGCAGGTCATCAACGCGCTCGCGCCGCACATGCCTATGCTCATCGGCGGCTCGGCGGATTTGGGCGTCTCGAACAACACGGACATCAAGGACGGCGGCGATTTCGAGGCAGGCACTTACGACGGACGCATACTGCACTTCGGCGTGCGCGAGCACGCGATGGGAGCCGCGCTCACAGGCATCAGCTTGAACGGCGGGCTGATTCCGTTTGCCGGAACATTCCTCACCTTCTCCGATTACATGAAGCCGGCGATACGCCTCGCGGCTCTCTCAGAGATTCAAGCCATCTACGTCTTCACGCACGATTCGATAGGGCTTGGCGAAGACGGCCCGACGCATCAACCCGTCGAACACCTCGCGGGCCTGCGAGCCATCCCGCATCTATATGTCATACGACCTGCGGATTCGCACGAGACGCGCGAAGCTTGGCGGACAGCCATCCTCAGGCGCAAAGCTCCGACCGCGCTCGCCCTCACGCGCCAGAAAGTTCCCGTCATAGACCGCACACGCTTTGCCTCAGCCGAAGGCGCACAGCGCGGCGCATACATTCTGGCCGAAGCGGAACACGCTGGCAGCAGTGTTGAAGAAGCGCAGATGAAAGCCACGCCCGCTCTGATTCTGCTCGCCACCGGCTCCGAAGTCTCGCTCGCTTTGGAAGCGCGCGAGACTCTCCAACAAGAAGGCACGCCAACGCGTGTCGTCTCCATGCCATGCTGGGAATTGTTTGAAGAGCAAGACCAATCATATAGAGACGAAGTCTTGCCGCCTAACGTCACGGCGCGTCTTTCAATCGAAGCGGGCGTGCGTCAGGGCTGGGATAGATGGATTGGCCCACAGGGCTCTGCCATCTGCCTCGAACGCTTCGGAGCCTCCGCGCCCGGCGACGTAGCCATGCGCAATCTCGGCTTCAATGTCGAGAACGTGCTCAAGCACGCGCGCGCTTTGATTTAAGATTTTCAACACATTCGAGATTTCAAATTTGATATTTGAAATCAACAAAGGAGACTTCCCCCTTGAGAAGAGAATACATTCTCTGCTTCTGCGCGCTTCTGTTTGCCTGTCTTCTCTGCTCCGCATCAAAGCTCCGCGCGCAGCAGCCTTCCGCGACCAAGCCGCAGCAACCGTCCGCCCCCAATCAAACGACTCAGCCGTCTGCCAAACCTTCGACGCCTGACGCGCCCCCCGACAGTCAGGACTCGCGCCGCGTAGAAGGGCCGCCGGCAGGCTTTGACCGCGCGCAAGGGCAATCGCGCACGCTGACCATTGACGAAGCCATCTCGCTCTCGCTCAAGCAAGCCTCGCTCTATCAGCAATCCGAGCTTGACGAGCGCATCGCCGCCGAAGATGTCAAGCAATCGCGCGCGGCCTTCTTCCCGCAGTTCAGCGTGCCGCTCACTTATTTCGGCACGACGCCCTCGCGCTATCGCATCGAAGGCGAGCCGCCGACCTTCAGCTACGTTTCCTCAAGCGCGATTAACGAAACGGTCGCGCTCTTTCAGGCTTCGGGCGAGATAGATATTTCGGGCCGCCTGCGCGCGCAGATGCGACGCAGCCGCCACCTGCTCGAAGCCGCGCGCGCCGGGACACAGGTTGCGCGCCGCGCGCTCGCGCTCAATACGATTGATGCCTATTACAATCTGGTGCTCGCGCGCCAACGCCGTCGGCTCGCGGAAGAGACGCTTTCGCTGGCCGAAGGCTTTCACAAGGTCGTCGAAGGAAGAATGCAGCGCGGCGAAGACGAGAGCGAAGGCGCGGACATCCTGCGCGCGCGTTCGCAGCTTGCGACGCGACGCGACGAACTGGAACAGGCGCGCGCCGCAGAGTCAGGCGCGATGGATGTCTTGAGAGTCTTGACGGGCGTGAATTTTACGACCGCCATAGATGTCCAGCGCATCGCGCAAGACCTGCCGACCGCCAGCGATTTTGCGAGCTACACGGAAGAGATGCTCAAGTCCAGACCTGAGCTTGCGCAAGTTGATGCCCAAAAGATTGCCGCGCAGGAAGAGGCACGCGCCGCCCGCGGCGAGCGTCTGCCGCAGTTTGCTTACACCGTCAACGGAGGTTTCGACGCAGGCGATTTTCGTCCGCTCACGAGATATTCCGGCGGCTCTGCGACAGTCACGCTCACGATTCCGGTCTTCGATTTCGGGGCCAGCAAGAGCCGCGAGACGCAGGCACGCCTCCGCGCGCAATCGCTCGATGTGCAGCGCGAAATGACCCTCAGGCTTTTACAGCAGGAATTTTATACTTCGCGCGCCATAGCCCTCAACGCCCTCACACGCATCCGCGAAACCGAGACCGGAGCCAACGAAGCACAAAAAAACATGATGCTCGTCCTCGCGCAATATCGCGTGAAGAAGGCTACTATCACGGACGTAGTTGACGCGCAGGCCGCATACGCAGACGCGCGCCTCGCATACTTTCAAGCAATCATTGATTACCGCACCGCGCGCTTTCGTTTAGAGCAGAGCTTAGGACAGTAAAAACGAACCAACTCCCGCCAAGGCGCAAAGAAGGCGCGAAGAAAGCTTTCAAGTTAAAGAGCCCTTCAACTCTTTGCGAGCTTTCTTTGCGCCTTGGCGCGAACCTTTCGTGCTTTTAATAACTACAAAATAACTCTCAAAGCTCCCGCCATAATCTCAAACCTAGCGGGCGTCACACCCCGCACATTTCCATCCGCCTCAACCGGCAGAGCATCTTTCCCGCCCGCCGTTTCGATGCTCACACGCTGTGCCTGCATCGCGCGCACTTTCGGATTTTCGAGATGCGCGCCGCGACGTATGCGCGGCAACTCGCGCAGGATTGT
>Ga0268253_10000383_pt1 | contig 10406 bp, 4 predicted proteins | sample AgamicMgMarz_FD_200250 | JGI IMG/M metagenome (GOLD analysis project Ga0268253, IMG submission 200250) | Agave microbial communities from Guanajuato, Mexico - Mg.Ma.rz (v2) (version 3) | ecosystem: Host-associated > Plants > Phyllosphere > Phylloplane/Leaf | place: Guanajuato, Mexico | collected... | reverse complement strand
AATCAATCCGGTATCTTCAACACGTATTACAGTGTGGACGGCGGCGCGACGCAGACTTACGCAGGCTCTTTCACAGTCAGCGGCAATGCTCAGCATCAGGTGAGCTATTGGAGCGTTGATAGACTCGGCAACACGGAGACGGCGCGCACTCTCGTCGTCAAGATTGATAACGCTGGGCCGACCATGCAGAACTCCGTGACAGGCATTCCCGGCAACAGCGTCTATTTCCGCAGCGCGATACAGATGTCGCTGACGGCGACGGACAACCCGAACGGCTCAGGCGTCGCAAACAGCTACTATCGCATAGACGGCGGGCCGACTCAGTCTTACACGACTCCGTTCACAGTCTCAGGCGACGGCACACACCCTGTTGATTTCTGGAGTGTGGACGCGGCTGGCAATAGCAACAACTCCTACACTGTGATGATTAGGATTGACGCGACGGCTCCGCTCACGCAGGCTGCGGCGACCGGGCCAATGGGAACGAACGGCTGGTATCGCGCCTCCGTGCAAGTCTCGCTCACTGCTTCCGACAATCTGTCTGGGATGGCAAATAGCTACTACACGATTGACGGCGGAGCGACGCAGACCTACGCGGGAGCGTTCATGGTCGCAGGCACGGGGACGCATACAATCCAGTATTGGAGCATGGATCAGGCTAACAATACGGAGACGCAGCGGACGCTGATTGTCGGCATTGATGCCAGCGGGCCTGTCATCACTGCGGCCACGAATCCTGTAAGCGGAAGCAAGCGCGGCACTCCATATACAGTCACCGTCTCCGGTCGCATCACGGATACGCCGAGCGGAGTCAAGCCCAATAGCTCCGTCTATAACGTGGTTGACGAATACGGAGTGACTCAGCCGGGCGGCTCTGTGCTCGTCAAAGCCGACGGCACTTACACCTTCACACTTTCACTGCCGGCGACGCGCAAGAGCAGCGACGCGGATGGTCACAAGTACACGATAAACATCGTGTCGTCAGACCAGGCTGGCAACACGGGCACGGCTTCGGCCATCTTCAAGATATTGTAAGCCGCAAAAAACTCAATCAACGAAAAAAGAGTGATGAGAATCAAGCTTGCTTCTCATCACTCTTTTGTTAATGACGAGAGGAAATTTAAGTTCCCTCTCACAGGGTTGTGCTGTGTAACGGGCCTCAGTGTTCAGGCACGTAAGCCGAGGCAGCAGGGATGTCGCCCGCCTGTCCCCAGTGGCGTGTGATAACCGTCGAGTCTGTAAAGTCGCTCGTCAGGATATACCAATCGCCGTTGCGGAAGACCGCTATGTCCGACGTTCCGTTGCCGTCATAGTCGGCCATGACGGGAATGTCGCCAGCCATGCCCCACGTCGTTGCTCTGGTATTTCCCGTCAGGCTTTCGAGGATATACCATTGGCCGTTGCGGAAGACTGCAACGTCTGCGCTGCCGTCCCCATCATAGTCTGAGGGCACGAGCCTATCCGAACCAAGTCCCCAGACTTTTGCGACCATAGTATCGTCAGAACTCCTGCGTATATACCAGACGCCGTTGCGGAAGACAGCGATGTCCGTCCGCCTGTCGCCGTCATAGTCTGCCGGGACTGGCTTGTCGCCCGCTACGCCGAAGACGACGGCGCGCAGAATGTTCTTACTGCTTTCGAGGACATACCATTCGCCGTTGCGGAAGATTGCGATGTCCGTCTTGGTGTCGCCGTCATAGTCGCCCTGCACGGCCTTGTCAGTCGGGAGTCCCCAGCGTTGTTCCACAAAGCCGAAGTCCGAACTGCGCTCGACGTACCAGTAGCCTGTTGACTGGCGGAAGACGGCTAGGTCAAGCGTGGCGTCGCCGTCGTAATCTCCCGGCACGGGCTTGTCGCCGTTTGCGCCAAAGAACCTGTAGCTGGTAAATCCGTTGCTGGACTGCAAGGAGTACCAGACACCTTCCGACGGGCGGAACACTACGAAGTCGCCCAAGCGGTCGTGGTCAACATCCGAAGTGTAATGGCGGTCATCATCAATGATGATGCCGACAGCCTGACCGTCCGCGATGCTTCCGCCGACAGGCGTGCTCAGGTTGATGAAGAAAGTCTCGTTAGCTTCCTTTTCAAAGTCTCCGAAGATTGGGACACCGATGGTGCGCGTCGTAGTTATGACGCCGCCGTTTGCGAGTGTCGGCGCGCCGAAGAACAACGTCCCGCTGGTGGGCACATAGTCGGAGCCGGCTAAGGCCGTGCCGTCTACTGTCGTGAATGAGACAGCGGCATTGGGCGCAGGCGGCCCCTGCGATGTCAGCGTGACCGTAAAGATGAGGTCATGACTTCCCGAATTGCCTTCCACTGTCCTCGCATTACTAATTGTGAACACTGGGCCAGCCGGGTCGTCATCGGTGATGGTCAGGACGGCAGTGCTCTGCATGCCTATGGTCGCGCCGCCCGTGACGTTCGAGAGAGCCAGATTGACTGTCTCGCTCGGCTCATTAATTGTGTTGTTGCAGATGGTTATGTTGAAGCTCTGGCTCGTCACTCCGTCTCCGAAGGTGAGCGTGCCGCTCGTGTTGATGTAATCCACCCCAGGCGTGCAGACAGGGCCGCCCGTGGCCGTGCCGCCCGCGACGGTCGCGTAATCCACCGTCACAGTCCCGCTCGTGCCGCCCGTGCGCGTGACCGTGATGGTCGCCGTGCCTGCCGCTTCGCTGACACTGTAAGCAGCCATCTCGTACTGGAGCACGCCGGGCGTTCCGGCAGTAAATTCATCGGCCCCTATGTCGGGCGCGGTGGCCGAGCGCGGTTGATTATCAAAGTCTGTCGTCACGCTCGCCAGAGGCGTTCCGGCATCGAGCACAGGGGTTGCAGTCGCTTTCAAGTGCAGGTCGCCGTTGACGTGGTCAACGAAGAAGTCCGTCGGGTTGAAGGTCGAAGCTACACCGGCGACGGAGTTTGCATCGCGCGGCGGCGGGCCTGCCTGCCAGGTGGCGAATGAGACAGGAGTGCCCAGGCCGCTCGTCGGAGAGTAGTCCATGAAGTTGGCCGCAGTGCCTGCTCCGGTTCCGGCGAAGAAGTTAAAGTTGGAAATAAAAGTTCCAGTGCCGCCGGATTGGTCACCGCCGGCGAAGTGGCTGCCGGTTCCGCCCGTGCGGTTGTTAAAGGCGATGTTGTTTCTGGCAGTGTAGTTGGTCGGAGCCTCCGCGCCTCTGTTGAAGGCCCAGCTATTGGCGGCTCCGCTCGCCGTCCCGCCGACATAGACAGAGTTGTGGTCGGCTGTGAAAGTATTGCCGCCGAAGGCGAAGTCGAAGATGCCGAACACGGATTGAGCGGTCGCAACCGTCGTGACGATGCTCACCATGTTATTGACGACGGTGCAGGAGGAGGGCAGCCCCGTTCCTCCCTCGAACTCGATGCCGACGAGTCTTCCGGTTCCGCCCGCTACCGCCGGAAAATTCCAAATGCGGTTACGCGAAACCGTCATGGCACGCGAATCGAGGATGAAGATGCCCGCCGTCGAGATGAAAGTTCCTCCGAGAACGGAAGTGCGCAGGTCGTGAATCGTATTGCGGGAGATAGTGTTGCCCGTTCCCAGAGCGACGCTCACGTTGATGCCGATGATGGCGGTCGTGCGCGAAGCCGTCTGCGAAATATCGTTGGCGGTGATGTTGATGTTCTCGTTCCCGGCCCCGATGTTGATGCCGTTCACAGTGAAGTTAATGAGTTGGTTATTTGTGATAGTGGTTCCGCTGTTGAGGATGGCCGCCGTCGCAATCGAGGAAATCAGGTTTCCGGGTGTTGCGGCAGGAGCCGTCCGGTCACGAACAGTATTGCCGTTGATGGTGTTGTTGTCGTTGCCCGTAGCCGTTCCAGTGCTCAACAGAATGACGGCTGTGCCTGCGCCTTCGATGGTGCAGTTCTGTATGGAGTTGTTCGAGGCGTCATTGATGAGACGAATGGTTGACCCCGCGCCGGTGTTTCTGATGAGCAGCGAATTGCCGCCCGTGTTCAAGCCGTTGAAGGTGACGTTATCCGCGCCGTTCAGATTAATCAGCGCAGTCGCGCCGCTTCCAGAAATTGTGCGCGCCGCGCCGCCGCCCGGCTGAATAGTGACCGTAAAGCCGCCCGCCACCGGATTGAGCGAAATCACTCCCGTCTCAGCCGTCAAGTCTGTCGTCACGTTGACCGTCACATTGCCAGACGCGCCGAGCCCGTTAAGCGCATCGAAGATGCCGCCCGGATTGGTGAGCGAAGTAAACGATTCGCCAGTGCCGACGTTGATGCTGCCGCTGAGCGGAGCCGCGACGTTAAAGCTGCCCATCACTGTATCGTTGGCAGAGTTCGAGTCAGGCGTCGTCACCGTCGCAGTCGAAGTGTAAGTGCCGACGGTCGTGAAGACGGGCGTGGCGGCAAACGTCACCGTCACGGTCTGGCCCGGTGTAATCGCGGCGATGGTCTGCGTGTTCGTGTAATTAAAGCCGCCCGGCCCTGTGATTGTGAATTGCACCATCACATTATTTTGTGTAGCCGTTCCGGCGTTGTTGAATGCCGCTTGCGGTGTGACGGTCGCGCCCGTGGCGACCAGCCCGCCGTTCGGCGGAGTCACAATGGCTGTCGCCGCGATGTCGTTCGCAGGCGGCGGGACTCCTGCAAACTCGTCGGCTCCGATGTCCGGCGTCGTGGCATTGCGCACTTCCATGTCTATGTCTTCAGTGACGCCGACGGGTGCGCCGCCCGATTCGAGCCTCGTCGGTGTCCCGGCGGGGATATGCAAATCCGTGTCGGAGACAAACGGCGGCGAGCCGACGGCTGCGAAGGAAGCGTTATCATTCGTGCCCGCGGCGGAGAGTGTGCTGGTGTAGGCCCTGAGATTTGTCGCGGGCGTGGTCGCGCCCGGATTGAAGTTGACCGCGAAAAACTCGCCCGTCCCGGCAGTCCCGCCGACCTGCGCCAGCAGGCTCAAAGGCCCGGTCGCGTTCGGCCCCTGATAATAAGCATTGTTATTGATGGTCAGGTTCATCGTCGCGGTCGCGGCTGAGGGCAGGAAGAGGACTGCGTGTCGCGTGCTTGCGCCCGTCGGATTGCCGCCCGTCAACTGATTCGAGAAGATATTATTTCTGACATCAATGCCTGTCTGCGTGTTTGCTGTAATGATGAAGGCGACGGTCAGGTTGGTGCTGACTGCGCCGGGCAGCACGCCGAAGAGATGCACGGAGTTATGATAAATCCTGTGGCCCGTGCCAGCCGCGATGCGTATGCCGTATGCGCCAAACAGAGTGCCGAACGCGCCCGTGCCAGCCGTCTGGTCGTTTCTCACATCAAAGACGAAGTTATTTCTGACGGTGTGGTTGACGCCGCCGCCGAGATTAATTCCAATCGCAGTCCATCCCTGCGCGTTGTTGTTGCGAGCGCGGCTGACTCTGTTCTTCTCAATCGTAAAAGTTCCTGTCGCGCTGGCGAGGCCGACGTTGATGGCGTGCGTCGCCGCGCTCGTCGGGAGAAAGCCTTCGACGTAGACAGTGTTGCCCGAAATCACGCCGTCGGCAGAGCCCTGCGCCGTGATGCCGATGGCATAGATTTGATCCACAGCCCCGGCTGTCGGATTGCCTATGACGTTGTTTGCAATCTGTAAGCCCGGAAAGACTGTGTTGGCAGAGCCGTTGACGGAGACGCCGCGCGCCGCGAGGCTGATGCTGTTGTTCTGAATCATCAGATTGGTCGCCGTCGCTCCGCCCGCGATGACTTGTGTGACCGAAGTGATTGCGGACGGCGGCGTCGTGGCCGCGACGGTCGAGGCTCCGCTCGTCGCCACGATGCCGAAAGTAGTAAATTCACTGGCGGTCGTAGAGATGGCCGCCGCATTGTTCCTGCCCGTCGCGTTGCCGAGCACGTTAAGGTTTCGGAAGATGCAGTTGTCGGCGCTCGTCACAAGGGTTGTGGATAAGGCGATGCGTATGACGGAAGTGAAGTTCACTGTGTTGGCGGCGGTATTTTGAACCGTCAGGTTTCTATTGGTGCCGCCTGAGTTCGGGTTGTCGCCGTCAATGGTCACGTTGTCCGCGCCGTTGAGTTCAATCAAGCCGCGCCCGACAAGGGTTGGCCCTGAGATGGTCACGCCGTCATTCGTCGGGCGAATGAGAACGGAGCTATAGAGGGCCGCACCCGCGCCATTGCTGTTGAGCACAGCGGTTCCAGCTTCCGTCGTGCTGGAGATGATGTTGATTGTGATTGCGCCCTGATGTGTCCCTGCGTTGATGGCGTCAAACGCCAGACCGAGCGTCATGTAGTCCGTCGGCCCGGGCGTTCCGGCAGTCGCAGTCACCCTTACAGGCCCCCCCCCATTTTCGTCAAAAGTCGCCGGGGACGATGGATTGAAGGCAATGGCCCTGCGCACGACCAGCGCGGAGATGCCCAGCGAGACAGTGCAAAGCAGTAGCAGCAAGATGACTGTCCGTGAACTGAGAGCGAATTTAAGATGAGCGGTAGATGAATGAGTTGGATTCTTGGCGCGAGTGTTTGATGATTTCATGTCGGGGCTCCTGCTGGTCTGGCGCATGGGCCAGATGCTCTGTGCGCAACGGCGCGTGTGAATGCGCGAAGGATAGATTGTGGACAACGCGTTTGCCGCACGGGGGGTGGCGGCGAACGCATAACCTATCAACCTTTGTTGTTTGACTTTGACGAAGGCCAGCTTAAATTAAGCCGGGCAAGACCTGACTGCTAACTTTGATGTAGGCGGGACGGTACACATCTTTCGCTAAATTGTCAATAAATGTTCGGATTTGATATTTGCGGGAGATTCCTTCGTCGCAGTTATTAAGACTCATGGCTTCAAGGCTCTGGCACATGAACGCGGATTTCGAGACGGAGTTGGCCGCTCCGGTGGGCCAGTATCGTCGTCTCCCTTCCTACGAGATGCTCAACCGCAGGCTCGCCGTGCATCTCTTATGGCTTGCCTCTGAGGGTGACGCGCTCCTGCTTGAAAGACCATGGCCCGATTCTTTGCAGACGATGGCCGCGCGCCGCGGAGTCCAGCTTGTCTCGCCAACAAATGCGCTTCCGCAAACGTCGCTGGTCTTCACTCCTTGGGGCTGGACTCCGAGCGCAGTCGCCGCAGGCCAACGCGTACAGGCCATCGTGCAACCAATTCCGCTCGAAGTGGTCGCGCGCGTGAATTCAAAGCTCTGGAGTCATCAGTTGGAAAAAGAGCTTGGCATCGCGCAAGAGGGCGCGGCCACAGCTTCGAGCTTTGCAGAGTTGCAGGCAGCGGTCGCGCGCGCGTGTCCCGCGCCGCAAGATAAATGGGTGATTAAAAGTCCTTTCGGATTTGCCGCGCGTGAGCGCGTGCTCGGCAGAGGCCCGACGATTGATGAGCCGCAAGCCAAATGGTCTCTGCGGCGTCTGAGCAAAGGCGAGACGCTCATCTTTCAACCGTGGCTCGAAGTCAGGCGCGAATACGGCATCGTCATGGAAATCTCAGACGACGGAGCTTACTCGATACGAGGCATCAGCGACTTGCAGACCAACGGCGCGGGCACAGGCACGGGCTACATCTTAGGACGCAAGCCCGCTCCGCATCGCTTGCGCGAGCTTGAAAGCATCGCTCTCATCGTGGCCCAAAGACTTTTTGCAGACAACTATTTTGGGCCGGTCGGGATAGACGCGCTTGAGCACGCGCGCGGTCTGCACCCGCTGCTTGAAATCAATGCCCGCTACACGATGGGCTTCGTCGCCCTCGCCGTCGAGCGCGAACTCAAACCCGACGCGCCCGTCTTTTGGAGCACGAAATAGAATTTGCCCGGAGAGATTTCAAAACTTCGTTGACACCACCGGGCGACTGTAATAATTTACGAGCAGCATCGGCATTGAAATGTTTCCCTGAAATTCGCCGGACAAATACACGCTCTCAGTCGTCCATTCTCGTCTGGCCCATAAGAGCATTTATCTCTTTTACGATAAGGAATAATTTTATGGCTCTGAAACGAATCATCCTCCTCTCTCTGCTCTTAACTTTCTCGACACGCATCTCTGCGCAGGACATTAATGAAGAGCTCTGGGCAGCCGCGCGCAAGGGCGATGCTGTGGCCGTCGAAGCTCTGCTGGCGAAAGGCGCAGACGTGAATGCGAAATTTCGCTACGGCGCGACCGCGCTCTCCTATGCCGCAGACAAGGGCCACACGGAGGTCGTCAAAGTCCTTCTCGCGCACGGGGCCAATGTGGAGGTCGAAGACACCTTCTATAAATCAAGACCGATTCACTGGGCCGCAATTAACGGGCATCCGGCCATCGTCAAGATGCTGCTCGATAAGGGCGCGACGGGCATTGATGATGCGCTGATGATTGGCGTCGGCAATAACAACGCGGAGATTGTTCGCATCGCTCTGGACAAGGGCGGCATCAAGGCTGACACGCTCTCCGCCGCGCTCGGTCAGGCGACGAAGGAGAATCGCGCAGAGATTGTAGAGATGCTCAAGAAGGCCGGAGCGGTTCCGCCGCCCAAAGTCGATTATATACAGGTGGACGCAGAGACGCTCAAGTCTTACGTGGGGACTTACAAAAACGAGCGCGGCACGGAAGTCTCCGTCGAGCACAAGGAAGGCAAGCTGATAGTCACAGGTCAGGGACAGGGCTTTGTTATCGGCGCGTTGGACAAAGTGAAGTTCAGGCCCGTCGAGTTTGATGGCATGACCTTTACCTTCAATTCAGAGAACGGCAAAGTCACAAGCTTCACTTTGAAACAGGGCGAGACTGAAACGATTTTCAAGCGGGCCGAACCGGCCAAACAACCATAAAGCATTCATGCACGGAGCTTGGATAAGCTGCTAAAAAAATTTCCGGCGCATGTAAAAATCTTCTCATCCTTCTTCCTCAAACAGAGGTCTAATTATGAAACGATTCCCGTACAGCTTTCTCTGCATCATCCTGATTGTCTCCTGCGCGGCGGCGCAGAACTGGCCTTCGTTCAGAGGGCCGAACGCGACAGGCGTTGTCGAGGGCCGCACGATGCCCGTCAAGTGGGACGCGGAAAAATCTTCCGGCATCTTGTGGAAGATGCCGATTCCGGGCTTGGCCCACTCAAGCCCCGTCGTCTGGGGCAACAAGGTCTTTATCACCACAGCCATCAGCACAGAGCAGAAGCCTGAGACGCGCTTCGGACTTTACGGCGACGTTGCTCCGGTCAAGGAGAATCCGAAACACACCTGGAAAGTTTTTTGTCTGGACAAGCAGACGGGCAAAGTCTTGTGGGAACGCACGGTCTACGAGGGCGTGCCCAAAGTCAAGCGACATCCAAAAGCGACGCATGCTTCGTCCACGCCCGCGACCAACGGCAAACAGATTATCGCGCTCTTCGGCTCCGAAGGTCTTTACTGCTACGACCTGAACGGCAAGCTGCTCTGGAAACAAGACCTCGGCGTCCTCGACGCAGGCTGGTTCTACGACCCCGACTATCAGTGGGAGCATGCCAGTTCGCCCATCATCTACAAAAATCTAGTCATCGTGCAGGCAGACCTACAGAAGAATTCTTTCATCGCCGCTTACGACCTCAAGACGGGCAAGCAGGCTTGGAAGACTGCGCGCGAAGAGATTCCGTCGTGGGGCACGCCGACCGTCTATGAAGGCAAGACGCGCTCGGAGCTTATCACCAACGGCACAAAGGCCGTGCGCGGTTACGACCCCATGACGGGCAAAGAACTGTGGCGGCTCTCGCCCAATTCCGAGATTACGACGCCGACGCCGTTCGTCGCGCTCGATTTGATTTTCGTCACGAGCGGCTATCGCCCGATGCAGCCCATCTATGCCATCAAGCCCGGCGCGAGCGGCGACATCTCGCTCAAAGACGGCAAAGAGACGAACGAGTTTGTCGCGTGGAGTAAGACGCGCGGCGGCCCGTACATGCCTACGCCTCTGGTCTATCAGGAACTGCTCTATGTCTGTTCAAACAACGGCGTCGTGACGGCCTACAACGCGCGCACGGGCGAGCGCGTCTATCAGCAAAGACTCGCGGACAAGGGCGGAGCTTTTACAGCTTCGCCCGTCGCATCGGACGGCAAGATTTACCTGAGCAGCGAGGACGGCGAAATCTTCGTCGTCAAGGCCGGGCCAAAGCACGAACTCCTGGCCGTCAATCCCGTCGGTGAAGTCATCATGGCGACGCCGGCCATCTCCGACGGCATACTCTTCGTGCGCGGCATCAATCATGTCTTCGCGGTCGCGGAAAATTCGGATGCGAAAAGCAAACCGAAGAAGTGATTGAGCGAGCGGCAAGAGGCTAGAGCTATCGCGCGTGATTTTGTCGAGTCAGGGAAAATTCAAAAAATGATAACCGTCGCCAATCGCATTTATGTCAATCAGGAGTTCGCGGAAGCTTTCGAGCAGAGGTTCCGCGAGCGCGCGGGGCTTGTAGACCGGATGCCAGGCTTTGTCTCCAATCAGGTCTTGCGCCC
>Ga0268253_10000378_pt1 | contig 10505 bp, 9 predicted proteins | sample AgamicMgMarz_FD_200250 | JGI IMG/M metagenome (GOLD analysis project Ga0268253, IMG submission 200250) | Agave microbial communities from Guanajuato, Mexico - Mg.Ma.rz (v2) (version 3) | ecosystem: Host-associated > Plants > Phyllosphere > Phylloplane/Leaf | place: Guanajuato, Mexico | collected... | reverse complement strand
CTCATCTGGGTTCGGTACGGACACCGACCCTTCCGTTCCGTACACCTCGATGTAGGGCAAGTGTGTCGCCCAAATGTCCCAGCTCATCAGCACGGTTACCAGAGCACCGGACTCAAGCTCCAACGCGCCGGTCACATGCGTTGGCACGTGAACTGGGATAGGCTCCCCGCACCGCGGGCCCGTGAGGATCGTTCGCTGCGAGAAGGTGATGCGGCCAAACCCGTTCACGCGCGCTACGGGGCCGAGCATCGCCACAATGGCGGTGACGTAGTAGGGGCCGAGGTCAAGCGCCGGGCCGCCGCCGGGCGAATAGAACGGGTGCACGTCAGGGTGAAAGTGCTCGTAGCCGTGCTCACTGACCATGGCGACCGCGGCGACGGGCTCGCCGATCCATCCATCGTCGATCAGCTTGAGCGAGGTCTGCAGCCCGCCGCCGAGGAACGTGTCAGGTGCACAGCCGACGCGGATGTCGGCGGCGCGCGCCGCTTCGAGGATCTTGCGCGCCTCGTCGAGCGTGGGCGCCAGCGGCTTCTCCGACCACACATGCTTCCCCGCGCGGATTGCGGCGAGGGTGGTCTGCGTGTGGGCTCGGGGCGGTGTTAGGTTGACTACGAGCTCAACCTCGGGGTCTTGCATCAGCGCCTCGGGCGTGCATGGTCGGGCCACGCGGTGCTCGGCCGCCTTCTGCTCGGCTCGTTCGCGGTCTAGGTCCGCGCAAGCGACGACCTCGAGGGCGACGTGACGCGCGCACCCGGCGAAGTACCCGTCGCTAACGTGACCACATCCCAGAATCCCGATCTTCAGGCGAGATCACCGCCCTTGTGGGGCCAAGCCGTCGGCATGTACTCGAACCATGCCCTTCACGATCTCGCGGTTCGTTCGAAGCTCCTCCAGCGCCACGGGAGCTTCGTTGAGGTCCCACTCGGCGTCGACCAGCGGCAGCGGATCGATCCTGCCAGCCGCGATCAACTCGATGGCCCGGGGCCAGGTGTCACCAGTTCCCCCCAAGGAGCCGATGAGTGAGAGCTCCCGCTCGAAGATCTCGAAGGGAGCCACGGCCACTCGCGTGCGAGGAGGAACCGCGCCATGCACCAGCAACCGTCCTCCCCGACCGAGGGCCCGCAACGCGCTCTGCAAGCCGCTCGCGCTTCCCGAGGCCTCGATGGCGACATCAGCACCCCTGCCCTCGGTTGCCTTCCGGATCGCGACTGCCGGGTCGACCGCATCGGGGTCCAGGACGAGGTCGACACACGCGGACTCCGCACGTTGGCGTCGGGCTGAATGCCGGACGCTCATGATCACCCGCGCTGCACCTCTTAGCTGGGCCAGCTTCGCATGAAGCAAACCTTGCACGCCACCGCCGATGATCGCGACGGATTCACCGAGGCTGACCCTCGCGCGATCTTGCCCGTGAATCGCGCATGCCAACGGCTCCACTAGTGCGCCGGCCGACGACGAAATGTGGGGTGGCAGCGGGTGGATGTTCTGCGCCGGGGCGACCACGTACTCGGCGAGACCGCCTGCGGCATGGATTCCGAGCTCGGTTGCGTGATGGCACAGCGCCGAACGACCCCGACGGCAGGCGTGACAGAACCCGCATGGCAGGATTGGATCGACGATCGCAAGCTGGTTGAGCTCGACGTGTGAGACCCGACCGCCCACAGCGGCGACCGTGCCGACGCACTCATGCCCAATTACGAGCGGGAACCGTGGAACTGGAAAGGCGCCCGTGACAATGCCGAGGTCGGTCCCGCAAATTCCGCAGCGGCTGACACGCAGGAGCACCTCGTGCGGACCAGGGCTGGGCGTGGGCACCTGGCGGAGCTCCACCTGCCCGAGGGCTTGGACTACGAGTGCAGTCATCCAGCGCGAAGCCACAGGAGGACAATGCGTGGCGTCGACGGACCTGGGCATCCTCCGATCGAATGATCTGCAGGACTAGGCCGAATTGATCGCGTAGCGCAGGACTGGACCGTCCGCCCTGCGGCTCAAGCGCACGGTCTTGCCGCTAGCGAATGAACGCTCCGCCGCGATTGTCAAGACCACCGCCGCCAATCCGTCTTCCCCGCTTACCAGGGGATCCGCGCCGCAACGGACCGCTTCGACGAATGCGTCGAGCTCATTCGGGTATGTCCGCTCGAAGCGGTCAAGGAACGTTCTCGTCCTCTGGAACCCTGTCCTGCGGTCGGTAAGCCATTCGACGTTCGAGGTGTAGGGGTTGTCGATTCTGATCGTTGCCTTCGAGCCGACGATCTCGCATCTGCAATCGAAGCCGTAGCCGCTGGCCAGACTGCTGTCGATGACGCCAACCGACCCGTTTTCGAAACGTAGCGCGAGGATCGCGTGGTCGATCTGTCCCGCTCTGCGAACGGCCTCCGAGGACAGGGTGGCGCCGACGGTCGTGATCTCGTCGATCTCGCCCACCAACCAGCGAGCGGCATCGAGGTCATGACACGCGGAGTCGTGAAGTAGGGCTTGTCGGTCGCCCCAGCTTGGATCGGGCTCAGGGGGCTCGATGTCCCGCATCGAGCCAGAGTACGAGTAGATCACGCCAAGCTCGTCCCGCTCGACGCGCGCCTTGGCCAGCCGGAAGTCTGCGTCGAAGCGGCGGTGAAAGCCGATCTGCAGAAGAACGCCTGCGCGATTCGCCGCCGCTACAGCGCTCTCAGCTGCGGCGATCTCGAGTGCGAGGGGCTTTTCGCACAGAATCGATTTGCCCGCGGCGGCGGCCAGCTCGACCATCCCGGGGTGGGCGGCGGCTGGTGTGGCGATGACGATCGCGTCGACGTTGGCATCCTCGAGCAGGTCGGCGTAAGAGCCGGACGTCGGCACGTCACACATGCGTTCCACCCTTTGGCGGGCATGTGCCGAGGTATCTGCAACTCTCGCCAGGCGCGCCCCGTGCACATGGCCAAGGAGGTTCCTCGTATGGACTAGGCCGATGCCGCCTAGCCCGACGACACCGACTCCGATCGGCGCGGGTCGCATCCAAGCCAGGGAACCACTGGCAAGGGCGCTAGGACAGGCTCAAGAACGTCCGCGAGCGACGCTTACTCAATCGCGCACCGCGTCCCCAGCCTCGTCCACCGGAGATCACTCGCGCGTTAGCCTCCACGCGGTGGCCGGCGCGGTCAACCTCTACAGCGACACCCAGACCCGTCCCAGCGAGGGCATGCGGCGCGCCATCGCCACGGCGGACGTGGGCGACGAGCAGCGCCGCGAGGACCCGACCACGCGGCTGCTCGAGGAGCGCGTGGCGGAGCTGCTCGGCCAGGAGGCGGGGCTGTTCCTGCCGAGCGGCACGATGTGCAACCAGATCGCCCTGCGCCTGCACGCCCGGCCCGGCGGCGACGAGCTGATCCTCCACCGCACCGCGCACCCGATCATCGCCGAGGCCGGCGGTCCGGCCTGGAACGCCGGCCTGATGATCCACGCGCTCGACGGCGAGGGCGGCATCTTCAGCGGCGACCAGGTGCGCGCGGCGATCCGGCCCGCCAGCCGCTACATGCCGCGGTCGCGGGTGGTCTCCGTCGAGCAGACCACCAACATGGGCGGCGGGCGGGTCTGGCCGCTCGACATGGTCTACGACGTGCTCGTCGCGGCGCGCGAACACGACCTGCGCACGCACATGGACGGCGCGCGGCTGATGAACGCCGTGGTCGCCTCGGGTGTGTCGGCGGCCGAGTACGCGGGCGGCTTCGACACCGCCTGGCTCGACTTCACGAAGGGTCTCGGCGCGCCCGTCGGAGCCGTGCTGTGTGGCTCGGCAGCGCTGATCGAGGAGGCCTGGCGCTGGAAGCAGCAGATCGGCGGTTCGATGCGCCAGGCGGGCATCGTCGCCGCGGGTTGCGTCTACGCGCTCGACCACAACGTCGAGCGGCTGGCCGAGGACCACGAGCTCGCGCGGGTGCTGGCCGACGGCCTTGCCGAGCTCGGCTGCGAGGTGGTCGCGCCAGAGACCAACATCGTGATCTTCTCCGCGCCCGACGGTTTCGTGGACGCGATGGGGCGTCACGCGATCGAGCTGAGCGGCACTCCCGACGGCCGCGTCCGGGCGGTCACGCACCTCGACGTGGGCCGCGCGGAGGTCGACGAGGCGCTGAAGGTCGCCCGAACCGTGCTGCCCTGAGCAAGCGCTCGGCTCGGCCGAGTGCGCGCGCTATCCGCTACCCTGACGCGCCGTGGCAAAGGTCTGCTACTCGTGCAAGAAGGGCCCCGCGTTCGGCAACAGCCGCAGCCACTCCATGGTGGCCACCAGGCGGCGATTCAACCCGAATCTGCAGAAGGTCCGCATCGACGTCGGGGGCGCTCCCCGACGCGAGTACGTCTGCACGCGCTGCCTCAAGGCCGGCAAGGTCACGAAGCACGCCTAGCCGCCGCCGTAGGCTGTACAACGTGCCCGTGCCCGACGAGAGCCTCGTCCGCTTCCGGCGGGTCGTCACTTCCGCGCTCGCGGAGCTCGAGAACCGGCGGCAGGAGGTCAACGACCTGAACGTGTTCCCGGTCGCCGACGGCGATACGGGAGACAACATGGCGCTCACGCTGCGCGCGGTCGCCGACGAGCTCAACGGGCTCAACGGGAAGTCGCTCGACGGCAGCGGGCGCGACGAGATCGTCAGCGCCGTCGCCCGCGCGGCCCTGCTCGGCGCGCGCGGCAACTCGGGCGTGATCCTGTCCCAGATCGTGCGCGGCGCGGCCGAGGAGCTGGCCTCGCGTCCGGGCGAGCTGGTCGACCCGATCCTCGTCTCCGCCGCGCTCGCCCGCGCCGCCGACGCCGCCTACGCATCCGTGCGCGACCCCGCCGAGGGCACCATGCTGTCGGCCGTGCGAGCGATGGCCGCGCGCGTGGCGCACGACCTGGCGCACATGGACACTCAGCGGCTCGGCCCCGACGCCACGGCGGAGGAGCAGGACGAGCTGCTCGCCGAGGTGCTCGAGAACGCGCTCGAGGCCGGCAAGGAGGCGGTCGAGCGCGGCCCGGAGCAGCTCGCGATCCTGCGCGAGTCGGGCGTGGTCGACGCGGGCGCCTACGGCCTCACCGTGATCCTCGCCGGCTGTCTCGCCGGCTTGCGTGACGCCGCGGCGCCGCAGCTCGACCACCAGTACGCTCCGGCGGCGCTGCACCGCCCCGAGCACGAGTCGTCGAGCTTCCGCTACTGCACGAACTTCGCGGTCACCGGCGAGCGCCTCGAGGCCGGCCGCTTCACCGCGCTGCTCGAGGACATCGGCGACTCGGTGCTGGTGGTGGGCGACGACCGCACCCTGCGCGTGCACGTGCACACCGACGAGCCCGATCGCGCGGTCGAGCTGTTCGACTCGGTCGGCGAGGTGTCGCATTTCGACGTCGCCGACATGCACGAGCAGGTGGCCGAGCGCAGCGCGCGGCTGTCCGGCGAGAGCGCGGGGACGGACCTGTCGACCTGCGCCGTCGTCGCGGTCGCCAGCGGGCCGGGGGTGAAGCGGCTCTACGAGGGGCTTGGAGTGCTGGTGGTGGACGGAGGCGCGACGATGAACCCCTCGACCTACGAGCTGCTCGCGGGCATCCACGCCGCGCCCGGGACCGAGGTGCTGGTGCTGCCCAACAGCCCCAACGTGATCCTGGCGGCCGAGCGCGCGGCGGAGCTGTCCGAGAAGCCCGCGCGGGTGGTCCCGACCACGGCGCCGCAGGAGGGCCTGGCCGCGCTGCTCGCGTTCGACCCGACACAGGGCAGCGACGCCAACGAGACCGTCGTCCACAAGGCGGCGATGGCGCTGCGCCTGGGCGGTGTGGCCCCGGCGGCGCGCGACGACGCCCGGGGGCGCTTCTCCGCCGGCGAGGCGGTCGGGTACGCCGGCGGCGAGCTGGTCGCCTGGGGCGACCCGGCCGAGACGCTCGCCGTCACGCTCGCGCAGATCGCCGACGGCGCCGAGCTGCTCACCTGCATCGCGGGCGAGCAACCGCCGCTCGACCGCGCCGGAGTGGAGGAGCGCGCGCCCGACGGCGTCGAGGTGGAGTACCACGAGGGCGGGCAGCCCGCGTGGTGGTGGCTGCTCTGCGCCGAGTGAGCGCCCCGACGAGGTTCGCCTCGACGGAGCCGCTCCCCGACGACGTCCCGGTCCGCTCCTACCCCAAGCCGAGCCTGCTCGCCGAGCCAATCGACGGTCCCAAGGCGCTCGAGCGGCTTGGCATCGCCACCTGGGGAGATCTGATCGAGCACCTCCCGCACGGCCACCGCGACCGCCGCGACGTGCGCCTCGTCGGCGAGCTCGGTGTGGGGGAGGAGGCAACCGTCGCGGTGGCGGTGCGCGGGGTGACCGTCAAGCCGATGCGCGACCGGCGCCGCAAGCGCGTGGAGGCGCGCGTGTTCGACGAGAGCGGCCCGCTCGTGGCGGTCTGGTTCAACCAGCCCTGGATCGCCCGCCAGCTGGGCGAGGGTTCGCAGGTGCTGCTGCACGGCAAGCTGCGCCGCCGCGGCGAGTTCTGGGTCTCGGAGTTCGAGCCCCTCGGCGGCGACGGCGTGCCCGTGCACACGGTCGGGCTCGTGCCCGTGCATCCGGCGACCGAGGGGATCAGCGCCGCCAAGCTGCGTGAATTGATGTGGCAGGCCTACCCGCGCATGCTCGCCTCGGTGGAGCCGCTGCCGACCGCGCTGCGAGTGGCCGAAGCGCTGCCGGACCGCCCGGCGGCGCTGGCCGCAGCCCACTTCCCCGACCGCGAGCAGGACGAGCAGGGCGCCCGCCGCCGGCTCGCCTTCGAGGAGCTGTTCCTGCTCCAGCTGGCCGTGGCCGGCCGGCGCCGCGCCCGGCGCGAGGGGCGCCGTGCGCGGCCGCTGGCGGTGCGCGGGGTGGTGGTGGATCGCTGGCGCTGGTCCCTGCCGTTCGAGCTGACCGGCGATCAGATCGCCGCCATGGGGGAGATCGACGCCGACCTCGGCGGCGAGCGCCCGATGCAGCGACTGCTGATGGGGGAGGTTGGGTCGGGTAAGACCGTCGTTGCGCTGGAGGCGATGCTGCGGGCGGTCGAGAACGGCACGCAGGCGGCCCTGATGGCGCCCACCGAGACGCTCGCCGAGCAGCACCACCGCACGCTCGACTCGCTGCTCGGCGGCACGCTGCCGCTGGAGCTGCTGACCGGGTCGACCACCGCCGCGCGCCGGCGCGACCTGCTCGACCGGCTGGCCAGCGGGCAGCTTCAGCTGGTCGTCGGGACCCACGCGTTGATCGAGCCGGCGGTGGAGTTCCGCGACCTGGCCGTGGTCGTCGTCGACGAGCAGCACCGCTTCGGCGTGCGCCAGCGCGCCGCGCTCGACGCGAAGGCGCCCGAGGGCCTGGTGCCGCACTCGCTGCACATGACCGCCACGCCGATCCCGCGCACGCTCTCGCTGACCGCATACGGCGACCTCGACGCGACCGTGCTGCGCGAGCTGCCCCAGGGCAGGCGCCCGGTCGAGACGTTCGTCGTCGACGGCGCCCGCGCCCGGGCGCGGGCCTACGAGCGCATCCGCGAGGAGATCGCCGCGGGGCGGCAGTGCTTCGTCGTCTGCCCGCTGGTAGAGGAATCGGAGACGCTCCAGGCCAAGGCCGCCACCGTCGAGTACGAGCGGCTGCGCGCCACGGAGTTCGCCGACCAGCGCGTCGAGCTGATCCACGGTCAGATGCCGTCGAAGAGGAAGACGGCGGCGATGGAGGCGTTCGCGCGCGGCGAGGCCGACGTGCTCGTGGCCACGAGCGTGATCGAGGTCGGCATCGACGTGCCCAACGCGACGGTGATGCTGATCGAGGCGGCCGAGCGCTACGGCCTCTCGCAGCTGCACCAGCTGCGCGGCCGGGTGGGCCGCGGCGAGCACGGATCGCTGTGCATCGTCTTCGGCGATCCCAAGCTGCCGCGGCTGGAGGCGATCGCGGGCGAGCGCGACGGCTTCCGCCTGGCCGAGATCGACCTCGAGCTGCGCGGCGCCGGTGACGTGCTCGGCGTGCGCCAGCACGGCCTGCCCGAGTTCCGCGTGGCGCGGCTGCCCGAGGACGCCGAGCTGCTCGTGCGTGCCCGCGACCGCGCCGACGCGATCCTGCTCGACGATCCCCGCCTCGAGCTGCCCGAGCACGCGCTGCTGCGCGCGGCCGTGGTGGATCACTTCGGCTCCGAGCTCGACCCGATCCCGGCATGAGCGAGCCGCGGCGCATCCTCAACCGCGGGTACGAGCTGATCTGGCGTGAGGATCGCCTCGAGGACGCGCTGGTCGGCCTAGGAGGCGACTTCGAGTGGGTCGTGCCCGGCCATCCGGAGGGCGACGTCCGGCACGGCGCCGAGGCGGTGATCGGCTTCTTCCGGGACTGGCGCGCCCAGTTCGAAGACCTCCAAGTGGATTGGGCCCTGCACCCGGCCGGGCCCGACCGTGTGCTCGCGATCATCGAGTCGCGCGGACGTGGCAAAGCGAGCGGCGCGCCGGCCGAGATGCGCTTCGCCCAGCTCTGGACGTGGCGCGACGGGCGCTTCGTGCGCATGGTCCTCTACTTCGACGTGGAGGCGGCGCGGCGCGAGGCCATCATCCGCAGCGCCATCGCGGCCTACGGCACCGGCGACTTCGACGCCGTGGTCCCGCACCTGGCCGAGGACGTCGTCTGGCAGGAGGATCCCGAGTGGCCCGACGGCCAGACCTGGCACGGCCACGACGGGGTGCGGGCCGCGTTGCGCGAGCGGCTCGAGAGCACCAGCATCAGCGTCGAGATCGACGAGCTGATCGCCCGCGGCGACCAGGTCCTGGCGCTGATGAGCTGGACCGCGGAGGGGCTGGGCAGCGGCGCCACCGCCCAGCTGCGACCGGGTGTGCTCTGCGACTTCGAGGGCGAGCTCGTCAAGCGGACGAGGTTCTTCCTCGATCAGGAGCGCGCCCGCGAGGCCTTCGGTTGAGGGTCGTCGCCGGCACGTTCAAGGGCCGGCGGCTGGCGGCGCCGCGGGGCTCGCGCACCCGGCCGACCGCGGACCGCGTCCGCGAGGCGCTCTTCTCGATGCTCGGCGACGTGGGCGGTGCGCGCGTGCTCGACCTCTACGCCGGCTCGGGCGCGCTCGGCATCGAGGCGCTCTCGCGGGGCGCCGACGGCGCGGTCTTCGTCGAGCGCGACGCCAAGGCGGTGGCCGCGATCGAGCGCAACCTCGCGGCGGTGGGGGCCGAGGCCACCGTCGTGCGCCAGGACGTGTTGCGCTTCCTGGCCCGCGCGGACGGAGCGTACGACCTCGTGTTCTGCGACCCTCCATATGATTCTGTGGCCGGCCTGGCAGGGCCACTGGCCGAGCACCTGCCGGCTCTCTGTGCAGAAGACGCCCGAATCGTGACCGAATCAGACAAGCGCAACCCGCTGGTGCTCCCGTTCCCGCTGCTCGTGGAGCGCGCCTACGGCGACACCCGGATCGCGATCCATGAGCCCTGAGCGCAACGGCGGCACGGCCGTCTGTCCGGGGTCCTACGACCCGATCACGATGGGCCACCTCGACATCATCGGTCGCGCCGCGAACGTGTTCGACAACGTGGTGATCGGCGTCGTCAACCAGCCGGTGCGCAAGCAGAAGACGATCTTCAGCGCCGAGGAGCGGGTCGCGTTCATCGAGGCAGAGGTCGCGGAATACCCACATGTGCAGGTAAAACCCTTTGATAACCTGCTCGTCGAATTCGCTCGCGAGCACGGGGCCAAGGCAATCGTCAAGGGACTGCGGGCGATCTCGGACTTCGAGTACGAGTTCGAGATGAACCAGCTCAACCGGAAGATGGCGCCCGATATCGAGAGCATGTACTTCATGGCGGCGCCCGAGTTCAGCTTCTTGAGCTCCAGCGGGGTCAAGGAGCTGGCCATGTTCGGGGGCGACATCAGCGGACTCGTGCCGGACCGCGTGGCGGCCCGCTTGAAGGAAGAATTGCGGCGGTAGAGAACTTGGCAACCCGAGACGTGAGGTCGAGGATTGACATCAGAGCGCGAGGCGTGATGCCTCGCGGAGGTGATCGTTAATGGACGTGCTCGTCCTAATCGACAAGCTCGACGACACGATTCACAACGCCAAGCCCGTCCCCCTGACGGATCAGGTGCGCGTGGACAAGGAAGAGGTCTACGACATCCTCGACCAGATGCGCGCGACGATCCCAGAGGAGATCAAGCAGGCGCGCTGGATCGTCAAGGAGCGCCAGGAGATGCTCGCTGAGGCCAAGCGTGAGGCCGAGCGCATCATCAAGGAGGCGCGCGACGAGCAGGGCCGCCTGATCTCCGAGGAGGAGATCGTCAAGCAGGCCGAGCGGCAGGCGGAGGAGATCATCGAGGACGCCCGCGCGCGCGAGCGCGAGATCCGCCTCGGCGCGGAGGACTACGCGGACGACATCCTCAACACGCTCGAGGTCAACCTGACGAAGTTCATCGCCGCGGTGCAGCGCGGTCGCGACCGCCTGCAGGGTCGCGAGGAAGCCGAAGTCGGCTGAGGCCTGGTTGGCTGGATGGCCTCTGGTCGCTGTCTCTGCGGTGCCGTTGGGTTCGAGGTGGACGGG
>Ga0268253_10000374_pt1 | contig 10531 bp, 14 predicted proteins | sample AgamicMgMarz_FD_200250 | JGI IMG/M metagenome (GOLD analysis project Ga0268253, IMG submission 200250) | Agave microbial communities from Guanajuato, Mexico - Mg.Ma.rz (v2) (version 3) | ecosystem: Host-associated > Plants > Phyllosphere > Phylloplane/Leaf | place: Guanajuato, Mexico... | reverse complement strand
AACCGCCGGATTTACCGACGTCGTGCGTCCTTATACGCCCGGCCCCGGCGTCTACACCTACTGGGACTACACGCAGCTGCGCTTTCCCAAGAAGGAGGGCATGCGGATCGACTTCTGCCTGGCCTCTCCGGCGCTCGCCTCCCGCGTGACGGGCGCTTCCATCGACCGCGAGGAACGCAAGGGCAAGGGCGCCTCTGACCACGCTCCCGTGATCGTGGAGCTTGCGGACTAGGCACCCACTGACTCGGACGAAAGGGGCTGGCTGGACATGAGTGGAAACCTGTACCGGGGCCAGGCCGGCCTGCCCTTTTCTTCGTCCCTGCGCATTTACGAACCACTTGCGGCTTTTCCTCCTGAACAGCAGCGCCAACTCGTGGCCGAAGGCAGCAGAATAAGTTCCCGGGCCGCCGTCGAAAACGCGGAACTCCAAGCCTCGCTGGGACGCATCACGCGCTCCGGCGGCGATCCGTTCCCCACCGGACGGACGGACCTGGTGCGCATGACGCGCGTCCCCGTTGGGCGGCACGCCGCCACCGAAAATGATGAGGACGACGCCGGTCGCTTGCTTTATTGCCCCAGCCAACTGGTGATTCGGGCGGGTTTGGCGGCCAATGCGCTGATGGATGGCGTCCACAGCCCGCTGGCTGATCTGCTCATTCCTGTCTCGCAGCGCGACAAGCACCAGGTGCGGATCGATCGGATCAATGCCGGAGAGGACGCCAAACGGGTCCACACCCGGGCCTCCACCTGGGGAATCCCGTTCAGTTGGTTCTCGCTGTTTGCGGAGTCGGACCGCAAGGACGTGGTGGAGTCCGAAGGGCGGATCCTCACCGTGCGGGTATGGACGCCGCTGACTGAAGCCTTGGAACGCGCCCGCTTTGCCGTGGCCCACCTGGCGTTGGCCGCTCCGGACCTGGACATGCTTGATGACCTGACCCAGCTCACTGAATGGCTCGAACTGTTCCATGTGCAATCCATGGTGGAGTTGGACTACGGCGCCGTGGCGGACAAGGTCTACCCTGACGACTCCCCCATGGATGTGCGCCTGGGCATTGAGTGCCTGGCCGAGGGCGATATGACGGGAGCGGCAGCTGCCTACCGGCGCCTGGCCTCCCGGTGGATTCCCATCCGGCAATTGGCGCGGGCTTCGTAGCTCCCGGCTTGCTTGTCGCTAGCTCGGGCTGGTGGTGAATTTTCCGTTCGGGGGCGCTGTGGTCTCGCGGATGATCAGCTGGTGCGGCGCCACTTCCGAACGCACGGCGCCGGGTGTGCCGTCGAGTTCGTCCAACAGCATCTTGGTAGCCAGCTCGGCCTGGTTGTCCGGCCGCTGGCCCACGGTGGTCAGGCCCAGCGAGGACGAAAAATCGTGGTCATCAATGCCGATCACCGAGAGGTCCTGCGGCACCCTGACACCGTGCCTGCCTGCCTCGAAAATCACGCCCATGGCCATCTCGTCCGAGGAACAGAAGATCGCCGTGGGCTTGCGGCCGGGCTGGCTCCAAAGGCGGTTGAAGGCCTGCTGTCCGCTGGCAACGGTGAAGTCGCCCCACTGGTCCCACTCGGGACGTACTTCCAGGCCGGCGTCGGACATGACTTCCTGGAAGGCGCGGATACGCACGCGGGGAACGTCGAAGTTCAGGTCCGTTTCGTCGTCGCCGTGCAGCAGGGCGATGTCCTTATGTCCCAGGTCCAGCAGGTGTTTCACCGCGGTGGACGCTGCGTCGTAGTCGTTGATGCCGATGTAGGGGCAATCTTCCACGTGGCCACCCACCACCACCAGGGGAATGTCGATCTTGTGGAGGTGCTCCAACTCATCCGGGGTCAGGGACATGCAGAGCACCAGCAAGGCATCGATCTGCTTGTACACCATGGTGGAGCTGAACAGCCGCTCGCGGTTGCTGCCGTGGCCACCAAGGTTGAAGAGGGAAAGGTTGTACTTCCGCGAATGCAGCTCGCGGTCTGCGCCTTCAATGGCCTTGGAGAAAAACCACCGGCTAACAAAAGGAGCGAGGACGCCGATGGTCCGGGTGCGGCCCGTCGCCAGCCCGGAAGCCGACGACGACGCCACATACCCCAACGAACTTGCTACTTCCAGAATCTTCTCGCGGGTCGCAGGGGAAACCCGCGGCAGTCCCCGCACCGCCCGTGAGACGGTCGCCGTCGAGACGCCCGCTGCTGCGGCAACGTCCTCGATGCTGACGCCGGCATGGCCTCCACGTTGGGACCGCTCGTTCGTCTTTGCCACTCAAGCCCCCTTTTTGGTGCATGCCGAAAGCCGAGGGCTCGTTCCCGGACGGCACGTTCCAGCCTATTCCGCCTGCCCACCGTTCGCCGACTTAGCGCAGGTTGTTTCGACGCCGGTCAGCTGGTTTGTCTGTCTTAGGCCTTTCAGCCAACCCGGCGCGTAGTACGGCGGGGCAGCTTGCTGCGCAAGCGAAGCATGCCCCAGAGAGCCAGAACCACTGCAAGGAGGCCCAGCGCCCAGCCCAGGGCAGGCTGGCCGGTAACCTCCATTGAGACGGTGGCTACCAGGAGCACCAGGCCCCAGAAAGCCAGGAAACCGATGATGATGTCGAAGTCTTCCGCAGACCTCACCCGTTTATTACCCGCATCGGGTTTTGTTGCGGGTGAGGCCCGCCGTCGATTGTCGGAACCACTCACTTGACTGCACCTGCCGTGAGGCCGGCCACGATCTTGCGCTGGAAGATCAGCACGAGGACCACCAATGGAATGGTCACCACGGTACCGGCGGCCATGACTGCCGTGTACGGTTCCTGGTGCGGCTGTGCACCGGCGAAGTAGGCGATTGCTACCGTGACGGTTTTGGTTGAGTCATTCGACAGCTGGCTGGCGATGAGGAATTCATTCCAGGAGGCGATGAAGGCCAGGATTGCCGTGGTGAACGTTGCCGGGGCAGCCAGCGGAAGGATCACTTTCCGGAAAGCCTGTCCCTGCGTGCAGCCATCGATCCTTGCGGCTTCTTCGAGTTCCCACGGCATTTCACGGAAGAACGACGTCAGCGTGTAGACCGTCAGCGGAAGCACGAAGGAGATGTTCGGAATGATCAGTGCCTGGTAGGTGCCGAACCAGCCGATGTTGGTGAACAACTGGAACAGCGGGGTGACCAAGGCGACGCCGGGGAACATTGAAGCGCCCAGGATGAAGCCGAGGACCACGAACTTGAACCGGAAATTCAAGCGGGCCAGTGCGTATGCGGCGAACACGCCGACCAGCAGGGCCACCACCGTCGTCACAGCGCCAACGATGAGGCTGTTCAACAGGTTGCGGCCGAAGTGGTTGCCCAGGCTCTCGTCGAACACCGTGGCGAAGTTGTCCCACGTGATGTGCGTAAAGAACGGCGTGGTGTCGAACGTGTATCCGACGTCGCGGAAGGCCGTGACCAGCATCCAGTAGAAGGGTGCCATGCACCAGATGAGGATGATGACTGCGCTGATGTAGGTGCGCAGTGATCCCCAGTTGAACGGACGCTTCGCGTGTGCGGCCGGGGTGGTGGAAGTCTTCGAAGCTGTGGCTGTGCTCATCTCACTTCGCCTTTCCGGAAGATGTGGCTGCGTCCACGGCATTGGCTCCGAGGAATCGTACGAAGATAAAGGCCACAAGGAAGATCACCAGGAATGTGATGGTCGATAGCGCCGCCGCCGTATTGAACCCTTGCCTGATTTGCTGGACCACCAGGATGGACAGCGTTGTGGTGCCGTTCGCACCCTGGGTCATGATGGCCGGGAGGTCGTACATGCGCAGGGCGTCCAGCACACGGAACAGGATGGCCACCATCAGCGCCGGCTTCACCAGCGGAAGCGTGATCAGGCGGAACCGCTGCCACGTGGAAGCACCGTCAACCTTGGCGGCTTCGTAGACTTCGTCGGGAATCAATTGGAGGCCTGCCAAAATCAGGAGCGCCATGAAGGGTGTGGTCTTCCAGACGTCGGCAATGATGATCGCCCACTTGGCCGGCCACTCCGAACCAGTCCACAGGATCTGGGTTCCGAACAGCTTGTTGGCGATGCCTTCGAAGGCGAAGATGAAGAACCAGAGCTTGGCGGTCACGGCTGTGGGGATGGCCCACGGCACCAGGACAGCTGCACGGATCAGGCTGCGGCCGCGGAAGGCGCGGGCCATGATGATTGCCATCCAGAAGCCAAGAACTGTTTCAAATGCCACGGTGACAACCGTGAAGAAGAACGTAGTGCCCATGGAGTCCCAGAACTGGGCTCCGAGTGTTCCCGGCGGGCAGGCAACCGAGCCGCCACCGGGTGCCGTGCATTGCTGCAGCAACCAGTGCGTGTAGTTTTCAAATCCGGCCGGACCACCTTCAGAGAAGAAGCCTGTTGCGGGGTCGAGGCCGGAGTCCTTCTGGAAGGACATGATGATTGCGTTGAGCACCGGGTAGATGATCACAACCGCCAGCAGAATGAGCGATGGCGCCAGGAGTGTGTACGCCCAGCGTCCCTGCGTGAGTTGCTTCCGATCGGCGCTTTCGCGACTCGGCATCGTATGTCCGGCAGCCGCCGTCGCGTCTGGTTTTTGTAGTTCTGTTGACATGTCAAGACTCCTGTCAGGGAGAAGGCCGTGGCCGGCAGTCCGGCTGCCCGCCCCTCAGGGACAGGCAGCCGGACTGAAGCCCGGGTGGTTACTTAGCTCCGGCCGACTCAATAGCCGCTTGCATGTCGGAGATTGCCGCGTCCACGGTCTTCTCTCCCTTAAGGGCGGCGTAGGCGTTGTCCTGCACAGCCTTGGTGACGGCGGGGTAGAACGGGGTCACGGGGCGCGGAACCGCGTTCTCGATGGACGTCTTCAGCACCGGCAGGTACGGCAGCTTGGTTACGAGTTCCTGATCGTCGTACAGCTTGGTCAGGACAGGAGCCAAGGAGCCCTGCGTGGCGTAGAAGCGCTGGGTTTCTTCGCTGGTGATGTACTTGATGAAGTCAGCAACGGTTGCCTTGTTCTTGGAGTAGACGCTCATGGCGATGTTGTGGCCACCCAGCGAGGAGGCACCGGGGCCGTCCTTGCCCGGGAGGGGCGCCATCTTGAACGTGTCCTTCACAGTGGACGAACCATCGGTCTTTGCCAGGTTGTACACGTAGGGCCAGTTGCGGTGGAAGAGGAGCTTGCCGGCCTCAAACGCCTGGCGTCCCTGCTCTTCCTGGAAGGTGATTGCTTCCGTGGGGATGTTGCCATCCTTGTATGCGTTCACCAGGTTGGTGAGGCCTGCTTTGGCTTCACTTGAATTCACGGCTGCCTTGCCGGAATCATCGACGATCTTGCCGCCTGCAGAGTTGATGGCTTCGGCCGCGTTCACGGTGAGGCCTTCGTACTTCTGGAACTGGCCGGCGTAGCAGCCAATGTTGTTCTGCTTGGCGATGTCGCACATCTTCATCATCTCGTCCCACGTCTTGGGCGGGTTGGGCACCAAGTCGCCGCGGTAGTAGAGGATGCCACCGTCCGAGCTCTGCGGAGCTGCGTAGAGGGTGTTGTTGTACGTGGCGCTCTTGACCGTGGACTCGAGCATGCCGTCGGTGGAGATTGCGGTCTTGTCCTTGAGCGGCTGCAGCCAGCCCTTGGCTGCGAACTCAGCAACCCAGATCAGGTCTACGCTCATGACGTCGTAGTTGGCGTTCTTGGCCTGGAAGTTCTGGACCAGGTCATCGTGCTGCTGGTCGGCCTGGTCGGACTGCTCCTTGAACGTAACCTTCTCGTTCGGGTGCGCGGCGTTCCACTTTTCGATGAGCGGCCGGACAACGTTGCTGTTGTCCTTGCCTTGGACGTAGGTGATCGGCCCGCGGCCGTCAAGGTTGTTGGCTGCGTCGCCGCTGGCACCTCCGGAACTGGTGCCGCCGCCACCCCCGCCGCCACCACAGGCGGTCAGGGACAGAGCCAGGACTCCGGCGACAGCTGCCGGAAGCAGGAACTTTTTGGATTTCATGCTGGGAACTCCTCGGTGAGTGGACCAGGTTTTTCCGCGGTGCGGTTGATGTGGTGAGGCTCACAATAGTCACGACATGAAGCAAAATGCAAGCGCTTACACGCGCCGTAACCACAACGATACAAAGTAGCCTGATAATTTCCGCTTTCAGGCCTGCGCGAGGGCTGTTTTTAAGGGCGATGCGGGGCCCTTACGGACCGACTTGCAGTGACCTCGATTTGTTTGCCCAGTATTACCTATGGAACAGTGGGAAGTGTGGATGAACTCGAAGCATTGCAGACCATTGGACGGCTCATCAAAGAGGAGCGCCTCGCCCAAGGTCTCAGCCAAGTGCAGTTGGCCAAGCAGGCAGGAACTGCCATCAAGACAGTGCGCACGCTGGAGTCAGGCACGCGCCGCACGCAGGAAATCAACCAGCGCAAGCTCGAGCATGCCCTGGGCTGGCGGGCCGGAGCGGTGTCCGAGGTCCTCAAAGGAAAATCGAACTTCGCACCGGACATGATCACGCCGGACGACATGCGCTCCAGCGACGACTCACGGCAGGGTCCACCCCGCGTTGCCGTTCCCACAGCCCCGGTGGCCCGTGCTTCGCACCTCTCGGATGAGGAACTCCTCGCAGAGCTCACCTACCGGATGATGCACCGCAACAGGGGCTGAATGGCCTAAGCGCCCGCTTGGCGCCTGACCATTTCATTGATCCAGATGGGCGCAAATGGGGACGTACAGTTGGGCGGCGTCGGATAGTCCTTCAGCACTTCCAAACGTTCCCCAATGTTCAGTGCCCGGGACCGGAACTCCGGGTGTTCAATACCGATTTGCGCGAGGCAGGTATTCATCGCCCACTGCAAGCGGTCAGGAGCGCCCTTCATTTCCGCCTCAATAGTGTCCAGCAGTTTCGCCAGGTCCAGGCCTTCCGGCTTCTTGACCACACGTTCCGAGGTCAGTGCCCACCCGGCGCTCGCCACCACGGGATCAGGGTCAGCAAACCATGCCACCCTCAAATCCTCGACGTGGGGGCTCTTCTTGACCACATAGTTCACCAGCCAGTCGTGCACCTTGGGCGCCCGGGCCTCCCGAAGCATGCCATCGAGTTCGTCGTGCCCGAACGCCTTGGGGCGGCAGATCAGGAGTGACAGGAGGCGCGCAGCAGTGTCGCCCGTGGCCCACAGTTCCCGGGCAAGATCCGGCTGCACCTTGAGCCGTTTGGCGATAGCCCGAAGTTTGCCGAGGTTCACCCCGTGATCATCGCCGTGCTTCTCATTTACCTCGCGGGCGCGGGGATCCTCCAGCGCAGCAAGCTCCGCCATGAGGCCGCCCACGGACGGGTCCAGCACATTTGATCCAGCCATTACCTTCTCCTGCCTGTCAGTTGGCAGCGACTATTTTCCACCCTTGAGCAGCCCGGCGACCAGCATCGTCACCGCACCCGTTCGGCCTTGGTGAACCGGGATCGCGCCCCGGAGATCATGTGGACAAGCACTGGCGTCTTCTGGCCGATGACCAGATCCAGTGCTTCAACCAGTTGCGAGACCTCAGCTGCAAGGAGGTGCGGGGCAACACCTTGCCGAGGTTGAATCCGAATGCGAAGACCTGGGCGGCCCCTGAATTCGTACGTCGCTACCGACGCCCCGGCAAGGTCGGTTCTCTCGGCCAACGCAGCTCTCAGCGCTTGCTCAGCCACGCCACCTCCGATCCTGACTTCGCCGTCGACGTCGCTGTCGTCATCACTGGATACCAGGAGGTTGGCCCGTCCCTTGCCCTGCTGTGACAGCCAGGCAATCATGGCGACGATGATGGCCACCAGAACCGCTCCTGCCACGATCCACAGCCAGCTCTCTTCCCGGCCGGGGAAACGCGTCTGCCTGAAGGCGTTTTCCGCTCCGGTCCAGACCCCGGCAGACCACCCATGCCACCAGGAAGCCACCGCCGGGACGGTAGCCAGCAGTACGAGCAAAAGACCTACGGCCAGGAGCTTTATCCCGATAATGAACAGCAATACCCGGTTCAGGGCCCGTGGTGTCCCGTTCATGCCCCGATCACCCCTGACGAGGCCAGGTTGACCCGCACAGTGGGCATGGGGACCGGCGACATTTCCTCAAGTTCAGCCTGCACCGCTGTAAGCACTGCTTCCTGGCTCACCCGGCTTCCCGACGTCGGCCGCACGTTGACTACCACCATCTGACGGGACACCACCACCATTACCTGTTCCTGGGTAACATTGGCAGCCGTCCGCGCACGACGGGCCAGCGCAGAGGCCAGCACTTCGTCATCAACTACGACGGCGGTACGCGGGTCCCGGAGCAAATGGCGCGCGCGCCTTCCCGGCAACACAGCTTGAAGGAAGAAGAAAAGGCCCACCATGGCGATGACGGCACCGCTGGCCCCGAGCAGGAGCGACGAGATGCCCTCCGGAAGGGCGATGATCCGTTCCGCAGCTGTAGTGGGATCAACCAGCCAAGGCGGCTGGCCGACAGCCCGGACCCCTGCCTCCAGCAACGCATACACGCAGAGGACGATCACCAGCACCGCAGCGATGACGGAGGCGGCGGCCCGCGATGAGTGGGTCTCGCGACGGAGAATCCGGCTCATTTCCGGATCTTCACCTGCCACCGGTGAGGCGCCGTGGTCCGGGCCGACGGCCAAGAACTTCTCTGTTTCCTGATCCTGTGTCATTGAACCCGGCCTCCCTCCCTGACGTGGGCCCCGCTGATCCTGATGTCCACCCTGCTGAGCCGGGAACCGCTGAGCCGGGTGACCGACTCCAGGACGCTGGCCTTGGCAGCCACCGCACGGTCCCAGATGGATCCCCCAAAACCCTGGACGCGTCTGGGATCCCGGAGCACTTCAGTCAAAGCGGGGACGCTGATCGGTGCGACGATCGACAAAGCCAGCAGGCCGTCGTCGTCCGTCCAATCTGCGCGGATGTCACTGGCCTCAACACCGAGCGCCTCGGCGGCAGCGGCGCGGGCCAGGGAAGTCAAAGCCTGGGTACTGATCCGGTTGTGGCCGGCCAGGCTGGTGGTGTAGTCCACAGCCTCAGCCACGCTCATGACGAAGAGCGCCGGCCCGTAATGGCGTCAATGACGCTTCGGAGATCCAGTTTTCCGTCAGCGGCCCGGCCCAGAAGTGCTCCGATCCCCATGAAAAGCAGCGAGATCACAAAGCCCCACAGCCCGAACGAGAACGACATGAACGCCACGAAGGCTCCGATCGCGATCCCCACCACGGTCATGCTCACTGGAGTGCCTCCCTTTCAACCACGACGGTCTTGGCTCCGGGCTGTTTGGCTGGCGGGGCAATGAAGACATCGGTGATCTCGATGTTCACTTCAATGACCTGCAGGCCCACGAGTTCCTCGACCGCCCGGTACACGGCAGCCCGGACCTGGTTGGCGACGCCATGCAAAGGATGGCCGTACAGCGCCACCAGCGTGATATCCACGGCCACCTGGGTTTCGCCCACCTCGGCGCGGACACCCGCGGCGTGGTCTGAACTGCCGACGGCGTCACGGATCGCGCCGAGCGCCCGGGAAGGGCCGGACCCCAAGGAATAGACGCCGGGCACAGTGCGGGCAGCGATGCCCGCCACCTTCGCCACTGCTGCCTCGGAGATGATGGTGCGTCCGGTACCGGGGATTTCAACCCCGGGTACAGGATCCGGCTGCACGTTCTGGACTTCCATGGAGCACTCCCCTTCTCTTGAATACCACCCTAGCGTCTAGCTACGACGCTTTGGAGACAAGGGTGCAGCGCGCCGGGAGGGCGTTCGGCTGTGAGGCTAGGAGCAGTTCTTCTCCGTCCACACCTGGATGGGCTTCATCAGTTCCTCGAACTGGCCGTCGCCATACTTGCTGAAGTCCGATCCCGCTGACTCCGTGAAGGTCCTGAGCTTCTCGAACGACGGCTTCAGCTCTTCCGGTACCTTGCCCTGCATCTTGGACAGCTCGTCCTTGGCTTTCTGGATGTCTTCGGGATTCCCGCCGGTCATGGCAGCCAAGGGGAGGATGGTGACGCTGAGCATGCTGGCGCTTACGGACAGGCAAGCCTCCGACATGGACGTGAACTGGCCATAAACGCCGCCGGTTCCCGTTGTTGCGTCCGCGCTGGGGGCAGTTGCCGAGGCCGAGCTTGAACCGACCTCGGCAGCAGGTGCCTCGGACGTCGCCGCAGGCGTGTTTTGTGCGGCCGGCGACGGTGAAGAGCAAGCGCTCAGCGTCAACATTGCGACGAGACCGGCAGCGGCTGCGAAGCGACTGGAAATGGACAGGCGTGAGCGTTCCAAGGTGACCATGATTTTCCCCCAAGTGGATGCGTGCGAAGACAAGCTAGCGAGCCAAGAATACTTCGACCGCCGGTTTGAGGCCAGAGAGGACTAGTTATCCACAAGAGCCATTTCCAGGGTGGGAGACGGCGGAATGCCACACCTAGACTGGCCGCACACCACTTGAAACAGCTGTTGGGGAGCTAGCCATGTCACGCCTTTCGTCTGCCTTTTTGTCGTCCCTTCTGGCTGTTTTGCTTCTCAGTGGTTGCCAAGGCGGGCCACCGGGTGCGGGCCCCTCGGAGACAAGCACGACGACGGCGTCGC
>Ga0268253_10000372_pt1 | contig 10569 bp, 12 predicted proteins | sample AgamicMgMarz_FD_200250 | JGI IMG/M metagenome (GOLD analysis project Ga0268253, IMG submission 200250) | Agave microbial communities from Guanajuato, Mexico - Mg.Ma.rz (v2) (version 3) | ecosystem: Host-associated > Plants > Phyllosphere > Phylloplane/Leaf | place: Guanajuato, Mexico... | reverse complement strand
TGGCCCCGGTGACCACCGCGCGGATCCCACCCAGCTCGCACATGCAGGTCGCAGCCTAGTAAGCGGGCCTCCCACCTCTAGGGTCGAGCTAGAGGCTAGTAACTGGCCAGGCGGGCGATCCGCTAGCGCGAGTAGAGCAGGCTGAGGAGCCACTGGTCGATGCGGCTGTAGATGACCTCCTTGCCGGTGTAGTTGCCTCGGTGGGCGATTAGGCTGTAGCCGCGCCAGGACGGCGGGATGCTGTTCCCGGCGGGAAATAGCCCGAGGAGCGCCACATCGCGTCGTCTAGCTCGGCGCGGTCGGGAACGGTCTTCCCGCGCTCGGCGGCCACCATCGGCCCACCGGGCGGCGACGGACCCGATGAGGTCGGCGACCTCCATCGCTCGGCGGGCATGCAGAGCGCGATGACGGCGTCGATCTGAGCGGCGTCGGCGGCCGCCACGAGCCGCCAGCCGCGCCGCCCTGCTGAAACACGCGGTCGCCACCGTGGACGAGGCCGTCGCGTCCACCGCAGCCGACCAAGGGCGGTTCGCGTGAGCTCGCGGAAACCTATATCGGGAGACTCCGCGTTCACCGCCGCAGGTCTCGAAGCACGACCAAGCACAAGCGGACGACCGTTAGCCGTCTATAGCAGTGGTTTGCGCCGGTACAGAGTAACCCAGGCGTCGGCCGACCCGGGTTCTACGCAGTAGAGCCGGCCGCCCGACGACAGGGTGTCCTTGTTCTCTCGAATGCAGTAGTTCCAGAAGCGGTCCGTGCCCTCCCAGATGCGCTTGGCGGGGGTGCGCAGCGTGTTCACGGCGGCCCAGCGCCGTACCCGTACGCCTCCGTTGTAAGAGAGCGTCAGGCGGTACGGCTTCTTGGAGTCGCGCCAGGTGGCGGGGCTTAGCACCAGCCTGACCTCACGGGCGCTGGCGCGGTGTTGGCTGAACGAAATGCCGGTCACGCGGCCGTGGCGCAGCCAGCCGTCGCGGGCCTCGTCGCAGGAGTCAGCGAGGACAAAGCTCGCCTTCCGGCCTCCCTGCTGCACGCGCAGCGACACTGGCAGCAGCGGCGCGAGGTCGCAGCCGCGAGGGTGGATGATGCGCACGGCCGCCTCATCGCCGAGGCCCGTGAGCAGCAGCTTTGGGTGTACGGGTGCGGCCGGGGTGACCTGGCGTTCGAGGACGAGCTGGCAGTCGCCCGAGGCGAACGGCGGCTCCAGCTGGAAGAAGGACTGGGTGAGCGACAGCCGAATGATGGCGTAGGGGTCGCCGGGGTCGAGCCGCACGTAGAAGAGGCCGCGCTTCAGGCCGAGGTTGTAGTCGGACAGCTCGGTGGCGGAGACGTCGTGCGCGAAGAAGACCTGGCCGTTCTCGTCGAGCATCTCCAGCCTGCCCGCTTTTGGCAAGGCGGAATCAGCGGCCGGGTTGTCGCCAATGCTGATGAGCCCCTGACGGCCGACGGCGACCTGCGCTGGGGCGTTCATCGACACGAAAGGCTGCGTTCCGGCCGGGCAGGGCGCAGCTGCAGCTCCCGCGGGGGCCAGCAGAGCCATCGCCGCAGCAGCCAATGTCGACACGAACGCCAACCGCATGAACCATTCCTAACATTCCAGGGCGCGATTGTCACTCCACTCGGCTCGTATCACCCGTATCGCGGCGGTTCTCGTGGCTACCCGCCCCAGCGACCGCGTAGCGCTCAGCTTCGAGCAAGCGGGGGTGCTGCGCAATCCCCGCCGAACGCGGCAGTTCTTGGGCTCGCTGCTCGGATTCATGGGCGTCGGGTTCGCGGTCTGGGGTCTGGCCTGAGGGAAGATTCGGTCAAGCCCGCCGCGCCCGCAGCTCCTGAGCGACGGTCACGAGGAAGACGATCAACGCCACCGCCCAAGCGACGGAGAGCACGACGCGCAGCAACGTCCAGGCCCAGCCGTCCGGCCCTACTCCGAACGCTTCGATGGCGTTCGGGAAGATCGCGACCCCCCAAACGGTTAGGAACACACCGCCCGCCTCCCGCCGCCGCTTGCGGGCGTGCTCTCGCTCCATTCTCTCAGCGTACGCCGGAGTCGGGCGAGCGTGTTGACGCGGACGGCATTGGGCGGACCCCGGGATCGTCGCGCTTCGCCGGATCGCATTTTTCGGCATCCCTTGGGGCATCGTGTGGTCATGACGCGAAGGGGCAGGAGGCGGGTGTCCACATGGCTGATGGGGGACGACCGCGTTCTGCCTCGCCCGCTTCGCTGGGTGTTCTTCACCGTCAGCCTGCTGGTGCTGGGCGGGATCTACGCAGCGACGGGTTCCGAAGCCGTCCAAATACTCGCACTGTTCGTGCTCACTTACGTGGTGCTAACCGTCGCCACCAGACGATTCGGTCAACACAGCGACTTCCTCGAGGCGGCGCGCCACCTGAAACCGCCCTTGGGCGTGGTAGCTATGTCCTTCGTCTTCCTGGTGCTCTGGGGCGCGCTCATCTTCGTCGCTGCCCCCGACCTCGGGTTGGGTCCGTGGTTTTGGCCGTGGGTGGTGCTGTGGCCGTGGCTGGAGGTCTATATCTATCTCGCCGAGCGTCGCCTGCACAAGGACGGGGGCGCGGAGGGCTGGAAGCCGATGCGACCGTTGCGGGACTCCGTGCCGGCGGGCCTCGCCACTGTCCTGCTCACCGCGGCCATCACCATCCTCCAAGGGTTCGCGGTCGGGGAGGCGCTCCTGACCGGGCTCCTGTGCGGATTCTTCATCTTCGGTCTCAGTGCGACCTTGATTTGGCTATGGCGAAGAGCGAACGACGCACAAGAGCCAGCATGAGCTAGCGATCGCGCTCCCGCCGTTCACGCCGCTCGCTGCATGAAGTAGCCGGGCAGGAACAAGAGCAAGCCGAGCCCAACGACGCCAGGGTGACCAGGATGAGCATTCCGACACCCGAAGCGGCGAGAGGCATTACGGCGGCCCCCACGGACCCGGCGGGCTAGAGCCAGGCGGGCCATCACGATCAGCGGCCACCCACACAAGCGGCAACGCGGAAACCATCGCCAAGGCAAGCGTCAGCTCACTCGGGGAGACGATCGAGAGGGTGCCGAAGACGGCGACGGCGACCAGCGACCCGATGAGCACCCAGCGCCTCCGCATGCCCCAAGCGTCGCACACACCCGGCGTCATCGGTGCGCTCTCGCTCACGCCACCCACTCCCGTGGGCTCGCTCCGTGGACGGCTACCTACGTCTCGCGCTGGGCGTCGGACTCCTGCTCACGGCCCGAGCCTTCACGCAGCTGTCGGTCGAAGCCAACAGTCGCATCTTCAGCCCTCGCTTCGGCAGAGCGGTGAGCTGGGCAGGGGCCGCCTTCGGCGTCGTCGTCGGGCTGGCCGCGATCCTCGCGGGCGACGTGACGATTGCCTGACTGCTTGGGCCCTCTCTCTCTCCGCCGCCCCAACCCGGCGGCGCAAGGACATCGACTGGGGATGATGAAGCCGTCGGCATCCTCCATCGAGTCCGTGAGAAAGGCGCGGCACTACGCGCGGCGAGGTTCGCGCAGCCGCCGAGGCGGAAGTACGACCTGATCGGCGAGGCGATGGCGCGGCCGTTCGGGGGAGCGCATCGGGCGCGGCCGCATCCGCGAAGGCGGCGTCACGGACGACGAGGACACTGTGCCGCCGGGGAACGACCCCTACCCGCCGAAGGACTAGCGAGCGATCCACACGAACGCGACGAGGCGGCGCATCCCGCCGCCTCCATCCCTCGTCGCCTCGGCTTCGGTCAGGCGGCGGTCAGTGGGCGCTCCGGGCGGTCCGCCGCCCGGCTGGTGGCCCAGCGGTAGAGCGCGGCGGGCCGGTTCGTGCTCCCTTCCTGCTTGGCGTCCGTTCCCGGGCTACGGCGGCCCCCACGGACCGGGCGGGCTTGAGCCGGGCGGGCCGTCGCGGTCGGCCGCCACCCAGACCAGCGGCAGCGCCGAGGGCTCTGTATTCAGAACGTCTGGACAGCAGTAGGGTCGAAGCGAGTGTTGGATTGGCTTCTAGAACTCGTCGGGTGGCAGGCGGCTTCGCCGTTCAAGCGCGGGTTGGTACGCCTCACGGTATTGGTCATGGTCGGTGCGGCCGCTGCGGTGGCTGCCGTGCTCCTCGGCAGATAAGCGCTTCCTTCGCGCTAGAGAGCTGAGCACCGGGCATGGGCAGAGGCTGCTGCGCCGCGAGCGCGGCCCAGTGACCGGCCAGCGGACGTGCTCCTACGCTGCGCGCTAGACCTGGAGGCCCCGGCCTGGACCGGGCCGGTCCTGTTCGTCGCTCTCTGCTCTCTGGCGTCGGTTCCCGACCCGACCTGCCGTGGCCCTGTGAGCCGCACGCCGCCGGAGGTCCACCAGGTCCGCCTCGCCCGCTTCGAGGAGCGGCGGGCTGGCGGACGGCCGCCTGGTGCTCGTGATCCTGGCGGCGACGGCCTGATGCGCGGCCCTCGGGATTGTGGAAGACCGCGCCTACCGCTCGATCACGCGAGTCGCACGGAAGTAGTAGACGACGCCGTCGTCCTCGTCCTGGCCCTCCGGGAATGGTTCGTACTCGAAGTCGACCTTCGCGCCCTCCTGCAGGTCGCGGTAGCCGTCCGCTTGGATGTGGCTGACGTGCGCGAACACCTCGCCCGCGACATCCGGCGAGACGAGCACGCCCCAGCCCTCCTCGGCGTACCAGGTCTTCACCGTGCCACGCACCACGCGACTCATTGTCGCCGAAGCCTCTTGCGGCTTCAACCGCGCGGCACCGTAGGCTCCCTCTCCGTCGCTCCGGGTCCTGTTCGGTGCGTCGTTCTTCATTCGGCCCGAGCCCTCGCGGGGCTTCGGCAGCAGCTCCGCGCCCTCGCGGCGGGGAGGCCACCACGATCGCGGACCTCGACCAGATCGCGCGGCCTGAGGAGGCCGTCGCCATCTAGCTGGAGCCCCAGGCCGGAGCGCTCTCACCAGCCCGCGAGCGCTCCGGCGGGCCTCTGCCCTACCCCAAGGACGGTTAGGTTCGTGAGGTGTCGGCCAACACCAAGACGCCCGTCCTGATCGTGACCGGACCTCCCGGCGTCGGGAAGACAACGGTGGCGGGGATGCTCGCCGCCCGATCAGACCGTGCCGTCCATCTCGAATCAGACGCCTTCTTCCATTTCATCCGATCGGGCTACATCGAGCCGTGGAAGGCAGAATCGGGAGCACAGAATCGGACGGTGATGGGGATCGTCGCCCAAGTCGCAGCCGCCTACGCGGAGGCTGGCTTCTTCACCATCGTCGACGGGATCATCATCCCCGGCTGGTTCTTCGAGCCCGTGCGTGATGCACTTCGCCAAGCGGGACATCCGGTCGCCTACGCCGTCCTCAGGGCTCCGTTGCCTGTGTGCCTCTCCCGAGCTAACAGTCGCGCGACGGAGCCACTCGAAGACCCCGAGGTCATCGAGCATCTCTGGCGCTCGTTCGCTGACCTCGGCGCCTTAGAGCCCCACGCGATCGACGTCGCCACGAACGGTCCGGAAGACGCGACGGGCCTACTTGCCGCCCGCCTCGCGGACGGGTCACTCACCGCCTAGAGCTGCCGGCTGGCCAGGGGGCGGCCAGTCAAGCGCTCCGGACCTTCCTCACGGGACCCCCGCCGCCGACCTGGGGGAGGCGGGATTCCGCTCTACCTCTAGGCTACGCGTCACCCGGCTCCGTAGCTCAGCGGTTAGAGCGCACGACTCATAATCGTGAGGTCGATGGTTCGAATCCATCCGGAGCTACCTCAACCGAAGCCGGCTGCTCGTTCTCCGGAGCCGGAAGCGCCAGCCCGAGGCGGCACTAGGGTCGGACTTTTTCGGGCTGCTCCCGCGTACATTTGGATCAATGAGCCGGCTCTATGGGCTCCGGCTGGGCGTCGCGACTTCGGTGCTCGCGCTCGGTGTGGTCGCGGTGGTGTTGGCGGCGGGTGATGGTGATCGGTCCAGCGCGCCAGCGAGTGGTGTCTCAGCGATCGACCGGGCGATTCGGGACGGCGTGCTGACTAGGACGCCGAAGGCTCTGCTCTCAACGTGTCGGTCGGCTACCGCAGAGGCGGATATGGCTGCCCGCTGTCCGGCCGCGATCCCGCTACCGGATAACGGCTGGGGACGGGGGCGGGCGCTTGATAGCTCCCCGTGCGAATACCTCATCGACGTCCAGGAGGGCCACGATGCCAGGGGCATTCCGACAAGGATCTGGCACGTGATATTCGGCGGACGCTGCGAGCCGTTCGATCTCGCGGTCAGCGACGGGAGATGGCCGACGCGCGGCTTCATCGAACGCGACCTGCGGCTCGTCGGTGTGCGTCCCGGCAACGACCGCCGACCCGCTCGGGCGCGCGTCCTGAAGCGGTTTCGCATCGCGGGCCGCCCGGCACTTCTGCTCCGGTACCCCGCGCAACCTCTGACTACCGTGCACAGTGGGCACCTCGCGATCGTCTGGAACGAGGCATCGGCAGGCTACGTCGTGTCAGGCCATCCACCAGATGTCTCCACGCCGGGAGAGGAACGAGACGCCGTCCGGGAGCTTCGCCTGACCGCGCTCGGGATGCACTCAGCATGGGGTGGTCCAGCGCACCTCAGATGACGAGCCGGCCAGACCTCGGATGACGAGCCGGCCAGGAGTGCTGGGGGTCAGGCTTCGACTTCCTCGGGCTGCTCGTACCAGCGCTTGCGATCGCCGATCCGATCGCGCAGACGCCAGCCGCGCGATTTGGGCTCCGTGTCGATGCGCTCCCAGAGGCGATCGAGTCGGCTCTCGACCGCGGCTCGCTCCTCCCCCGTCAGCTCATAGAGCTCGAGCCCTTCACGGACCCGCGCGAAGCTCATCTTGCAGGTGCGCCAGAGGCCCCAATCGTCGGAACACAGCTTCGCGACGCGCTGCGCATTGATCGCCTGCCCGTCGCGGTCGGCGACCTCGTGGTGATGGAGGAGCGCGACGATGTCGCGGAGATCCTTCTCGTTCAGGTCAACCACCTGGAGCTTCGTGAGCAATAGCTCCGCGAGCGGCAGCGTCATCGGATCGACCGAGATTCTGCCGTCGATCGGGATTCGGTGGCACATGCGGAAGGCACCGACGAACACGTCGAGCTGACGTGCGTTGGCCGGGTCGTGGAACAGCAGCCGCGTGCCGCCGTTGAACGCGTTGAACTCGCGGTCGGGCTCATAGCCCAGCTCGGTGAAGAGGCCGGTCGCGGCCTGGCCGGTGTTCTTGAGCGTGACGAAGTCGATGTCCTTGTACTCGCGGGCCAAGGCTGGGTGGAAGGGCCCATCGACGCTGATCCTGATCGCCAACCCGCCCAGCAGCCTGATCGGTACGTCCTGCTGGAGGGCGGCGCTCGCCAGCCGGCGCGCCTCATCGACGATCTGCGCGAGCGGGACCGGGCGGTCAGATGGCGGAGCGGATCGCCTGTTCGAACTCGCGCACATGCTGTTGGGCGATCTCCTGCGCCTGGGGTGGCCGGTGGCGGCGGATGGCGTTGAGCAGGGCTCGGTGGTCACGCACGAGCGCGTCGATGCGAAGCGTGCGGTCGAGGACTACGAACCACAGTCGCAGCGAGAGGTTGTAGTGCTGTCGCAGAGTGTCCTCGAGGAATGGGTTGTGGGCCGCCTTGTAGACCAGGTCGTGGACATCCCGGTCGAGTCGGACGGCCTCCTCGCGAGGGGTTTGCTTGTCGAGCTCCCCGAGGGCGGCGATCAGCTCCACGCACTGCTCGCGCTGGTCGTCGGTAGCGCGCTCCGCGGCGAGCGACGCGGCGAAGCCTTCGTTGCGGACTCGAACCTCGGACAGTTGCGCCAGGTGCGAGATGTTGATCTCCGAGACGAGCGTTCCGCGACGCGGCAGGACGACGACCAGTCGCTCGTGGTGCAGGCGCTTGATCGCGTCGCGGATCGGTGTGCGCCCGACGCCGAGGCTTCTGATCAGCTCGTCTTCCTGGAGCAATGCGCCGGGCTCGATCTCCAGCGAGATGATCTGGTCGCGGAGATCGAGGTATGCCCGGTCCTTCAGCGAGGTCATTGACGCCTGGTGATGGCCTTCAGGGCCCCCTGCTCCAGCACTCCAGTAACTGTAGCGTTCTGGTATAGGCTATCGCCGCAGACTGAAATTTCAGTCACGACCCGGAGGAGACGCCTTGAGCACCAGCGAGGTTCCGCAGGCCAGGCCCGAGGGCGGCGACAAGCCGCAGCAGTTCTATGCACGGAAGGCGACTGGCCTCGTTCGGCAGGTTCCGATGCTGGACATGATCTTCTTCAACGCGAACTCGACGACCGCGTTCACCGGGGCGCTAGCGGTGGGTCTCTTCGTGGTGATGCCGGGCTTCCCGCGCGCGAACATCACGCTCGCGATCGTGCTGGGGATCCTCGGCTGCTCGTTCATCTGGATGACCTTTGCGCTGCTCGGCGCGGCGATCCCGAAGGTCGGCGGCGACTACGTGTTCAACGGCCGGATCCTGCACCCGATCTTCGGGCTGGTGGGCAACCTCGCCGCGTTTGTCGCTGCCTGGCTGGCTGCGGGCTTCTGGGGCGTGTCGGTTGTCAGGGCGGGCATCGCCCCCGCGCTGGGGATCGTCGGCGTGACCACCGGCAACGAATGGTGGCTCGATGCCGGCAACACGCTCTCGAAGGACGGATGGGTGTTCGCGATAGCGGTTGCGACGATCACGCTGATGACCGCCCTGTCGATCCTCGGCACCAAGGTGGCCCTGCGCGCCCAGTCGATCTTCTACGCGATCACCTTCGTCGGCGGCGTGCTCGGTTTCGTGATCCTCCTGTTCCTCTCCCGTGACAGCTTCGTGTCGAACCTGAACGAGTTCTCGCAGCCGTTCACCGACCAGGGCAACACGTACCGGGCGACGATCGACTCGGCGGTAGAGGGTGGGCTGGAGCTCCCGAGCCAGGCCGGCGGCTACTCGACCGAGAACACCCTCGGTGCGATCTATCCGATCATCGGCGCGGCGATCCTGTGGGTTTGGTGGGGCGTGTACCTCGCTGCGGAGATGAAGGGTGGCGGCCGCCGCAACCGGCAGCTCACGGCGATCTTCGGCGCCGGGCTCGGGCAGGGGCTGCTCGTCCTCATCGGAGCGCTGATCTTCTTCAAGACGATTGGCTACGACTTCTTCGCGGCGGCGAACGCGGGCACGTACGGCGTGCCCGTCCAGCCGGCCTTCAGCTTCTTCGCCGCAATTGGCGTGGACAGCAACCTGGTCGCGATCCTGATCAGCTTCGCGGTCATCTTCGCGTTCCCGGCGGCGGTCTACATCAACCTCGCGATGTGCCAACGCGCGCCGTTCGCCTGGGCCTGGGACGGGCTTGCGCCGCAGTGGCTGATCCGGATGAACGAGCGCTACCACACTCCGGTCGCGTCGATCCTGCTGACGTTCGTGATTTGCCTTGGGACGGCGGCCTGGGCGGCGTTCAGCACCGAGTTCATCACGATCTTCACGATCTTCACGCTGGTGGGCTTCGTGACGATCTCGATCACCGGCCTGTCCGCGATCGTGATGGCCTGGCGGCGCCCCGAGCTCTACCGCGGTAGCGCGGCTGACTGGAAGGTGCTTGGGATCCCCGTCCTTCCAGTCGCCGGCGTCGGTACGGTCGCGTTCTCGGCATTCATGATCGGCGAGGCGATCCACTTTCACGAGACGCTCGGCGTGGAGACGCTGACCAAGCTGCTCGCTCCGCCGATCGGGGTGATCGTCGTGGGGACCGTGTACTACCTCGCCGCCCGCGCGTTCCAGAAGAGCCGAGGGATCGACCTCGACCTGGCCTACAAGACGATTCCGCCCGACTGATGGGGCTGCTCAAGCGGCGCCGCAAGGACCGGGGGCTGCGGCTGTTCTTCTGCACCGATGTGCACGGCTCCGAGCAGTGCTTTCGGAAGTTCCTGAACGCTGCGTCCTTCTACGAGGTCGACCACCTGATCCTTGGCGGCGACATGCTCGGCAAGCTGCTGATCCCGATCATCGAGAACGGCGACGGCAGCTACCACTGCAAGTACGGCGACCAGCGCTACGACCGCCTCGACGCGGCCGGCCTCGAGGCGGTCAAGGAGGACATCCGCCGCTTCGGCCACTACCCGATCGTCGGTACGGCCGAGTCCCTGCGCGAGCTCGAGGACGACGCGTCGCGTGAGCGGGTGTTCCGCAAGATCGCGTACGACTCGGTGGCCGACTGGGTCGAGCTCGCCGAGCAGCGGCTGCGGGGGACGGGCGTCCGCTGCTTCATGGCCCCCGGCAACGACGACTTCTTCGAGATCGACGACGCGCTGCGCGGCTCGGACGTGGTCGAGTTCGCCGAGGGGACCCGGCTCACGCTCGACCAGGGGCACGAGATGATCACGACCGGCTACTCGAATCCGACGCCGTGGAACACCGAGCGCGAGCTGAGCGAGCAGCAGATGGCCGAGCTGCTGACCGGCATGATGGAAGAGGTCGAGCGACCGGAGAGCCTGATCGCCGTGATCCACCCGCCGCCGTACGACTCGGAGATCGATTCCGCCCCGGCCCTGGACGACAACCTGCAGATGAGGTCGGACGCCGGCACAGTGCGAATGGCGCCGGTCGGATCGACCGCGGTTCGGAGCTTCATCGAAACTGCCAG
>Ga0268253_10000367_pt1 | contig 10722 bp, 11 predicted proteins | sample AgamicMgMarz_FD_200250 | JGI IMG/M metagenome (GOLD analysis project Ga0268253, IMG submission 200250) | Agave microbial communities from Guanajuato, Mexico - Mg.Ma.rz (v2) (version 3) | ecosystem: Host-associated > Plants > Phyllosphere > Phylloplane/Leaf | place: Guanajuato, Mexico... | reverse complement strand
GCCACCTCGGGTCCCGACAGCAGCCGTGTCGACAGGTCGAGCGCCTCCAGGTCGGCGCGGATCGAGTCGCACAACCGCAGCGATTCGCGCACCACGCGGCGGTGCGATTCAAGCGCCCGCGACAGCGGCGCCGAAGGCAGCCGTGCGCGCCGGCCGGGGAGCAGCGAGCGCCAGTCAACCCGCAGCCCTTGGTCAGGTACGAACGGGACGACGACGTAGTAGCCGATCTCGACGGCCGCTTGCTCGTCGGCGTGCACCTCAAGCGACTGTTCAAGCGCGACGTGCAGCCTTCGCAGCGCACCAGCCCGGTCGCGCAGACTGGGATCGCCGGCCTGCTCAAGTAGGACCAGGCCACGCGCTGCCTCGCGGCGGCTGTTGTCCAGCAGCGCGTCGAGCTTGACCGGCGCCGCCTCAACATAGAACTGAAGCGACTGACCCGGCGGGACATGAGCGACGAGCTGCCCGAAGGCGTGGCTGACCTGACCGCGCTCATTGTCCGACATGACCAGCGGGTTCTTCGGGGTCACGCGCAGGTAGCGCACCAGCGCCCCCTCGCTAGTGACCAGTACGCCAGAGCGGTCGAGCGCCTCCACCGCGAGCAGCTCGCCGGCCTGCGGCAGCTCTTCGCCCCCTCGCCGAAGCGCTAGGCGTCCCATAGCGCCTCCAGATCACGCGTGGCTGTGGCGTCCGATCCGGGCGTCGGCGGCTGGTAAGCATCGGACTCCAGCTGAACCAGGTACCCCGTCCCGCCGTAACCGGGGCCGGCCAGGTAGCGCCGCGGGCGGCGCCAGTAGCGCCAAGCCGCACGGCCACCCTGGGTGAGCGAGAACTCGAGCCCCATCGCGCCATAGCTCGCCGCCAGCGGCAACCCGGGCAGCAGACACGAGAGGAAGACCGTCGGCATCGGCGGCAGCGGCGATAGGTAGATGCCGAACAGCAGGCCCAGCACCAGGCCAGTCAGCAGCTGCAGCCATTGGCCGAGCGAGAACAGCCCGACCACGGTCTTGCCCTCGAGGTGCTTGTAGGTGACGTTCGCCACCGCCCTACAGCCCCGCCGCCCTCGCCGTCGTACCACCAGCCGCCTGGCCGCCTGCGCGGCCGGCGAAGCGGCCCGACACTCCCTCGGCGCCGCGCCCCAGCCCGCCGGAGGTGGGGCCTGCGGCCTGGCGTCCGTAGACCATCGTCCGGGCCAGGCCGCCGCCGAGGCTTGGGGCAAGCCCGGCGAGCATCGCCTGGCGGGCGATCAGCTGAGGGGCCTTGAACGCCACCCACAGCGCGGCGACGGTGACGAACGGCTTGACCAGCTCGTCGCCGAACTCGCCCTTGAAGCTAAACGCCGACCGGCCCAGCACGGCAAACATGGCGAAGCACAGCGCCCAGACCACCGGCCAGAGCAGCACCGCTAGCAGCACTTGCAGCCAGGTGCGCGCCAGCCACGCCGTCTCGGGCAGCGGCCACAACGCGATCGCCAGCCCGCCCGAAACGAACAGCAACGCGAGCACGGTGGCCAGCACGATCTTCGTGACCATCAACAGCACCAGCACGACCACGGCGACCACGGAGGCGATCACGCCGATGCCGAGGGGAGTGAAGTTGCTGACGAGCGCGGCGGCGAGCAGCTTGGTGATGCCCTCGCGCATCCCCGGCGCCTCGAGCAGCGCGTGCGTGAGCAGATTGCCGGCGACGCAAAGCCACTCGAAGACAAGCGGGTAGGCGATCATCGCCCCCGCCGCGGTCGCGCCGCGCACCATGCCCTGGATGGCCTCGTAGGAGCCAGAGGCCGTGAACCCGGACGCCCAGTAACGCAGCGAGGCGATCGTGACCGTGAGGGTCAGCAGCGCCCAACCGCCCGCGCTGACATAAGCGCGCAGCTCGTTGAGCTCCGGATAGCGCGTCTCGTTCGAGTAGATCGGGTGCGCGACAAGAAACTCGACAACCCGCTCGGTGACCGTCGCCTCGATGCCGAAGAACGTGCCGAGCAAGAACTCGAACATCTCCCGCACCAGATCGCCCGGCCCCGGAAGGTCCGGGGTCAGGTCCGGCAAGCTCGGCAGCGCGGACGCCGACGCCGGCACGGCGAGCGCTACCAGCGCGAGCCCAGCAAAGCTGGCTGCGCCGCGGCGGACAAGGCGTGCGCGCGGCCGGCGCATCTAGGCGGCCAGCCCCTTCGACGCCAGCACGATCACGACGCCGACAGCGACGTACCCGAGCACCCGCTGCGCGCCTGGATTGCCGGCCATGAACATGAAGCCGCCGGCGATCAAGCCCAATACGGCGCCGGCGCCACCCACTGGGATGAGGTAGCTGGCGAGCCGATCGAGATAGCGGGTCAGCGTGGCGAACCCTCCTTCCCCACTGCTTCCACCGGCGGCGTTCTTGAGCGCCGCCTCCGCCAGCTCCGGCACGGCCAGCCAGACCAGCAGCACGCCTCCCAGACAGGTGGCGCCCAGGATCACCAGCTGGGTGCGAGAGGGTGTGGTTCGCTTGGTCATGGCTGCTCCTCTTTGGGGTCACAGGAACTGGGGCGGTGCTCCCGCTGGTACGGGCGCGGGCGCTGGACGCGCGGGTGCGGGAGCTACGGGCGCCAGCGGGCTCGTCTCTACTGGGGGCGGCGTCGGCTCTGGCGTGGGCGTCGGTGGCGTGGGGGCAACACGCGGTGCTACCGGCGCCGGGTGAGAACGGCGATGTCGGTTCCGCTGCCGCTGGTCTTGACGGCGCGGGCGCCGGCCCGTCGCGGCGCGACGGTCGCCGGACTTGGGACCCCCCATGTGAGACGGCGCGGACCGCCGAACACCCGGCTTCGGAGGGTCTAGCGCAGGCAACGTGCGCTGCGCCCCCGTGGCCCTCGAATCGCCGTGGCTGGCCATCATGAGGCCCAGCACGGCGGCAGCACTCGACGCCAATGCCGCGATCGCCAGCCAGCCCACCGCCCGAGGCCTGGGGATCCGGGGGCAGGGGAACGGAAGCCCGCCCTCAGAACCGATCTCCGCCGTGGTCGAAACGGGAGCCGGGCCATCGAAGATCGAGCGGCTCGGCTGGCCGGCACTCTCGGCCGCCGCGAAGGCCGGCGCTGGGGAGTCGAAGATGTTGCGGCGCCCGGCGGTGGAGCTGTCTGAGGGGACGGGCATCTACACAAGAGAGGCCCGCACGCCGAAAAGCGGCCCCCTCCCCCCGGCGACAGGATCGGTCGGCCGTACTGCAAGTCGACCGGCGCGGCGGGAGTCGCGGACCTGTGGGGTCGGGTCAGCGCATGCCGACTACGACCGCGGGGCGGACAATCCGCCCAGGGTCAGCGTCTACCGGCCGTTGCGGCGGCCGGCGGCGAGGCGGCGCAGCGTCTCGATGCTGCGCTCGACGCGCGTGCGGCTGCGGGCGTTTCGCTCGCGCATCGTCCGCACTACCTCGCGCGCTTCGGCGCGACGAGCGGGTGCGGCCTCAGATGCCATACGCGTAGCTTAGACCGGGGGGTCGTTGTCGCCGAGGACCACGCCGGAGAGCGCGGCGAGCGCGCGCTCGAGCTCTTGCACCTGGTTTTGGAGCTCGCTCACCGCGTCGGCAGCTGCAGCCTCAGCTTCGTAGCCGAGGCCGCTGGTGGTGAGCTGGGTGGGCAGACGCCCGCGCGCTGCCTGGGCGACCACGCTGAGGGCGGCCACGGTCAGCGCGAACAGCGCCGCAGCGCGTTCGCCGTAGAGCAGCACTTCGGATCCGAGCGCGATCCCGGGCAGCCGGTCGGGCGCGCCCTCGACCACGCTGACTCCGAGGGCCGCGAGCGCGATCGCGGCGACGGGAATTGACAGCCGAAGGTTCACGCGCCGATGCTCGCCTGCTCGCCGAGGCGCTCAGCGAGGCCGTTCGGGATGTTCTAGATCCCACCCTGATCCGCGCGGCGCGTCGGTCGCGGCCGGGCACGCAGCAGCGCTGCCGGGCTGCTGGGTGCGCGCTGATGGCGGCTGGGCTTGGTTGGGGTACCAGTACTTGGTCGGCCGGCTGCGGGCGTGCCGGTCGATCGCGTCGGCGGTGACGATCGCTGCGAGTGCTTTCAAGAAAAAGCCCATGGCCGTGTCTGGTTATCTCGCTCCGGGCGGACAGAAGCTCACTTGTTGCGCTCCCGCGCGAGGTTGCGGCGTGTCGCTCGCAGCTCGCGCCGTAGTCGATCGCCAACACGTGCCCGTGCGCGGGCTCGTCCCGTGGCCCTCCGCAGGTCGCGGCGCAGCCGCTCAACCTCGTCGGTTACGCGGTCGAGCTGGGTGCTCTGGTCGCGCAGCAGCTGTTGGTTGTCCTCGAGGCGCGGACGCAGGTTGGGCGATGATCCGCCGCTGTCGCTCGCGAGCGCCGATCCGACCGCCACCGCGACGATCACCACGACGAGCGCGATCGTGAGCTTGGCTGCGACCAGGCGGGGCTGTTCTCGTACGGCGCGCATCACTGGAGCTGCTCCGAGACGGCGAGGCCGAGCCGCTTGATCGCCATCCGGCTGGGGCGCTCGAGCGCGTCTAGCTGGTAGGTGGCGGTGTCGAGCATGGCCGCGAGCTGCTCGTCGTCCGGGATCGCCACGCTGCGGTGGAGGCGCCGCTCCCGCAAGCGCCGCTCCAGCTCGTGCACATCCGGCGTTCGGCGCGAGTGGAACTTGTTCGCCACGACAGTGGTGCGGTCGTGCTCGAGATGCTCGAGCGCTGACAGCACGGCTGTGCTGGTGACCCACTCTGGTGTTGTCACTAGCACGACCTGGTCGGCGCGGCCGATCGCGAACTGCGCCAGCTGGCCCGTCACCCCGGTGCCGAGGTCCAGCAGAACGAGCTCATAAAAGGTGCCCAGCAGGGCGAGTAGCTCGCCGTACGCGTCCGGGCCGAGGCCGGCCATCACTGTGGCGTCCTCTGGGGCGCCGAGTAAGTGGAGGCCGCTCGGCAAGGCTGAGATGTAGCGGCGCAGGTCGGCCGCGGTGTGGATGCTCTCGATGTCTGTCAGCAGGTCGGCCAGCGAGCGCTGGCAGCGCAGCCGGTCAGGGGCGAGCGCGGCGAGAGTGCCGAAGTCGGGGTTCGCATCGATTGCGACGACGCGCAGCCGCAGTCGGTCGGCAAGCAGGCTGCCGATTACGAATGTGCTGGTGGTCTTGCCGACGCCGCCCTTGGGGCTGATCACAGCGACGACGTTCGCGCGGCTGACCGCCGGCTGCTGGCCCAGCAGGGCCTCGAGCTGCGCTTCCTCGCGCTCCCCCTTCGAGACCAGCAGCCGCTCGGCGCGCCGCCGCCAACGCGCGGGCGCAGCGTCGGCCCGCTGGCCGTCCACGATGGGGCCCGGGTAGACCTCGCGGCGCCGCAGCTCCGCTGACTGGTTCACCGCAGCCTCAGGACAGTGCCGACATGAACGAGGCTGGGGTTGCCGGTCCCGATCCGCTCTCCGTTGAGCCGCCACAGCCGATCGACCTCGCGCGCGATCTGGCCTGTCGAGGCCTCTGGGCCGAGCAGGCGCTTGGCGATCGACCACAGGCTGTCACCTGCCCTGATCGTGTAGCTCTGACCTCGGACTGGCGCGTCGGCCGGCTCGCTGGGCTGTGAGACCGCCACGGTCGCCGGCGGTGCGGGAGTCGCCGCGGGCTGGACGACGGGCGCGCTCGCAACCGACGGCGCCGGAGTGGATCGAGCCACCATCCGAGGCTTCGCCCCGCGCGACTTCGCGACCCGCTCACCCGCCTTGCGCTTCGTTGGGCTATCGGGCGCCTCGCGCGGCGCGGCGGGCTGGTCGAGCTCACCCGCTGGCGGAGCGGCCGGCGGCTCGACCGGGGTGACTGGCACAGGAGGCGTGGGCGCGGGAGCCGTTTCGGGGCCGGGTGTGGGAGCGGCTGGCGGAGGCCCAGGCGGCGTCTCGAGCACGACCGGGGCTTCCGAATCGATCGTTGGCTCGGCGTCTACCGGTGCGCCATGACCGTCGTCATCCTGCCCGCCCGCCTGGGGGCCCCCTTGAACCGGCCCGGTTTCAACGTCGAGGGTGTCCTCCCCGCCTGGGTCGAAGTCGGGTTCCAGACCAGGCTCCTCCCCGCCCGGCGCGGCCACGCCCTCCTGCTCCTGGTCTACCTCGCCGACCTGCGCAACAGCTGGCGGAGCTACACCCGAGAACGTCAGCACGCCGACGGCCAGCGCCGCCTGGGCCCGACGCGACAGCAGCGCGTCGGCGCTGAGGCTGCCGGCCAAACGCTCCGTTCGACAACGCGGGCAGTCCGGATGAAACGCGAGGCGGCCATGCTCGGCGACCGAGGTAGTGAGGTGAGCGCTTAGTGACACCGCCCTCCCCTCCTTTCGGTCCGATCGCTTGTCGGTGCCATCGCTTTCCTCCTTCCTCAGTTGAGCGGGTCGGCCACGCAGCGAAACGCCCTCGCCTCGTCGGCACGGTCCTGTACGACCCCCACGTGCCCCAGCTCGTCGGTCATGTACAGCACCTCGACCTGGCCCGGGCTCGACCCAGACGGGTAGACCTCCGATGTCAGCTCCCCGCCCGATGAAATCGCGCCGATCTGGTCAAAGTCGAAGGCCCTGCGAAGTTCGCCGTGGGTAGGCAGCCGACGCCCCGGTGTGCGTGTTGCGTCTACGTCTCCGCACACACCCACCGCGCTGCTGTAGTTGAGTGGCGCTCGGGCCTGGGTCTCCACGCAGATGTCGGCTGCGGCGAATGTGCCGGAGGGACACTTGAGCAGTAGGCGTTGGGCCGTGAGCCCGCCGACGCGCGCAGCGTTGCGGGCGCGGGGTACTGTGCCGAGGCGGGATTCCTTGATTCGGGTCCCGCCGAGCGTGTTGCGCTTGAGCTTCTTGCCGGTGACCGAGTTGTTCTTGAGCTGGCTGCCGCTGATCTCGCTGACCGCATACGAGGAGCCGCCGAGCGCGACGAACAGTGCGAGCGTGGCGACCACGTTGGCGTAGCTGAGCCGGGAGCGGAGACGAGTGAACATGGGCTCTCTTCGATTCGGGGTCATCCAGTCAACCCACGGGAGGATCGCGAGTCTCGTCGCTCTCGTGCTAGGTCGCCTACGACCCGGGCGTCGGGCGGCCGCTGGTTCATGGGCATGGTCCTTCGGCGCCGCGCACGGTCACCGTTCGGCTGCGGCTATGCCCGTTCGCGAACGGGTAGCCGGCCTCGGCCGGGATGTGGGCGCGCAGCCGGTAGGTGGTGTGACAGCGAACGAGCCGGAAGCGGTAGCGCAATGCCCAGCGCCCCTGGCTGTCGGTACGCAGGGTGCGGAAGGTCGTCCACTCCCCGCTCGGCTGTTTCACTTGGAGCTCGACGAGCTTGCCGGAGGCTGGCAGCGGCAGGCTCCTCACCCGGCCGCGGAACACGACGCGGCCGCCGTTGAGCACACGCGCGCGCGAGGGCCGGAAGCTACCGGCGGCCGGCACCACGAGCTGGACCTGTCTCTCGGCTGGCAGCACCAGTGCGGTGCCGGCGTAGACGAAGCGCAGCGTGCGGCTGGCCGAGCCGGCCGCGCGGTAGCGGTAGCCGCCCTTGGCGTCGGTGGTCAGGACTGCCAGCACCTGGTCACCGTTGGGGCTCGAGGCGAGCACCTGGATCTGCTGGCCCGGCAACGGCTGGCCATCGCGGTTGACGAGCCGCCCGGCGATCGTGACGTGCCCGCCATAGCGGACACGGCCAGCGGGGCGCAGGACGGTCACCTTGCGGCGCTTCGTACCGCGGCGGCCCTTCTTGCGGACGTGCTTCGTCATGGCGACTCCGGTCTGCATGGCGGACTGGATGCGCAGCGGCAGGGTCACGGGCTGCGGCGCTGCCGCGACGCCGAGGTTCCCGGCGAGATCGGTCGCTTGCGAGCGCAGCAGGTAGCGGCCGGGCTCGAGCGCGGCGTCGTCGATGCGGGCGACCAACCGGCTTCCTTCGAGCTGGGTTGGCAGCGCCTGCCAGGTGTTCGAGCCCTCGCGGCTGAGCTCCACCTGACCGCCCGCCACAGCGGAGATCTTCTCGGTCACCGCCACGGACACGCGCGTCGGGTCGTCGGCCGGCGAGGCCTCAAAGCCGAGTGTCGGCGGTTCGGGGTCATGTCGCAGCCGTACCGGCTGGGAGGCGTAGGCGTCGTTGCGGTTGCTCGCGGCGTCCTCCCGAATCACCCGCAGCTCCCACTCCCCCGGCTCCGGCACCTTCAGATCGGCCAGCCGTGCGATTCCGCTTGCCGCCTGGCTGCCAGTGCTGCAGCTCTCGGTTCCGCTGCGGCAAAGCCGCCAGTGCGCTGCGGTGATCGGTGCTCGGTCGCCCTCGTCTGGGTTTTGCCACGCGATGTCGAAGTCGTTCGCGGACCTCCATATCTCGCCGCCCTCTACAGCAACGGGCACGGCACCCGGCGCGGTGTGGTCGACTCGCACCGTCACTGGGTGAGAGCTGCTCACGTTGTTGGCCGTGTCGATCGCCTGTACCTGCAGCGGCTGGGTACCCTCGGCAACCTTGGTGGTGTCCACCGTGATTGTCCCCGGATCGTTGGTGCAAGGGACCGGCCGCGTGTAGTCACACGCGCGCGCGTGTCGTGTTTCCGTACCGCCGACCACCGCGACACCCGTCCTGATGCCGACGTTGTCAGCGGCGGTGTAGGTGAGGTTCTGTGTGCCGTTGACCCAGGCGCCTTGGGTGAAGGGGTTGTCTTGGACGATTGCGACCGTGGGCGCGCTGACGTCGAGGACGGTTGCTTCGGCGTAGTAGGTCCTGACGTCGTTGATCGAGCGGGCGGAGCAGAAGCGCTTGTGGCTGCCGCCGACGCAGACGGCGCGTTGAACGATGCGGGTGGCGCCGTTGATGTCGAAGCGCTTTGGCCTGGGTACGCCGACTTGGGCGATCTGGGTGCGCTCGGTCTTGGGGCAGTTGCGGTTGGCGCGCCAGTTGCGGATCTTCACCGCCGGTCCGTCGGGCCGCAGCGCGTAGAGCTGGAGCGTGTAGCGGCAGTCGCGCCGCGTTGCCTTGCCGGACCAGTTGAGACTGAGGAAACGGGTGCCGGCAGGGGCGTCCATGACGAACCGTGATTGGGCGCCGCGTTCGACGCGCCCCGAGCGGACCACGTTGCCGGTGATCAGGCCGCGCAGGCCGTGGCCGGCAGGGTTGCAGGCGCGCTTCCACTTCATGCCGCGGGTCGCGTAGTCGCCAAACGCGTGGCTTGAGAAGCCGAAGCGGTCGGCCTGGCAGGCGTTGATCGTGTACGTGCCCGCGGCGGCGGGCGTGGCCGCGAGCAACCAGGTAGCAGTGCAGGCGAGAGCCGCCAAGAGGGTGAGGCGAGCGGGGGTCGTGCGCATCGGTGCTCCTTGGGGGGTCATGGTCCGTAGAGGTCTGTGCCGCCGCTCTTCGGCACCGGCGCCGGCTCGGCCGGCTGCGCTGAAGGCGCGGCGGTCGCCGGGGCGTGCTGGGTCGCGGTGGCCGGTTCGCCGAACTGCACCCCGGCCGGTGTCGGCTCAGGCGGCGGAGGCGGTGGCGGCGGGGTTGGTTGCGGTTCTGGCTGGGCGGTGGGCTGCGGCTCGGTCGGCGCAGGGGTGGGCGTCGGTGTGGTTGGGGCCTGTGGTGGTGGTTGTTCGGCGACCGGTTCGTCTTGCGGCTCGGGCGGCTTGGTGTCGGTCGGGGCGGGTTGGAGGATGTCGACGAAACCGGTGACGGGATCGACGCCGCGGTCGATGCAGTAGCCGGCGGCGCCGCCGCCGAGCGCGAGGCAGCCGGCGATTGCGGTAGCGGCTGCGCCAGGTCGAGCGCTCGCGAGCGGCGTGTACTCAACCGCGCGCGTGTATCCCGCAGTCGCGTGCTGTTTGGCCTGGTTGCTTGCGTCGGCGAGGTGCTGCTTGACGTGAGCCAGCGTCTCGGCGGTCTTGTGGAGCGTGCGCTCCACCACGCTCGGGTCGGGTCCGGCGGCCGCAGGGATCGGGAGCAGGGCGGCGACCTTCTCGTGTACTAGCTCGAGGCGCTGGTAGAGCGTCCCGCAGCGCTCGCAACCGGCGAGGTGGAGCTGCGCCTGTGTGCGCTCACGCGGGTTGGCGAGGCCGAACGAGTAGCGGCTGATCAGCCGCTCGCCCTGTTCACAGCCTCCGCCGGCCGCTTCAACGAGTGCGCTGCGAGCGCGAGCGAAGGTCTCTTCCTTGAGGTGCTTGACCCTGCGCTCACTCGTACCGAGTCGCTTCGCGATCTCCCGCCTGGGCATGTGTCGGCTGTGCAGGGCGGCGACGCGGCGCTGGCGCTCGGTGAGTTGCGCGACCACGGTGCTGGCGACCGCGGCGAGCTCGCGTTCGCGCTCTCGCTCCAGGACCTCGACGTCGGGCCCGTCGCTCGCCCGCGCGAAAGCAGGGTGGTCGTCGCTCGGGTCGACGAGTAGCTCGTAGCGCTGATGCGATCGGCCCCGTAGCTTCGCGACCCTGCGCAGGGTCGCCTTCAGCAGCCAGTTGTAGACCTCGCCCCTGGTCTCGCCGCGACACTTCGTCGTGGCGACCCGGCAAACGTCCTGCAGGGCATCCTCGACCAAGTCACGCGGAGCACCCGTAGTGCGTGCAACGGTGGCGCAGATCTCCTCGCGGCGGCCGTTTCGCAACAGCCACTCCAGCACCTTGTGTGTGTGCTGGTGGCCGGGAGCGGATGCTGCCGTGCGTCCCACTATCCCTAGAGAGGCCCCCACCTCGCAAACCGGCCCCCCCTCCCCCCACCGCCCAAGAAGCCCAAATGCAGACCGGGCCCACCGGATGGACCCCTGGCGGGCGGGGAGAGGGG
>Ga0268253_10000363_pt1 | contig 10793 bp, 8 predicted proteins | sample AgamicMgMarz_FD_200250 | JGI IMG/M metagenome (GOLD analysis project Ga0268253, IMG submission 200250) | Agave microbial communities from Guanajuato, Mexico - Mg.Ma.rz (v2) (version 3) | ecosystem: Host-associated > Plants > Phyllosphere > Phylloplane/Leaf | place: Guanajuato, Mexico | collected... | reverse complement strand
TGGCCACGGTGATCGTGCTGGTCGGCTGCTACTACGGCTACACGGCCAGCGGTGGCCCGGTCGGCGTCGGCACCGCGACGGCCAAGTCGATGGTCCTGAATACCGTGATGGTGCACCTGGTGGGGATGGTGGGGACCCAGATCTTCTGGGGATCGAATCCAAGAGCCCCAATCGGCGGATAGCGAGGAGAGGACCGATGGAGGGAGAACGGGGAGAGGGACCGGGGCGACCGCTCGACCCGCGCGACTGGGAAGCCACGCGCGGGGAGCAGCAGAGCGAGCAGCGCCCGCCGGAGAGCTCGCAGCCCGAAGAGGACGTGCCCGAGAACATCCTCGCGCAGACGCGTGAGGGCGAGGACCCCTACCTCTGGCACAGCGGACGCACGCGCGAGCACGGCGCCGAGGACGCGGTCGAGTTCATCGACGTCCGGAAGTCGTTCGGGCGCAACACGATCCTGAACGGCCTCAACCTGGGTCTGCCCGACGGTCAGATCTCGATGATCCTGGGCCCCTCCGGCACCGGCAAGTCGGTCTGCATCAAGCACATGGTCGGGCTGCTCTACCCGGACGAGGGCGACGTCCTCGTGCACGGCGAGTCGGTGCCGAACATGGCCGACGACGAGCTGTTCGAGATGCGCAAGAAGTTCGGCGTCCTGTTCCAGGACGGCGCGCTCTTCGGCTCGATGAACCTGCTGGACAACGTCGCCTTCCCGCTGCGCCAGCACACCGACAAGGGCGAGGAGGAGATCCTCGAGATCGTCCACCGCCGGCTGGCCGAGGTCGGGCTCGCGGACTCCGGGGACAAGATGCCCAACGAGCTCTCGGGCGGCATGCGCAAGCGCGCCGGCTTCGCGCGCGCGCTCGTGCTCGACCCCGACATCGTCCTGTTCGACGAGCCCGACTCAGGGCTGGACCCGGTCCGCACCGCGCTGCTGTGCGAGCTCATCCAGGAGATCCACGAGGAGAACGGCGGCGCCTACGTGGTCATCACCCACGACATCATGAGCGCGCGCCGGGTCGCCGAGCACATCTCGGTGCTCTGGAAGGGCCGCATCGTGGAGTCCGGCCCGGCGGAGGAGCTGTTCAACTCCGACAACGCCTTCGTCCGCCAGTTCCTGTCTGGCGAGTCGCAGGGGCCATTGGGCATGGAGTAGCTGCCTCCTGGCTCCCGCGAGGCTGACACCTCCCCGTGCCGCCGCGGTCGGCGCGCTCATCGTCGCGGTGGCGGTCGTCGCGTGGCTGCTGCTGCGCGGCGACGGCGGCGCGACGTACGAGCTGCGCTTCGAGAACGCCGGCCAGCTCGTCAAGGACGACGACGTGCAGATCGGGGGGCGGCGCGTCGGCTCGGTGCGCAAGATCGCGCTGACCAAGGACAACCAGGCCGAGATCACCATCACGGTGCAGGACGGCTATGCGCCCCTGCACGAGGGCACGACCGCGCTGATCCGGGCGACGTCGCTGACCGGCATCGCCAACCGCTACGTCGCCCTGACGCCCGGTCCGAACTCGAACCCCAAGCTCCCCGAGGGGGCGACGCTCGGCACCGACAAGACGACGCCGATCGTCGACCTCGACCAGCTCTTCAACACGTTCGACCCGAAGACGCTCGCCTCGCTGCAGGGCTTCATCCAGGGCAGCGCGCAGTGGTACGACAACCGCGGGCGGCAGGCCAACGCGGCGACGAAGTACTTCAGCCCCGCGCTGAGCTCGACCGACGCGCTGGTCAACGAGCTCACCAACAACCAGCAGACGCTCGACGCGTTCCTGCGCAACTCGTCCAAGACGGTCGGAGCGATCGCCCAGCGGCGCGGCGACCTCGCCAACCTGGTCTCGAACGCCAACGCCACGGCGGCGGCGATCGGCGATGAGAACGCCTCGCTCGACCAGGCGCTCGCCGTGCTGCCCGGAACGCTGCGCCGGGCCAACACGACGTTCGTCAACTTGCGCGCGACGCTCGACGACCTCGACGTGCTCGTCTCCGCGTCCAAGCCGGCGACCAAGGACCTCGCGCGCTTCCTGCGCGAGCTGCGGCCGGTCGTCCACGACGCCGGACCGACGATCTCCGACCTGCGCACGCTGGTGCGCCGCGGCGGCTCGGGCAACGACCTCACCGATCTCGTGCGCAAGGCGCCGGCGCTGGAGCGGGCGGCCAAGCCCGCGTTCGCCAACTCGATCCAGGCGCTGCAGAAGAGCACGCCGGTGCTCAAGACGTTCCGCCCGTACACGCCGGACTTCATCGGCTGGGTGCGCGACTTCGGCCAGGGCGCCTCCAACTACGACGCCAACGGCCACTTCGCCCGCATCCAGCCGATCTTCAACGCCTACGCGTTCAACCAGACGGCGAGCGGCGCGACGCTCACGCCGATCCCGCCCAGCCAGCGCCTCGACGGCCTGCAGACCCACGTGGTCAAGCGCTGCCCGGGCATGGCCACGCAGGCGGCGAGCGACGGCTCCTCGCCGTTCCGCGACTTCGACGGCTCCCTGGACTGCGACCCCGGGCTCACGCCCCCCGGCCCATGAAGCGCGTCCTCGCCGTAGCCACCGTCCTGCTCGCCGCCTCGGCGCTCGCGGTCTTCGCCACCGGCTCGGGCGACGGCGGCGCCTACCGCGTGCGCGCGATCTTCATGAACGCGTTCTCGGTCATCCCCGGCGAGGACGTCAAGGTCGCCGGGGTCAAGGTCGGCAAGGTCGAATCGCTCGACGTCACGCCCGACCACCGCGCCGCGGTCGTCCTGCGCATCGACAAGCCCGGCTTCGACGACTTCCGACGCGACGCCGAGTGCCAGATCCGTCCGCAGTCGCTCATCGGCGAGAAGTTCGTCGAGTGCACGCCGACCCAGCCGCGGCCGGAAGGCGCGCAGGAGGCGCCGAAGCTCCAGCGGATCGAACACGGCGACGGCAAGGGGCAGTACCTGCTGGCGGTCTCGCAGACCTCCAAGCCCGTCGACCTCGACCTGGTCAACAACACGCTGCGCCTTCCGTACCGCGAGCGCCTGGCGATCATCCTCAACGAGCTCGGCACCGGCGTGGCCGGCCGCGGCGAGGACCTGCGCCAGGCGATCCGCAACGCCGATCCGGCGCTGAAGGAGACCGACAAGGTCCTGAAGATCCTCGCCGACCAGAACCGGGTGCTGGCGAATCTCGCGCGAAATGGCGACCAGATCCTGTCGCCGCTGTCGCGCGATCGCGCGCAGGTGGCCGACTTCGTGTCGCAGGCGAACACGGTGGCGCAGGCGACGGCCGAGCGCTCGACCGACCTCGAGGCGAACATCGCCAAGCTCCCGGCCTTCCTGCGCGAGCTCAAGCCGACGATGCAGCGGCTGGGCGGGCTCGCCGATCAGACGACGCCGGTGCTCGCCGACCTCCACGACGAGGCGCCGTCGATCAACCGCTTCGTCGAGCAGCTCGGGCCGTTCTCGAAGGCGGGGACGCCGGCGCTGCAGTCGTTGGGCGACACCGCCGACGTCGCGCGGCCGGCGCTGGTCAAGGCCAAGCCGGTCATCGAGCAGACCGGCCAGCTGGCGAAGGCCGCCAAGCCGGTCGCCAACAACCTCGCGGACCTGACCACCTCGCTGCGCGACACCGGCGGCATCGAGCAGCTGATGGACTGGATCTACTACCAGGTGGCCGCGATCAACGGCTATGACGAGGACGGCCACTACCTGCGCGCCGGGCTGCTGCTCAACCAGTGCTCGGCGTATGCGATCTCGTTCTCCTCGGCGTGCTCGGCGAAGTTCGCGTCGTCGGACAGCGAGGCGAGCGCGCGAGCGGCGAGCGCGGGCGACAACGGCTACGTCGACGATCCGCGCCGGTCGGACAGCCTGCGCGAGCTCGCTGCGTGGATGCATGGGGTGAAGCTCGAGCTGCCGGGGGCGAGCGGGAGCGGTTCCGCCGGGACCGGCGCGGCGGCGGCGAGCGGCGCGGCTGCGGCGAGCGGCGCGGCGGCGAGCGCGCAGCCGGCCGCTTCGCAACCCGCCCCGACCGGCTCCGAGCCCAGCGGGTCGCAGGCCGCCCTCCTCGATTACCTCCTCGGAGGCGGTCAGTGATGCGCCGCCGCGGTGCCGCGTCCATCGCCGCCAATCCGGTCCTCATCGGGGCCGCGACGACGCTCGTGGTCATCGTCGCCGTCTTCCTGGCCTACAACGCCAACTCCGGCCTGCCGTTCGTCCCCACCTACGAGCTCAAGACCGAGGTGCCCGACGCGGCCAACCTCGTCAAGGGCAACGACGTGCGCATCGGCGGGACGCGGGTCGGCGCGGTGACCGACATCGAGCCGGTCACGCACAAGGACGGCTCGGTCGCGGCGATCCTGACGATGAAGCTGCAGACCGACGTCAAGCCGCTGCCGGTCGACTCCACGGTGCTGGTCCGCCCGCGCTCGGCGCTCGGCCTGAAGTACGTCCAGATCACCAGGGGCACCGCGAGCCGCGGCCTGCGCGACGGCGCCACCCTGCCGCTCGCCAACGCCAAGCCGCACCCGGTCGAGATCGACCAGGTGCTCAGCACCTTCGACGACCGCACCCGCGCGGCGTCGCAGAGCAACCTCACCGAGTTCGGCAACGGGCTCGCGGGGCGCGGCCAGGACCTCAACCGGGCGATCGAGGAGCTCAACCCGCTGCTGACCAACCTGCCGCCGGTCATGGAGAACCTCTCCGACCCGCAGACGAAGCTCGGGCGCCTGGTCACCGCGCTGGGTCGCACTGCGCACGTGGTGGCGCCCTCGGCGCAGGCGCAGGCCGCGCTCTTCGTCAACCTCGACACCACCTTCCGCGCGCTGGCCAGCATCTCGCGCCCGTACCTGCAGGACTCGATCAGCGGCGGCCCGCCCGCTCTCGACCGCGCCACGCAGGACTTCCCCAAGCAGCGCCCGTTCCTGGCCAACGCCGAGGCGCTGTTCCGCGAGCTGCGCCCCGGCGCCCGCGCGCTGCGCGACTCGGCGCCCGATCTGGCCAGCGCGGTCACCGTCGGCACCAAGACCCTGAAGCGCTCGCCCGCCTTCAACGCGCGCCTGACCCCGACCTTCCAGGCGCTGCAGCGCTTCGCCGACGACCCGCTGGTGAGCCTCGGCATCAGGGACCTCACGAGCACAGCGACGATCCTCACCCCGACGCTCGCGCAGCTGACCCCGGTCCAGACGACCTGCAACTACGCGACGCTGTTCTTCCGCAACGTCGCCAGCCTGCTGAGCATCGGCGACCAGCACGGCACCAGCCAGCGCTTCATCATCGTCGCCACCCCGCAGGGGCCCAACAACGAGGGCGGCCCCGCGTCGGCCCCGGCCAACGGCGGCGTCCCCGGCAAGCAGGACAACTACCTGCACACCAACCCGTATCCGAACACCGCCTCGCCCGGCCAGCCGAAGGAGTGCGAGTCGGGCAACGAGAAGTTCCTCGTCGGCAAGCAGGTGATCGGCAACGTGCCCGGCAACCAGGGCCTGGGCGAGATGACCAAGCGGGCGCTGAAGTGATCGGCCGCCGCCGCCCCACCGATCCCGCCGCGCGCGTCCCGCGCAAGGACCGCATGGGCGCCAACCCGCTCACCGTCGGCCTGGCCACGCTCTTCGTCTTCGCCGTCGCCATCTACTTCGGGTTCGCCAAGGACATCCCGTTCACGCACGACTTCCGCGTCAAGGCGGTCTTCGAGTCGTCCAACTCGATCCGCAAGAACTCGCCGGTGCGGATCGCCGGCGTCAACGTCGGCAAGGTCGTCGAGGTCGAGGGCAAGTCCGGCACCGACGCCGCCGTCGTCACGATGGAGATCAAGAAGAAGGGCCTGCCGATCCACAAGGACGCGACGATGAAGATCCGCCCGCGGATCTTCCTGGAAGGCAACTTCTTCGTCGACGTCAAGCCGGGGACGCCGAGCGCGCCCACGATCAGCGACGGCGACACCATCCCGATCACCCAGACCTCGACGCCGGTGCAGCTCGATCAGGTGCTCAGCATCCTGCAGAGCGACACCCGGACGAGCCTGCGCAAGACGCTCGACGGCCTGGGCACCGGCCTCAGCTACAAGCCGCCGGCCGCGCAGGACACCGACGCCGATCCGAGCGCGCGCGGCCAGAGCGCCGGCGAGTCGCTCAACGACGCGATCCGGTACGGCGAGCGCTCGCTGAAGGGGACCGCGATCGTCTCCGGCGCCTTCCTCGGCACCCAGGACCACGACCTCTCGCGCCTGATCGACGGCCTCAGCCGGACCGCCGAGGGCCTGGGCCGCAACGAGGAGCAGCTCAAGGACCTCGTCACGAACTTCAACACGACGGTGACGGCGACCGCCTCGCAGGCCGCGAACCTGCGCGCCTCGATCCACGAGCTCGGGCCGACGCTCGAGAACGCCAACCGCGCGCTCGGCTCGCTCGACGCGTCGTTCCCCAACACGCGCGCGTTCGCGCGCGAGATCCTCCCGGGCGTCCGCGAGACGCCGGCGACGATCGACGCCGCGTTCCCGTGGCTGGCCCAGACGCGCCAGCTCCTGGGGCCCGACGAGCTCAAGGGCGTCGCCGACGAGCTGAGCCCCGCGACGCGCGACCTCGCCAGGGTGGTCGACGAGAGCCTGAAGCTCCTGCCGCAGGCCGACCTCGCCTCCAAGTGCGTCGCGCGGGTGGTCCTGCCGACCGGCGACATCAAGATCGACGACGGCCCGCTGTCGACCGGCGTCGAGAACTACAAGGAGGCCTTCTACACGTTCGTCGGGCTCGCCGGCGAGGGCCAGAACTTCGACGGCAACGGCAGCTACGTGCGCTTCAACGTCTCCGGCGGCGATCAGACCGAGGCGCTCGGCCCCGGCAACAACCTCACTCAGAAGGTCTTCTCCAACTACGTCAAGGCGCCGCTGGGCACGCGCCCCGCGTACCCGGGCAAGAAGCCGCCGTACAAGCCCGACTTCCCCTGCTACAAGAACCCGCTGCCCGACGTCAACGGCGCCGCGACCGGCCCGGCCGATGGGAGCGGCCCGTGAGGTCGGCGATCCGCAAGCACCTCGGCGAGTTCGCCTTCCTCGTGGGGCTCGTGGTCGTCGCGGCGCTCGTCGGTGGCTACATCCTGTCCCACCAGCGCTTCTACCTGCCCAAGTGGGTGCCGGTGCTCGGGTCGGACTTCGTCGAGTACAAGGCGCAGTTCGCGACCGCGCAGTCGGTCACGCCGGGCCAGGGGCAGACCGTGCAGGTCGCGGGGGTCGACGTCGGCGACATCACCAAGGTCGACCTCGTCGATGGCCGCGCGGTGGTGACGATGAAGATCCGGCGCAAGTACACGCCCATCTACCGCAACGCGACCGCGCTGCTGCGCCCGAAGACCGGCCTCAACGACATGGTCCTCGAGCTCGATCCCGGCTCGCGCAACGCGGGGACCGCGCCGAAGGACTATGCGATCCCGGTCGACCAGACGCTGCCGAACGTCAACTTCGACGAGATCCTCTCCTCGCTCGACGGCGACACGCGCGACTACCTGCAACTGCTGCTCGGCGGCGCCGGCGAGGGGCTGGGCGGGCAGGGCAAGCAGCTGTCGGCGAGCCTCAAGCGCCTGGAGCCGACCGGGCGCTATCTGGCACGGTTGAACGGCGCGCTGGCCGAGCGCGAGCGCAACATCCGCCGCTCGATCCACAACTTCAGCCGGCTGGCCCAGGCACTGGGGAGCAAGGACGACGACCTCGCCGGGCTCGTCGACTCCTCCAACCGCGTCTTCCAGGCCTTCGCCGACCAGGACGCGCGCCTGCGCGAGACCCTCCAGGAGCTCCCCGGCGCGTTGACCGCCACCAACACCGCGCTGGCCAAGGCCGACAAGCTCGGCAAGCAGCTGGGGCCGACGCTCGGCGCACTGCGGCCGGCGGCGAGGGCGCTGGGGCCGTCGCTGCAGCAGAGCCGGCCGTTCCTGAAGCAGACGACACCGGTCATCGAGAGCCAGTTGCGCCCCTTCGCCCGCGACGCGCTGCCCACCGTCAAGGCGCTGCGCCCGGCGACGAGCGACCTCGCGCAGGTCACGCCCAAGCTCACGACCACGCTGAAGAACCTCAACCAGGTCCTCAACGAGCTCGCCTACAACCCGCCGGGCAAGGAGGAGGGCTACCTGTTCTGGCTGTCGTGGCTCAACCACGACGGCGCCTCGATCTTCTCCATCCAGGACGCCCACGGGCCGATCCGCCGCGGCACGATCCTCGCCTCCTGCGCGACGCTCGGCGTGCTCGACCAGATCGGCACCGTGCAGCCCGCGCTGGGCACCGCGGCCGGCCTGCTGCACGCGCCGAAGACCACCGCGGTCTGCCCGGGCGTGGTCGCGCCGCCTCAGACTCCCGGGAGGACGAGGTAATGCAGAAGCAGGCGCCGAGCCTCGGGCGGATCGTCGTGATGGTCGGCTTCGCGCTGTCGTGCTTCGGGCTGCTGCTGTTCCTGTGGCTGGCGTTCGGCGGCGCGGTGCCGCTCAAGCCGAAGGGCTACCGCGTCACGGTGCCCTTCCGCGAGGCCGGGCAGCTCGCGCAGGAGGCCGACGTGCGCATCTCGGGCGTGACGGTCGGCAAGGTCAAGGAGGTCGCGACCGACAAGCGCACCGGCTCCTCGGACGCGACGATCGAGCTGCAGGCCCAGTACGCGCCGATCCCCAAGGACACGCGCGCGATCCTGCGCCAGAAGACGCTGCTGGGGGAGACCTACGTCGAGCTCTCGCCGGGGTCGCACAGCGGCGGCGACGTGCCCGACAACGGGCGGCTGCCGGCCGGCCAGGTCGCGCCGACCGTCGAGCTCGACGAGATCTTCCGCGCGTTCGATGCCAAGACGCGCGCGGCGTTCCAGGTCTGGATGCAGCAGCTGGCGCTGGCCTCGCAGGGCCGCGGGCGCGACATCTCCGACGCGATCGGCAACCTGGCGCCGTTCGCCGAGGACACGACGACGCTGCTGAAGATCCTCAACGCCCAGGACGCCAACGTGCAGGGGGTCGTGCGCGACACCGGCGAGGTGCTCGATGCGCTGTCCGAGCGCGACGCGCAGCTGCGCGGGCTCATCGACAACTCCAACCGCGTGTTCGCGACGACGGCGCGGCGCAACCGCGAGCTCGAGGACGCCTTCAAGGCGCTGCCGACCTTCGAGCGCGAATCGGCGACGACCGTCTCGCGGCTGACGCGCTTCGCCCACGACACCAACCCCCTGGTCACCCAGCTGCGCCCGGCGGCGCGCGAGCTGTCGCCGACGCTGCAGGAGCTCGGCCATCTGGCACCTGACCTTCGCGGGCTGTTCGAGGACCTCAACCCGCTCATCGACGCGTCGAAGACCGGCCTGCCGGCGTTCAACGCCTTCGTCGATCAGCTCCACCCGCTGCTGGCGAACTTCGACCCGCCGCTGCGACAGCTCAACCCGCCGCTGCAGGGGCTGGCCGCGTACAAGAACGAGCTCAGCGCGTTCTTCCCCAACGCGGCAGCGTCGACTCAGGCGACGACTCGCGAGGGCAACGCGCGCGTGCACTACCTGCGCACGACGAACCCGACCAACCCCGAGAACCTCGCGGTCTATCCGCGCCGGATCGCCAGCAACCGGGCGAACCCGTACCAGTTCCCGAATGCGTTCCGGGGCCTGGCGGCGGGGCTGCCGTCATACGAGACGCGCCAGTGCGCGACCGGGCCGGTGCCGTCGCTGGTGAGCAACCCGGCCCTGATCCCGCCGGCGCTCGAGGCCAACGTACGGACCTACTTCTTCAACACGCCGCCGGGGACCGCGACGGCGGCGCCCGCGTGCAAGCAGCAGGGCGCCTTCCCGTTCGGCGGCGAGGTCACCCAGTTCCCGCACGTGAACCCGGCGACGGGCGCGGTCGCGCGCGCGGCGGGGCCGCGCGGGCGAACGCGCTAGCCGTCGACCGCGACGTAGAACGGCAGGTCGGTGGCCGTCGCGGGGTATCCCCCCGTCTCCTGCACCGTGAAGACGACGATGTCCGCGCCCGCGGGGCAGGAAGTTGCGACCGCGGCCGGCACGGCGGAGCCGGAGATGCGGGACTTCCTGCTGTCGGCGCCCGAGACGTCGATGGTCAGCGCGATGCTCTTGGGCGTCCCGGTGGTGACGTTCAGGCAGTAGAGGCCATCGCCCGCCGGGGTGGCCACGGCAGCGATGTTCTTGCTCGCGCCCGCGTCGACGTCGCCGGTCGCTGCCACACGCGCGAAGGCGATGGCGCTTCCGGGCGCGCCCGCGGCTCCCGCCGGTCCTGCCGGTCCCGCCGGCCCGCGCGCGCCCGTCGCCCCCTTCGTCAGCTCTCCGGAGCGGAAGTCGCGCAGCCGTAGGGAGCCGTTGCGCACGTCGCCGGAGGTCAGCGAGTTGTCCTTGACGTCCTTGCCGGTCAGCGAGCCATCGCGCACGTTCTTGCCGGTGACGACGGTCACGGCGTAGCTCGTCCCGCTGAGGGCGACGAAGAGCGCCAAGATGGAGATGACCAACGATGGCGAGATCCTGCGTGCGCCATCTCGTGTCGACCCTGCCCGCCTGGACCAGCGCATCGTGCCTCCCCGTCGAACGACGAATCGCCGCGAGCCTATGCACGGTCTGATCGCTCGGCATCAGGGGTCTACCCTGAACTTTTGGAGATCGCCGGCGCGGCGAGCAGCCGGGCGAGCCAGGCGCCGACCGCGTCGCCGAGCGCGCCCAGGTCGCTGCGGAGACTGTGGTTGCCGGCCACCGTGACCACCTTGCGATTGCGGGCCTTGGGCGGCATGCCGAACGGGTCCGACGCGCCCTGGACGATGAGCGTCGGGAGCTTCACGGCCGCGAGCTCCGGGAGACGGGTCTTCTCGGGGCGGCCGGGTGGGTGGACCGGGAAGGCGAGG
>Ga0268253_10000354_pt1 | contig 10859 bp, 3 predicted proteins | sample AgamicMgMarz_FD_200250 | JGI IMG/M metagenome (GOLD analysis project Ga0268253, IMG submission 200250) | Agave microbial communities from Guanajuato, Mexico - Mg.Ma.rz (v2) (version 3) | ecosystem: Host-associated > Plants > Phyllosphere > Phylloplane/Leaf | place: Guanajuato, Mexico | collected... | reverse complement strand
AATGTGCAGCATGTGCAAACTGGAACAGTTTCTGCTGCTTCTAGAAAATGGCTCCCATTAACTTATTTCCTAATTACTTAACCTGGAACTCTTTATTTTCCCTTGAAGCTGACATATTTAGGAGTTCCAAAATGCAAAAATTAAGGAGTTAAGTCACGAGATGGTTTAGGAAATTAGGTGCACAAAACCGGGTAAATTCAGGCCTTTCAACCCGTGTGCATTTCCGTGACTTTCTTGGACAATTTGGACCAATGCTTGTATTTTGGAGTTGGTGATGGTCCTTGATTGACTTGTTGGACCTTCTTCATTGTCTATGGTGGTGGGGACTCCATCATCCTCCCCTTGTTGAGAAGATTTGATCCTCAAATCAGCAAGGTGATCATCTTCGTGGTATGCTTTCAAGTCAGCAACATTGAATGTGGCTGAAACTCCATAGTCACCTGGCAAATCAATCCTGTAAGCATTGTCATTAATTCGTTCCAATACCTCAAAGGGACCATCAGCTCGTGGCATGAGCTTTGTCTTCCTTTTGGATGGAAATCTCTCCTTCCTAAGGTGGATCCACACGAGGTCTCCGGGCTGAAACACAATCTTCCTCCTATGCTTGTTGGCGTGTGCTTGATAAGCGTCATTGGTCTTCTCAATCTTGTGCCTTACCAACTCATGGATCTTCTTGATTTCTTCTACCCTTGATGCTGCATCAGCACTTGGCTTCTGGTCCATTGGGCGTGGTGTGAGATCAAGTGGACTAAGAGGATCAAGTCCATAAACCACCTTGAATGGGGATAGACCCGTAGCCTTGCTGGGTGCCCTGTTATAAGCAAACTCTGCATGGGGTAAAAGCAAATCCCAAGCTTTGGCATGAGGCTTAATCAAAGCTCTTAGGAGTGTTCCTAAGGTTCGATTAGTAACCTCAGTTTGCCCATCAGTTTGTGGATGACAAGTAGTACTATACTTAAGTTTAGTACCTAGCTTCTTCCACAATGTAATCCAAAAATGACTCAAAAACTTGGTATCCCTATCAGAAACAATCGATCTAGGAATACCATGCAGTCTAGCTACCTCCTTAAAATACAATTCAGCAATGTGTGTAGCATCATTGGTCTTATTACATGGAATGAAATGGGACATCTTAGAAAACCTATCAACAACAACAAAAATGGAATCCTTGTTTCTTTGTGTTTTAGGTAGTCCAAGAATAAAATCCATACTTACATCGATCCATGGTGAAGTGGGAATCGGCAGTGGAGTATACAAACCGTGGGGTAATGAATGACTCTTTGCCACTTGACACGTTCCACATCTCTTGAGTATGTCTTGTACGTCCCTCTCCATAGCTGGCCAGAAATAGTGCTCCCTTAGCATGGTAACAGTCTTGTTTTCTCCATAATGCCCAGCTAGTGATCCTCCATGAACCTCCCTAATTAGAAGCTCCCTGGTGCTACACCTTGGTACACACAGTCGTGTACCCTTGAATAGAAATCCCTCTTGGATTAGAAAATCTCCCTTGGGGTGTTTGGAACACTCAGCATACAACTCCCCAAAGTCTTCATCCTTGTCATACAAAGCTTTTAGATGCTCAAAACCAAGTACACAAGCATCCAGTTGAAATAATAAGAGATACCTCCGAGATAGAGCATCTGCACCTTGATTGAGTTTACCTGACTTATGCTTGATGGTGAAATGATATGATTGCATCAACTCAACCCACTTGGCATGTCGCGAGTTTAATTTATGCTGCCCTTGTATGTACTTCAAGGCTTCATGGTCAGAATGTAAGATAAACTCACTTGCAATAAGGTAATGACTCCAATGCTCTAAACATCTTACAATGGCATAAAACTCTTTGTCATAAGTGGAGTATTTTCTTCTTGAATCACATAATTTCTCACTAAAGAAGGCTAGGGGTTTACCTTCTTGTGTAAGAACTCCACCAATACCTACACCAGAGGCATCACATTCAACTTCAAAAATCTTACTAAAGCATGGTAAAGCTAGGACCGGTGCCTGAGTAAGTTTTGATTTGATATCTTCAAAGGCAGATTGTGCTTTAGGAGTCCATACAAATGATGTACCCTTGATTACTTCAGTCATAGGAGCCATAATAGTGCTGAAACCACGAATAAACCTCCTGTAGAATGAAGCTAAACCATGAAAAGCTCTAACATCATGTATGCTTTTAGGTGTAGGCCAAGACCGAATGGCCTCTACCTTACTTTCATCTACCTTTATACCATCTTCAGTCACAATATAACCAAGAAATGTAACTTCAGGAGTGAAGAAAGCACACTTCTTAAGGTTACCAAACAACTTCTCACGTTCTAAGACAAGCATAATTTGAGTTAGGTGATCTTGATGCTCATGCTCATTCTTAGAGTAGATCAGAATGTCATCAAAGTAAACTACCACAAACTTGCCAATGTAAGGTCTAAACACTTGGTTCATCAACCTCATGAAAGTACTAGGTGCATTAGAAAGACCAAAAGGCATTACCAACCACTCATAGAGTCCACCTTTTGTCTTGAAAGCTGTCTTCCATTCATCACCTTCTCTGATTCTGATTTGGTAGTAGCCACTTCGAAGATCAATCTTTGAAAACACCTTGGAGCCATACAACTCATCTAGCATATCTTCAAGTCTTGGTATGGGATACCTGTACTTGATTGTAATCTTGTTAATGGCCCTGCTATCAACACACATTCTCATTCCGCCATCTTTCTTTGGCACCAAAAGAGCTGGAACGGCACATGGACTCAAAGACTCTCGAATCAAGCCCTTTTCCTGCAATTCTGCAACTTGCCTTTGAATCTCATTAGTATCTTTTGGATTCATCCTATATGCAGGTTTGTTAGGTAGGACGGAGCCAGGAATAAGATCAATGTGGTGTTGAATATCTCTCTTTGGAGGCAAACCCGTGGGGATCTCCTCGGGGAATACATGAAAGAAGTTTTCAATGAGTGTTTTTGCAATGGGATGAGTGGGCATCAAACTTTCTGGTTCATCTTGGACACTTAATATCCACTCTTTAAATGCCTTAAACTCATGTTGAGAAGCCTTTAGGATTGGTTCACTCACGGACAATAGGCAATCAATGTGTTTAGGCTTTTTTTGTGGCTGAGTTTCATGGAGCTTGGAGGGGGGTAAAGGGGCTAAGGTGATTTTCTTGCCATCCTTGGAAAATGAATAAGTATTAAGGTAACCATTATGCATAACCTTTCGGTCATACAACCATGGTCTCCCTAAAAGAATATGACATGCATCCATAGGAATCACATCACACCATAACTCATCTTGATAATTCTTTCCAATGGAAAAGGAAATCAAACAACGAGAGTTCACCTGAATGCCCTTGCTTTGATTTAGCCACTGGATGTTGTATGGATGTGGATGAGCCGATGTTTGAAGCCCTAGTTTCTCAATCATGCTTAGAGAAACTACATTAGCACAACTTCCTCCATCAATGATCAAAGAACATATCTTTCCTTGGGTGGTACATCGAGTGTGAAAGATATTTTCTCTTTGTTCATCTTTAGCTCCCTTCTGGTTGCTTAGAACTCTTCTTATGACTAAGAGTTCACCTTCATCTGCTTCCTCAATAAATTCATCTTGAGTTTCTTCCGCTTCTAGCTCACTTTCAACCTCGTTTGTTTCTTCTTCAAAGTCTTCTTTCATGGAAGCCCATTCAGCCAAAGTAATGACTTTTCTGTTTGGACACTCCGAGGCAATATGACCAAGCCCTTGACATTTGAAACACCTTCTGTTGCTCATGGGATTGGGGTTAGGTCGAAATGGGGTTACTGGAGCCTTTTGAGGAGCCGGGGTTCTTTGTGGATTAGAGGGAAATGGAGTTTGTGGCTTATTAGTAGGTGGGTTGGAACTCCCCTTGTTAAAAGGTTGGTTCCGAGTGAAAGGCTTTGTGTATGAAGGTTTTTGAGGCTGTTTAGCCTTCTTTTGCTGTTCCACCTTGTGAGCTAATACACAAACATCATCAAAAGAAGTATAGACCTGCAATTCCACCACATTAGAGTACCTAGGATCAAGACCTCCTAAGTATCTAACTATGGTCTGTTCTTCAGGTTCTTGCACATCACATTTAATCATCAATTTCTCAAACTCACGAGTATACTCTTCAACATTCATGTTACCTTGAGTGAGATTATGAAACTGAGAATAACAATCTTGGACATAAGTGGGTGGGAGAAACCGTGCTTTAAGCTTAGCCTTCATCTTTCCCCAAGTATTGATTTTTGCTTTTCTTTCTCTAAGCCTCTTAGCATTCAAGTTTGTCCACCATAAGGATGCATACTTTCTGAGTCTCAAGGCCACCAACTTGACCTTCTTATCATCAGGAATATCTTTATACTCAAAGACTCTTTCAACAGTATTTAACCAATCAATAAACTCTTCAGGATCAAGTTTACCTTCAAATTCAGGAACTTCAACTCTGAAATCATTGGTATTGATTTGATTTCGTGGCTCTCCTCTAGTCATCCTAGGCACTTCTTCTTCACTTGATGAATCAACATCTTGGCTGTAGACTTGTTCACGTGCCCTAGATTCAGATTGAAGAGTTTCTTCACTCATCCTTTGCTTTTGCTTCATGAATGAACCCAATTGCTTCCTTAGGTATTCGTTTTGCGCTTGAGCCTCTTGGTGTCTTTGTGAATCTTCTCGGATTTTACTTGCCAAGAACTCATTTTGCTTCATCAATGCTTCAAACCTTTCTTCCAAGGTCATGCTGGTTGAAGTCATCTTGGAACTAAGAGAGAAAATCAGTTTTGTGGAGAAGGGGAAAATGGATGATTTGTGGAAGTGGGATGGTATGCTAGGCCTAGGTGAAACCTTTGCTCTGATACCAAATATGATGTATGTCTCAAGGGAAGAGGGAACCCAAGCTAACACACATCAAAGGGAACCAGAAAAGCAAGGAAATGAGACGGCCCAAGGTGGCACGGTCGTGCCAAAGAGCACGGTGTGACCGTGCCAAAGTTCTGCCTGGCCGTGCTGAAGGTATGCACTTTGGACGGTTGGAGGTGCTTTGAAGTGGGGGTGTTTACTAGACCTTTTTTGAAGTATTTTTTTGATGTGGATTTGGATGGAATGTAGAGTATGAAGGATGAGAGTGTGATGGGAATTGATGGGGTTTTAAGCGAAAGATTATTAACTCATAACTCAAGCAAATAATCTCACCTTAAATCTGATTGCATCAACTGGGATAAGATAGGCTAAACTCAAAGAATGGATACAGAAACACCACCAATCTTGAGTCTAGGGCCCTTAATCTTGATTAAGATACAGATATCACCACTTAATCAAGGTTAAGACTTGACTTGAACACCACCTTAATTGGCCTAACTAAGGATAAGCAAGCAAGATTTGAAGAGAGAAAGCTATAAGCCTTCAAACTGAATGTTCATAGAACAAAGCTGAATGTATTTCTTGTGTGTTCTTCTTGGCAGCCCAAGGCCTCCCTTTTATAGTGGAGAAACCTCTAATAAGCTGAGAAGGAGGGAAACAACAAGTACATACACGTGCATAAGCATGGGGAACCAAAAGACAAGGGAACAAAAACTGAAAAGTGCTGTCAGCAATTTTTCAGTGCACATGGGCTAACTTTAAACAGCTATATCTCCTAGCTTTATGGGTCAAATTGCCTGAAATTGGTCTTGTTGGAAAGACCAAGATATCAGCTTTCACGTGCATCAAGTTTCAGGCCATGTGGAGTAGCCGTTTGAGAGTTATGGGGCAACATGTGCAGCATGTGCAAACTGGAAAAGTTGCAGTGCACATGGGGCAACTTCAAAAGGTTATATCTCCTAGATTCCTGCTTCAATCTGAGTGAAATAGACCTTCCTGGAAAGCCCCAGATGTCAGCTTTCACATGGCTCAAGTCTCATGCCCTTTGGAGTAGCCGTTTGAAAGATATCATACAAAATGTGCAGCATGTGCAAACTGGAACAGTTTCTGCTGCTTCTAGAAAATGGCTCCCATTAACTTATTTCCTAACTACTTAACTTGGAACTCTTTATTTTCCCTTGAAGCTGACATATTTAGGAGTTCCAAAATGCAAAAATTAAGGAGTTAAGTCACGAGATGGTTTAGGAAATTAGGTGCACAAAACCGGGTAAATTCAGGCCCTTCAACCCGTGTGCATTTCCGTGACTTTCTTGGACAATTTGGACCAATGCTTGTATTTTGGAGTTGGTGATGGTCCTTGATTGACTTGTTGGACCTTCTTCATTGTCTATGGTGGTGGGGACTCCATCATCCTCCCCTTGTTGAGAAGATTTGATCCTCAAATCAGCAAGGTGATCATCTTCGTGGTATGCTTTCAAGTCAGCAACATTGAATGTGGCTGAAACTCCATAGTCACCTGGCAAATCAATCCTGTAAGCATTGTCATTAATTCGTTCCAATACCTCAAAGGGACCATCAGCTCGTGGCATGAGCTTTGTCTTCCTTTTGGATGGAAATCTCTCCTTCCTAAGGTGGATCCACACGAGGTCTCCGGGCTGAAACACAATCTTCCTCCTATGCTTGTTGGCGTGTGCTTGATAAGCGTCATTGGTCTTCTCAATCTTGTGCCTTACCAACTCATGGATCTTCTTGATTTCTTCTACCCTTGATGCTGCATCAGCACTTGGCTTCTGGTCCATTGGGCGTGGTGTGAGATCAAGTGGACTAAGAGGATCAAGTCCATAAACCACCTTGAATGGGGATAGACCCGTAGCCTTGCTGGGTGCCCTGTTATAAGCAAACTCTGCATGGGGTAAAAGCAAATCCCAAGCTTTGGCATGAGGCTTAATCAAAGCTCTTAGGAGTGTTCCTAAGGTTCGATTAGTAACCTCAGTTTGCCCATCAGTTTGTGGATGACAAGTAGTACTATACTTAAGTTTAGTACCTAGCTTCTTCCACAATGTAATCCAAAAATGACTCAAAAACTTGGTATCCCTATCAGAAACAATCGATCTAGGAATACCATGCAGTCTAGCTACCTCCTTAAAATACAATTCAGCAATGTGTGTAGCATCATTGGTCTTATTACATGGAATGAAATGGGACATCTTAGAAAACCTATCAACAACAACAAAAATGGAATCCTTGTTTCTTTGTGTTTTAGGTAGTCCAAGAATAAAATCCATACTTACATCGATCCATGGTGAAGTGGGAATCGGCAGTGGAGTATACAAACCGTGGGGTAATGAATGACTCTTTGCCACTTGACACGTTCCACATCTCTTGAGTATGTCTTGTACGTCCCTCTCCATAGCTGGCCAGAAATAGTGCTCCCTTAGCATGGTAACAGTCTTGTTTTCTCCATAATGCCCAGCTAGTGATCCTCCATGAACCTCCCTAATTAGAAGCTCCCTGGTGCTACACCTTGGTACACACAGTCGTGTACCCTTGAATAGAAATCCCTCTTGGATTAGAAAATCTCCCTTGGGGTGTTTGGAACACTCAGCATACAACTCCCCAAAGTCTTCATCCTTGTCATACAAAGCTTTTAGATGCTCAAAACCAAGTACACAAGCATCCAGTTGAAATAATAAGAGATACCTCCGAGATAGAGCATCTGCACCTTGATTGAGTTTACCTGACTTATGCTTGATGGTGAAATGATATGATTGCATCAACTCAACCCACTTGGCATGTCGCGAGTTTAATTTATGCTGCCCTTGTATGTACTTCAAGGCTTCATGGTCAGAATGTAAGATAAACTCACTTGCAATAAGGTAATGACTCCAATGCTCTAAACATCTTACAATGGCATAAAACTCTTTGTCATAAGTGGAGTATTTTCTTCTTGAATCACATAATTTCTCACTAAAGAAGGCTAGGGGTTTACCTTCTTGTGTAAGAACTCCACCAATACCTACACCAGAGGCATCACATTCAACTTCAAAAATCTTACTAAAGCATGGTAAAGCTAGGACCGGTGCCTGAGTAAGTTTTGATTTGATATCTTCAAAGGCAGATTGTGCTTTAGGAGTCCATACAAATGATGTACCCTTGATTACTTCAGTCATAGGAGCCATAATAGTGCTGAAACCACGAATAAACCTCCTGTAGAATGAAGCTAAACCATGAAAAGCTCTAACATCATGTATGCTTTTAGGTGTAGGCCAAGACCGAATGGCCTCTACCTTACTTTCATCTACCTTTATACCATCTTCAGTCACAATATAACCAAGAAATGTAACTTCAGGAGTGAAGAAAGCACACTTCTTAAGGTTACCAAACAACTTCTCACGTTCTAAGACAAGCATAATTTGAGTTAGGTGATCTTGATGCTCATGCTCATTCTTAGAGTAGATCAGAATGTCATCAAAGTAAACTACCACAAACTTGCCAATGTAAGGTCTAAACACTTGGTTCATCAACCTCATGAAAGTACTAGGTGCATTAGAAAGACCAAAAGGCATTACCAACCACTCATAGAGTCCACCTTTTGTCTTGAAAGCTGTCTTCCATTCATCACCTTCTCTGATTCTGATTTGGTAGTAGCCACTTCGAAGATCAATCTTTGAAAACACCTTGGAGCCATACAACTCATCTAGCATATCTTCAAGTCTTGGTATGGGATACCTGTACTTGATTGTAATCTTGTTAATGGCCCTGCTATCAACACACATTCTCATTCCGCCATCTTTCTTTGGCACCAAAAGAGCTGGAACGGCACATGGACTCAAAGACTCTCGAATCAAGCCCTTTTCCTGCAATTCTGCAACTTGCCTTTGAATCTCATTAGTATCTTTTGGATTCATCCTATATGCAGGTTTGTTAGGTAGGACGGAGCCAGGAATAAGATCAATGTGGTGTTGAATATCTCTCTTTGGAGGCAAACCCGTGGGGATCTCCTCGGGGAATACATGAAAGAAGTTTTCAATGAGTGTTTTTGCAATGGGATGAGTGGGCATCAAACTTTCTGGTTCATCTTGGACACTTAATATCCACTCTTTAAATGCCTTAAACTCATGTTGAGAAGCCTTTAGGATTGGTTCACTCACGGACAATAGGCAATCAATGTGTTTAGGCTTTTTTTGTGGCTGAGTTTCATGGAGCTTGGAGGGGGGTAAAGGGGCTAAGGTGATTTTCTTGCCATCCTTGGAAAATGAATAAGTATTAAGGTAACCATTATGCATAACCTTTCGGTCATACAACCATGGTCTCCCTAAAAGAATATGACATGCATCCATAGGAATCACATCACACCATAACTCATCTTGATAATTCTTTCCAATGGAAAAGGAAATCAAACAACGAGAGTTCACCTGAATGCCCTTGCTTTGATTTAGCCACTGGATGTTGTATGGATGTGGATGAGCCGATGTTTGAAGCCCTAGTTTCTCAATCATGCTTAGAGAAACTACATTAGCACAACTTCCTCCATCAATGATCAAAGAACATATCTTTCCTTGGGTGGTACATCGAGTGTGAAAGATATTTTCTCTTTGTTCATCTTTAGCTCCCTTCTGGTTGCTTAGAACTCTTCTTATGACTAAGAGTTCACCTTCATCTGCTTCCTCAATAAATTCATCTTGAGTTTCTTCCGCTTCTAGCTCACTTTCAACCTCGTTTGTTTCTTCTTCAAAGTCTTCTTTCATGGAAGCCCATTCAGCCAAAGTAATGACTTTTCTGTTTGGACACTCCGAGGCAATATGACCAAGCCCTTGACATTTGAAACACCTTCTGTTGCTCATGGGATTGGGGTTAGGTCGAAATGGGGTTACTGGAGCCTTTTGAGGAGCCGGGGTTCTTTGTGGATTAGAGGGAAATGGAGTTTGTGGCTTATTAGTAGGTGGGTTGGAACTCCCCTTGTTAAAAGGTTGGTTCCGAGTGAAAGGCTTTGTGTATGAAGGTTTTTGAGGCTGTTTAGCCTTCTTTTGCTGTTCCACCTTGTGAGCTAATACACAAACATCATCAAAAGAAGTATAGACCTGCAATTCCACCACATTAGAGTACCTAGGATCAAGACCTCCTAAGTATCTAACTATGGTCTGTTCTTCAGGTTCTTGCACATCACATTTAATCATCAATTTCTCAAACTCACGAGTATACTCTTCAACATTCATGTTACCTTGAGTGAGATTATGAAACTGAGAATAACAATCTTGGACATAAGTGGGTGGGAGAAACCGTGCTTTAAGCTTAGCCTTCATCTTTCCCCAAGTATTGATTTTTGCTTTTCTTTCTCTAAGCCTCTTAGCATTCAAGTTTGTCCACCATAAGGATGCATACTTTCTGAGTCTCAAGGCCACCAACTTGACCTTCTTATCATCAGGAATATCTTTATACTCAAAGACTCTTTCAACAGTATTTAACCAATCAATAAACTCTTCAGGATCAAGTTTACCTTCAAATTCAGGAACTTCAACTCTGAAATCATTGGTATTGATTTGATTTCGTGGCTCTCCTCTAGTCATCCTAGGCACTTCTTCTTCACTTGATGAATCAACATCTTGGCTGTAGACTTGTTCACGTGCCCTAGATTCAGATTGAAGAGTTTCTTCACTCATCCTTTGCTTTTGCTTCATGAATGAACCCAATTGCTTCCTTAGGTATTCGTTTTGCGCTTGAGCCTCTTGGTGTCTTTGTGAATCTTCTCGGATTTTACTTGCCAAGAACTCATTTTGCTTCATCAATGCTTCAAACCTTTCTTCCAAGGTCATGCTGGTTGAAGTCATCTTGGAACTAAGAGAGAAAATCAGTTTTGTGGAGAAGGGGAAAATGGATGATTTGTGGAAGTGGGATGGTATGCTAGGCCTAGGTGAAACCTTTGCTCTGATACCAAATATGATGTATGTCTCAAGGGAAGAGGGAACCCAAGCTAACACACATCAAAGGGAACCAGAAAAGCA
>Ga0268253_10000351_pt1 | contig 10915 bp, 7 predicted proteins | sample AgamicMgMarz_FD_200250 | JGI IMG/M metagenome (GOLD analysis project Ga0268253, IMG submission 200250) | Agave microbial communities from Guanajuato, Mexico - Mg.Ma.rz (v2) (version 3) | ecosystem: Host-associated > Plants > Phyllosphere > Phylloplane/Leaf | place: Guanajuato, Mexico | collected... | reverse complement strand
CCGATCTTACGCGCTTGCCCGCGAGCGCCGGCGCGAGCTGCTCGAACAGCGGTCGCACCAGCTCCAGCAGGGCGGCGACCGGGCGCTCGCGCAGCTCGAGCGTGTCGCCCAGCAGTACGACCCGGTCGGCCCCCTCGAGCGCGCCGGCCAGCCGCTCGAGCGCGCCGGGCCGCCGCAGCATGTCGGCCTCGCTGCGCGCACCGAGGTGGAGATCGGAGATGACGGCGGTGCGCACGCCACTACTCTGCACTACGGTGCCAACGTTCTGCCGTCACAACCGGCTCGTCGCCGACTGTTCGATCTGCTCGAAGGGCACCGTGCTGGATCCGAACCGGGCGGCTCCGAGGCGCAGGAGCGCGTCCTCGGGCGTGCGTGGCTCAAGCAAGCCGGCCGCCGCGACCGCTCGCAGCTCGCGCGGCCCGTTCGTCTCGGCCGGTCCCTATGACGGAGCCGAGATCCGTCTCGAGCGCGTGCCCGGCGGCTTGCGCCTGGCTGCCTGGCGCGGCGGCCAGATCGAGCGCACCGCGCCGGTGCTGGCCGCCTCCGACGTCCCGGCGCTGCTCGCCGAGGCGGCCGCGCAGGACCTGTTGCCGCTCGACGGCGCCGCCGCGCCACCGGCCGCCGGCGCCGAGCCCGGCACCTTCGGCGCCAGCGCCGGCCGGGCGGGCGAGCTGCGCGACGAGCTGCGCGTGGAGCGGATCGACGACGAGCGGGTGCGCGTGGCGCGCTGGGTCATGCGCCCCAACCGCGGCTGGGAGCTCCAGCAGGCGCCGGTGATACTGCCGCCGAAGCGCTTCTCCGAGGCACTGGCGGCCGCCGCCCGCATGGGAGTGCTGGGCCAGCCCGAGGGCGCGCTCGCGTCAGGCGGTCCGGGCGAGTAGCGACCATGGAGATGTGCCCCTCACCCTCGTAACCGGGCCCGCCAACGCCGCCAAGGCCGGCGAGGTCCTGGGCGGCCTGCGCGCCCGCGTCGACGACGAGCCGATCCTGGTCGTGCCGGCCTTCCAGGACGTCGAGCACGCCCAGCGCGAGCTGGCCGAGCGCGGCGCCGTGTTCGGCGTCGGCGTGCTGCGCTTCGACCGGCTGTTCCGGGAGATCGGGCGTCGCACCGGCCACGCGGAGCGGGTGGCCTCGGACGTCCAGCGCGAGCTGATCGTCGAGGAGGCGGTCCATCGCGCCCGGCTCGAGCTGCTCGCCGAGTCTGCCGCCCAGCCCGGGTTCGTGCGCGCGGCCGCGGCCTTTGTGGCGGAGCTGGAGCGGTCGATGGTGGAGCCGGCCAGGTTCACCAAGGCGCTGCGGACCTGGGCTGCCGACGGCCCGCGGGCGCGCTACGCGGAGGAGGTCGCGGCGATCTACCGGGGCTACCGGGCCGGCCTCGAGGCCGCCGGGCTGGTCGACCCGGAGCTGTTCGCGTGGCACGCGCTCGACGCGCTGCGCGTCGATCCCGCCGCCTGGGGCGCGACCCCGGTGTTCGTGTACGGGTTCGACGACTTCGACGCGCTCCAGCTCGAGGCCCTCGACACGCTGGCGAGCAAGTGCGGCGTCGACGTCGTGGTGTCGTTGCCGTACGAGGCAGGGCGCGCCGCGTTCAAGGCGATCGCGAACGTCCACCAGGAGCTGCTCGCGCGCGGCGCCGACGAGCATTCGCTGCTTCCCCTGGACGACCACTACGCCCCGGAGTCCCGCATCGCGCTGCACCACGTCGAGCGCAGCCTGTTCGAGGACGAGGCGCCGGTCGTGGATGCCAGCCCGGCGATCGAGTTCCACACCGCCGCCGGCCGGCGCGCCGAGATCGAGCTGGTCGGCGCGCGCCTGCTCGACCTGCTGCGCAGCGGCGTGGAGCCGGGCGACATCGCGGTCGTGCTGCGTCGCCCGGAGGACTACGCGTCGCTGCTGGAGCAGGTGTTCGGCGCCTACGACATCCCGTTTTCGATCGACCGCTCGGTGCCGCTCTGGCACACCGGGCTCGGCCGCGGGCTGCTCGCGCTGGTGCGCTGCGCGGTCGACCCGGACGCGCCCGCCGAGGACCTGCTCGCGTGGCTGCGCACGCCGGGGCTGCTGAAGCAGGCCGGGCTCGCCGACCGGCTCGAGGCGCAGGTGCGGCGCGCCGGCGCCCACAAGGCCGCGCAGGCGCGCGCGCTGTGGGAGCGCGAGCACTGGAAGCTCGACGACGTCGACCGGCTGCGCGAGGCCGGCGGCGGCGCTCCACTGCTGGCCGAGCTCGAGCGCCAGCTGGAGCGCCTGTTCGCCGCTCCCTATCGCCGCAGGGCCGCCATCCTGCGCGGCCCCGAGCTCGACGATCCGCGCGTGTTCGTCGCGGCGCGCGACGCGCTCGCCCAGCTGCGCGCCGTGCTGGAGGCCGATTCGCGCACGCGGCTCGAGCCCGAGCGGGTGCTGGCGGTGCTGCGCGAGCTGCGTGTGCACCTCGGCGAGCCGCCGCAGCCCGACCGCGTCCAGGTCGCCAGGCCGGAGGCGATCCGCGCGCGGCGCTTCGAGGCGGTATTCGTGTGCGGGCTCCAGGAGGGAGAGTTTCCGGGCGGCGCCACGCCCGAGCCCTTCCTGCCCGACGAGGACCGGCGCGCGATCGCGATCGCCAGCGGACTGCGACTGCCCGTCCGCGAGGATCGGCTCGACCGCGAGCGCTACCTGTTCTATCTGTGCTGCTCGCGCGCCGAGCGGCTCCTGGTGCTGTCGTCGCGCTCCAGCGACGAGGAGGGCAACCCGCAGTCGCAGTCGTTCTTCGTGGAGGACGTGCGTGACCTGCTGGCGCCGGGAGCCGCCGAGTCCAAGCGGTCGCTGTCGGACGTGACCTGGAGCGCCGAGGAGGCGCCCACGGCAGCCGAGCTCGAGCGGGCGCTGGCGGCGACCGGCCCGCGCCGCACCGAGGCGCCGCCGAGCGCCCTGACCGCGGCGGCGGTCCTGGAGCGGCTGGCCGCGCGCGACGCCGTCTCGGCCAGCGCGCTCGAGAATTTCGCCGACTGCCCGGTCAAGTGGCTGGTGCAGAACGTGCTGCGGCCCGACGAGCTGGTTCCCGATCCGGAGCAGATGGTGCGCGGGCGCTACGCGCACTCCGTCCTGCGGCGCACGTTCGAGCGTCTGCGCGAGGAGACCGGCGACCGCCGCGTCACCCCCGCCAACCTCCAGTGCGCCGAGCGCCTGCTGGGGGAGGAACTGGGCAGCCAGCGCTCGGAGTTCCAGCTGTCGCCCAAGCAGACGCGTGTGAAGGCGGCGGCACGCCGGCTCGAGTTCGACCTCGTCCGCTTCCTGCACCGCGAGGCCGACCGCGACGGCGGCTTCGAGCCCGAGCACCTCGAGCTCCCGTTCGGCCTGGACGAGGCCGGCGAGCCGGTGGAGATCGCGCCCGGCCTCAAGGTGCGCGGCCGGATCGACCGGGTGGACGTGAGCGACGGCATGGCGCTGGTGATCGACTACAAGAGCGGGAAGCGCGTGGACTCGTACAAGGTCGGCTCCTGGGAGGCCGAGAACCGCTTCCAGGCAGCCCTTTACATGCTCGTCGTGGAGCGGCTGCTGGGCCTGCGCGCGGCCGGCGGCGTGTACGTGCCGCTGGGCAAGTCGGACACGCCGCGCGGGATGGTGGCCGAGGACGTCGACGAGCTCGGCTCGGACTTCAAGGACAACGACCGCCTGCCGCCCGAGGAGTTCCGCGCCAAGCTCGACTGGGCGCTCGGCCAGGTGCGCGACGCCGACTCCCGCATGCGCCGTGGCGAGCTGGGCTGCGACCCGGACGCCTGCGCCTGGAACGGCGGCTGCTCATACCCATCGATCTGCAGGTGCGAGGGATGAGCCGGCTGACCGAGCAGCAGCAGCGCGCCGTCGCGCGCCGCGATCGCTCGCTGATGGTCCGCGCCGGCGCCGGCACCGGCAAGACGACCGTGCTGGTGGAGCGCTTCGTGCGCGCCGTCATCGAGGACGACGTGCCGGTGGAGGCCATCCTCGCGATCACGTTCACGGACAAGGCGGCCGCCGAGATGCGCACGCGCGTGCGGGCTCGTTTCGCGGAGCTGGATCGCCGCCCCGAGGCGCGGGCGGTCGAGGGCGCCTGGATCTCGACCATCCACGGCTTCTGCGCGCGCGTGCTGCGCGCGCACGCGCTGAGCGCCGGCATCGACCCCGATTTCCGCGTGCTCGGCGAGCTCGAGTCCGAGCGGATCGCCGCCGACGCCTTCGACGGCGCGCTGGGGGCGTTCATGGGGACCGATCCCGACCGGCTCGAGATGGTGGCCGCCTACACCCCGGACGGCCTCGGCGACATGGTGCGAACGGCGTACTCGCGCCTGCGCAGCAAGGGCCAGCGCCATCCGCGGCTCGACGAGCTGCCCGCGCCGCGCGCCGGCGACCAGGCCGAGCGGCTGACCGCGGCGGTGGCGGGCGCCCTGCGGGAGCTGGGCGCCGCCGGCGACGGTGTGAGCGTGGCGCGCGCGCTCGCCAAGGTCGAGCGCTGCGCCGCGCTGCTCGAGCGCGTGCCGGCCGGCGGGCTGGCCGAGCCGGGCGAGCTCAAGGACCTGTCGTTCGGACGCAACGCGAAGGCGCTCTGCACCGAGCCGTGCGTGGAGTACTGCGAGGCGCTGGCCGCCTACGCCGCGCTCTCGAGCGAGCACAAGGAGTACCGCGACCACGGGATGCTGCGCGAGCTGCTCGAGCTCTACGGCGCCCGCTACGGCGCCGGCAAGCGCGCCCGCTCGGCGGTGGACTTCGAGGACCTGGAGCTGCTCACCCGCGAGCTGCTCGCCGATCACGAGGGCTTGCGCCTCCAGTACGCGGAGCGCTTCGCGCACGTGCTCGTGGACGAGGTGCAGGACACGAATCCGCTGCAAAACGCGCTGATCGAGCAGCTCGGGCGCGACAACGTGTTCCGCGTCGGCGACGAGAACCAGTCGATCTACGGCTTCCGCAACGCCGACGTCGAGGTGTTCCGCGAGCACTGGGCCGAGGCCGCCGCCGAGGGCCGGACCGAGAGCATCACGGTCAACTTCCGCAGCCGCGGCGAGGTGCTCCAGGCGATCGACCGCTGCTTCGCCGGGATCTGGCCCGAGGGGTTCGACCCGCTCCAGGCGGGCGTCGAGGCAGGCCCGCCGCGCTCGGCGCCCTGCGTGGAGCTGCTCGTGACCGATCGCGACAAGCGCCGCTGGGACGAGGCGTTCGGCGTGGAGAACCCGTTCGGCGCCGCCATGCACGCGGCCACGCCGTGGCGCGCCGCCGAGGCGCGGCTGCTCGCCAAGCGCGTCCACGAGCTGCACGCCGAGGCGCGCTGGGAATGGCGCGACGTCGTGCTGCTGTTCCGGGCCACGACCCACATGAGCTTCTACGAGCGGGCGCTCGACGAGCGCGGCATCCCCACGCACGTGGTCGGCGGTCGCGGCTACTGGGCGCAGCAGCAGGTCGCGGACCTGCGCCACTGGCTGGCCGCTCTGGCGAACCCGCTCGACGAGCTGGCCGTGTACAGCGTGCTGGCATCGCCGCTGGCGGGGCTCTCGCTCGACGCCGTGGCGCTGATCGGGATGGAGGCGCAGCGCACCGGGCGCGACCCGTGGTGGCTGCTGCGCGCCGCCGACGAGCTGGGGGCGCTGCTCTCCCCCGCCGACGCGCGCCGCGCCGCCGCCTTCGTCGAGCTGTTCGAGGGCGAGCGGCGGATGGCGCCGCAGGTGTCGCTCGAGACGCTGATCGACCGGGCCGTCACCCGCACCGGTTACGACCGGCACACGCTCTCGCTCGTGGGCGGCACGCGCCGGATGGCCAACGTGCGCAAGCTGATGCGGATGGCGCGCGAGTTCGAGGCCGACGAGGGGCGTGACCTGCGCGGGTTCATCGACACGCTCGCGGAGCGTGACGAGGTCCAGTCGCGCGAGGGCGAGGCGCCGCTCGAGGCCGAGGCGCTCGACGCGGTGCGGCTGATGACCGTCCATCGGGCCAAGGGGCTCGAGTTCCCGGTCGTGTGCGTGGCCGACCTCGGCAAGGACGGCCGCGAGGACTACGGGCGGCTGCGCATCTCAGACGACGGGATGACCGGCCTGCGGCTCGCGTCGCTCGGCGGCGCGTCACTCGACAGCGCCCGGCTGGCCGAGATCAAGGAGCGCGAGAAGGCCGCCGGCGAGCAGGAGGAGCGGCGCATCTTCTACGTCGCCGCCACGCGCGCTCAGGAGCACCTGCTCCTGAGCGGGGCCACCGACCTCGAGAAGCGCCACCCGCCCGAGGACATGAAGGAGCCGATGCGCTGGCTGCTGGACGGCTTTCCGGGGGAACACGCGCGCGTGACCGAGCTCACCCCGGCCAACGTCGACGAGCTGCTCCCGGAGGCGGACCGCGCGCCCGAGCGCGCCGAGCCCGAGGCCGGCGGCGGCGACGCCCAGCCGGAGCTCGGGCTCGGCACCCTGCCGGCGCCGCGCGCGCTGCCGGTCAGCCGGCTCTCCTACAGCGGGCTCGAGGACTACCGGCGCTGCTCCTACCGCTTCTACCTCGAGCGGGCGCTGCGCCTGCCCGGCGTGGAGTCGCCGTTCGCCGGCGGCCCGCTGCCCGAGGCGGGCCTCGGCCCGCTCCTGCGCGGCACACTCGTGCACGAGCTGCTCGAGCGGCTCGACTTCAGCCGCCCCGCGGTCCCGAGCGAGTCCGACGTGGCCACGCTGATCGAGGCGCACGGCGCGACCGTGCGGGCCGAGGAGGTGGCCGACCTGCGCGACATGGTCGAGCGCTTCGCCGGGTCCGACCTGCGCGCGCGGATCGCCGGCGCGCAGAGCGTGCGAACCGAGCTGCCTTTCGCCTTCACGCTGACGCCCCCGGGTGCCGGCGGGCGCAGCCTGCTCGTCAACGGCGTCGTGGACGTGCACGCGACCGAGCCCGGCGGGCTGCTGGTCGTCGACTACAAGAGCAACCCGCTGGAGGGGCGCGAGCCGGCGCAGCTGACCGTCGAGTCCTACTCCACCCAGCGGCTCGTCTACGCCCTCGCCGGGCTGCGCGCCGGCGCCGAGCGCGTCGAGGTCGCCTACTGCTTCCTGGAGCGGCCCGAGCAGCCGGAGGTCGCCGCCTACGCGGCCGCGGACGCAGGCCGGCTCGAAGCGGAGCTGCTCGGCCTGGCCTCCGGGGTGGTCGAAAGCCGCTTCGAGCCGGCCGCCGAGCCGCATCTGGAGCTCTGCGGCACGTGCCCCGGACGGGCCGCGCTCTGCTCGTGGGACGAACAGTTCACGCTTCGCAGCGCTTGATTTCGGCTTTCCGTCGGGACCCCCACGTACCCTCGCGCGCATGTCCCTCTGCTTCATCGAGCCACAGGAAGCGATCCGGGTCGTCGCGGAGAGCGTCGGTCGTGAGGCACGTCGCCAGCTGCTCGGCGAGGTCGTGCGCGCCTGGGTCGACGAGATCCCCGACGACGAGCTGCTCGTGCACTACGCGAAGGCCGTCGAGGAGCTCGACGACGACGACCTGTCGATCCTCGCGGCGTGGCACGCCTCGCTCGAAGTGGGCCAGCCGATCGCCAACAAGGAGTTCCTGCTCGGTGCCTTCAGCGGGCTCGGCGAGCACCGTCGCGAGGCGCTCCGGATCGCGGCCGGCTTCAAGGGCGAGGACGCCTTCGACGCCGGCGTCAGCGAGGAGCAGGCCCTCGACACGGTCCTCCCGTGGCTCTCCCAGGCCCGGCTGATGGAGCTCGCCGCCGAGGCGGTGGAGCTTTATTGCTGGGACCGCTTGGGTTCAGACAACTAGCCGTCCGCATAGCTTCGCCTGGCGGCGTCCTCGGCCGCTCGCGTGCGTGTGCACGCGTCGCGACCTGCGTCCTTGCCATGCTCGCTCTCGCCGGCTGCGGCGACTCCGAACCCGGCTCCGCCCGGTCCGCGCGCCCGGCGGGCCTGCACGACGCCCGCGTCACCAGGCACACCGACGGCGACACGCTCTGGCTCTCGGGGATCGGCAAGGTGCGCTTGATCGGGGTCGACACGCCCGAGGTCTACGGTCGGGTGGAGTGCTTCGGGCGCGCCGCGTCCGCCTTCGTCAGGCGCCTGCTGCCGCTCGGGGCGCGCGTGCGCTACTCGCTTGGCGTCGAGCGGCGCGATCGCTACGGCCGGGCGCTGGCCTACCTGTACACCGACGGCGGGCGCTTCGTGAACCTGCTGCTGGTCCGGCGCGGCTACGCCCAGCCGCTGACGGTCCCGCCCAACGACCGCTTCGCGGCTCGCTTCGTCGCCGCCGCCCGCGAGGCGCGCGCCAGCGGGGCGGGGCTGTGGGCGCCCGGAGCCTGCGTGTAGGCTCGCCGGCACTCTGCTGCGCCACGTGACAAGCCCGACAGGCGTGCGGATCGCCTGCCAGGTGGGAGGTGAGGGCACGCCCCTCGTGATGGTCCACGGCGCCGGTTCGGGGCGCTGGAGCTTCGACCTCGTCAGACCTCACCTCGAGGATCGCTTCACGGTCTGGGCGCTCGACCGCCGCGGCCGCGGCGACTCCGGCGACGACGAGTCGTATTCGCTGGAGGCCGACTTCGACGACGTGGCCGCCGTCGTGCGCGAGGCGGGCCCGGGCGCGCTGCTGTTCGGCCATTCCTACGGCGGGCTGGTGGCCGCCGGCGCCGCCGCCCGCCTGGACGGGCTGCCTGGCTTGGCCACCTACGAGGGCCCGATGGGCGGCGTGCTCGCGGACGAGGCCTGGACCGCCCGCTTCGAGCAGCGAGTCGAGTCCGGCGACCGCGACTCGGCCATGCGCGAGTTCATGAGCGCCATCGGCGGCTACACGGACGCCGAGATCGAGGCGATGCAGGGCACGCCCGCGTGGCAGGCCCGCCTGGCCGCCTCACCCACCGTGCCCCGCGAGCTGCGCGCCGAGCGCGAGTTCGCCATCGACGCCCTGCGGCTCGGCGAGCTCGCGGCCCCGACGCTGGTGCTGGTCGGCTCCGAGAGCCCCGACTGGGCCAGGCGCTCCACCCAAGCCTTCGCCTCGGCCCTTCCCAACGCCGAGCTGCACACGCTCGACGGCCATGGCCACGGCGCGGCCGTGAGCGGCCCCGAGCTGCTCGCCGGGGAGCTGGCCGGCTTCTTCGGCTAGCTACGGAATCGGGCAGGCCGGGTTGGGCGGTGTCGCCGTGCAGGGCGGCGTCATCTCGCTCTGCCTGCTGATCCGCCACGACGCCTGCTGCGGATCGAGGAAGAACGGCGGCTCGCGGTACTTCAGCCGGCGGTTGTAGCTGTAGTTCTTCAGGTAGCCGGTGCCGCCGGTCGTGCCGACCGGGCCGCGGTAGTACTGGGCAATCGCGCCCTCGACGTTGAGCCGGCCCAGGTTGGCGCCGCAGGCCCAGTTGTCGACGATGAACGAGTGGGTGAGCGCGAGGATCGCGGCTTGGATCGTGATGTCCGAGATCGAGCCGGCACCGTTGGTGGAGCCCGAGCAGGGGTGATAGACGCGCACGAAGTTGTTTGCCACCAGGCCAAGCAGCAGCTCAGAGCTGGCCCGGGTCAGGTCCTCGTCGATGATGATGTCGTTGGCCGCCCCGATCGTGAGGTTGGCTCCGTAGCTGCCGCGGACGTAGACGTTGCCGCAGCCCGGGTTCGGCGCGTAGTCGGGGGTGCGGTCGTAGGAGCTCGTGCAGGAGGCGTTGTCCACGTAGATGACGCCGTTCGAGGGCAGTTGCATGACCTGGGGGACGCCGCCGGCCAGGTTCGGGTTCCTCACGGTCATGTTGGTGCCGGTCAGGTTGATCCTGGTCTCGCCCGTGAAGCGGTAGGCCGGTAGGGCGATGTTGCGGAGCTCCTGGTTTGACGGGGGCATGCCCAGCTCGCCTGCCGGATGGACCAGCGTGCCGACCACATTGGGGTTGGCGCCACAGCCGCCCGCGGGCACCCACGGCGTGGACCCGTTGACCTCGATCCGGTCGCGTGAGTTCTGGCCGAACTGCGTCGTGCCGCACACCAGGACGTTGTCGTTGGTGTGGAAGGGGCCGAGCACGTCGTCGTCGTCGTCGAACTGGATCTCGACACAACCGCTGCGCTGCGAGCGGTACTTCGCGCAGGCGGCTTCGGCGGCGACGGGGTCGGAGTAGGCCGCCGGGTCGAGCGTCTCGAAGTGCGTGAAGTAGATGTAGTCGAGGAAGTTCTGACGCCGCAGGGTCGCGATGATCGTGCGCGTCTCGTCGCGCGAGCGCCCCGTGATGCGCAGCTGCATGTTGCCCTCGGAGTCGATCATCGAGTACTGGTCGGTCGTCGTGCAGGCGCTGTGGCCTGGCGCGGGCATCAGCTCGACCCCGTACTTGGACGCCTCGCCCGGGATGTTGCGCCACTTGAACGTGCCGGTCGTGTACTTCTGGTTCACCGGCGCGACCTCGGTTGCGCTCGGCGCCGGCGGGTTCTCGCACTTCAGGTAGTAGACGTTGTCGCGCCCCAGCCCGTTCATGTACCACTGCAGTCCGGACTCCGCCGCCGCGTAGGCCTGCTTCGTGTCGCGGTCGTCGCGCGACTGGCTGATGTCGGGATCGACGGCGGCGAAGCTGGACATGACCAGCAGTCCGCCGACCAGCAGGACACCCATGAGCGTGACGGTCGTGAAACCGCTCTGGTTCTTCAGTCGCTTCACAAGCACTGCGGTCCCTCCGTCGGCTTCGTCGGATCGGCGAGTCGGACGTACACGTTGGCGTCGAAGGTCGTGGCGTCGACGCTGTCCGTCGTGCGCTCCACGAGGCGCTGCGGCAGCGTCGCGAAGGCGACGTTGATCATCACGACCTCCGGAGCGTCGGCAGCCGACAGCGGCGTGCTCAGCAGCTGGAGCGCGCCGGTCGTCGTGTTGTTGACGTACTTGTAGTAGCGGAAGATCGGTCGGGTCACGAACGTGCTCCCGACCCTCTCGGTGGCCTGGGCCATCGGCCACAGCAGCTCACGCGAGGTAGTCGGCGAGCCCGGGAACGACAGCGTCGGGAACGTGCCGGTGCCGT
>Ga0268253_10000347_pt1 | contig 11024 bp, 9 predicted proteins | sample AgamicMgMarz_FD_200250 | JGI IMG/M metagenome (GOLD analysis project Ga0268253, IMG submission 200250) | Agave microbial communities from Guanajuato, Mexico - Mg.Ma.rz (v2) (version 3) | ecosystem: Host-associated > Plants > Phyllosphere > Phylloplane/Leaf | place: Guanajuato, Mexico | collected... | reverse complement strand
ATGCGCGCGATGCAGGATGGCCTGCGCAGCCGCCGCCACATGGTTTGCCAGCCACATCAAATTTTCCGTCTCAACCTGAGCGTAAGCATCAGCCTGCTCTGTCGAAAAGCAGACGAGTCCGAGCGTCTGCCCGCCGAAAGAGAGCGGCAGCGCGAGAGCGGACTTGGCATCATGCCCGAAGTGATTCATGTAGTCACAGCGCAATTCGCTCTCCGCAAATACTTTTGAAGAGCCATTGGCCAGCACTCCCGCCAGCAGATGATGCGCCTCCGCGAAAGCTTCCGCCGCCGCAGCCAGCCGCGTCGCGGCAGACGCGCGCATCGCTCGCCAACTGCGCAGACCCCCGCCGTCTACTTGCGGCAGGACAAGCGTGCAGCAGTCGAATTCAAGTAGACGAGAGACATTCTCCGACGCCAGCGCGTTCACGATGGCCTGCGGATTCCCTGCTTGATTGATTGCCGAGGTGATTTGAGACAGAGATAGATGTGACAAAAGGGGGCCTGTTTCGTCCATTTAGACAGCCTTAGCTCCTGTGGTGTGCGTCGGGAAGAGCTTTTTGAAGTGGTGACGGCAGCGACAAATCTGCCTTTAACCGAGTTTATACAGGTTGGCCCTTGATGGCAAGAAAAAAAGCTTGTCCGGCTCCGCGGGAGAGAAGTTAATGAGGAAGATGAAAGCGGCGGAGCCTGAGATGCAAGCTCCGCCGCTTTGAGTTTGAAGGCACGGCGCGCCTTCGCTTTCGTTTCTAGACGAGTCCGTCTGCGGTCATCCGCAATGGCGCGGCCCGCCGCTGATGCGGCCTTCGTTGTATCTGGTCAAAATCTCTACCAGATTGCTGGTCGAAGAAGTGGAAACGCTGTCCACTCCGACCACCAGATTGCCTATCAGCGTGTCGGCCTGACTAATTGCGCTAGCCACCTCGCCCGGCACTGACGTGCCTCTCGCCGCGTTGAGCTTCGCCGTAATCAATTGGTGCGCGAGCGAAATCAGACCGTTGCCATTGACGGGCGTGTTGTAGATGTTTAGCAACTGAGCCTTGGTATAAGTGCGGTTGCCGAGCGTGAGGCTGTTGACGGGCCATGCGTTCGGGTGATTCTTATAGAAGCCCTGCGTGTATGTGCAACCCGTCGGCGGGCCGGGAGGGCATTGCGGGCAGGCGATGCCGCAGGGCAGCCCTGTCGGGAAAGTGCCCATGTTGCCGTTGATGTCTGGCCCTGTCATGGTCGAAGAATTGTCTCGGAACATGATGATGTCGGCCATGATGACGGAAGTGGTGCCCGTGCCTCCGGCGCGCATAATCTCAAAGCCGAGTTGGCGGCAACTCATCAGTGCCTGATTGAGCGCGATGGTCAAAAGTCCTGTCTGATTGTTGACGAAAGGAATCACATCGCCCTGATTGACCTGGCCTGAGGTGGCGTTGCGGTCATTGAGAAAAAGGAAGATTGTGGGATTCAGCTGCGTCACCTGCGCGCCGCCGCTCTGGACTGTGAAGAGTACCAGATTGACTCTATTAGTCCCGTCGGCATTCTGTAAAAAGAGCGTGACTTTATCTCCGACGGTGGCCCCTGATTTTCGTATCACAAAGTTGATGTCCCAAAAGCTGTCCTGGCATGAGACGGCCTGCGTCATGCTATTCGGCGTCGAGACGGACAGCCCGCCGGAGGTGACGCCGTTGATGCCGCCGACGGTGTTGCCCGGAGCGGTCACGGTCTGGACGCCGCTATTGGCCGGTGTCGTAACGGTAAATGTGAGCCTTTGTTGCGGAATCACGTAATGCGCGAAAGGGTCGCCGTGAGTCACAATCGGAGCCGTAAAGGTCGGGCAACTGGTCTGGGCCTGAACTGTCCCGAAAGCTGCGAGAACGAGCATCAGGCTGAAAAGTGTGAGCTGGGCAAGTTTTTTCATCTCTCTCTCCTTATGAGAATGGGCGCTGAAAAGATTTAAGCGACGCGAAAGGAATATTCCTTCGTCAAATAGTTTTGAATCAGAGAGCACGGACACGTGCCCCTCGATTAGAGCCTCCGAGCCTTTCTTTCTGTTAAGTAGATATAAGAGATTTAAAGCAGGCTGAACTCCAGAAAGCGCAGCCACTTTTTGCTGGTCAAAGCAAATGTGAGTAAGAAGTTAAGCTTCGGCGGCCCGCTTTGTCCTAAATTTCCGAACGAAGGCCCTCAACGCTTGAGCCAGCCGAAAAGACCGTGCACGATTGTCTCGCGGTTCTCTTCGTAGATGGCCTTCGTTAATGGAATCGACATCGGGCAGACTCTCACGCAGTTCTGCGCGTTGCCGCAGTTGGTGATGCCGTCGTCGCCCGTGATGCCTTCTAATCTTTCGTCGCGCGTCATCTTGCCTGTCGGGTGCATGTTGAAGAGGCGGACTTGCGCGATGGCCTGCGGGCCGATGTAGTTGTCGCCCTCGTATTGCGGGCAGGCTTCGAGACAGCAGCCGCAGGTCATGCAGCGCGAGTAGGCATAACGCTCCGCGACATCCTCCTGCGCCATCTTCGGGCCGGGGCCGAGGTCGTGCGTGCCGTCTATCTCAATCCATGCGTGCACGCGCTTGAGGTGGTCGAACATCTGCGAGCGGTCAACTATCAGGTCGCGCACGTTTGGAAACTTAGACATCGGCTCTAAGGTAATGGGCTGCTCAAGCTGGTCTACGAGCGCGGAGCACGACTGACGTACTTTGCCGTTGATGACCATCGTGCAGATGCCGCAGACCTGTTCGAGACAGTTCATGTTCCAGACAGGAGGCGTCGTCTGCTTGCCCTCTTTGGTGACGGGATTCTTCTGTATCTCCATCAGGCAGGAGATGATGTTGAGATTCGGGCGATAGGCAATCTCAAACGTCTCCCAGTATTGCGGCGCGTCCGTGTTCTCGCGCCGCCGTATGCGTATCTCGACTGTGGCTGGCGGCGTGCGATTCGGTTTCGTAGTGGCGTGCGGTTGTGCGCTCATATTTTATCCGATTTCCCCCCGGCATCTTCGATTGACTTGTCCTGCCCGCGGCGCGTCTCGACCTGTCCCTGATTCACGTCGCGCACCTCCTCTTTGTTCTGATTCCAGATGACCGGGCCTGTCAAATCTTTCGGCTTCTGCTCTGTGTCTTGGCTGAGGACTTGCGGCGCGCCTTCTTTCGGCGGAAGCGCAGAGCCTTTCGCGCCCGCAGCAGCCTTCGCCGTAGTCTCCTGCTTGCCCTTACTGTAATCACGCTTGCGCGGTTTGATAAGCGAGATGTCAACGGCTTCATACGAGAGCACAGGGCCTTCGCCGGAATACTCTGCAATCGTCGTCTTGAGGAAGTTCTCGTCGTCGCGGTCTGGAAAGTCTGGCTTGTAATGCGCGCCGCGCGACTCGTTGCGATTCAACGCGCCGAGCGTGATGACGCGCGCCAGTTCCAGCATGTTCTTTAAGTGGCGCGCGTGCGGCAGGGCCATTGTGGCCCAGAGATTAGAATCGTTGATTGAGATGCGTGTGTAACGCTCCATCAATTCGAGCAGCTTGTCATCAGTCTCCTTGAGCTTGTCGTTATAACGAACGACCGTCACGTTGTCCGTCATCCACTTGCCCATCTCTTCATGCAGCTTGTACTGATTCTCGTTGCCGCTCTGCTTGATAAGCCCGTCGTTTATCTCTTCCTGCCGCTTGAGTTCCTGCTCGTAGATTCCGTTCCCGTCCGCGCCGCCGTTGCGCTCCACGTTCTGCGCAAACTCTATGGCGGCGGGCGCGGCGACGAAACCGCCGAAGACGCAACTGACAAGCGAGTTCGCGCCCAGACGGTTCGCGCCGTGAATAGAGTAATCACACTCGCCAGCCGCGAGGAGCCCTGGAATGTTCGTGTGCTGTTCAAAATCCACCCACAACCCGCCCATAGAATAGTGTACGCCCGGAAAGATTCGCATAGGCACATGGCGCGGGTCGTCACCGACGAACATCTCGTAGATTTCAAGAATCGCGCCGAGCTTGCGGTCTAAAGTCTCTGCCGGGATGTGCGACAAATCCAGATAGACTTGATTCTCGCCGCCGATGCCCATGCCGTCCAGGCAGACCTGAAAGATTTCTCTTGTCGCAATATCGCGCGGCACCAGATTCCCGTAGGCAGGATATTTCTCTTCGAGAAAATACCAGCGCTCGCGCTCTGGAATCGAAGACGGAGGCCGCACATCTTTCTTCGCGCGCGGAACCCAGACGCGCCCGCCCTCGCCGCGCGCCGACTCCGACATCAAACGCAGCTTGTCTTCGCCCGGAATCGAAGTCGGATGCACCTGTATAAATTCGCCGTTAGCATACTTTGCGCCCTGCTGGTAACAGGCCGAGACGGCAGAGCCTGTGCAGACCATTGAGTTGGTTGATTTCCCGAAAATCAATCCCGGCCCGCCCGTCGCCATAATCACGGCGTCTGCCTTAAAAGCTTTCAATTCCAAAGTCTTCAAATTCATCGCCACGAGGCCGCGACAAACCTGATGGTCGTCAAGGATGAGAGACATCATCTCCCAGCCTTCGTACTTCTGCACCTTGCCTTCGACTTCATGGCGACGAACCTGTTCGTCAAGCGCGTAGAGAAGCTGTTGCCCGGTCGAAGCTCCTGCGAAAGCCGTGCGGTGATGCTTCGTGCCGCCGAAGCGACGGAAATCGAGCAAGCCTTCCGTCGTGCGCGAGAAGGGCACGCCCATCCTGTCGAAGAGATAGATAATCGCCGGGGCCATCTCGCACATCGTTTTGGCCGGCGGCTGGTTGGCTAAAAAGTCTCCGCCATAGACCGTGTCGTCAAAGTGCTCCCACGTCGAATCGCCTTCGCCTTTGGTGTTGACCGCGCCGTTGATGCCGCCCTGCGCGCAGACCGAATGCGAGCGTTTGACAGGCACGACGGAGAAGAGGTCAACGCTGTGGCCTTTCTCGGCAATCTTCATCGCCGCCGCCAGTCCCGCCAGCCCGCCGCCGACCACAGCTATCTTGATACCGTTTTTTCCAACAGTTGCCATCAGCTAAAAATACCTCCCAGCAAGCCCCCCGGACGAACGAAAGCGACCATCGCGTTGATGCCGACGAGCAGCAAGACCGCGCCGAATCCGATGCACGCATAACCCGTCAGACGCTGCGCCTGCGCGCCGATGGCGATGCCCCAGTCAACCATAAAGAGCCAGATGCCGTTGGCGAAGTGCCAGACGGTCGAAGTGATGCCGACGAGATAGATGATAAAGATTGGAATCATCTTGAACTCGCGCGAGACAATTTGAAATGCCTGCTCCGGCGCGTGCGCAACCGATGTCGTGTTGAGCCCGGGAATGAGACCGAAACGAAAGTTCAGCACGTGAAAGAGGATGAAGAAGAAGAGAATCACGCCCGTCACGCGCTGAATCGTATAGAACCAGTTGCGCGGATACGGGTAGTTCAGATTGTTCGGGCGCGCTTCGACCGTAATCACCAGACCATAGAGCGCGTGATAGAGGAGCGGGATGAAAATAAAAGTCGTCTCGACGAGCAGGATAAACGGGATGGCCTGCAAGTCTGCCACTGCTTCGTTGAAATGCTCCAAGCCCTTCGTCGGGTGCGCCGCCTTCGAGTTGGTGTAAAAATGCTCCAACAGAAAAGCTCCTAAAGGCACGATGCCTGAGAGCTGGTGCAGCTTTCTCAAGATAAAAGTCTTGCTCAAACGGATAGCCATACGTCCTCAGCTCACTCCTTCGCCTTGAAGGCTCTCCTAAAGTCTTCTTCGTCTGTGGTCTGGTAAAGATTGTTTCGCGCGCATCGAATTATATGTAGATGCGCCGCAAAAGCAACAGCGCGCCGCGCTTCTCACCTCAAAATCAACCACAGCAAACCAATCAACGGCAGCAAAATCAGCAGCCCCGTCAGCAGATATGCACAGCAGCTAAAGAGCGCCCAGAAGACAAATCTGAGATTGTCGCTCAAAGTCGCCTCCCTGTTCCCGCCTTCCAGATGCAACTCGCGGCGCATGCTGCCGACCCTGCGCGAGAGCAACGCGTCGTCAAAGACTCTGCGATACAGATTCGTGCTGTAACAGCCGCGTATGAAAGCCCTGTAAGTTGTCAAAGGGCTGATGACAAGTCCGATAGCAAAGGCATAAGAATTCAAAATCCACCCCGGATAGTGGTCTGCGCATCCGGTCGAGATTTCCCACGCGCCAATCTCCGCCTCGCCCGTCCAGGTCGTCGGATATTCAGTCAAGACGTGATGCAGGTCGTGCAATTTCACAGACCGCACGCGCGCCTTCGTGTTCGGGAAAGCAATCGGAATCGGCCCGGCCTTCATCTTCACCCAAGCGTCGTCGTACCCGCCATTCTTGAAATTGTTAATCTCGAAATAGCGTTCCCGCGCCTCGCGCAAAGTCAGGTCTGGGTGATACAAATGCATCGCAAGTCCCGGCCTCAAATCCTATCCATCCGAGATTTATCATACGCGTCGCGGGTTATAAGGTAAAATGAAAAATATTTTCCTTCTTAACAAGAAATACTTATAATTCAAGCTCCGTTTTCAAATGCAGATAGAGACTCTAAAAATCTTTTGCGACTTGGCCGAGACACGCAGCTTTTCGCTCGCGGCTGAGCGAAACTTTGTCACGCAGTCTGCGGTCAGCCAGCAGGTGCGCGGCCTCGAAGAGGCTTTCAAGCATCGCCTCCTGGAGCGCGTGCGCGGGCGGCGCGAAGTCCGCCTGACAAACGCCGGAGAGATTTTTTATCAGGAGAGCCGCAACGTCCTTGAGGCTTATCGTCGCTTGCAGGAGAAAGTGCGCGGGCTGGACGGCACCATCAGCGGGACGGCGCGCGTGGCGACGGTCTATAGCATCGGCCTGCATGAATTGCCGCCCGCCGTGCGCCGCTTCATGGCGCTTTATCCGGCGGCGAAGATTGACCTCGAATATAGCCGCACGACGCGCATCGTGCGAGATGTCCTGAGCGGCGCAGTCGAACTCGGCGTGATTGCTTATCCCGAAAAGCGCCGCGGCCTGACAGTCATTCCACTGCCGGGCGACAGATTGGTGCTCATCTGCCCGCCAGAGCATCCGTTGGCCGCACGAAAAAAGGTTAAAGCCGCAGACTTGAACGGGCAGGACTTCGTACAGTTCGAGCGCGACATTCCTACGCGACGGGCGATTGACCGCATCCTGAAATCGCACGGCGTCGCGGTTCATCGCGTCGCGGAGTTCGATAACATAGAGACTATCAAGCGCGCTGTGGAAGTCGGCTTCGGCTTGGCGATTGTCCCGCGTCCGAGCGTCGTGGACGAACAGCGCAGCGGCCAACTCGGAGTCGTCACTTTGGCCGAGCCTGAATGGACGCGCGCCGTCGGAGCCATACACCGCAGCGACCGCATACTTTCGACCGCCGCACAAAAGTTTATAGAGCTATTGAAGAATGGTTAAAATACTCAACCTCTCACGCTGGTGGCGCAAAGAGAAAAGATAAGTTCGCAAAGGGTTGAGTGGTTTGTCTGCTTGAGTTTTGAAATCACTTCTTATGATTGAACTGACGAGACAATCGCTCGCGCAGCTGGCGTTGTTAATACGCAGGCGGGAGGTTTCGCCCATTCAAGTCGTCGAAGCACATCTGCGGCAGATTGAGCGACTGAATCCGCAACTCAATGCCGTTGTCACGCTCGCGCCGGATGCTTTGGAGAAAGCACGCGATGCCGAAGACGCTGTCATGCGCGGCGATGAGATTGGAATGCTGCACGGCTTGCCTTTGACTGTGAAGGATACTATTGAGACTCGCGGCCTGCGCACGACGAGCGGTTCTCAAAGGCATGCCTCGCATGTTCCTTCAAAGGATGCAGCGGCTGTGGCTCGCCTGCGCGCAGCGGGCGCAATCATCATCGGCAAGACCAATATCGCGGAGATGGCTGCGGCTTACGATACTGAGAATCCCGTCTTCGGCCCGGCCAATAATCCGTATGACAAGAGGCGCACGCCGGGCGGCTCATCCGGCGGCGAAGCGGCTGCGATTGCGGCATGCATGTCGCCGGGCGGCATCGGCAGCGACCTCATGGGTTCGATTCGCGTGCCGGCGCATTTCTGCGGCATCGCCGGACTCAAACCGACCGCGTGGCGCGTGCCCGGCGATGGACACATTCCAGATTCGTTTGGGCCAACTTCGCTCGGTGCGGTGATTGGGCCAATGGCTCGAAACGTCTCAGACCTCTCAAAGCTCTTTCGCGTGCTCGCGGGATTTGATGAAAGGGAAGCTCTCTCTGCTTCTTCGCCTCCTGTCTCAAACGAAGCCGAACTCAAGCGCGGTCTGCGAGCCGCTTGGCATGCGTTTGATGGCTTGACGCCCGTGACGGAGGAGACACGTAGCGCAGTCGAGAGTGCCGCGCGTGCGCTCGCGGACGCGGGGCTTGAGGTGAGGGAAGAGAGGCCGCCAGGCGTAGAGCTTGGACAGGATTTGTGGTCGAGACTGTTTGCGCGTGCCGCGCTTGTAGAGATGCGTGAGGTGTATCAGGGACATGTTGAAGAAGCAGGAGCATTCGTGCGTTATCTTTTAGATTCTTCGGCTGATGCTGCGCCGCCGTCGTTTGACGTGTACGCGCGCGCGCGGACGGAGCGCGACCGTCTGCGCGCCGCGCTCCGAGAGTGGATGAGAGAGACGCCATTTATCATTGCTCCCGTCGGCGCGATGCCTGCCTACGAGCACGGCGCGCGTAAAGTGGAAGTCGAAGGACAAGCTCTCAGTATCTTTCGCGCGTTCAGCTATTCGCAGACGTACAATGTCTTCGGATTGCCTGCGGTGACAGTTCGCGCGGGCCGGACGCGCGAAGGCTTGCCCGTCGGCGTGCAGATTATCGGCAGACCTTTCGCGGAAGAATCAATTCTCGCAGCCGCGCGCGTCATCGAAGAAAGAGGCGGCGGATGGCAGCCGCCACTGCTTGCTCTTCCGCAAGACGTGGAAAGTCCGCTATAGTGCGCAGCACAATAGTTCTTATTTAGGAGGCGCGTATGTTTGAAGGATTGTCTATTCTGTTCCTCTTTTTAATGTTCTTTCTCGCCATCGCAATCCTGATTGTCTCTGCCAAGACCATCAAGATTGTTCCGCAGGCGACCGTCATGCTGATTGAGCGGCTCGGTCGTTTCAGTCGCGAGGCGACGAGCGGTCTGAATATCATCGTGCCTTTCCTTGACAGGCCGCGCGCTGTCTATTGGACTAATACGCGGCCCGGTATAACTTCCATAGACCTGCGCGAATCTTTTATAGACCTGCCGCCGCAGCCTGTGATTACGCGAGACAACGTGACGATACATGTGGACTCGATTGTCTACTGGCAAATCACAGACGCGAAAAAAGCCGTCTATGAAGTCGCAGACCTTGTGGGCAGTATTGTGCAGTTGACGATTACGGGCATGCGCGCAGTGATGGGCGATATGGATTTGGATCACACGCTCTCGCAGAGAGACCAAATCAGCGCGAGGCTCAGAATCATTCTTGATGAAGCGACGGACAAGTGGGGCGTCAAGGTGACGCGCGTTGACGTGAAGAACATCAACCCGCCGGAAGATGTGCGCGTCACGATGGAAAAACAGATGACTGCGGAACGCACGCGCCGCGCGCTCGTTCTACAGGCGGAAGGCGAGCGGCAGGCTTCGATTACACGCGCAGAGGGCGAGAAGCAGGCCGCAGTGACGCGCGCCGAAGGCGAAAAGGAATCGGCCATCTTGCAGGCGGAAGGCGCGGCACAGGCGCGGCTAAGAAATGCTACAGCCGAAGCCGAAGCCATTAACCGCATCTCGCAGGCCATGCTCGGCGTAGGCAATCCCGCGCAATATCTGATTACTAAAAGCTACATCGAATCGCTGCGCGACATGACGCGCACTAATAACTCCAAGATAATCTTTATGCCGGTTGAAGCCTCCAGCATGTTGTCGAGCGTCGGCGCGATTAAAGAGATGATGAGCGCGACGGGAGATAAAGGTTCGGAGCAGGACAACAATCCGCCGACGCCGCGACCGCGCGAGTTGCCTAGATAAAAGAGAAGTTTCGCGCTGGTGGCGCAAAGGAAAGCTCGCAAAGAGTTGAAGAGCATTTTATCTAGAATGCTTTCCTTTGCCTCTTCTTTGCGCCTTTGCGGGAGATTCTTTTTCTTAAAAGAGATGCTTCGAGATTTCTGTGTAACGCGAGCCGCCCGGCCCTGGTTCGCTGCGCATCACTAAAAGCTCATTCACAGTAAAAGCCGCGCGCTCGAATCCAATCTCTTCATGCAAGGCTGCCAGCCTTTGCGAGTCTGCGGGGGCGCGCAGGCGTGCGATGGTGAGATGCGGATGAAAAGCTCTCGTCTCGCGCGCGAAGCCCGCGGCGGCGCACTCTTCTTCGAGACGTTGTTGGAGTGCTGCGAGTCTGCCGGAATCATCTTTGACGCCGAGCCAGAGAACTCGCGGCATGCCGCGAGGCGGAAACGCGCCCGCCCCTTCGATGGCAAGCTCGAATTCTTCAAATCCTTCTGCCGCACGCGCAGCAGCTTGTTTTAAAGAATTGACGCGCGCAGTCTCTATCTCGCCTAAAAATTTCAGAGTGACATGGAGCGATTCGGCTCTGGGCCACGACGCGCGCGCTTTGGGAGCAGCCTCGCGCAGAGCTTTGACGTGAGTTGCGGCGCGGCTGCGGACTTCTTCCGGCAGGGCGACGGCGCAGAAGACGCGCCAACGCTCTGCCTTTATTTCTAGAGACTCTTGTGCTTCAAAGCTCATCTCGCGGGCATGAGAATCATTGTTTCCTGAGCAGCCTTTTCAACAGCATCTTTGGTAAAAGGAAACGCGCGCGGCTTACTTGCGCGCCAGTCTTCCAACTGGTCTTTAAAATGCTTGCTCGCCGGATTGCCGCTCACGCCGAGCGCGATGCCGTGCCTGCTTTCGTCCCAGTTGCCGGGCGTGGCGATAAAGCGCATAGAGACGAACTGGCCGACGTTGGGGCTGGACAGGCTGCCCTGTTGTGGAAAAGGAGTTATGGCGAATTGCTGTCCGATGAGCGGCACGCCCGCGAGCGGATGTGCGAAGCGCACGGGCTGGTAGCGTCCCCA
>Ga0268253_10000345_pt1 | contig 11090 bp, 8 predicted proteins | sample AgamicMgMarz_FD_200250 | JGI IMG/M metagenome (GOLD analysis project Ga0268253, IMG submission 200250) | Agave microbial communities from Guanajuato, Mexico - Mg.Ma.rz (v2) (version 3) | ecosystem: Host-associated > Plants > Phyllosphere > Phylloplane/Leaf | place: Guanajuato, Mexico | collected... | reverse complement strand
CAAGCCGCAGGCTTTAGACGTTTCGACGCTGCCGACTCAGGATAAAAACCTGTTTTTGCAGCAGAACAGTTTAGGCGCGGACACGCTGAAAATAAATTTATTCAACCGCTTCGACCAGTTGAATTTCGGTCCGGGAACGCGCGCGCCGCAATCGCCGACGACGCCGACCGTCGATCAGGGAAAGGTCGATGATGCGGTCAATTTGATTAAAGATCGTTTGAGCGAAGGCTTTTTAGGCGACGTTTCGCACGGCGATCTTTCGGACATTCAAAACTCGCTCAGAGGCTTAAATGCCGAAGAAACCAATCAGGTTTTAAGCCGTTTGTCGGATGACGATTTACGAAAATGGGCGGACGAGCTCGACGGGACTCTGGGAAGCTTCGACGGCGGCGAAAAGAAAACGCTTTTCAACGAGCTTGCCGGAAAATTGAACGATCAGCAGGCTGCCAGATTTATCAACGCGCTCGGCGACCGCGACAATATTCAGAGTTTCTGCGATTCGGTCTCGAATAACGCTTCGGGCGCGACCAAAGCCGCGCTGATCGGTCGAATGGCTGGCTATGTCGAGAAGAATGAAGCTTCGGCGATCGGCGTTGCCGAATTGATCGGCGGAATGGGTAATAATCCGCGCGAGCTGGAAGGCGCTCTTCGAAATTTGACGCAGCCGCAGCTTGCCGCTGTCATGAAAGCCGCGTCGCAGGAAGAAATACATACGGTCGCATCGCCTTACGGCGGCGGTTCGGTCTATACGACATTCGATCCCAAACCGCTTGCTGATATGATCAACGCGGTTTCCAGAACGGGCAATGCCGAGCTCAAAGCCAACGTTTTCCAAGCCGGTGCGTTGGAACTGAAACGCATCGAAGACGCGGGCGGAATATTGAATCCGGTTGCCGGACAAGGCGACGCAGCAAAACAGGTTCGTGAATCGTTGACCAATTTAATCAACAGCGATGTGAGCGGAATTATGACGAGTCTCGAACATAATTTCCGCAACGGCGACGGCATTACGGCTTATGCCAAATCAATGCTCAATGCCGGTTCGACGACCGAGCTCGGAAATATCGTCGCCAAACTTTCAAAAGGCAACGATTTGAAAGGCGATCCGCTCGCGAGATTCGGCACGCAGGTCAGCGGAACCGACGGACGACCGCATTACCAAAACGCGCAGGTTCTCGGTTATTTCGCGGGCGCGTTGTTTGCCGGAGCGAAACAAATCACCGGCGACCGCACGAAACAAGCCGATATGCTGAAAAATGTGTTCGGCACGATCGCGGGCGCGACCGGTGCGGCAAATCCGCCGGCAGGAGTTGCTTCGTCAATTCTGAACGGTTTGACGCAGGCGATTGTCAACGAAGTGACGGACGGTTTGAACAAAGGCACGATGGACATGGAAGAAGCGCTCGAAAAATTGCTTTTCCCGCGCAACGCCGCGACCGGCGAAAGTTACGAAGGCGCTGCCGAAGCCGATTACGATTCAGCGTTCAGCCGCGTTGTTTTGCGAAACTAACCGAAATAAAGCGATCTGAAAAAAAAGCGGAGAGAAAGTTTCTTTCCGCTTTTTTTCGTTTGCTATAATGTTTTTTAAGATGAAAAAGTTTTACCGTATTTTACCGCTCTGTGTAGTTTTCATTTTATTTTCCTGTAATCAGAAGGCTTTTATGAATATTGAAGAAATTCCCGTCCCGCCCGAGGCAAAGTCGGGAACAATCAGCGGCGCTTACGAAATCCAGCTCGACGGCGCGACCAACGCGATTTTGTCAGACCTTAAAAAATCCTACAGCAAAACGGAGGAAAAAATTCTGTTTTTGCCGAGCGAAACCGATGCGGCAAGAATCTTTGAATTTTACGCGCCGAAATTAAGCGAAAAAGGCTTTGTCAAAGACGCGGGCGTGCCGCAAAACAGCCGGAATTATCAGATAAATCTCTGGAAAACCGATGCGCAGGCGGTCGCCGTCGCCGTCATCGATGCCGGCAAAGACGCGGAAGGAAAAGCCATCAAATTTCTGGCGATTTACACGGGAGGAAATTAAGTCCCAAGTCCCAAGCCTCAAAAGTCCCAAGTCTGAAAAATCAAACGACTTGAGACTTGAGACTTGAGACTTGAGACTTGGGACTTGAGACTTGAGACTTGGGACTTGAGACTTGAGACTTGGGACTTATTAATGAAAATCGCGCTCGAATTAACCGTTTTTGCCTGCGGCGCGCTCGTGATGATCTACGAAATCATCGGCTCGCGCATCCTTTCGCCGTATATCGGAACTTCGACTTACGTCTGGACGAGTTTGATCGGCGTAATTTTGGCGGCGTTAAGTCTCGGCTACTGGCTCGGCGGCAAAACTGCCGATCGCAAGCCTGATTTGAAAATTCTCGCGTTGGTCATTTTTCTCGCGGGCGGCGCAGTTGCCGCGACGATACTTTTCAAAGAGATTTTTCTTTCGTTTATCGCCGGCAGTCCGTTGATTTTAGAACTGAAATCCGTTCTTGCCGCGCTTTTTCTTTTCGCTCCGGCAAGCGTTTTGCTCGGATTCGTCACGCCTTATGCGGTCAAACTGAAAATGCTTTCGTTGGAAGATTCGGGTAAAACCGTCGGCAGACTTTACGCGCTTTCGACCGTCGGAAGCATTTTCGGAACATTCTTAGCCGGGTTTTTTCTGATTCCGTTCGTCGGCAGCACGCGCACGCTTTATCTGATCGGCATTTGTCTGATCGGGCTTTCGCTGATTCTCGCGCCGTTTGCCGTAACGAAAACGAATCTGACGATTTTGATACTGTTCGTTTTCGGCATTTTCACGACCGAACTGCAAGGCTGGTTTTTGCTGAAAGCAAGCGATTTACACGACATCGACACCGAATACAACCGCGTCCAAATCTTTACGATGACCGACGAAAGAGTCGGCAGAAAGGTTCGCGCAATGGCGATCGACCCTTATTTTATTCAGTCGAAAATGTATCTCGACTCGGATGAGCTCGCGTCCGAATATGCCAACTATTATCATCTCATCCGCCATTTTAAACCCGATTTTCAGCAAACTCTGCTGATCGGCGGCGCGGGCTATTCGTTTCCCAAAGATTATCTGAAAACTTACCCCGACAAACAGATCGATACGGTCGAAATCGACCCGCAAATGACCGGGATCGCCAAAAAATATTTTAATTTGCGGGAAAATCCGAATCTCAAAATCTTTCATGAAGACGGCAGGATTTTTCTCAACCGCGCTGACGCGGAAAAATACGACGCGGTTTTTCTCGACGCTTTCGGATCGCTGTTCAGCGTTCCTTTTCACCTGACCACGATCGAAGCCGTGTCGCAAATCAATCGCGTTTTAAAGCCCGGCGGCGTGGTCATCTTCAACGTCGGCGGCGCGATCAAAGGTAAAGCGAGCCGGTTCTTAAACGCCGAACTGGCAACTTACCGACAAATCTTCCCGCAAGTTCTGCTCTTTAAAGTCCGCCCGGAGCGCGCCGATGAAGAAGTCCAAAACCTCATCATCGTCGCCGTCAAGAGCCAGATTCCGGTCAATTTGAAAAGCGATGATCCGCAGTTATCCAAAATTTTGGATAATTCGTATAACCAGCCGATTTTATCCCGGGAAAATATCCTGACAGACGATCTCGCACCCGTCGAATTTTATAATTCCTACGCTCAGACCGATTTTCAGCGATAATTTCCCAAAATTTTTTTCGCCGCAAACTTCAATATTTCAACACTTAGCAAAAACACCCAAAAAAAAGTAAAAATATTTTCAAAAAAAATGTAAGTTTTTGCGCTTCAAAAGCCATAAATACAGTAGAAAGCTTTTACGCCGACATCGCGAAAGTCATCCGTTGAAAACGGAAAATGAACATTATGTCGTTTAAAAGCTTTCTGCAGAAACATTTCACAGCCGGAAGCCAAATTTTTCACGCCCGATGCTCTGAAATGCGTTCACCGGAAATTTACGAAAAAAGTTAAATCTAGCTCTATGCAGATGATGTTTTAACAAACTGCATAAGCATTGTCAGTGACCAAAAGGCAAATAGCTGAACCGAATTTATTTATTTAGAAGTTCAAACAGTATTTTGCCCACCAAAAAAAGGAGAAAAGTTATGAAAGTAAATAATTTTTGGTTTATCCCGGCAGTATTTGTTCTGTTTGTTTCGTCCAGTATTACTTCGGCGCAAACGACACCCGCGACGACAAACAATAATTCAGCTTCTTCGCAAACGGCAGTCAACCAAGCCGCTCCGGTTACTAACACGGCGACGGTTGCACCGGAGCCGGTTGAGAACCCGGCAGACTGCAATCGAATCGAAGGCGACGAATTAGAGCGGATAAAATTCTTAAAAAACAAGTCAGATGAGCAAATTAAAGACATCATCTTTCAATGCGAAAAAACGAAGGTCAAAACCGTTCCGATGCTTTTGTCTTATAAAACCGTTCGCGATAGTTTTGGCAAACGAATCGGCGAAAGTTTCGTTGTGGTGCAGGTTAACATTCAAAACAAAAGTTCCCGGAATGAATTTTACGTTACCGATTTGCAGGTTTGGTTAGACCCGAATCAATGTAACAAGGCGGCTAACTTCTATCAGAACATAAAATTTAAATTACCCGAAAAAGCCACGCCGGAACAAGTTGCTGCTTTTGAAACAAATCCGAATGTCATTGCCTGTCTGCTTAATTTTGACAAGTATTTTCAATATCCGATTGCGTTAGAACCGATTCAGTCTGACCGTGTATTGAATGTCGGAGCGGCTGGAGTCTATCGCAGCCGGCGAAAAATCGGTTTTGCGGCGGCAAATTTTTTAGCAAGTCTGGGCAGCGTTTTCACGGGCTTGAAATTACTCGGACGCGACGGCGTGAATGCCTTCGGCTTTCTCGGTTCGACCGTTATTCCGTCAGCCGAAACCGCCATCCCGAATATGAGCAAGGAAAAAATGGAGAACCTGAAAGACGCGCTCGGCGAAGAAACGATAATCGTCAAACCGAACTCCAGCAAGGTCGTCAATATCTTTATCGAAACCGATTCGTTTTTTAACCGGGAGACTTTCAAACAATATAAATCGACGCTCAAAAATACTGACGAAAATGCACTCGCGTTTCGGCGAATGCTCAAACTATTCATCGTTTCGTCGGTTGACGGAATTTTGATCAGCAGCGATTCAAAGAAAATAAACATCCCGCCAACCGGAATCGTCCCGACCAATCGGTGAGTTTGACGGAAGCGGAAAAACAAAAGATTTACGCGGAATTCAGGTAAATCTTTGCAATTAACAAAACGGAAGACAATGGTACAGAACTCAGTAATTTACTGTTTCTTTGCACGCAAATAAATTAAAGGAGATGTTATGAGTAAAAAAGAGCCAAAGAACAAAGAAAAATCAAAAGATGCTGTCAAAAAACGAAGATTAACCGTAAGAGAAAAAAGCGTTTTAGCAACTGCCTCGGCGGAAGAAGCAACAATGACTGCGGAACAGTGTCTTATTTGGCAAACAAGTGATGTGCGGATGCGTATCAGAGCGGCGATTGCTCAGTGGGCAGGTGTTTCACCTACTGTTATTACATCCGCTCTAAGATTGAGGGACATAGCTCCTCCGGCTGACGGACCTTGGAGTATGATTCAGCAAGTAAACCTAATTGCTATTACCAATAATCAAAATCCGCCCATTTTCCATTCGATTATTCCCGAAGATGACCAGTGTGAAATGAGAGCCCCGAATAGTTTAATTTCCGGCGACACGACCGTTCTTGAATGGGAAGATGTTGTCTGGCGAAATCAAAATCCCGGGACGTTTTGTGGACGAACGTTTGGAATTTAGTTTGGCTACAGGAGAAAAAAAAAGTGAAATATCTAACAAAACTAATCTTGATACTAAGTCTTTTTACAGGTTTTATTTGTGAAATCCAGGCACAAATTTCAGCGTCCTCGTTTTTTAAGACGGACAATAAAATAGTTGTTACATTCGTTGATGATGTAGAAAGAGTGGATAACAAAGTACCTGCGCTTGATGCTCAAAACAGGCTTGAGGTGCCTTGCCCGCTTATCTATTACCGATTGGAAAGCGGACAACGCGTCATTTTAAACTGTGATGCTTTTTTGACCGGCAGCAATAAAATCGATTTGGTCAACTTCCGAACTTCACCGGATGCAACTGCTCAAAACAATCAAAATATTGATTTAGCTTTATTGGCGAACAGTCCTGAAAGTTTTATTCAATGGGAAAGCATAAAATTTAGAGGACAGCCCAAGGCAACAGCCGCATCTGCCAAAACTAAATTGGGAACGACAACCAACAATCCGCCATTTATCAATAAAGTATCATTTGAAGAGGACTTTAGAGGACGAATAAGGGTTACCCCAATAGGAACTTCCGCTGAAGATTTGGTTAAAGTATTTGGACAGAATCCAAGCCGAATAAAGGTTTTGTTTGATTTTCCGGCAAGCGATCCGGCTTTGGATTTTGAAACTTCGGTAACTGCCGTAAATTGTGCCGACCTTACACAGAATCTTCCCTGTAAGGAAGAAAGCGGACTTAGTTCACAAAATTTAATTTTCACACTCAAGGATGCGCTTCCGATTCGTCCCGAGAAATACACGATAATTGTAAAGATTCCCTGGGAACAGCTTAGGCAGGCTCAACAATCTGGAACAATTACCTTACCTCCAAATTATCAGCTTCCACCTCTGGAAGATGTCGAAAAAGATTTTTTGGCAGGAGTTTCGGTGATCAAATTACTGCCGCTTAAACCTGAACGCGGTAAATCGGAGTATGCCTTTGAAGTCGGATTTACATCAACCGTAAATCCGACCGACAGAAAGCGCAGTAATGTCGGAATTTTCGGTTTGACGCTCAAACCCGTTATCCCCATAAAAACTTTCGGTGTTGGTCGGGGAAGCACCGGCAATCCGGGTTGGTTGGATTTGCGTCCGTTGCTGATCGCCGATGTTGATACACAAAAAGTATCTAAATCAAAATCGCCGAACCGAATCCAGCTTGGCGTTGATTTGGAATGGGGCAACACTTTCGGTCTGGACATCAGCGAAGCAGGCGTTGTCGTTAATAAGAACTTGCTTCGTGCGCTTACCTGGACAAACGGGTTACGTTATGACTCCGACCGTGATTTCAAACTTCAAACGATGTATTGGCACACCGAAGTAGGATTCTATTTCCGAAACTTTGAACAGTCTTTTGACCAACGACTGTTTCGGTTTCGCCTGAAGCAAGCCGCCGGCGATACGAAAAAAGAGCCGTTTGTTTCATCGTATTTTGTTCGTCCGAGTGTCGGTTATAACCTTGGCGGCACAATCAGACGTGATGCGCGGGCTATCAATGCTCCGACCAAAAATATCTCCAGAGCCTTCGTGCATTTGGCGATGGGAATCGAGTTTAAGCGAATTTTTAAATTTTCAATTGACGATACCTACTACTATTTACAAAACGCATCGCGGAGAAAAAATCGGAATTATCTGGAAACCGTATTTGAATTGAACACGGGAAGACTGAGCGGGATTGATTTAAGCGGTTTCTCGAATTCAATCTTTTTGAAATTCCAACGCGGCGATCAACCGCCTGTTTTCGGTCCCGTCAATGCTTTTTCGGTTGGTTTTAGGATTTACAAATAAACCGTTCTTTTGTGGCGAAAAGTTATTTGAAATTCGCGCGGCAGTTGATGCTTCTTGAGCCAAAGTCGGAATCTTTCAGACTTTGGCTCAAGAAATTCCAACCAGGTTTTTGGTCACGGCTCGATTTCGATATGCGCTCGCCGTTTGAGAACACGCGCCCGCCGCTGGCGGCAGGAAAACCCGAAGAGCGCCGCTCTCGTTTGCGCTATTTCATTGAGAATCAAGCCGTCGGATTATGGTCGGACGTGTTTGTCGTTAATACATTACCTTAGGAGAAAAAAAATGGATACGAATAAATTAATAGCAGTAGTAACAATTATAGTTACGTTGAGTCTTGCCACGGAAAAATTGGTCGAAATCATTAAAGGCTATTTCGTGAATTATTATAAAGCCCCCGACTTAAATGAAATCGGCGCTCCGATTAACCCGGAAGAAGAAATTAAGCATAAAACCAGAGTTCAAGTACTGGCAATCATCTGCGGAATAGTTACCGCTCTTTTGGCGAGTCCGATTTTAGCCGGAATCTTCAAAGACCTGTTTCCAGCCGGAACAAACTGTAAAGTTTACGGGTTTTTTGATCTCGGCAGCACCGGCAACTGCGGCTTTGAATTAAACGGCGGCGCCAGCCTTCTGATAATAATTGCCCTCGGATTACTGGCAAGCGGCGGATCGGGGCTTTGGAATTCGATTCTCGAATATCTTCTGAAGCTCAAGGATCTAAAGAAAGTAGAAGTAGTCCGGGCAAGGCAAATGACAAGAATTGAAGTGGCAATGGCTAGAAAAGATGCACTCGATAAAGGTGCCAACTTAAACGCTGAACCAAATAATTCAGTTAAGTAATCAAAATAACAAAAACATAAAAGGAGAAAAATTATGAGTAAGAACACTGAAGTTCCAAAAATTGATTATAGCAATTTCAAACAATGCACGGAGTTAATACTTCCGGAGAATTTAAGAGGGAAGGGAATCGAGGCAGCCATTAATGAACGCTCGGATAATTTGCTGATGCCCGGAATGATGCCGATTGGGGTAAATTCGATGGCAGTCGCGACGGCGAATAATTCATCTACGCCGGCAATCTCCGTTCTAATCGGCAAAAAGTGGTTTGTTGGTCGTGTACTGAAAGTTCGTTTTTTAGATAATCCTCCAAAAAAAGTTAAGGACAAAATTGAATATTACGCGCACCAGTGGGAAAAGCACGTTAATGTGAAGTTTGTTTTCGGCAGTGACCCGAACGCCGAAATCAGAATCACTTGCACAATCGACGGAAGCTCGTGGTCTTATCTCGGAACCGATGCTTTAGTGATACCAAAGAATAAACCGACAATGCATTACGGCTGGTTTGTCGAAAACACGCCTGAGGACGAATTTTCAAGAACTACTCTGCACGAATTCGGACACGCTTTAGGCGCGCTCCACGAACACCAACACCCGATCGCCGGAATTCCCTGGAATCGTCCGGCGGTTTATGAATACTACAAACAAACGCAAGGCTGGTCGAAGGCAGATGTAGATGCCCAGATTTTCTTTAAATACGACTTAAATCAAACCAACTCATCGCAATACGATAAAAGTTCGATCATGCACTATGCGATTGAAAAAAAATTATTAATTGATCAATCATTTGCAGTCGGCTGGAACAAAAAGCTATCTGCTACAGACAAAGCGTTTATGAAGATAGTATATCCATTTTAAATAATTGCTTTCCAAATTATTCTGAAAAACATCGAGAAACAATTAATCACGAGGGATTTGAGAAATACTCAAATCCCTTACGAGTGGATAAAAAATTAAGGGAGAAAAGAAATGAACACGATATCAGCGAAAGAATTAGACCCGAGCCGTCCGAAATATTTGATTATTTTTGAGGAGGCGCAGGAGAAAAACGTATCCACGCTTTCGACAGTTTTGAAGCGTGGGGAAGAAGAGGGAACGCCGAAACGTGCCGGAGTCAGTATTTTGGCGGCGGGCGAATCCGGGGTTCATTCCAAAGTTTATGAAGGACTCGGGATAGCCGCCGCGGATTTGACTAAAAGTCAGCACGACATGCTCGAAAAAAGAAGCGATGTTCTGGCAATAGTTGAAAACGAAGTTAGATTTTTGCCGCCTGCCCGCAAAACAACCGAAGTTGCACCAATCAGCCAGACCAACGAAAATCAGGCGATTATTGCTTACTTACAGGGGCTGCGCGACGCGGCGAATTTAATTCTGGCATTTCATCAAGGTGGACAGCCGATTTCGAGCAGTTCGATGCCTATGCAAACCGGAATGGCGGTTGCCGCCGCGCCGCGTTTAACCTGGGGGTTAAAGGCAATCGGAGTAGCCAATGCTCTGAATCCGCCGACCGGCAAAGGTATCAAAGTCGCGGTCTTAGACACCGGAATCGACTTAAATCATCCTGATTTACGCGGAAAAGTCATCGACGGCGACACGGCATTTTCGCAGGTTACCGGTGTTTCCGTGCAGGATGTTCACGGACACGGCACCCATTGTGCCGGAGTTATCTGCGGTCCGAAGCAATCAGTCAGCGGTACCCGGTACGGCGTGGCGCCCGAAGCCGAGCTGCTGGTCGGAAAAGTCTTCAATAATAATTTTCGCCCGACCGCCAGCGACGACGACATTCTTGACGGAATCACCTGGGCAGAACAAAAAGGCGCGCGAATTATTTCAATGAGTCTCGGAAGCGTCCGGATGACCAATGGTAATTTCCCGTTGCAATACGAGCAAATCGCCGAAAAATTGCTGAAACGCGAATCGAACAGCGTTTTATTGGTTGCCGCCGCAGGTAACGAAGGAAAAAGACCCACCTCGACCTCACCTGTCGGCAATCCGGCAAGTTGTCCTTCAATTTTGGCGGTTGCCGCCATTGACCGTCATAAAAATATTGCCGATTTTAGTTGCAGCCAGATGGACAATATCGGCGAGGTTGATGTTTCAGGACCCGGTGTTGGCGTTTTTTCAAGTTTTATTGGCGGAACTTTTGAAAAACTAGACGGAACGAGTATGGCAGCGCCGCACGTTGCCGGATTAGCTGCGCTCTATCTGGAAAGAGAACCGACGCTAACTGCCCGCGAACTATTCGATTTGCTTAAATCGCGGGCTTTACCAATCGGCGCGAAGGAAGATTTCGGAGCGGGGTTAGTGCAGCTTTAACAATTAAAGGAGAAAAAAATATGAGTGAAAATACTGAAAATAATGTAAATAACGGCGCAACCTTGTTTTCGGAAGTCTTGTTTGATATTCCGCGTCATAATTTGATTACGATGACGGCTTATCAATTATTAAATGCCAATGCCAAAGCGAAGGTTGACGCTTTGCTCGGTTCAGTCGGCATCATGGCAAATAATTGGGGCGGTTGGGCAGACCAAATTAAGGGAAATAATCCGCCAAATGATGCTGAAACAACGGCTTTTTTGCAAGACACGAGAAATAGGGGTAAGCATAAGCCGTGGCATTATTTGAATCTGCCGCTCGAAGCCGCAAGTT
>Ga0268253_10000344_pt1 | contig 11090 bp, 13 predicted proteins | sample AgamicMgMarz_FD_200250 | JGI IMG/M metagenome (GOLD analysis project Ga0268253, IMG submission 200250) | Agave microbial communities from Guanajuato, Mexico - Mg.Ma.rz (v2) (version 3) | ecosystem: Host-associated > Plants > Phyllosphere > Phylloplane/Leaf | place: Guanajuato, Mexico... | reverse complement strand
ATATAACTTATTTATGCTAATGTAAGAAGTGGTAAATAGCACCAATCATTCCTGCGCAATTTCCGTTTTGTGCAAGTTCAATCTCACAATTATTATAAATCTCTTTATTTAAATATTTTTCTACCTCTCCTTTTACTTCTTTTAAGAACTGATTTCCCCTATCAGTAATTCCTCCACCTATAACAATCATTTCTGGATTAAAAATATAAGCAAGGTTACTAATTCCAATCGCTAAATGTTTAAAGAAAGCCTCAACTGCTTGCGTAACTTCTCTATCTCCTTTATCATACAGTTCGAAAATCGTTTTTCCATTCCAATCACTTTCACCTTTATATTTTCGCACAAGACGAATTAACCCTGAAATGGAAGCGACCTCTTCAAACTGCTTTCCTTCTATTAACATATTTCCCCATTCACCAGCACTAAAAGAATGTCCTCTGTATAACTCTCCATCTATAAAAATCGCTCCTCCAATACCAGTTCCAAGAGTAAGCATAATAAAATTTCTTTTTCCGTTTCCGATACCTTTCCACTTCTCACCCAAAGCTGCACAATTCACATCATTTTCAACGGACACAGGAACTTGTAATACCCCTTGCAATCTATCAATAATAGGAATAGTCGCGTAGTTTGGAATATGCTCCGCCCCTCCCGTTACAACCCCTTTATGAATATTAACAATTCCCGCAGTACTAATGCCAATTCCCGAAATCGTATGTTCATTCATTAATTTTCGGGATAGAAGAATAAGTTTTTGAATGATTTGTTCCCCACCCAAATGAATTTCTGTTGAAACTGTTTTATGCTTTCGTACTGTTCCTGTTTCTGAAACAATTCCATATTTAATTTGTGTACCACCAATATCAAATGCAATATATTCTTTCATCTGCTGTCACTTCCTCTACTGTAATGAGTGTCAAATTCCCACCACTCTACTATTATAAAGAATTTATACTAACTCTTTTCTCTCTTCAGAAATACACCACCTTTTTCTATATATAGTTTTTTTTGCATAAAACTCTTTTTCCTAAGAAATATTACAAAGGGATGTATTTTAGATGGAATATTAATTTCTTAGGAGGAAAACAATGACGAAAATCTTCATTTTAGCATCAACACTCTCTTTATCTTTTTTTAGTGGTTTAAATATCGGTAATGCAGCAACAGAAAACTTCTCTCCAGCAACAAACGCAATTGTACAAAATAACGATCATTTAGCAGAAGGCAACTCAAAAGATAATAATAAACCACCAGGAAACAATGGTTCTCAGGACGATAGTGGTTCTGGCAGCAACGGTTCTGATGGCAGTGGCTCTGGTGGCAACGGTTCTGGCGGCAACGGTTCTGGTGGCAGTGGTTCTGGTGGCAACGGTTCTGATGGCAGTGGCTCTGGTGGCAACGGTTCTGATGGCAGTGGTTCTGGTGGCAACGGTTCTGGCGGCAACGGCTCTGGTGGCAGTGGTTCTGGTGGCAACGGTTCTGGCGGCAACGGTTCTGGTGGCAGTGGTTCTGGTGGTAGCGGTTCTGATGGCAGTGGTTCTGGCGGCAACGGCTCTGGTGGCAACGGTTCTGGCGGTAGCGGTGCTGATGGCAACGGTTCTGGTGGCAATGGCCCTGGTGGCAACGGTTCTGCTGGCAATGGTTCTGCTGGCAATGGTTCTGGTGGTAACGGTTCTGGTGGTAACGGTTCTGGTGGCAATGGTTCTGGTAGTAATGGTTCTGGTGGTAACGGTTCTCAAGGTGGTAACCGTGTTAAAGGCGATAGCAGTTCTCAAGGTGGTAATGGCTCTCAAGGCGGCAACCGCGTTAAAGGCGATAGCGGTTCTCAGGGGGGCAACAGCTCTCAAGGTGACAATGTAAAAGATAATGCGAAAGAACAAGGCGATAAGTTACCAAATACTGCAACACATTATCCTGCATCTATTTTAATGGGACTTTCAACATTCCTAATCGGTATGTTACTATTTATTCGCCGTAAAAATGCAAAATAAAACACATCCTTCCATCTAAAACATACATGAAACAAATTGCAAAACTAAAAAGGACTTTGGATTGCATTTTATTATGCAGCCCAAAGTCCTTTTTATCATCTATCAAAAAAGCATTAATACGCTTTTCCCCAATACACCATTTGTTTAGCTTCTTTACCACAACAAATACATTCGTCAGCTAAATGCTCTTGCTCAAAAGGCATACAGCGAGAAGATACTCCAACTTCTTCTTTTAGTTTCTCTTCACAAGCTAATTCTCCGCACCACATTGCCTTAATAAATCCTTGCTTTTCATCAGCTACTTTTTTCATCTCTTCGAAATTCGTCGCACTATACGTATTCTCATCGCGAAATACTTTTGCCTGATTAAATAAAGAGTCATGAATTTCCTCAAGTAGTGCTGGAATACGTTTTTCTAATTGATCCATTGATATAAATTCTTTTTCTTTCGTATCTCTTCTTACAAGTACAACTTGATTCTTTTCAATATCTTTAGGCCCAACTTCTAATCGAATTGGAATGCCCTTCATTTCATACTCATTAAATTTCCAGCCTGGTGTTTTATTACTAGCATCTATTTTCACGCGTGCAACCTTTTGAATATGCCCTTGTAACTCTGTTGCTTTCTCTAAAACTCCTTCCTTATGCTGAGCAATCGGTACGATAACAACTTGCACTGGTGCAACTTTAGGAGGCATTACAAGACCATTATTATCGCTATGAACCATAATAAGTCCACCTATCATTCTTGTTGATACACCCCAAGATGTTTGGTGTACATATTGCCACTTACCGTTGCGATCTAAAAATTTAATATCAAATGCTTTAGAGAAATTCGTTCCAAAGTTATGGGATGTTCCTGTTTGAAGTGCTTTCCCATCATGCATTAAACTTTCGATCGTATAAGTTGCCTTTGCTCCTGCAAACTTTTCTTTTTCTGTTTTTTGCCCTTTAATTACTGGTATCGCTAAATAATCTTCACAGAAAGAAGCATATAGATTTAAAATATGTAACGTTTCAGCTTGCGATTCTTCTGCTGTTTCATGAATTGTATGGCCCTCTTGCCATAAGAATTCCGTTGTACGAAGGAATGGTCTCGTTGTTTTCTCCCAACGAACTACTGAACACCACTGATTATATAGCTTTGGCAAATCATTATAGGCTTGCACAATTTTTGAAAAATGCTCACAGAATAAAGTTTCAGATGTAGGGCGTACACAAAGTCTCTCCGCTAATTTTTCATCCCCGCCATGTGTCACCCATGCTACTTCAGGAGCAAATCCTTCTACATGATCCTTCTCTTTTTGCAATAAGCTCTCTGGGATAAACATTGGCATATATACATTTTCATGACCAGTTGCTTTTAACTTTTCATCCATAACTTTCTGCATATTTTCCCATAAGGCATAACCGTACGGACGTAGAATCATACATCCTTTTACACTTGAATAATCAACAAGTTCTGCTTTTTTTACAATATCTGTGTACCACTGTGCAAAATCCTCTTCCATCTTCGTAATCGCTTGTACTTGTTCTTTTGCCATAGTCAATCTTCCTCCTTTTGAAAATACAAAAAAGCCCGTGTCCCTAAATAGGGACCGAGCTTTGCCGGCGTTACCACCCTGATTCATGCACAAAAATTGTGCATGCTCTCTTTTTGATAACGGGAAATTCCCGCTGCATATGCAGAACGCAAAGGTAGGTTCCATATCGCCTTTTTAAGAATCTTTCAGCCTAGCGGATTCTCTCTCTGCTAAAAAGGTTGAACATGTACTAGTCCTTTTTCATCGTTATAACGAAATAAATTTGTTGATTATCATAATACAAATTCTTTTTTTAAACAATAGCTAATTTTCTCATTTTTATATATTCTTTTCATTTTCTGCAGTTTTATACGTAGCTTTTTCGCGAGATTTTTACCAGTTGATGTGCAATCATACCGATAAGTGTACCAAGTAGAACGAAGAAACCAATAAATCCATATCCCATTCCTTCCCATCCACCAATCACCATCATTGTAACGGGAAAGGATGCTAAGCAAAGAAGTATTAAACTAAGTGCAAATATAATATCGAACTGTTTGTTTGGAAACCGTTTCTTTAGTAAATACGAAATAGTAAATACAAGGATAATCGTAATTCCGCCAATGATGTAAAAGATACTAAATCCATCTAGCCAATCCATAGTATTCCCTCCTTCCATTCATTCCCTTATACTTAATTATATGTTTAATTTTTCTGAAAATAAATAATAAATTTTTACCTAGAAATATATTTTTATTACTAGGTATTAATAGTAATATATAAGAATAGGTTTTATATAATCAGGAGGGAACTTTATGGATAAAGCATTAACAAATCACGTCATTATTTTATCTTTCGATTGCTTATCAGCTTTAGATTTTCCTATATTACAAAAACTCCCTAATTTTCAAACATTAATAAACAAGGGCGCGATGGCGAGAAAAGTGGAACCTATTTATCCTTCTGTAACATATCCAAGTCACTCAACAATCGTTACTGGAAACTACCCTAATAAACATGGCGTAGTTAGCAATACGTTACTTCAACCTGGACGCGAGTCACCAGATTGGCATTGGTACCGAAAATCCATTAAAGGAACAACGTTATACGATGAAGCACATAAAGCAAATTTAACGACAGCTGCCCTTCTATGGCCTGTTACCGGCAGAGCAAATATTGATTACAATTTACCTGAAATTTTTCCAAATAGACCGTGGCAAAATCAAATCTTAGTTTCATTATTTAGCGGTAGCCCACTATATCAATTAGATTTGAATCAGCGTTTTGGTCATATAAGAAATGGCTTATCACAGCCTGAACTCGATGATTTCGTACTTGCATCTGCTGTGCATACAATCCAGACGAAGAGGCCTAATGTCATGTTTATACATTTCACCGATTTAGACACTCAAAGACACTATCACGGCTTTGAATCTAACGAAACAATAGCTGCTATCCATAGACATGACGAACGGCTAGGAAAAATTATTCAAGCTTTAAAAGACAGTGACCTATACGAAGAAAGTACAATTATCGCTCTCGGTGATCATAGCGCTTTAAGTGAAAACAAAGCCATTCAATTAAATGTACTATTTCATCAAAAAGGGCTTATATCTATAAATTCAAAAGGAAAATTAGTAGACTGGAAGGTCTATTGCCAAAGTTGCGACGGCTCTGCCTATGTATATGTGAAGGACAAAAATGATACGGATACAATTCGAAAAGTACAACTACTACTTGAAGAGTTACTTCAAAATAAACAAAACGGTATTGAATTTATGCTTCATGATGAAGCTGCAAAAGACTGCGGTGCAGATGGTAATTGTTTATTTATGTTGGAAGCACAAGAAGGATATTATTTCACTGAAAACTATACAGGCGATTTTATAAAAGAAATTACTGAAAAAGATGTTACGCCTAGTAAAAAATATACATTTGGTACGCATGGGTACTCTCCAACAAAACCTAACTATGAAACAATTTTTATCGCTGCTGGGAAAGGGATAAAAAGCGGCGTTACCATTCCGTACATGAGACTTATTGATGAAGGTCCAACTATCGCTAGACTACTCGGTTTACACTTAGGTGAAACAGACGGATCAATTGTAGAGGATTTACTTCAATTGTAAAGAACTGTGTATATATGTAAAAGTTATGTAAAAATCATAACTGTTTCTCTTTTTATAATTTTTATTTTTGTACACTGTTAGTAGAACAATTTAAGGGGGAACATTATATGAAAAAAATGTCCAGACAAGAAAAAAGCTGGATATTATACGATTGGGCGAACTCGGTATATTCGCTCGTCATTACAACTGCATTATTCCCAATTTACTTTAAAGCAGCTGCAAAAGAAGCCGGACTATCTGGTGCAACTTCAACGGCATATTGGGGATATGCAAACTCTTTCGCTACACTTTTAATTTCTATACTTGCTCCTATTCTCGGCACAGTTGCTGATTATAAAGGATTTAAAAAACGATTTTTCACATTCTTCTTTGGACTCGGTATCGTATTTACAAGTATGCTAGCAGTCGTCCCAACATCTCAGTGGTACTTATTACTAGGCTGCTATATGCTCGCATTAGTCGGTTTTGCGGGAGCAAACATTTTTTATGATGCATTTTTAGTAGATGTTACCTCTAAAGATAGAATGGACCGAATTTCTACAAGAGGCTTTGCATTAGGTTATATTGGAAGCACAATTCCTTTTATCGGTTGTATCGCTCTTATTATTCTTGCTCAAAAAGGAACTATCCCTTTATCAGTCGGCATTGCTAGTCAAATTTCGTTCGCAATAACAGCTCTTTGGTGGGGATTATTTACAATTCCAATGCTAAAAAATGTAGAGCAAACACATTATATTGAACGTCATCCAAGACCAATTGCAATGAGCTTCAAACGCCTTGCTGATACTTTTAAAAATATTAAAGAATATAAAACTGTATTTATGTTCCTAATCGCTTACTTCTTCTATATTGACGGGGTCGATACAATTATTACTATGTCTACCGCTTACGGAACAGATCTCGGTATTAGTGCAACGAATCTATTAATCATCTTATTTGTCACACAAATTGTAGCTTGTCCATTCGCCTTATTATACGGAAAGTTATCAGAAACATTTACAGGTAAAAAAATGCTATACGTCGGTATTATTATTTATATCATTATCTGCATATATGCTTATTTCTTAAAAACGACACTCGATTTCTGGATTTTAGCAATGTTAGTTGCCACTTCTCAAGGTGGTATTCAAGCACTTAGTCGGTCCTATTTTGCAAAACTAGTACCAAAAGAATCTGCAAATGAATTCTTCGGATTTTATAATATCTTTGGTAAATTCGCGGCAATTATGGGTCCAGTATTAGTCGGTGTTACAACGCAATTAACAGGAAAAACCAACGCTGGTGTCCTTAGTATTATTGTACTGTTCGTTATTGGTGGATTCTTATTAACTAAAGTTCCCGAAAATGATACATCCGTTACACCACCTAGTCCAAAAACGAAAACGCTATAAGAAAAAGATCCTCTTCTCATGAGAAGAGGATCTTTTTCTTATAGCGTTAATGCCCCACAATGAAAGGCGCTACATCTTATACAAAAATAGTTTATCAACAGTTGTTCCTAGTACTTCCGCTAAACGAAAGGCTAATGCTAAGCTTGGATCATATTTATTATTCTCAATTGCATTTATCGTCTGTCTTGAAACTTTACACTTATCAGCTAATGCACCTTGTGAAATATTATTTTCAGTGCGTAATTCATAAATTTGATTTTTCACATCTTTTCTCCTAACATGTAAAATCGTTTTTACAACATTAGTATATAGTCGGTACATTTCATTGTCAAAAGACTGCCACAAGAAAAGGGAGCAATCCTGCTCCCTTACAATGATTATTTCGAAGCTAACGAATTTGTTAGTTCCTCTTTATTAGCGACATCTTCTTTATTTATTTGCATGCGTAGAACTGGCCCTATCGCAAATAAAATAAGTGCCATTGCTATACAAAATACAGTAACTAGTGAGGTCATCTCCTTCAATCCTCCAGCTAGTGAAGTTCCGATTAACATTGCCCCCATAAACAGTGGTAAAATTGTTCCATTTACTCTTCCAATCATATTTTCTGGTACAAGTTGAATCATAAGCGTACCGACAACGATATTAACACAAGCTAAACAAATACCTGTTCCAAACCTCATGAAACTAGTAATCCAAAATGATGTAGATAGCCCTTCTACTAAAAATGACATTGCTAATATGCTCATACCGAATACAAACATCTTTTTCGGGTTCACTTTTGAAGCGAAAACTGCAGCAACAATACCACCGATTAACATACCTATCCCATCAGCTGCGGCTAAATATTGAACTGCTTCCTTTTCCATTCCAAGGCGCTCTATTACAAGAAATACCTCTAATGGATTCGTTAGTCCAACAGCTAAGCCCATAACGGTGAAAGTGATCGTAATCATACGTAAATTTTTCGTATGAAGAACGTATTTCCATCCTTCTTTTATATCATTTTTTAATGAATCTCTCGCCACTTGCTCTTGTTCCACCCATTTTGGTAAAAACGAAAGAGCAATAGCAGATAACAAAAATAAAATGATTAAGCTATATAGTGACGTAAATAAACCAAGTTGTGTATACACAAGTGATCCTATCACTGGTCCAAAAATCATAAATAATGACTGTAATGTTTGGTTAAATGCAATCACATTTGCTACCTGCTCTTCTTTTACGTAGCGCTTAAATATACGCGAAGATGATGGCTGAGAAAATTGGCCTACAATCGCGGAAATGAGTGTTGCAAAAAATATAGCCTGCCAATAATCCAGCTTTAACAACAAGACAATTCCTACAATAGACAGTACACTTAATACATCTCCAGCAACCATCGTTCTTTTCGGATTCCAGCGATCAGCTAGCGCCCCACCGATAAACGAGAAAATAAAAATAGGTGCATATTCCATAACCGATAACAACGAAACTGAAACTGGATCATTATTCGTTCGCTCCATTATGAAATACAAAAGAGCCATATTTCTGATCCAAATTGCAAATTGTTGTAAAATATCAGATGCCATAACGAGCATAAATGCTCGGTTTTTAAATAAAGCGTTCATTTTCATTCCCCTTTCATAAACCGACCGTTCGGTCTAATTTGTTTTGTAAGAAAAGCAACTGACTTATTATTCAGCTGCCATTCCTTTTAACAATACATCTATTGCCTTTTTATAAATACGTTGCAGCTCTTTATAATCTAACTCGTAGTAAAGTACTCCAAGCCCTGATAATAATCCATTCACAATATACATAAGGTCGCGCGTACTATCTTCACGAAACTCTCCAGACTGTATACCTGCTTCAATTAGTTTCTCAAACATAACATATGATTCTCTAGTTAAAGCCAATAGTTCATCCAAAATCTCTTTACTTACAACTTGGCTCATAGAGAATTCCTCTATTGCATTTGAAATGGGTTGCTGTATGTCCTCGACATGATATTCCGCGAGACCATATAGTTTTTCAGTATTCGTACTATACAACTTCTCTTTTTCATTCCATTTTTCAAGCCAATCATACGTATGCTGTTTCACTACAAATAAAAATAATTCTTCTTTACTTTTAAAGTGATAATAAATGCTTCCTTTACTTCGCTTTGTAATTTCACAAATCTCTTCCATAGATGTAGCTGCATAACCCTTCTGTGAAAACAGACTTTCTGCTTTATATGCAATTTCTTTCTTTATCTCTTCTGCACTTCTTCTCATATTTACACCTCTTTAAACCGACCGTTCAGTCTAATAATAACAAATTAAAAACCTCTATTACAAGAGGCTATATTCCTTATTTAAGAAAACGTACTTTCAAACCATGTTCGAATCATATGTATTATTCCAATTTTAAATCCTAATTTAACAAGAAATACGCCTCCCGCAGCTAATAAAAATAACACTACTTTCCTCTTATTTTTCACTTTCGGTTCCCTTTTCATTTCTATTCCCCTTAGTACGTTAAAAATATTAATCAAACGTTTGTTTAACTGTTTTTATGCATATGTAAGCCAACTAATCAAACGTTTGTTTAAAAAGAAATACGCCTATATAAGGCGCATTTTCATCAATCACCGCCACCTCCGCCACCATCGCAGCTGCCTCCGCTATCTCCACCGAAAGATCCTCCACAATCATGTGAACCTCCATGCGAGCTATCATTATCAGATCCAGCAAAGAAAAATAATGGTGACGAACTGTTAGATGAATTATGAATGTTATTTTGTTTCGTAAGATTTACCTTCTTTTTGTTTGATCGAACTGCCGTTACGATCGTTCCAACTACAACAAATAATAGTATGCCAATAATAAATTCCATATAAAAGCCTCCCTTAATCTTCGAATAATTGAATGGTTCTCTCTAAATTTTCAAGTGAAATGAAGCGCGATTCACGAAGGATCTCTTTTCCATTATAAAATAATAAAACTGTTGGCCCTGTAAACACTGCATAACGCCCCGCAATCTCTTGCATGTCTTGTAGTAATATTTCCACTTTCTCTACGTAATCATAATTCTCTAATAGACCATTTACTTTTCTTAGCATAACATCACAAACACCACAATTTTCCGTTTTAATAAAGAGCAGTACTAATTGTTGTTCTTCAATATGTGTCGCTAATTCTTCTATCGTTTCAAATGTATTCATCTTATCCCTCTTAGCGTAATTTACGAAATACTTTATCCTGATACATACGAAAAGCTGAACTCTCTTTAATCTTTCTCTTTTCCATTACCTGCTGAAAACGCAGCATTTTTGCCGTTAACTCTTCTTGTAATTTTTTTCTCTCTGCTTCATCATAACAGCACGCAATTAAGTCTTCTATTTTTAATATATCTTTTTGTAGTTCCATTTCTGGTGGAATCATACCCGCATTTTTTAAGATTTTATAACTCATTCTAAGTTCTGGAGGTACCATTGAAAGGTCTTCTAATTGTAGTGGTTTTCCTTTTCCCGGAATATGATCAAGGTCTCCATTCCGTATTGCTTGTCGAATTTTTTCTTCAGCAATGTTCAAAAAGACATCCACACCATTCGCTCCTTTACATATTTTTACTATTATTTTACATGATATTTTCTCATCTTGCTACGCTATTACAAATTGACTTCATACAATTTTTTCTCAAATTTAATTACAAGGAGCCTTTTCCTCCCTAATCAATATTTTATTTCCATGTGTAGTCTGTGTTAGAGCCATTTCATATTGAGAAAATCTTTTTGAATCAAATAAAGCGTTTACACTAAATCTTACATTTGCTACGATTTAATCACCCCCAGCTCCCTTGTATAGACTTCGTGATGTCTTATCATTTTTATCCCGCTTTAATGGGCAGTAAGACTCCCACCTCAAAATTTAGCGAAAGCAAAGAAGTTAGGTGGGGGTGGGGCTGCCCATAAAAGTCCGATTGGTGGGGGATGAAGCCCCCCACTGATTAAAGTTTCACTTTATCTAGACGTTTCATACGTCTAGATTCACTTTGGTTTATTGGCGCATGCCTTTAAATATATCTTTTATT
>Ga0268253_10000340_pt1 | contig 11139 bp, 11 predicted proteins | sample AgamicMgMarz_FD_200250 | JGI IMG/M metagenome (GOLD analysis project Ga0268253, IMG submission 200250) | Agave microbial communities from Guanajuato, Mexico - Mg.Ma.rz (v2) (version 3) | ecosystem: Host-associated > Plants > Phyllosphere > Phylloplane/Leaf | place: Guanajuato, Mexico... | reverse complement strand
GCGACCGGTTGCGGATGTCGGATGTCGTCAGCGACGAGTTCCTGACGTCCGCGCCGCCCACCGAGCCGTCCTTGACGTCCTTCCCGGTCAACGAGCCGTTCTGGACGTTCTTCCCCGTGACGCTGATGGCTGCATAGCTCGTCCCGCCGATTGCCACCAGCAACGCGATGAAGGCGACGATCATCGAGGGCGAAGGCTGCAAACGGCGCACAAGATCTCCAGTCGTTGAGTTGTACGGATTCCCTTTGTACTTCGGGCGATCCTGTAGACGCCTGCTGGTCTTGTCAAGGCAAGGAGCGAGGAGTCGAACGCAGCCCTAGCCCTGGGGCGAGCCGAGAGGTCCGGAACGGAGAGGGAGGGATTCGAACCCTCGAGGCAGTTTGACCCGCCCACACGATTTCCAGTCGTGCACCTTCAGCCGCTCGGTCACCTCTCCAGGTGCGCGCGAAGCGCGCGCGGTAAGCCTAGAGCCCCAGGTCGCGCACGCCCGGCTCGCCCCAGCCCAGGTGGTGGGCCAGCTCGTGGCGCAGCGTTCGGTCGACCTGGGCGCGCAGCAGCTCGGGGTCGTGGCCGAAGTCGCGCTCGAGCGTGTCCTGGTAGAGGACGATCCGGTCGGGATAGTCGTCGCGCGCCACCGTGTCGCCGAAGTAGTGGCCGTAGGCGCGGTTCTCCCTGCCGTGGTGCGACACGACCACCGGCGTCTGGTCCAACAGGCGCTGGAACTCGGGCGGCAGCCGGTCGATGGCGTCGGTGACCATCAGGTCGAACTCGCTGACGCCCCCGCGCGGATCCGGCTGACCGGCCAGCTCCTCGCTGCGCCGCACCAGCCGCTCGAACTCCTGCTCGGGCATCGCGTCGCGGCCGGTCATCGCCACGAACGCCCACGCGGTGAGCAGGGCCAGGGCCAGCCCTCCGCCGACCAGCACCGCCATGCCCTCCGCGCCCGAGAGCGACGGCGGGTTGAGGAACAGGAGCAGCAGACCGACCGCGAACATCGCGACGATCCCTGCCTTGACGGGTCCTCGGAGCGCGTCGAACACGCCTCCGAGATTACGCGCCGGCCTGGTCTCCCTCGTCGTCCGCGCCGGCGGCGTCCGGGTTGCCGGTGGCTGTCCCCTCGTCGCCGGGCGTCCCGGCCGACTCGTCCGCGCCGGCGTCGCCACCGTCGTCGTGCACCTGCTCGGCCGGGCCCTCCTCGGGCAGCTGGTCCGACTGCTCCGGCGTCTCGGTCACGGAATTACCTCCAGGTTCGGGCTGCGCGCCCGGGACCGCGGGATCGGCCTCGTTCGTCTCCCACTCCCGGCGCGCCTCGTCGATCTGCTCGCCGACCTGCTCGGAGTGCTCGTCCAAGCGGTCCAGCTCGTGCGCCAGCTTCTCGGATTGCTCCTCGTGCTCCATCGGGGACTTCTACCCGCGTGGGCGCAGCGCGCAAACGACGGGCGGCCCGGCCGGGTCGACCTCGCTCGCCCATGCGTACGGGAGCCGCGCCGAGCGCCCCGGCATCACCCGCGCCACGCGGCCGGCCCAGAGCACGCGCTCGCCCTGCGCGAGCTCGACGCGCGGCGCCCGCCGGAACTCGTGCGCTCGCAACGCAAAGCGGCCGCGCGCTGGGACGCCGGCGTCGCTGATCGAGTTGGGCGCGATCCACCCCAGCGGGCTTTCGCAGACGATCGGCACGCGGCGCGCCGGCCAGTCCCCCTCCTCCAGGTAGCGCGCCGCGCCGGCGGCCGCGTGGCGGCCGCTCAGGGCCGCGACGTCAGCCTGCTCCGCCCCATGCAGCACGTTGCCGGCCGCGAACACGCCGGGGGTCGAGGTACGCAACGCGGCGTCGACCACCGGGCCGCGCGTGCCCGGATCCAGCTCCAAGCCGCCCAGCACCGCCAGCTCGTGATCGGGGATCCAGTCGGCGCTGAACACGACCGTGTCGCACGCCACGGTGCGGGTGCTCCCGTCGGCCACGTCGGTCAGCTCGACCTCCTCCACACGCGGGCGCCCGTGGACCGCGCTCACCCGGGTGCCCGTCCACACGGGCACGCGGTAGCGGGCCAGAGCCCCCAGCCGGAACGCCGCCAGCGACTGGTGGCGCGGCAGCGTGGTGGTCAGCGCGACCGTGCGCGCCCCGCCGTGGGCGAGCGTCATGATCGCCGAGAAGCTCACGTGCTCGGCCCCCACGACCAGCGCGCGATGCCCTGCGGGCAGGCCTTGGAGGTAGACGAGCTGCTGGAGCATGCCGGTGGTAATCACGCCCTCGGGGCGGCTGCCCGGTACCAACCGGGCCGAGCGCGGGCGCTCCCGGCATCCGGTGGCCAGCACCACCGCAGCCGGTTCGAGCGTCGACCGGCCGCCCGGCCCGGTCAGCTCGAGCGCCCCCTCGGACCAGCCGGTGACCATCGTCTCCAGCAGCAGCTCCGCGCCGGCCGCGCGTGCCAGGTCGGCGTGGGCGCGCGCGTAGGCGGGTCCGCTCACCGGGCGGCGCAGGTCGCGCAGGCCGAAGCCCTGGTGGCGGGCGTGGCGCGGGATCCCGCCCGGCTCCCGCTCGCGCTCGATCACCACCACCCCGCCCACACCCAGGCGCCGCAGCTCGACCGCTGCAGCCAGGCCGGCGGGTCCGCCCCCGACGATCGCGACCGAGCCCTCAGCCACGCTCGGCCTCCGCCAGCATCCCCGCCAGCCGCGCCCCGCAGAAGAACCCCTGGCAGCGTCCCATGTGAGCGCGCGTGCGCCGGCGCAGCCCGTCCAGGTCCACCGGCGGCACCGGGCTCGCGAGGGCGTCGCGGATCTCCCCGCGCGTGACGCGCTCGCAGAAGCAGACCACGCGACCGTAGTCGGGATCGGAGGCGATCAGGTCCGCCTGCTCGTAGGGCCGCGGGATGGCTTCGCCGATGTTCGGCATGCGCGGCGGCGGCCCCGGAGCCCGCTGCGCGGTCTCCAGCTCGAGGCCCTCGCGCACGTGCTCGGCGATCGCCATCGAGGCCGACAGGCCGGTCGAGCGGATCCCGCCCACGCAGGCGTAGCCGTCCTCGAAGGCGATCTGGAAGTCGGTGTGCTCGGTCGCTGCCCGCAGGCCGACGTAGACCGCTGTCACGTCGAAGGCGAGCAGGGCCGGGAGGATGCGCTCGGCCTCGGCGCGCAGGTACTCCAGGCCGGCGGCGGTGGACGAGGTGTCGTCCTTGCGCTCCACGTCCTCGGCGGTGGGGCCGACCATGACGTTGCCGAAGACGGTCGGCGCGACCAGCACGCCCTTGGAGACCCGGGTCGGCACCGCCAGCACGATCTGGCGCACGAGCGGGCGGGTGAGCTTGTCGAAGACGATCAGCTCGCCGCGCCGGGCCGTGACGGCGAAGCGCTCGTAGCCGAGCATGCGGTCGATCTCGTCGCTGTGCAGACCGGCCGCGTTGACCAGGCGCCGGGTCGTGACCGTGCGCCCGCCCGCCCGGACCTCGAAGCCGCCCGACACCCTGGTCACGCCTGTGACCGGCGTCGAGCGCAGCAACTCGCAGCCGGCCAGCACCGCCTCGGTGGCGAACGCGAGCGGCGTGGTGAATGGGCAGATCAGCCCCTCGTCGGGGACCTCGAGCGCGCCGCGCGCGCCCGGGCCGAGGTGCGGCTCGCGGTCGTACAGCTCGGTCGCGCCCAGCTCGCGGATGGCGCGGTAGCCGTTGGCGTGAGAGCGCTCGACGATCCCGCCGAGCTCGCCCAGCTGCTCGTCGTCCCAGGCCACCAGCAGCGCCCCGGTGCGCTCCAGCGGGATGCCCACGCGCGGCGCGTAATCTCCCAGCAACTCGTGCCCGCGCGCGACCAGGCGCGCCTCGAGCGTGCCCGGCTTGGCGTCGAAGCCGGTGTGGTGCAGAGCGGTGTTCGCCTTGCTGGTGCCGGCGCCGACGTCCGGCCCGGCCTCGACGAGCGTGACGTCGAGCCGGTAGCGGGTCAGCTCACGGGCGATCGCCGCGCCGACCACGCCCGCGCCGACCACGCCCGCGCCGACCACGACCACGTCCCGGTCCATCTCGACGCGACTCTAGCCGCCGCGCACCCTACCCAGATGGTTTCGTAGCAGATCTTCTTCTATCTGTAACATTCGCCAAGAACATGGGGGTTGGAACCAAGGACGCGGCGGCGGCCTCGCTCGAAACCCTGACCGGCAACCTGGGCTGGCTGCTCGCGCGTGCCAGCCACTCGCTCGCCACCGAGATGAGTGCCGCGCTCACGGAGCTCGGCATCTCGCCGCGCGCCCACTGCGTGCTGTCCAAGGCGTCGGGCGGCGAGCACACCCAGACCGAGCTGGCGCGTGCGGTCGGGCTCGACAAGACAACGATGGTCGTCACGATCGACGACCTGGAGGCGGCCGGCCTGGCCGAACGCCGGCCCGCGACGGGCGACCGGCGAGCGCGCATCATCGCCGTCACCAAGGCCGGCCGGCGCACGGTGCAGCAGGCGAACGAGATTGCCGGCCGAGTCCAGGCCGAGGTGCTCGACAGCCTCCCCCCGCGCGAGCGCGAGATGTTCGTCCGCGCCCTGGCCCGCCTGGTGTCCGACCGCCTGGCCGCGGAGACGGGCTGCGGCGGAGCAGTACGACGCCCGCGCGGCTAGCGGGTTGAAGCGCTGGCGGCGGCCTTCGTTACGGCTCCTGTCGCATACAAAACGTATTCAATCTAGCGCCGATCTGTGTTACGATCGCCGCCCAGACTGGCGGCGGTGGATCGTCCGTCGGCGGCCGGTCCACGGGTTACTCGAGCGGGAGAGGAGCTGCGGTGGCGGAGCTGTCGAGGCGTGGCGTGCTGACGTACGGCGCGGTCGTGGGCGGATCGGTCGCCCTCGGCGGCGCGCTCGCGGCGTGCGGATCGGATGAGGATTCGGGCGGCAGCGACCCGAACGCCAAGGCCGCGCCCAAGGACCAGAAGCGGGGCGGCACGCTCACGGTCGGCGCGGCCGGCGCCGGATCCGCGGACTCGCTCGATGCCTATGTGAACCCGCAGGCCACTGCTGCTCGCGCCAGGGGACAGGCCATCTACGAGGCACTGTTCCAGTTCACGCCCGAATTCGAGATCGAGGGTGCGTTGGCGGAGAGCATCGAGGCCAGCGACGCCGGCGATCAGTGGACGCTGCGGCTGCGGGACGGGATGGAGTGGCACAACGGCAAGTCGATCACCGTCGACGACATCATCTTCAGCTTCGAGCGGATCCTCGACCCGGAGATCGCCGCCCCGGGCGCCACGCGGCTCAAGTCGTTGCGGATCCAGCGGATGAGGAAGCTCGACCCGCTGACGCTGCGCTTCGAGCTGGCCGCGCCGAACCGGCTGCTGAGGGACATCTGCCGTCCCAACCTGCTCTACATGGTGCCGACCGGGTACGACCCAAGGAAGCCGGTCGGGAGCGGGCCGTTCAGGTTGGAGAGCTTCACGCCGGGACAGGAGTCGGTGTTCTCGCGCTTCGCGAACTACCACGGCGAGCCGGCGTTCCTGGACGAGGTGCGCGTCGTCAACTACGACGACGACGCGGCCCGGATCAACGCGCTGCTGTCGGGCCAGGTCGACGCGATCGCCGGCGTGCCGTACGGCCAGGCGAAGGTGATCGAGGGGTCCGGCGACCACGAGCTGCTGGTCTCTCAGGGTTCGGCGTGGCGGCCGATCGCGATGCGCGTCGACGTCGAGCCGTTCAGCGACAAGCGCGTGCGCGAGGCGATCCGCCTGCTCGCCGACCGCGAGCAGATGGTCAAGCAGGCCCTGAACGGCTACGGACGCGTCGGCAACGACCTCTACGGAGGCGCGGACCCGTTCTACAACGACGAGATCCCGCAGCGCGAGCACGACCCCGAGAAGGCGCGGTCGCTGCTGCGCGCGGCCGGGCTCGAGGGCGGTGAGGTGACGCTGACCACCTCCCCGGTGGCGGCCGGCGTGATCGAGGCGAGCCAGGTGCTGGCGGAGAACGCGCGCGAGGCAGGGCTGACGATCAAGCTGAAGAAGGTCGACCAGGAGACCTTCTACGGGGACCGCTACCTGCAGTGGCCCTTCACCGTCGACTTCTATCCGAACGGGCCCTTCCTGACCCAGGTGGCGTCGACCGACGGGCCCGGCAGCCCTTACAACCAGACGCACTTCGACGACGACGAATACAACGACCTCTACGCGCGGGCGATCGCCGAGCCCGACGACGACAAGGTCCGAGACCTGGTCCACCGGATGCAGGAGATCCAGCACGAGCGCGGTGGCTACCTGGTCTGGGGCTTCGCCTACGGGCTCGCCGCCCATTCCAAGGACGTGACGGGCTTCATCAGCCCCGACAAACGCGGCGAGGACTTCAACGACTTCGAATGGCGGCGCGCGTCGTTCGTGTAGATCTCCCGCTCTCCTACCGCAGGTCCGCCTCCAGGATGTACAGCCCGCCGGCGACGCGGTCGGTGACGTAGATCAGCCCGTCCGCGTCGACGGTGACGTCGTTTAGCTGAATAGCGCGGGCACCGCGGTACGGAGGCGGCTCGAAGTGGGCGATCTCGCGTGGTGCGGCGGGGTCGGACACGTCGTAGATCCGCAGACCGGCATTGAAGTACGTCAGGTGCACGGTGGTCGAGGACTGAAACGACCCCGGTCTCATCTCGTGCACGTTGTGCGGTCCGAACCGCCCGCCGCGCTCGCAGTAGTCGCCCTCGGGTCGGGGGAACTTGCCCACGACCTTCGGGTTCTCCTCATCGGAGATGTCCACCACCCGAACGTCCTTGCGGATCTCCTTGCAGTTGTCAGCCAGCGATTCATCCGTAACGACGAGGATGTCTCGGCCCGGCAACGGCAGGGCACTGTGGGTGCAACCGCTCTCGTCCTCGGGAAACTGCAGGTGGCTGATTGGCCTGGGTCGGCGGATGTCCGAGATGTCGAAGATGATCACGCCGGCGTCCCACCAGGTCGTGTACAGCCGCTCGCCCCTCGGGAGTCCGTGGTGGTGGGCATAGCGCCGCTGCTCCGACCACGTGGGCCGCTCGCCGCCGGCGACGTGCATTCCGGGGATCCACCACCTGCTCACCTCGCGCGGCTCGCTCGGATCCGAGAGATCCACGATCATCATGAACTGGTCGGAATAGCCGGCGTCGCTGCCGCTCAGGTAGACGTAGGGGAGCTCCGTGCAGGTCATGCGGTGGACTCCCATGCCCTCCATCGGGAGGAAGCCGACCCCCCGAGGCTGGGCGGGATCGGAGATGTCGTAGACCTTGAGCCCCGCGCTCCACTCCGAAGCGTCGGGCTCCTCCCAGTTCCGCTCGTGGTTCACCACGAGCAGGTCCCCTACGACCTGCACCTTGTGAGAGTGCGTACCGACGGGCGTGTGGACCTGAGCAACCACCTCCGGCGCAGCCGGATCGGAGACGTCGACCACTGACGTCCCAACTCGATCGCCTCCCATGTGACCGACGAACGCGTATCCGTCCTTGACGTTCACGTGCATGCAGTCGCCGTGACCGTTCAGGTCCGTATGGCCAACCAGCTCGATGTTCCGTGATTGAGCGCTACTCATGCCAACCTCGTGTTTTCGGGTTTGTCGAGAGCATCAGGTCGAGTGCAAAGCTGTGGCCCTCTGAGCTCGCATCGCCCAGCCACGCCGCACCGTGCGGACACCGACGAGTGCGAGTAGGACGCCAAACCCGCGCGCGAGCAAATGGTCGGGAAGCGAGAGCGCCAGCAGGGCGCCGGCTGCTGCCGCGCTGGCGCCGCCGAGGCCCAGCAGCGCAGCGTGCTTGGCGGAGACGTAGCCGCGCCGACTGTGGGCAATCGCGCCGGTGAGGGCGCCCGGTAGGAGGGCGAGCAACGAGGTGCCCTCCGCGAGCTGCTGGTCGACTCCCAGGGCCAGCACGAGGAACGGCACGATGACTATCCCGCCGCCGACGCCGAACAGCGCCGACACGATGCCCACTCCCAAGCCTGTGCCGAAGAGCAGTGCGAAGCCCTCGACGCTCATCCGAGGATCAAGAGCCGCGCTGCCACGGCGATCAGCAACACGCCGAAGAGAGTCGTCAGGGCCCACTCGCCGAGCCCGTGCATCAGCTTCGCGCCGACCGGCGCGGCTATCGCGGAGCCGAGGCCAAGCGCGATGGCCTTGTGCAGGTCGACCTCCCCGTGAAGCGCGAAGACGCTCGCGCCGACCACCGCGAGCGGCAGGATCGCGGCCAGGGACGTCGCGTGCGCTTCATGCTGCGAGAGAGAGATCCAGGCGGTCAGCAGCGGGACCATCACGATCCCGCCGCCGACGCCGAAGAGGCCGCTGCCCACGCCCGCGAGCAGGCCAACCGTCAGCGTGCGCGCTGGTAGAAGCGGAGTGGGTTCCTCCCCGGCCGGCATCCTTCAGAGGCTACGCGAGTTGCATGCAAAGTGCATCCAGTGCACGCCGGGCGGCAGCGATTGACCAGCGGCCGCTTGGCTCAGGATCGGAGCAGCTGCTCCAGGTAGACGTCGCGGGACCGTCGGCAGTGCTCGGCGCTGAGGCGGCCGGCCTCCTCGGGCTGCCCGGCCGCGATCGCCTGCACGATCGCCTCGTGCTCGGCCCAGGAGGCGGACACGCGATCGAGTGCCACCGCCGCGAACAGCCAGCGAGCCTGCTTGTCGAGATCCTCGATGAAGCGCTGGAGCAGCCGGCTGCCTCCGGTACGGGCGATCGCCTGATGGAACTCCGAGTTGAGCGAGACGACGGTGGCCAGCGCTGCGCCGCGGCTGTCCTTCCTTCCGCGCTTCGTGAGCCTGCGCAGCTCCTGGACGGCTCGCTTGTCGGCGTGCTTGGCGGCGAGCTCAGCGGCATCCCGCTCGAGCACCTCCCGAACATGGAATACGTCACCGATCTCCTCCAGGTCGGGGTTTCGCACCACGGCCCCGGCGTGCGGCTCCGAGTCGACCCAGCCGGTGCGGTTGAGCATGCGGATCGCCTCGCGCACGGGTGTACGCGACACGCCCAACTCTGTCGCGATCGAGTCCTCGATCAGGCGCGAGCCCGGCGGCCGGCGCCGCTCGAGGATGTCGCTCTCGAGCTGGGCGAAAACGCGCTGCGACATGAGCCCCGGATCCTTGGGGACACCGCTCATCTAGGAGCCAACCCGGGTCGCGCCCCGGGCAGGCGCGTCAAGCGCCCGGCGCCCAGCCCGTGCCATCTGGAGGTGTGAAGGCGAGCGGGACGGCCAGCTTGTGCGTCGCCGCGGCCTGGATCATGGACGACTCGTGCTGGCAAGCTGCCGGTCTGTCATGGGTGCGTGACTCTACTGCGGTGCGTCACGCACGAGCTCCGGATCGGGCGCGCCGGCGCGCCTGTTGTCCTTCCGTTAGAAACCTTCCGTTCGCAATCATCCCGAAGCAGACGATTTGCTACGGTCTGATGATGAGCCAGACCACAGCCTCACCCGTGAACGAACGCTCCCGCTGGATCGCCCTCTACGTCCTCTGCGTCGGGATGCTGATGATCGTCCTCGACGCGACGATCGTGAACGTCGCCCTCCCCTCGATCCAGGAGGACCTCGGCTTCTCGCAGTCCAGCCTCGCGTGGGTCGTCAACGCCTACCTGATCAGCTTCGGCGGGCTGTTGCTGCTGTCCGGGCGCCTGGGCGACCTGCTCGGTCGCCGCAGCATGTTCCTGGTGGGCCTGGGCGTCTTCACCGCGGCTTCGCTGCTGTGCGGCCTGGCCCAGAGCCAGGAGATCCTGATCGGGGCCCGCTTTGCCCAGGGGGCCGGCGGCGCGCTCGCCTCGGCCGTGATCCTCGGGATGATCGTGACTATGTTCCCCGAGCCGCGCGAGCAGGCCAAGGCGATCGGGGTCTACAGCTTCGTCGCCTCCGCGGGCGCGTCGATCGGGCTGCTGCTGGGCGGTTTCCTGACCCAGGGCATCAACTGGCACTGGATCTTCTTCGTGAACATTCCGATCGGGGTCGGCACGGCCCTGCTCGCGCGGCGGCTCGTGGAGCCCGACAAGGGCATCGGCTTCGGCAAGGGGGCCGACGTGGTCGGCGCCGCGCTCGTGACCAGCGCCCTCATGCTCGGGGTCTACACGATCGTCAAGGCAGCCGACCACGGCTGGGGCTCGCTCCACACGCTCGGCTTCGGCGCGCTGTCGGCGATCCTGCTGGTCGGCTTCGTGATCCGCGAGGCGACAGCGGACACTCCGCTGATGCCGCTGCGGATCTTCCGCTTCCGCAACGTCACCGGAGCCAACCTGATTCAGATCCTGATGGTGGCGGGCCTGTTCGGGATGTTCTTCCTCGGCGTGCTCTACCTCCAGCGCGTGCTCGGCTACGACGCGATCGAGACCGGTGTGGCGTTCCTACCGGTGAGCCTCACGATCGGGGTCCTCTCGCTCGGGTTCTCCGCGCGCCTGAACATGCGCTTCGGCGCGCGGGCGACGCTGCTCCCGGGCCTCGTGCTGATCGTCGCCGGGCTGGCGCTGTTCGCCCGCGCGCCCGTGGACGGGAGCTACGTCGTCGACGTGCTGCCCGTGATGCTGCTGCTCGGCGTGGGCGCCGGCCTCTCGTTCCCGTCGCTGATGACGCTCGCGATGTCGGGTGCCACCCAGAGCGACTCCGGCCTGGCGTCGGGTCTGGTGAACACCAGCCTGCAAGTGGGAGGCGCGCTCGGCCTGGCGGTGCTCGCGACGTTCTCGACCACGCGCACCGACAACCTGCTCGCCAATGGCGAGGCGACCAAGCAAGCCCTGACGGGCGGGTACCACCTGGCCTTCATCATCGCGGCGAGCCTGGTGGCGCTGGCGGTCGTGATCGCCACGACCGTGCTGCAGGCGAACGCGGAAGCCGAGGAGCGCGCGGACGTCGAGCCCGTGCTGTCGGAGGCGGCCTAAGCCGGGCCGCCCGGCGGCTAGCGCAGGCGGACGCGGATGCTGCGTGAGCGGCCGACACCGCGTACCACCGCCTGGATGCGCACGAAACGGGCGCCGCGGGCGGCCCGCACGCGCGGCCGCAGGGAGAACGTCCCGTTGCGGCTCACGCGGACCCTGGCAAGGCGATGGCGGTGCCCGTGGACGCGCGCCACGACGACCACCCGCAGCCCGCGGCGCACCCGCCTGCTCGCGACGCGGCCGATCATCGGCAGCCGCTGACCGCGCCGGATCTGCTCGCGGAAGGCGCCCAGGATCACCGCCGGCGCGCGCCGCTGGGCGCGGGTTGAC
>Ga0268253_10000339_pt1 | contig 11156 bp, 11 predicted proteins | sample AgamicMgMarz_FD_200250 | JGI IMG/M metagenome (GOLD analysis project Ga0268253, IMG submission 200250) | Agave microbial communities from Guanajuato, Mexico - Mg.Ma.rz (v2) (version 3) | ecosystem: Host-associated > Plants > Phyllosphere > Phylloplane/Leaf | place: Guanajuato, Mexico... | reverse complement strand
GGAGAAAGTTGCAAAGAATAGAGCGCTTGCTGCACAATAAAGGTACTGGAAAATTGGAGTGATAGAAGTGAAAGAAATACAGGTAGAAGTCATTCAAGGACGAGGCTCTTACCGAGAGCTTGGTGAAATGCAAGGGAAATTCCATAAAGGAACAAAGCTGTTTGAAAATCATCAAAAAAGAAGAAAACGTTCATTACGAAGCTATCAAACGATAGCAAAAGAAGCTCGTCATTATTACGACTTATTTGCTCCCGGACTGTGGGATGAGCTAGTGGGCTTAGCAGAAGGCTTAGATTGGCCTCTTGAAGACGTTATTCATGAGTACAGCGGGTATCAGCAAGAGTGGAAGAAAACGGGATGTTCGGCTCTTATGCAGCACGGCGTGTATGTGCGAAACTACGATTATCATCCTAAAACGTACGAAGGTCGATTTTTGCTTTTTCAGCCAAATGAAGGATATGCAAGCGTCGGATTTGGAACGAGAATGATTGGGCGAATGGATGGAATGAATGAAAAAGGACTGGCAATTGGCTATCATTTTGTTAATCGCCGCCGTCAAACAAACGGATTTATTTGCTGTACGCTCGCTCGGTTTATTTTAGAAACATGTGAAACGACAGAAGAGGCTGTTGCTATTTTAGAAAGAGCACCGCATCGTCATGCGTTTAATTATTCCATTTATGACCGCAGCGGACAGGGAGCAGTAGTCGAAGCATCTGGACGAGGCGTTCATGTACAAAGAGGGACGATGATGGGGTGTACGAACCATTTTAATCAGCTAATCGAAGAAAATCGTCATCATTTGGTAGAGTCAAAGGAAAGGCTCGATCATATTCGAGATCATATTGAAAAAAAACTATCGCCTCTTGAAGCTTTTTCTTTATTTAATGAAGATGAATACGGTATTTTTAAAGAAGATTACCGGAATTCTGCTGGAACGCTTCATACAGTAGCATATGTACCGGAGACGCTGCAAGTTATTGTGGGGATTGGACGAAAAGCAAAGCCTCTCATTTTCTCGTTTGAAGATTGGGTGAAAGGAGAACAATTAACTATAACGAAAATAAAAGGAACGGTAAATACAGATGAACCATTTCCGTTTCAGTAAGGAGCAGCATAATGAGAATTGTAACGAATCAAGAGATGTATCAAGTAGATGATTATATGATGAATACAATTGGGATGAGTGAAGAGTCCCTTATGGAAAATGCCGGGCAGGCTGCTGCAAACGCGCTGAGTGAGCGAATCAAAAAACATGAAAACATAGGGCTGCTTATAGGAACGGGAAACAATGGAGGAGACGGCTTTGTTATTGCCCGTGCTTTGAAGTCAAAAGGCTATGAAGTTGACGTCTGGGTAGTTCCTGCACGGGAAAAAATAAAAGGTGCGGCTAAAAAAGCCATGATTATCTATGAAAATGCTGGGTTCACGTGGCAATCGGCGGAAGATAACTTCTCTGTAAAAAAGTATACGGTGATTATTGACTGTCTACTAGGGATAGGAGTAAAAGGCAGCATCAAATCTCCTTACGATGATATTATAAAAAAAATAAACGACTCTAAGGCTTACATATACAGCATCGATGTCCCAAGTGGAGTAATGGAACAGAAGCAAGAGCTTACGGTACGTGCAGATGCTACGATTACGCTTCAGCAGCCGAAAATCACGGCATTTACATACCCGAGTAAAGAAAGTTACGGTGAATTGATTGTAGTAGATATTGGCATCCCGCCGCTAGCAATTGAAAAAAGTTCATCTTTTAAAGAGGTATGGTCAACTCAGCATATTAAACAATCTTTTCCCATTCGAAACGCTTCGTCCAATAAAGGTACACATGGAAAAGGAATCGTAATAGGAGGTTCACTCCAAACACCTGGAGCGCCGATGTTAACGTCAAAAGCAGCGCTCACAAGCGGAGCAGGGCTTTTAACGCTTACGCTTCCGAGCGATATTCATGCGATTGCAGCTGCTCACATGTTGGAAGTGATGTATAAACCATGTCCAAGCAAAGATGGCTTTTTTGCAGGCGAGATTCCTTTAGAAGAAGGGAAGTATGATGCAATTGCAGTCGGACCAGGGCTTGGGAGAACGAAGGAAACGAAGAAAGTCGTCGAACAAGTGCTTCACCAGCCGGTTTCTGTTGTGGTGGACGCCGATGGTCTTTTTCATCTTCCCCATTTAGAAACAGAAGTAAAAGAAAGAGAACATGCAACGATTTTAACACCTCATCCGGGAGAAATGGCAAGGCTCGTGGACACAACTATCGCCGAAGTAGAAGCAAATCGCTTTTCAATATCTAGGCAATACGCAGTAGAAAATGGTGTGTACCTTGTATTAAAAGGTCCAAATACGATTGTTACAACACCGGACGGAAAACAATACGTAAATACCACTGGAAACGCGGGACTTGCAAAAGGCGGAACGGGTGACACGTTAACAGGGATCATCCTCGCTTTTATTATGCAGCATGATTCTCTTCAAGAAGCAATCAGTAATGCGGTATATGTTCACGGAAAAGCAGCGGATGTGCTGCTCGATCAGGGGCATACAATGATGGATATGTTAGCAAGCGACGTTATTTCTGCACTGCCGGCAGTCTTAGGTCAGCTGAGTGAGAAGTAATTTCTTCTAGATTATTAAAATTTGTTGACAAAATCCTTCAAAAAGTTGTCAAAACTCTTTGTAAATGATAACGTTATTTTACGTAAGATTTTACATAGAAAGAAAGTGATGTTGTGTACTACTCAATGAGACCAAGAGGCATTCATTTAGCTGTGCCTACACTTTTCTTCCTTATCACAGTCGTGTTATTTGCGATGATGCAGTTTGGTTTTTATTTGGATTCCAGCATTCTTCGTAAAATTTGGGTCATCGTTATGGCTTTATTGCCCATTGCTGGACTAATCACGGCTATTAAAGGTAGAAGAGGAAGCGCAAAGCCGTGGTTAATTATAGGGAACGTGATTCTTATTTTAACCGTTACAATAATGAGCGTACAGGCTATTATTTACTAAACAAAAAAACGTGTTCGCCAAATAGGCGGACACGTTTTTATTAGGAAAGAGAAACGATTTGCTTGGTTACATAGACAGCTTCTCCTGCGATTACCACACCATACGTATTCTCTTTTTTTGTAATTTCTACATGAACGAAGCCATCTCTATCTATTTCCTGTCCTTGCTCAATCACAAATTGCCAGCGGTCGTTATCTTGCTGGTCCACATATCTTGCATAATAGGCGCCCATTACGCCTGATGCTGTTCCAGTTACAGCGTCTTCTACCGTACCTGAAAATGGTGAAGAGAAATGTCTTCCGTGCATATCGGCTTCTGAGTGAATCGTTTCAAAACAAAAGGGATGAATAGATGCTTTTGGCATATCTGTTAAAATATGAGGGAAATCTTCTTGATTAGGCTTCATCTTTTTACAGGCATCCAAATTTTTTAAAGGTACAATAAGCGTCCAGTTCCCTGTACTTCCATATACAATAGGAAGTCTTTGATCAAGGTCATCAATATGAAGATTAAGAGCTTTTGCCAGTTTTTCTTTTGAACCTGAAAACGGATGAAACTGCGGAGAAGCTTGACTCATGGTGATAACAGGTTGTCCATTTCTATTCTGTACAGTCATCGGCAAAATTCCAGCATTTGTTTCCACTGTAAATGTAATCTTTTGAAGTTTGTTTTCACTATGTAAAGCATAAAGAGAAGCGACGGTTGCATGACCGCACAAATCTGCTTCTTGTCCGGGCGTAAAGTATCGAATTCGTAAATCAGCACGCGAAGAGTCCATGATAAAAGCAGTTTCGTTAAACTGTGCTTGATAAGCAATTCTCTGCATTTCTTCAGCTGAAAAATCATCTCCGTTAAACACAATTCCTGCAGGGTTTCCTTTATTAGGGCGCGTGCTGAACGCATCGTATTGATAAACAATCGCTTCTTTCATAGAAATTACCTCCATTTTTATATCATTATATGAAAGCTATAACCATCGTTATTAAATGATCGGCTATTAAAATAGTGAAATACCTGAACGTTAGAATAAAAAAACAGCAGTTTTTACCTGCTGCTTTTCACTTCGCAAAACTATTCTTGCATCGCGGCATTTATTCCTTCTTTTCTAACTTCTAGCATATGAGTAGCTTTTTTATCAATATCTTTAGCTGTATCGGAAGAAATGACGCCTATGCTGCTTAAGTCATAGGCAAGACTTGTAACAAGCAGTTGCTCTCTTTGTGCTAGTGTGCCGTATGTAAGTGCAGCGGTTTTAGCTTGAATGCCACTCATATTTAATTCATCAGTAGAAGAAGCTGCTTCTTTTTTTGCGGCTATTGCTTCTTGATAAAGAGAATCATATCCTCCAAACCCCACTTGGGCAATTAGAAAGTTATAAATATCATCGGCCGATTTTTTAGAAGGCTGAGAAAAAGCTCTTTGAAATTTATTGCGCGGTAAAAAGTTTAGTGCCGCTTGCCTGCCGTCTTCATACTTCATAAATTTTTTCTTGTATTTCTTTAGTAGCTTTTTCGTCGCTTTTTTTCTGCGCTGCATCTAGCTGTTTGCGATATTTTTGAATAATGACTCCGTCCTGCTGATTGTTTCCCTCTTTGAAAGTAGCTGCGGCTTGTGGAACATCTGACGTTGCTAGAGTCTCAGCAGCGTTCTCTGAAGAAGAAAAGAACGTATTTTTGACAAAAATAAGTGCAAAGATCAGCAAAACAAACCATAAAAACCTGAATTTCTTAAACAAAATGTTCACCTCTGTATAATATTTCTAAATTATGTAAAACAACATGGACCAGTATACAACAATTTTAGTGTTTTTACATATTTACCCAAAAAATAAGAAAATAGTAAGAGGTAGTTTTATTAATCTAATAGATATATAGGTTCAATGTTATGGTTCTAAAGAAACCATTAATCTATTTGTACTGATTCACATAATCGAATATGTTTTTGCTAATAAGGCTTAAAGTGACAAGAATAAAAAGCGTTCGGACGTACGTCACGCCTTTTGATAGAGCGACATTTGATCCGACAAAAGAACCCAAGATCATCGCAAACCCCATAATTAATCCGTAAGAAAATACAACAGAATCAAAATATAAAAATACAAGTAAAGCACCTAAATTACTGCCGAAATTTAAAAATTTTGCGCTGCCTGCTGACTGCAGGAAATCAAATCCCATAAATAAAAAAGCAAATAAAATAAATGAACCTGTGCCTGCTCCTAAAAATCCATCGTAAAAGCCAATAATAAAAATAAGTACGGTAAAGAAAATAAGTTTCTTAATAGACAGTGGCTTATACGTAGACGTGGTACCCCAGTTTTTTTTGAAAATCGTATAAATAGCGACCAAAACAAGGAGAATTAAAATAACCGGTTTCAAAAAAGCAGAGGATAGAAAATGAACGGTGATTGAACCTCCTAAAGAACCAATAAATACAAAAGGAAACCATTTACCTACGACGCGAAAATCGACTTTTCCGGATTTGACAAATCGAATGGTACTCGTTAATACGCCCATCGTTCCGGCTAATTTATTTGTAGCTAAGGCAGCAGCGGGAGGCAGACCTAAAAATAAAAGGGCAGGCGTTGAAATTAAACCGCCTCCGCCAACTACAGAGTCAATGAATGCGGCTAAAAAACCAAATAGTAAAAGCAAAAGAACAATCTGTAAACTTAATTCTTCCATAAAGCACCTTCCTCATGTCATAATATATAGTGACTACTTAAATAGTAACTATATAAAAAGCAGTTGTAAATATGTAAATGATGAAAATTTCAAATAACTTAAAAAACAGGGAGGTTTCCTTTATGGAAAATATTATTCAGCAGCTGCAGTCGCTTGGATTTAATCAGTATGAATCAAAAGTATACGTGACGCTTGTCAAAAAAGGATCTTCCACTGCTTATAGCATTAGTAAACATTCAGGTGTGCCAAGAGCGCGTGTATACGATATTTTACAAACACTAGAGGAAAAAGGCATGGTGTTAAAAGAAGAGAGTAATGATGGCACCCAGTACACGTCGCTGCCCGTCGATGCTTTTTTGCATTCGCTGCAAAAAAAATGGAACGAAACGTATGAAGACGTTAGCGAAACGCTTAAACGTCTTGAAGCTGCAGAGTCTATAGAAGAAAGCCGGGTTATGACGATGAAAGGAGAAAGAGCCATTCTTGCTTTTTGTGAGTCGCTATTGTTAAAAGCAAAAAATAAAATTGTCATCTCGCTTTGGCCCGATATTTATAATGAGTTGAAGCCTCTTTTATTACAGCTAAGGGAGAGTATTACACTAAAAGGAATTGTGTTTGAACAAGATGAAGCGATGGAGGAATTTGACCGGCACCGTCATACAAGCTATACCGAAAACATTGGGAATCAAAACTGGTTTATTATATCTGTTGACAGCAGTGAAATGATTTATGGTCATAAAGAAATGGCGTACTATACAAATAACGCAGTCAACATTAATTTACTTGAAAATTATATTTGGCATGATATTCTCGTTAACAGACTTGTAGAAAAAAGTGATAGAGAAATGGACAGATGGATCGAAAGGGAAAGAGAAAGTTTTTTTGCGTAGAAAAGAGACTTAGACATAACGAAATCACTTCCATCGAAAGACGAACAAACGGGATAAATGATCTAGTATGAATGGCTTGTTACATCGCAGTTAATTTCAGTGCAAGGCTTCGCTTTCCGCGGGCGGCCGATGAGCCTCCTCGTCGCTTACGCGCCTGTGGGGTCTCATCTGTTCCGCTTTTCCCGCAGGACTCTTCGCCTTGCCCTCCAATTAACTGCTGGAAGCAGCCACCATGCACGAAAGCTACGTTCACCTTACCAACAGAAAAATCCGAACAAAGTTGATGCTCCATTAAGAGTCTCGAGTCCTCGTTCGGATCTTCCTTCAATTAAAATATTTTTGTTACAGGCTCTTTATATTAAAAGGTTTGGGCAAGTTTTTTTGCTTCTGCTATTCCTTTTTCTTTAATTTCTTGGGCTTTATCTGGCATTGCGTTATGCCCTTCCACAAAAATGCCGTCTAACGAAGGTACTCCGAAGAAATTCATCATAATCCCAATATAACGATGCCCCATTTCCATATCAGCTGCAGGACCTTCAGAATAAATGCCTCCGCGTGCTTGAATATGAAGCGCTTTTTTATCCGTTAATAGCCCTATAGGACCTTCTGCCGTGTATTTAAATGACTTACCCGCTACGGCTACAGAGTCTAAATAGGCTTTCATAACCGGCGGAAACGAAAAGTTCCACATAGGCGTTACAAAAACATATTTGTCCGCTGCTACAAACTGTTCGCTCAATTCTGCAAGGCGATTGACCTTTTCCTGTTCATGAGAAGAGAGTTCCGAACCAGACTGAAGTTTGCCCCAGCCGCTAAATACATCCGCATCGATATGAGGGATATTTTCTTTATAAAGGTCAATATGTACAACTTCGTCACTTGAATTATGCTCCTTGTAAGCATCGATAAATGCTTTTCCAGTTGCCATACTGAATGATTGAGACTCATCATGAGGATGAGCTGTAATATAAAGTACTTTTGCCACGTCTTATCATCTCTTTCTTGTTTGAAATAATGTACTGTCTTATCGTTATCACTCCTATAAAAAACTATACGCGCTTTGTCAGATAAGCTAAAAAAGAGCGCAAGAAAGGGATGTCTATATAGAAAATAATGGTATAATAAATGTTTGAATATTTACATAACAAGTATGTCTAACAGAAGTAAATAAGAGGTGTCGAGATGAAAGAAAAATGGATAATCGTTACGGGTGCAGGTTCTGGAATTGGTAAAGAAATTGTAAAAGAGTGTATGTCGAAGGGCTATTCAGTTATTGCTTGTGATATTAATGATGAAGCTTTGAGACAGCTAGCTGAAGATACAAAGGGCCATATTGAAACGTATGTAGTAGATGTTAAAAAAGGAAAGGATGTAAAAGATCTTTTTTATCAAATAAAAGATAAAAGTTTGTATGGGTTAGTTAATAATGCGGGCGTGTATTTAGGGAAAAATTTATTGGATTATGAAGAAAACGAAATAGATTTTGTGATGGATATTAATATTAAAGGATATGTTTATTTCTCCAAGTACTTTGGCGAATTGTTAATGAAAAAGGAGATAGAAGGAGCGATTATTAATATATCGTCGGTGTCAGGAATGGAAGGAAGCTCCGATGCTATATATGGAATGTCTAAAGCAGCAATACTAGGATTAACCAAGAGCTGTGCGATGAATTTTTCTCCTTATATCCGGGTGAATGCCATAGCACCTACAATGGTAAATACCGATATGATGAAAAAAATTCCAGAGTGGCGCAAAAATGAATACATCGCGCATCAGCTGATTCCAAGCTTTGTTACGCCCCAAGACGTGGCAGATACGGTTCTTTTTTTACTGAGCCCTCAAGCAAAACATTATACAGGAGCCACCTTTGATTTAAATAGCGGATGTTATTTACGATAAATTATCTTTTAAACGAGTAAACGAGGTTGGACAAAAATATTTTAGTTAAAGGTAAATTCGAATGATCAATCGATATTATTGACTGACCATTCGGATTTTTTACTGTTATTATGGACGTTGGTTTCACCGCTTTTAGCTGTTGATTGGAGGGCAAGATGAAGACTCCTGCGGGAAAAGCGGAATAGGTGAGACCCCGCAGAAAGCGAAGTCTTGCACGGAAATCAACAGCGGTGTCAAGAGCAATCCATATGAGTTTATTAATCCAATTTGCTCGTCTTTAGATTGGGTTAATTCCGTTATGTCCCATCCTCCTTTTTGTTTTCTTAAGAATTCTTAAGAAATTTACTTAACGTTTCTTTAGATTTTTTTTCTATTCTAGAAAGAAAGAGTAGAAAGAAGGAATAGAAAATGAATTTAGCTTTTATGTATCAATATTTTCACCAGCCGCGAACGGTAGGAGCACTTTTGCCAAGCTCTACGCACTTAGCGAAAAAAATAGTAAAAGGGATTGATTTTGAACATGCAGCCTGTATAGTAGAGTACGGGCCGGGAACAGGAGTTTTTACCCGTGAATTAATAAGAAGACGAAGCGCTCGTACAACTTTGCTTCTTATCGAATACAACCGGCATTTTTACGAAAAAGTAAAGGAACAAGTAAGAGATGAAAAAAATGTGTATGTGATACACGGATCCGCTGAAAATGTTCAAAAGTACTTGATACAGTATGATATTCCAAAAGTAGATTACATATTATCAGGTCTTCCTTTTGCTTCTTTGACGTCTGAAGTGTCGGGCTGTATTTTGCAAAACACGCGAAGTGTATTAGCTGATGAAGGGAAATTTATTACGTTTCAGTATACGAATTTTAAAAAAGAGTTGATCCGCACGTTTTTCCCGCAGATTGAAGCGGAAAAAGAGTGGAGAAACGTTCCTCCCGCATACATTTTCACATGCGAAAAGAATGAGATATAAGGAGTTTGTAAATGAAAGACAGAATTTTAATTATTGATGACGATGAGCAAATTCTTAATCTAATTGCTATTTACTTAGAAAATGAAGGGTTTGAAACGCTGAAAGTTTCTAATGCTGTATCTGGATTAGCGCTTTTAGAGGAACAAGAAGTAGATTTAATTATATTAGATATTATGATGCCGCAGATGAATGGAATTGATGCTGCTTTTAAAATACGTGAAGAAAAAAATATGCCCATCATTATGCTGTCGGCTAAGTCAGAAGATATGGACAAGATTTCTGGTTTAACAGCAGGCGCAGATGATTACTTAACAAAACCATTTAATCCTCTCGAGCTCATCGCACGAGTTAAATCACAAATTAGACGTTATAAAAAATACAACGAACGTACTGAGCGTGAAATTATTCAAATCGGCGATTTGGAAATTAACCGCAGTACCCGCCTCGTCTTTGTGCGCAATCAAGAGATTCGCTTAACACCAAAAGAGTTTGATATTTTAGAGCTGCTGGCACGCCATAAGGGGACGGTGATGAGTATAGGGAAAATATATGAAGCCGTATGGCAAGAAGATGCGTTTAAATCGGATAATACTGTAATGGTCCATATCACAAAGATTCGTGAAAAAATTGAGGACGATCCGAAAAAGCCCATTTATATTAAAACAATATGGGGCGTAGGATACAGGATATGAGAAGAATAAGTGTAAAGCTTCTTTTTGCTGTCATTATAAGTTTTTTGGCTACCAATTTAATTTTTGTTTTAATTGCTAGGCTTATTTTGAACAGGTATATACAAGAAGAGAAAATGAATGTCCCTGCATATAATTTATTGGCGTTTGGACTTTTCTTTATCGCCGTTGTGGTCTTTGTTTTTGTTTTTTTAGTACTTATTCGTTCCCATATTCGTTATCTTAAGGAAATCTCTGAACAAGTTCAAAAGATCTCAAATGGAAATTTAGGCGCAACCATCCATGTACGAGGAAAAGATGAACTGGCTGAATTAAGTCAAAATATTAATAAAATGTCTGCGCAGCTTCGTACAAAGTTTGATCGGGAACGAGAAATCGAACAAGTAAAAAATGAGTTAATATCCAGTGTGTCTCACGATTTGCGTACGCCATTAACGTCTATTGTGGGATATCTCAATTTAATCAAAAAAAGAGAAAATATAGATAATGAAACATTAGATAGCTATTTATATATCGTTGATTCAAAAGCAAATTATTTAACTGATTTAATAGAAGAATTGTTTGACTATACAAAATTAACGAGCCCTGATCTTCAGCTTCAACGAAATGAGGTCGATATGAAACGTTTGCTTCAACAGGTAATAGGAGAATACGAGCCAATTTTAACAAGAGAAGGCATTGACGTTCAGACTAACTTTGCTTGTGAATGGAATGCATTTATTGATGTGGAAAAAATGGTAAGAGTATTTCAAAACTTGCTCGAAAACGTCAAGAAATACAGCAAAAAGCCTTCCGTATTAGAGGTGAATCAGGAGATTTACGAGGGTTACATAGTTATTTCCTTTAGGAACAGCATTAACATCAGTGAAAAAATTGAGGTGGAAAAGTTGTTTGATCGATTTTATCGAGGTGATGAATCAAGAACGGACGCGAATGGTTCAGGTTTAGGACTGGCTATTGCAAAACAAATTATTCAGCTGCATCAAGGAGAGATACGAGCGGATCGTC
>Ga0268253_10000338_pt1 | contig 11168 bp, 5 predicted proteins | sample AgamicMgMarz_FD_200250 | JGI IMG/M metagenome (GOLD analysis project Ga0268253, IMG submission 200250) | Agave microbial communities from Guanajuato, Mexico - Mg.Ma.rz (v2) (version 3) | ecosystem: Host-associated > Plants > Phyllosphere > Phylloplane/Leaf | place: Guanajuato, Mexico | collected... | reverse complement strand
CGGGGACATTTCAATAAAGTTTCCGGGAAGCTTCACATGGAATCCGATTCGGCAACCGCCCTGCAATATTTCAACACGGCTGTCCAGCAGTTTTCCGGCAATGAGGCGGAACGAGCGGAAGCAAAGATGTTTATCGGAATCACATATTATCACGCCGGTAATTACACCGTTGCGAAAAACCATTTTGAAGAAGCAAAAACTGTTTTTGAATCAGAAAGAGATATGCCAAAATTGGCACAGGTTTTGAATAATCTCGGAGTTCTTTTTTTCCGAACGGGTGCCGGGAGAAAGGCACTATCATTTTGCACAAATTCTCTCAACATAAACACGGAAATTGAAAACGAGTTGAATATGGAGAGAAATCAGCAAAATATAGACTTTTTTGCGACTTACGGCGTGACCGATTTTGACGAGCCGTCGCTGGAAGATTTTATTAATACATTGGGCGGCGGCACCGGCGGCAGCTCGACGGTCATTACGACCAGCGGAAGCGGAACCATCGTCGTCAGCGGCGGCGGCAACGCCCTTTAAGTTTGCGGAGAAAGGAGATTTTTACGATGTTTATAAAAGATTACCTTAAATTTTATATTCTTCTCGCGGTTCTCCTGATTGCCGGATTTTCCAATGCTTATTCCTGCGAACAAAAGGGCGAGCTGAAAAATACGGCGGAAATATATCTTAAAAAGAGCGAATGCCACGAATATTCGTTAAATGCACAGGCAGCCGATTATCTGGAAATTATTGCGCGGCAAAGAGGCGTGGACGTAAAGCTCACGCTGCTTAAAGAAAAGGTCGAGATAAAATCCGCCGACAGTGAAAATGCGAACAGCGGCTACGAATTTATTGTTCTTCTCGCGCCTGAAACCGCTAAATACAAAATCCGGATAGATTGGCTGGATGACAATCAAATGTTTGTCGGAAATGAAGGAGCTTACAAATTAGATGTAGAGAACCACACCGCGACTGAGCAAGACCGGCTTTTTGTCGAAAAATATGAGAATGCCGGTCTTTTATATACAAAAGCCACTTCTGCGAGACAAAGCGCCAACCGGAATGCAATTAACGAATACCGCACGGCGACATCGATCTATAAATTGTTTCCACAAAACCGGATTTTCAGATACCGGCTTGTTTTAGCGAACTATTATCTCGCAGTTTTTTACAATTCGATTCAAAATTACGATGAAGCAATTTCTATTCTGCAGGAAAACATCGCGCTCGCTTCCGATATTCAGGACGACTTCTTAAAGAGTTTGTCTTTGAAAGAACTAGGCGTGGCTTTCCAAAAAAAAGGCGAATTTCAAAGAAGTGCCGATATTTTAGAAACCGCCCTACCTATTTTGGAAAAATTGAATCTCGAAAAAATCGGCGAAAGATCAGTTCTGCCCGGCGCTTATCTCGCCTTGTCCGAAAGTTTGTTTAATCTGAACAAAACGGAAAAAGCCATCACTCTTCTCGAAGCTTTACGGCTGAATCATAAAGAATCTATCGAAGAATATCTGAAAGCCTCGATAAAACTGACGGACGTTTACCTGGATTTGGGAAATAAGGAAAAAGCCGGGCAAATTCTGCGGCAAGCGGTTCTGCCGGAAAATACACGTGAAGATATAAAAGGGCATTTCAACAAAGTCAGCGGCAAATTTTATCTGAAAACCGATAAGGAAAAAGCCGTCCGGTTTTTTACTAAGGCTTTTTCAAACTTTTCCGGTAACGAGCGTGAACAAACCGAAGTTAAAATGTTTACCGGAAACGCTCTTTATTATGCCCAGGACTTTCAAGCGGCAAAAACTTATTATGAGCAGGCAAAAAGCGGCTTTGAACAACAGGGCGACAGGCTCAATTTAGCGCAGGTCTTAAATAATCTCAGCGTCATTCACTATTTCGAGAAAGATATTCCGACCGCGATTTCCCTTTGCGAAAATGCCTTGATGATTAATACGGAGATTGCGAATGAACTGAATAAAGCTCGAAATCTGATAAATCTGATGTATTTTCAGGAAAGCAAAGATAATAAATTTTACGGGATTTTTTACGGCAAATGGGCGATAAATACAATTCGGGCGATCAAATTCGGACAGCTTCAAAATCTGGAAAAGGAAATTCAGGAAACCTTTCAGGATTCATTTACGGACGCTTTCCGCAAACTCGCCGCTCTGTTAATCAAAGAAGGAAGAATCTCCGAAGCCGAGCAGGTTCTGCGTTTTATCAAAGAAAAAGAATATTACGATTACGTTCGCGGAAACGGCGATTTCGGGAAAATCGAATATTCGAAAAGTGAAGAGGAGATTTTTAGTCAAATAAAAAATAAAATTAAAAAACAGCTTGGAAATTCGCCGGACGACCCGATTAAAGATAAGAAATCCACCGAAACCCTTTCTCCGACCAAACAGTTGATTAAAAATTTGGAGTTTCAGAATGTCAAAGTTTCCGAACTCGCTTTTGTTTCCACACTGGTCGCTAAAGATTCCGTCAGCATAATTTTCACGACGAGCGCAAAACAAAAGGTCTTTACGCAAAAGATTGCGAGAGAAACGCTGAATAAACTGGTTGCTGAATTTCGTGATTCGTTGACCGATATTGATAAAAACCCGCAAATTGCCGGGAAAAAATTATACGATTTATTAGTTAAACCGCTGGAAACCGAATTGACGCAAATCGGGCGCACGAAAATTATCTGGTCGTTGGACGGTGTTTTGAGATACGTTTCAATTTCGGCGCTCTACGACGGTCAAAATTATCTCGTTAACCGTTTTGCAAACATCCAGATTACTTTGGCGAGCAGTGAAAAAATGCTTTTTCCGAAAGTTTCGAATCCGACCGCGATCGGGCTGGCTTCATCCAAGGCGTTTGAAAACTTGTCGAGCCTGCCCGGCGCAAAGAACGAACTTGACTGCATTTTTGAAGACGGAAAAAAACTCATCATCAATTCAACCTGCAAAAAAGGTCTCATCAAAGGAGAAAAATTTGCCGACGAAGAATTTACCAAGGAAAAATTTGAAGACGCGTTGAAAAACTACCAGTTGATTCATTTTACAAGCCATTTTGTTTTGCAGGCAGGCGATAATTCAAAATCTTTTCTGCTTCTCGGCGGCGGAATAAACAGAAAATATACGATGCGGGATTTTTCTCTGCAACGCCTCGACAATGTCGAAATGATTATTATGTCGGCTTGTGACACCGCCAATTTCAGCTCAAGCGGCGCGGAGTTTGAAAGTTTCGTCACAATGGCACAAAAACAAGGCACGAAAGCCATTCTCGGAACGCTCTGGTCGGTCGCCGATATTTCTACTTCCAAGTTTATGAGAGAATTTTACTGGTTTTACCAAATAAAAAAAATGGACAAAGCTGAAGCCGTCAGAAAGGCTCAAATTTCGGTTGCGGGCGACAAAAGATTCGCTCATCCGTTCTATTGGGCTCCGTTTGTTCTATTCGGTAATTGGAAATAATTAAACTGAAATTTATGTTTCCAAAACAACAAAACTATCTAACACATTAAAACTTGATGACACCAGCTCCCAACTTTAACAAAATGGCGAAAAAAAACTGCTACGTAGAATCAACAACTTACGAGCAGCTTAGTTCCCGATTTAGAAGAAGCGCAGGTGATTGCTTGCGCTTCTTCCGTATCCAGTTAATTCAACAAAAATTATTGAACCGGCAAATGTTCTTTCAAATATCGCGTCAACAGTTCGTAAAGATGGCGGGTCGTGCCTTCACCTTCTGAAATCGAATGAGTTCTATTTGGATAAGGCATGATTGTAAATGGCTTATTGGCAGCAATTAAAGCATCCATTAAATATTCGGTCGATTGATAATGAACATTGTCGTCGCCCGTGCCGTGAACGATCAGCAAATCGCCTTTTAGTCCGTTGACATGTGTAATCGTTGAAGACTGCTTATAGTCTTCGGCGTTTTCTTTGGGCAGTCCCATATAACGCTCAGTATAAATCGTATCGTAATATGTGTTATCGGCTCCCGGACAAAGCGCCATTCCCATTTTATAAATATCGGGGTATCGAAAAAGAGCGTTAAGTGTCGTTGAACCGCCGCTGCTCGCGCCGTAAATACCGATGCGTGAAGCATCAATAAAAGGCATTTTGGCAATCATCGCTTTGACCGCATTTGCCTGATCTTGAGAATCCAGAATCCCTAGCTTCCTGTAAACGCTTTTACGCCAATCTCTGCCGCGCGGTGCGGGAGTTCCGCGATTATCAACACTCGCCACGATATAACCCTGTTGAGTGAGCATTAAATACCATAAATAATTTGCTCCGCCCCACATATCGGTCACCGTTTGTCCGGCAGGACCGCCGTAGACATAAAAAAGAACCGGATATTTTTTGTTCGGATCAAAATCAGGCGGTTTCATCATCCAGCCGTCGAGGTTTATGCCGTCTCCGATATCGATCTTGAAAAATTCCTGTGTTCCCCTTTTTAATTTAGCGAGTTTTTCCTGGGCTACTGAATTGTCAACCATTTTTTTGACGACGGACTTGTTCGTCAGATCAAGTAAATAAGTGTTGCTATATGAATCGAACGTCGAAGACGATTGTATCGCCCATCGATTATTGGGAGAAAAATTATAGGCATTCCATCCATTGTTGCTATTCGGTGTGACGCGTTCAGGCTTACTGCTGCCGTCAATTTTTGTGCGAAAAAGATAACGCTGGGCAGCATTATCGGGCGAAGCCGTGTAATACAGCCATCCGCCGGCTTCATCAATCGATTGAACATTTATAACGTCGAAACCGCCGGGAGTAATCAACTTAATGTCCGTTCCCTCGCGTGATACCGTGTAGGCGTGTTTCCAGCCGTCGCGCTCGCTGATCCACAAAAAGCGTTTGCCTGATTCGAGCCAGCGCATATTCGGTAATGCCACATCCACCCAGGCTTGATCTTTTTCGGTCAAAACAGTCCTCGCTGCGCCCGTGCGCGCATTGGCGGCAATTAATTGGAGCGTGTTTTGCAAACGATTCAGATGCTGAAGGATTATTTCGCTTGAATCAGGCGTCCAATCGACCGAAACGATATAATTATTTCGCGGATCACCCGGCGTTTTCAACCAGTTAATCTGTCCGCCGCCGGCATTAACCACGCCGACCCTGACGGCAGAATTCTGCGTTCCGGCTTTCGGATAAGGAATTCGCGTCAAACTCGGGTAAAGCCCGGTCGTATTGTTAAGCAGGATAAAGTCTTGAATACCTTCGGCGTTAAATTGCCAGAAAGCTATTGCTTTGCCGTCAGGACTCCAGCGCCAGCAATCCCGAAGCTCGAATTCTTCTTCATTAACCCAATCGGAGGTGCCGTTTATCAAAGTGCGCGACCCGTCGGAAGTGAGACGCGTAATTTTCCCCGTGACGAGATTTTCGGCGTATAAATCGTTTTCACGGACATAACCGACCCGGCTGCCGTCGGGCGAGAATTTAGCGAACATCAAGGTCGAAGATTTAGCGTCGCCGCCAAGTCGGGTCAATTTACCGCTCGCTATCTCCAAAACCCAGTAATCGCCGCGCGTATTCAGCCGCCAGACTCTTTCTGAATTAGTATAAATAAGCACTTGCCGGTCATCTGCCGACCACTCAAGACCTTCGATCGAAAGCGGCGCCGAAGCGCCTTTCGGAATCAGTTTTTCGGCGGGAATCAACACTTCGCGCCGGTCGGTTTCGATATGGTAGCTGACCAAATCCATTCCGCCTTTAACGGTGGCGGAAGGTTCGAGCTTAACAAAAGAATCACCGTTTTTAAGCCATTTGAAACCTCCCAGCCTTTTCGGTACGAACTCGTTGCCGGAAAAAATCCGTTCGAGCGTCAGTCTTGATGAATCATTCGTTTGAGCAAAAGCCGTTTGCAGCCCAACCAGCTGCAAAAAGATAAACAAAACGACAAAATTGACGCGGCGAAAGCTGAGAAAGTTAGAATTAGAGCGAACTAAGAAATTAACTGATTTTTTTAACATATATAATTTTATAAATTTGTTGGTTTAAAACCCTTTAACGATAACAGGCTACAAATATATAAAATTGTAAAAATGTTAAGCCGTTACAAAAATAACCAATTTATGTTGCCGTCTTCGAGGGTGGAAAGTTTGGAGAAAAAATCTTTCGGTGAGTATCTGGTTAAGGCTTTGAAATCTTTGACCATATGTGATTGGTCGAAATAATCCGCATTGTATGAAATATCGGTCAGATTTTCGGCGGAAATCTTCTGCCTGTGTTGTTTCATCGCCTTTCTGAAACGGACAATTTTTCTAAACTGCGAAGGCGTCGTGCCAATATGCAAATCGAAATGTTTGTTAAGCGTCGTGCGCGAAACTTTATTTTTCAAAGCTGTTTCGGATAGTGAGGACGAACCGCCCTCTTTTATTATTTCATCGACCACGCGGTGCAAAAACGGATGCTCGAAACCTTTATGGTTAGACAGCCAATAACTTTCCAAAGCCTCTATCTTTGCCCGGTCATCGTCAATCGAAAAGATTTTCGTCATTGCCGCCTGATAGTCGTCAAATGGATTAAACTTTATAAAAGAAGCCCCCATATAATATTTCAAATCTTTTTCCAGAAACGAGTTGAGACCGAGCGGCTTAAAATAGATAACTACTTCATTCGCCGCCCCTTCATATCTGATCCGACCGGGGCGTCCGAAATTACAAATCAATCGCGTTTCGAGCTTAGTGTGTAAACAATGCTTGAGCGTCATGCTATCTTCCGAAACTTCAACGTCCGCATCGGCATTCAGACAAACCATCGAAAAAATACTTGGAAACGCAAAGTAGGTTACGCTTTCGTCTTCCGGAGGGCGTTGAAGAGTATAGAAACATTCAATATATTGCTTTAATAAAGGGTTTTGCGGTTTGTATAATTTAACTTTCATGGCGCCCGATATTCCCGAAAAATAAACAACTTTAAGGATATAAATCACTTAATTCTGACATATTTTACCTTTTAGAATTAAAATTTCGGATTTTGGATTGCCGTTAAATTTTCTCATCAATAGGTGCTGTAAAATTTCTATGGCGTTGAATCTTTCAGGAGTTTTACTGAATTTGAGCATTTCCAGTACTGTCTGGTTAATAGATTTTGTTAAAACTTATTGGCACGAGTTCCCAACTTTATTAGCATAAAAATTGGCGATATTTTGGTCGATGTTAAACGCAGTTTCCAACTTTAATAAAAAACACAAAAAAAACTGCTACGTAGAATCAACAACTTACGAGCGGTTCAGTTCCCAACTTTATTAGCGCACTACAATTTTGTATAAAGCTAATAAAGTCTGACAATGAAAATTATGTCAGACAGGTAATTTTAGCAAAAATAAAGAGAGGAATTTATCAAATTTTCCTCTCTTTTTATTTTGGGGGGATTCTTTAGCTCATAGAGATAATCTGAACTTAATTTCGCTCAAAGCATCTTGCACAGCTTTTTGAACTTTGGGGAATTAAAGGATGTATAATTTCTAAGTGATGCCTTAATTTTAAATTGAGCTAGGGTCGGTAATTTATTACTTTTGATAAAAAATTCTTTTGCCCATTTTACTTTTCTAATCATAAACTCTTCCCAAGGCTCTAAGTTTTTTTCTATTATTTTTTCTGTAAGCGGAAGTTTTTCGTGTCGTTTGTCGAGCCACACTCTATTACCTACTCTTTTTATAATTTCAGCAATAGAAATTCTTACAGGAAATTCCTTGATACTCTTGAGCTCTTTACAAGCAATTCGGACTTTTTCGCAAAGTTCTAAATCAATCTGGTTCCAGTTTAACTTTTCCCCGACGTTTCCTCTCTTCCTAGATTTTGGCAAATGTTTTTCAAGCCAGTCCCAATCATTTCGCCTCAACCATTTATAGATATTTGATCCCTTTTTAACCAGCTCTCGCCTTAATAAATTTGGGTATTTAGATCTTACCCGAATCCAGTCCGCTCGATAATTATTTTTTGGGTCATGCCTAGCAGAAAACGATATTTTCCCGAATGGTATTCATGATTTTCGGTAAATCACTTTCTACAAATTCCTTCCAAACTTTTTCTGTTTTCATCTTCAAGTCTTCCGTTTGCGATTCTTCGTAATCTTTTCTTTGTAACAGTTTTTTACTGAAAATTGAGTTCCGTTTTTGATTCAGATTTCTCGATTGCGTTCTGAAAAGCGGCGTGTTTTCCTGTGCTATCGAAAACAGCTTCCGGCGAGTTTCATCATGTCCGGAACCGATATATAAAACGACTTTCAAGTGATTGGGACGATTGTCGCATTCAAAAAGCAGCATTTGTCCTGATTGTGTCCAGCCTTGTCCCAGCATTAATTCAGCTAGTTCATACCATTCCACTGGCGCAAATCGGAGTAGCGTTTTTGAAGTTGTATCTAATTTCAAATTCGGATCGGCTTCAATCAGATTTCTGACGACTTCGATAAGCGCTGCCTGTTCGTCTGGTCTGTGTTCAAAAATCAAATCCACAACTGGAGCCATTCAGTCAGGATCAGCAATATTAAGAATCAAAGCAAAACTCTGAATATGTGCTGTTGGAAACAAAGCCTTTTGCTCCTCATTATTCCGAATAAATTTATGACGAGAAATCATACTCACTCTTAGTTTCCACCGTTTGCCAAATACTCCTCCCAGAAATTTCTTGTAGTGAGTCCGCACGATGATTACAAATAGTTATAGTAGGAACGCTCAAAATATCTTAGAATTTTTTGAAGTATATCTATAATATATACACGTAATATTTTAGCTGTTGTTTTATAACTAAATTTTGATGGTTACATTATTTTCTAGATTAATATAAAGATTATGAATAACAACAAAGTTCACGAAAACTACTCAGATGGGGGAATCATGGCACAAAGAGGATTCCTTTTCCAAACCTATAGCTTACTACTTTACTTTTTGGTCCGTGCACTCGAAGTTCCCGATCTGGAAATTACATTTGAACCAGTTGTTGGCGAAGACGCAAATATACTTTCCTCTATATTACAAGATGGTAAGATTCAATCCGTCAGAGAACTTGTCCAATGTAAAAAACATGAGTCGAGCAAATCCAATATACATCATGCTGGCATGATGAAAGGAGACGTTTGGAGCGAAGGCGTTATTAATCGTAAGGAGTTCAAAGAATGGCTCACAAAGCCACGACCAAACCAATCTACTGAAGACTTTCTTGCTGCAGATGAAAACACTTATTTCACAGCGATTGTTTTTGGTTCGCCAGCAAAAGACGTGGAAGCTTTTATTCCGCAACTATTTTCTGGAATAAAACAACTTAAATGGTTTTCACCTTTATTTTCCAAGCTTTTTCCAATTAATTATAAACACCCGAAAGACCCTGCTGGCGCGAAACTGCAAAAGGATACTTTCTCCACATCCGATATTCGCCGGAGAATTCGTGTCTTAACTGTAGATTCTCCATTCGAGATAGAGGCGCAATGTGAACTGTTTTTGAGACAAAATTATGGAATTAGAGAAGATAAATCTGCTCAAATTGTCCGGCAATTGCGCTTGGAAATTGAAAATCGAGCCACCGCTAAACCTGAAAGTAATCGATGTTTTTCACACAGGGACTTTGAGATAATTCTCGCCGCCGGCAGAGCAAGCCAAGTGGGATGGAAAGAAGCACAAGAATTTCTCGACCTGAAGAAAATGACTGTTGCCGACCCTAATCAAGGAGAGTTACCTGGATGGGCAGACTTTGAAAATAACCGGTACGGACACCGCGATGAATTTGATGTAGCATGGGAATCCTTAAAACAAGAAAAATTCGTTATTATATCTGGTCCTGCTGGTACAGGTAAGACAACCTTATGTCGATATTTAGCCTTTAAATATCTGAAAGAAAATATTAATCGGCAAGTTTACTATCTTCCTGTCAGGGTCGATGAACCTTTAATCGAGGAAAAGGGATTTTTTGAAAGTCAGATTTACAGCAACACACTTTTTATTCTAGATGACCAGCATCTTGGTCCTGATCAAGTAGAAAAGATAGCTGAATCGTTTATAGAATTTAGACGCGAACAGAAGATAGAAATAAGTCTTTTGATTACTTCAACTATTACCTATGGACCTACGCGAGCCATGTCAAGTAGAGAAAAGTCGAGCGTATTAAATCACGCCGCTTCCATCCGTTTACTGCCAGTGACCGGAGAGACGATGGCAAATATCATCAATGTTTTAAAATCGCAAGCCTCCCTAAACACGGCTCTATCAACCGATCAGCTTGTATCACTCAGTAGCGGTTATCTGGGAAAAGCATTAATTTTTGCTCGCTGCTCACAAGACTTTAAAAATCACGGGTCGTTAGACCGGATGTTTAGAGGTGATTCGCTATGGAAAACTCTTAGAGACTGGATTCTCAAGAAACTTGCAAAAGATCAAGACTACGAATACTTCCAAAATGAAATAGCACCTATTTTTTTAATTGGAAGCTTGGGACTTACTATTCCCAAAGATTTAACGAGGGCAGTGGAACCTTTGTTTAATGCTGGATTCTTAATCACAAGTGGCATTCAATCGGATGAAAATGCTGGTTTTCGTCCGATAAGTCAACAGCTTGCTCATATTGTTTCCCTGCACTTTCAATCTGAGGAATTCGATGTTCTATCAAACTACTTAATAAGCTACCCGAATCAATTCATCGCAGTTTGCCAATGCCTTGTAGAAAACGACCACGGGCGCGCGGTATTACAGAATTTGTGCCGGAAACATTTCAATTTTATCTATGAAATTGTAAGCGACCGCATCAATCCGTTGAGTTTAGATAAATTAAGTAATATTTTTCGCTTTATGCATTTAGCTGCAAGGGGAGAAAGCAACCGGCTACTCCGAGCCGTCGCCGCACCACGAGGCGAAGCAAATAAATACTTTGTTTCTGATTTTATATGTCTTGCGCGGGCAAAGAGTGTAACCGAGATAAAAAACTTTCTTCAAACTTTGTATTGGATTGATCGCAATCTTATACGGCAACTTGCCGAAGACCAGTTTGGATATTCTGAAACCAACTTAATATTGACTCTCTTTGACTTTTGCCGCTTAGATGAAGTGGCAGCTTGTTTACATATTATCCGAAGATGCAATAGGCAATTTGCTGAGAAATTGTATGAACACTATAAACAAACGCCTGGTTATGCTGAAAAAATTAGTCTGACTGATAGTGACCCGCGCGGGTTGTCAATAATTTTGCATTACTG
>Ga0268253_10000337_pt1 | contig 11191 bp, 10 predicted proteins | sample AgamicMgMarz_FD_200250 | JGI IMG/M metagenome (GOLD analysis project Ga0268253, IMG submission 200250) | Agave microbial communities from Guanajuato, Mexico - Mg.Ma.rz (v2) (version 3) | ecosystem: Host-associated > Plants > Phyllosphere > Phylloplane/Leaf | place: Guanajuato, Mexico... | reverse complement strand
CCTCGGTCGACGAGGTCCCCCGGCCGGCGAGGAAGCCGGCTTGGTCGTCGCCGCTTGCGACGTAGTCGGCCGCGATCTCCTCCGCTGCCACGCCCGCCAGCGCCAGCAGCAGCATCGCGAGCTGCCCGGCGCGGTCCTTGCCCCCGACGCAGTGGATCAGCACCCCGCCGGGCTCGGCCCGCGCCACCGCCGTGATCGCGCGCGCGTTGCGCTCCGGGAACCGCCCCAGGCGGTCTCGCGCCCGTCCCCGGTTGGCAGTCCGCCAAGGTCGCGCACGTTCGCGCAGCCCTCCCAGTCGAGCCGTCTCACTGCGGCATCCGGTCGGTAGACGTCGGCTTCACTCCCTCCACGTACAGCGTGCCGTCGCGCCGCACCTCGGTGTCCGGGCACGGCGAGAGGCGGCTGTCGCCGAACTCGCGCGGCGTGACGTCCACGAAGCCCGCCGCCGAGAGCACCGCTACGAGGAGCCGCTCGTCATACATCGCATGGTGTCCGTGCTCGTAGAAGAGCGCCTGAACCGCGAGCATCGGCGTGGGCCGCGACTGCGCCCAGTCGGGGTCGTCGATACCGGCGTATGAGCGCAGGCACGCGCCCGCATTGGGCACGCCCACGCGCAGCACCCCGCCCGCCTTCAGCGAGCGATGGCACTCCTTGGTCAGCTGGAAGCCGTTGCGCAGGGTCAGGTGCTCGAGCAGGTGCTCGTGGAAGATGGCGTCGACCGAGCCGTCCTCGAACGGGATGCCGTGCTTGAGGTTCCAGATCAGATCGGCGCGCGCGCCAGCGAGATCGATGTCGATCCAGCCCGCCTTGGGGAGGAAGCCGGAGCCGAGGTGCAGGCGCACCTCCGAACCGTGGCGCAGCTTCGCCACGCGCCGCCGGGCAGTCGGCTTGAGCACCGCCGTCGAGAGGGCGCGCAGCCGGGCTACCCCGATCAACGCAATCAACTGCCTGGGCACGCTCTCCGGTCTCGGCAAGGCCGGGGCTTCGGCGGCCGGGTCGTGCAAGAGGTAGTCGCGGAGACTCTCGTCGCTCAACTCTCCGGCATTACAACATGCGGTCGCGCCGCAGTGCTCCGACAACCAGCCGCGCGGCCAGCTCCGCTCCGGTCGTGCTGAGGTGCACGCCGTCGCGCTGGCGCACCCGGACCCGCCGGCCGCCGATCCGCATCGACTTGCGGTAGCGGCCACCCGGCGTGAACACCTCGTCGAGCTCGATCAGCCGCACGTCGTCCTCGAGCCCGGCTGCCGCCTGGCGCAGGGCGGCGTTCACGGCCGGGAACGTCTCGCGGAAGAGCCCCCCGCGCGGCGCCGGCAGCAGCAGCCAGTACACATGCCCGCGCCCGCCGCGCGCATAGGTGCGCATCATCTCCCGCGCCCGCCGCGCGTACTCCGCGATCCAGGGCATCCCGCAGCAGTCGGCGCCCGCCATCGGGAAGCCGTCGTTGGCCCCTAGGAACATCACGGTCACGTCCGGGTGGCTACCCGCGACCTGCTCGCGCGCGTGCTTGGGCCAGTCGAGCAGCGACGGCTTGGAGATCCCGGTCGACACGCGCGCGTCGCTGCGCAGCGTCGCCGGCTGAACGCGCTCGCGCATGAAGGAGTCGACGATCTGGATCATCGAGTCGCCGGTCGCCAGGATGCGCAGCCGCCCGCCGGGCGGCTTGGCGTGCAGCGTCCGGCTCAGGCGCTGGTAGCGGTTGGTGAACGTGACGCGGTAGCGCCCCGGCCTCAGAGTCCTCACGCGGAACATGCGCTCGTGTCGGCCGCGCGCCAGGCGTCCCTTGCGGCAGCGCTCCTGCGCGCCGGGCGCCGTGACGCAGAGCCGGGCGCCCACGCCGCCGAGCCGCCAGCGATCTCGGAGGCGCAGCACCGCGGCGCGGGGCGCGCGCACCGGGCCCGTCTCCTGGAGCGCCAGCCTGTGACGGCAGGGCGGCGTTTCGATCTGGTCGGCGGTCGCGACGTCGGTGCCGTCGAGGTTGTCCTGGAGCACGCTGAATCTGCGCGTGGTGCTCTCGCAGCTCCACGTGGCGAATCGGCTCAGGACGGTCTCCGCGGAGGTGGCCCTGAGTACGCGCGCGGCGCCGGTCAGCTCGTCGGTCACCGTCAGCTGGGTGCCGGGGGTGGCCTCGATGCGCAGCGCGATCCGGCCGCGCGCGGGTGAGCTGGCGTGCAGCTCGAGCGCGTTCGCGGCAGGGACGGCGAGAAGCAGCAGGCCGAGCGTCAGCGGGAGCGCTGCTGCGCGCCTCACCGCACCCGCACGGCCGGCCCGGCGACCTCGCCGGAGCGCACGCGATAGGCCCCGGCGCGGCGGATCTCGACCCGGTAGCGCCCGGTCGCGGTAGTGCGCACGCGTCGCACGACCCGCCAGCCGCCGCGAGTGCGGCGTTCCAGCGCCAGCACTCGGCGCTTGGGCGCCGGCGAGAACTCGCCGGTCAGCGCGGCGCTTGCCAGGCGCGCCCCCCAGGTGGCCGGGCGGGCCGAGCGCGGATAGCGCGCGCTGGTCGCGACGCGCACGAACGTGAACCAGGTGTCGCGCAGCCCGAGGCGCGAGCGAATCGCCGGCCCGGTCAGCGTCGTGGAGCCCTTGGTGCCGATCACGCGGGCCCGCACGACCCGCGGCGACACGCCCCGCTCCAGCACCTTGACGCTCTTGAAGGCGCCCGGAGCGTCGAGCGCGCGGTCGAGCGCCGCGGCCGTCGTCTTGACCTGCCAGCGGTGATAGGGCGACCTGGTGTCGTAGGGATCGGGCACCCCGACCAGCCACGGCTTCGAGAGCGCGCCCACGAACGAGAACTCGATGTTCTCGGTTTCCCCGCCGGAGGTGGAGAAGTAGTAGGTCACGGCCGGCACCCCGCCGTAGGTGACGATGCGCCCGGCGGTGTCGCGCACCGCGGCGTCGCTGCGGATGCTCTCGCCGGTCACGCCGCGATAGACCTGCGAGCGGGTATCGGGGTACTGGTCGAACAGGCCGGTCGTCTTGCGGGTGGCCAGCGCGTACGTGCGCGCCGCCACAGCCTGGACCTTGAGCGCCTCGAGCGGCCACGAGCTGGGCATCTCCCCGGCCACCACGCCGCGCACGTAGCTGTCCATGTCGAGCACGTTGATCGCGGTGATTCCCGATCCCTCGGTGCGCAGCTCGATCTCGCCGCGGTAGAGCCCGCCCGACACGTAGTTGAGCGCCGGCCCGAGCAGTCGCAGCGGCTCCGGTCCGCCGAAGCGGGCGCCGTTGCCCACCCGCGCCACGCGCTTGCCGGAGGAGGTGGTGACCAGGATCTCCCCACCCGAGTCGCGCGCCATGTAGGTGCGGTCCGGCTTCAACGCGCGGCTGCCGATGCTGGTGGCGCCGCGCACGCGGATGTAGGGGTCGTTGGGCTGCAGCAGCACGCGCACGGGGCGCGAGGGAGCCGTCCCCAGTCGCGTGTCCTTGTAGTAGTGGGCGAGGATGCCCTGATACTTGGCGCCGTTCACCGCGTAGCCGTAGGCGCCGTACTGGCTCATTCCGATGCCGTGCCCGAAGCCGGCGCCGCGGATCACGTGGCGCACGGCAGCGTCCGCGACGGCGGGCGCGGCGGCAAGAACGAGCAACGAGGCTGTGACGGCGAGTACTCGGCGCATGAATTCCCTACAACGCCTCTATCGGCGCAAGGTAGCGGGACTCAACCCACGGAATAAAGCTGCCATTCGCCGGGAACCCCCCGCAGCACGTGGGCGCCCCGCTCCTCGAAGTCGATTCCAGAGCCGACGACGAGATCCTTCACCGTGCTCGACACCAGCACCTCGCACGGCCCGGCGCGGTCCATCACGCGCGCGGCGATGTGCACGGCCAGCCCGCCCAGGTCGCCGTCCATTACCTCCAGCTCGCCGGTGTGCAGGCCGGCCCGCACCTCCAGCCCGAGCGACGCGACCGACTCGGCGTGGTCGGCCGCGCAGCGGATCGCCCGCGCCGGTCCGTCGAATGTGGCGAGGAAGCCGTCGCCGGTGTGCTTGACCTCACGGCCGCGATGGCGCACCAGCGAGCGCCGGAAGAGGGCGTCGTGGCGCTCGAGCATGAAGCGCCAGCCGCGGTCGCCCATGCTGGCCGCGTGCTGGGTCGAATTGCAGATGTCGGTGAACAGCACCGTCGCGAGCATCCGGTCCGGCTCCACGCGGTGGCGCTCGCCGGTGAGGAACTCCTCGATCTCGCCCAGCAGGGCCTCGCTGTCACCGAGCGAGTACATGTTGTCGCCGCCCTCGAGCTCGATCAGCTTCGCGCCCGGGATGCGCTCGGCGAGGAAGCGCGAGTGCTCGATCTTGATGAAGCTGTCCTCGCGCCGGTGGAGCACGAGCGTCGGCACCCGGATCGAGGGCAGCACGTCGCGCACGTCGAACTCGCCGATCAGGTCGAAGATCCGCTTGATCGTCGACGGGCTCGCCGCGAGGCGCTCGAGCCGGCCGGCCCATTCCCTGAAGTCCGGATCGGCCATGCGACTGGGCGCCACCCCACCGGCCACCCAGCCCTCGCCCCAGTGGTCGATCAGGTCGTCCATCCGCAGCTTGCGGTCCTCGGCGGTCCAGGCCCACTCGTAGCCCGGCGCCCAGGTCGCACGCGCGAAGGCGGCGTAGAGGATCAGGGCGCTGACGCGATCGGGATAGGTGGCGGCGAACAGTGTGGCCATCGGGCCGCCCTCGAGCGTGCCGGCGATCGCCGCACGCTCGCAGCCGGCGGCGTCCATCACCGCGATCACGTCGTCCATCTGCTCCTCGAGCGTGGGCGCGCCGGCCAGCGGATCGGATAGGCCCGAGCCGCGCCGGTCGAACGTGATCACGCGCGCGAACTGGGTCAGGCGCTCCATCACTCGGGTGAGCGAGTCCTCGGCCCAGAGGTACTCCACCTGTGAGATCCAGGGCGGAATCCAGACCAGGTCGAGAGGGCGGTCGCCCTCCACGACGTACGCGATATTCAGGTCGCCGCTCTTGGCGTACCGCGCGACCAAGGCCACACCAGTGAAGGTACCGGTCGCAGGTATCGTGCCTTGGCGATGGCCAAGCGCAAGGCATCGGACGTGTTCGTGGAGTGCCTCGAAGCCGAGGGCGTCAAGCACGTGTTCGGGATCCCGGGCGAGGAGACGCTCGATCTGAACGAGTCGCTGTCGCACTCGTCGATCGAGTTCATCGCCGTGCGCCACGAGCAGGGCGGTGCGTACATGGCCGACGTCTACGGGCGCCTGACCGGCCATGCCGGCGTCTGCCTCGGCACGCTCGGCCCGGGCGCGCTCAACCTCGTCACTGCGGTCGCGGACGCCTTCCTCGACCGCGCGCCGCTGGTCGCGCTCACCGGCCAGGGCGCCCTCGAGCGAATGCACAAGGAGTCCCACCAGTACATCGACCTGCTGCGCGTCATGCGCCCGATCACGAAGTGGAACGCGCGCCTCTCGGACGCGGCGATCATCCCCGAGGTCGTGCGCAAGGCCTTCAAGCTCGCCGAGGGCGAGAAGCCGGGCGCCACCCACATCGAGCTGCCCGAGGACGTGATGGTCGAGGAGATCGACGCACGCCCGCTGCCGCGCAGCCGTCAGCTGCTCTCGGAGCCGGCCGCGCGCGAGTTGCTGCGGGCCGCGGACCTGATCAGGGGCGCCGTCTCGCCGGTGGCGCTCGCCGGCAACGGGGTGATCCGCGGCAACGCCGCGCCCGCGCTGCGCGAGTTCGTGCGCGCGACGGGGATCCCGGTCGCCGAGACGTTCATGGGCAAGGGCCTGATCTCACCTGACAGTCCGAGCGCGCTCGGCGCGGTCGGACTCCAATCGGGCGACTACAGCATGGCCGGCTTCGAGGACGCCGATCTGGTGCTCGCGATCGGCTATGACCTGGTCGAGCACTCGCCCGAGCACTGGAACCCGCAGCGCGACAAGCAGATCATCTGCATCGACTCGGTGCCCGCCGAGATCGACGAGTACTTCATCCCCGAGGTCGAGCTGATCGGCGACATCTACCACGTGCTCACCCGGCTCGGCGAGGAGTGCCGGCACGTGCCCCATCAGGGTGGCTCGACCAGGCTGCGCGACGTGGTGCTGGGGCGCTTCGAGCAGGCCAAGGACGACGACGCGTTCCCGGTCCAGCCGCCGCGCGCCCTCTACGAGATCCGCCAGGCGCTCGGGCGCGACGACATCCTGATCTCGGACGTGGGGCTGCACAAGCTCTGGATCGGGCGCATGTTCCCGGCCTACGAGCCCAACACGGTGCTGATCGCGAACGGCCTGGCCGGGATGGGGTTCGCGGTGCCGGCCGCGATCGCGGCCAAGCTGGTCCACCCGAGCCGCAGCGTGGTCACGGTCAACGGCGACGGCGGCTTCCTGATGAACTGCCAGGAGCTCGAGACCGCCGTGCGCCTCAAGACGCCGATCGTCAACGTGATCTGGGAGAACGGGCAGTACGGGTCGATCGTCTGGAAGCAGGACAAGAAGTTCGGCTCCCACTTCGGCACCGACTTCACGAACCCCGACTTCGTCAAGCTCGCGGAGAGCTTCGGCATGCCCGCCTGGCGCTGTGGCTCGGCGGACGAGTTCGGCGAGCGCCTGCGCCACGCGCTCGGCCTCGACGTGCCGTCGCTGATCGTGCTGCCGATCGACTATTCCATCGACGTAGCCATATCTGAGGAACTTGGAACGGAGACCGTTGCGACATGAGCATCGCCACTGAGGAACAGACAGTCGTGGACAGGGTGAGCAAGCAGCTCTACATCGGGGGCGAGTGGCGCGACGCCTCGGGCGGAGGCACGCTCGAGGTGATCGATCCGGCCACCGAGGAGCCGCTCTGCGAGGTGGCCGACGCTACCCCCGAGGACGCCGCGGCGGCGCTCGACGCGGCCGTCGACAAGCGCGCCGAGTGGGCCGCGTCAGCGCCGAACGACCGGGCCGGGATTCTCTGGAAGGCGTTCGAGTTGATGATGGAGCGGGCCGACAAGCTGGCGCTGCTGATGACGCTCGAGATGGGCAAGCCGCTCGCCGAGTCGAAGGGCGAGATCGTCTACGCCGCGGACTTCTTCCGCTGGTTCTCGGGCGAGGCGCTGCGCATCGAGGGCGGCTACAAGCAGTTCGCCACCGGGACCAGCAGGGTGCTCGTCATGAAGCAGCCGGTTGGGCCGAGCCTGCTGATCACGCCCTGGAACTTCCCGATGGCGATGGGCACGCGCAAGGTCGGCCCCGCTGTCGCGGCCGGCTGCACGGTCGTGATGAAGCCGGCGCAGCAGACACCGCTCTCGATGCTGGCGCTCGGCCAGATCCTCGAGGAGGCGGGCCTGCCCGGCGGGGTGTTCAACATCGTGACCACCTCGTCGTCGGGGTCCACGACCGGGCCCCTGATCCAGGACCCGCGCCTGCGCAAGCTGTCCTTCACGGGGTCGACCGAGGTCGGCCGCAGGCTGATCGAGGCGTCCGCGCAGAACGTCCTGAAGGTGTCGATGGAGCTGGGCGGCAACGCGCCGTTCCTGATCTTCGAGGACGCCGACCTGGACGCCGCCGTGGAGGGCGCGCTGCTGGCGAAGATGCGCAACATGGGCGAGGCGTGCACGTCGGCCAACCGCTTCCACGTGGCCGAGCCCGTGCGCGAGGAGTTCGCCCGCCGGCTGGGGGAGAAGATGGGCGCGCTCAAGTTCGGCCGCGGCACCGAGGAGGACGTGAAGGTCGGCCCGCTGATCGACCAGCCGTCGCGCGAGAAGGTGGCCGAGCTCGTGCAGGACGCGCTCGACAAGGGCGCGACCCGGGTGGTCGGGGGAGAGATCCCCGACGGGCGCGGCTACTTCTACGCGCCCACGGTCCTCGACGAGGTGCCCGAGGACGCGCGCGTGCTCCACGAGGAGATCTTCGGGCCGGTGGCGCCGGTGGGAGTGTTCTCGTCGGAGGAGGACGCGATCGCCCGGGCCAACGACACCGAGTACGGGCTGGTCGCCTACGTCTTCACGCGCGACATCAAGCGTGCGATCCGCGTCTGCGAGGGCCTCGACACCGGGATGGTCGGGCTCAACCAGGGGATGGTCTCGAACGCCGGAGCGCCGTTCGGCGGCGTCAAGCAATCGGGCATCGGGCGCGAGGGCGGCCACCAGGGCCTCGAGGAGTTCCTCGAGACGAAGTACGTGGCGGTGAGCCTGTAGCGGACCTCCCTGACTACGCGGCCGGCGCCGGCGCCCGCTAGCGCCGCACCGGTCAATGCCACAGCCAGCCGGCTACACCGGTTCGGTCCAGACCAGCGCCGATCCGTCGAGCACCACCGTGTCCTCCTGGTTGGTGATCGTCGTGCGCAGCCGCGTGAGCGGCTTGTCCTCGCGGGCCTCGAGCACCTCGACCTCGGCCGTGATCTCGTCTCCAGGCCGCACCGGCGACTTGAAGTGCCAGTCCACGTGGAGGAACACGCTGCCGGGTCCGGGCAGCTCTTCGGCGACCACGGCGTTGAGCAGTCCGGAGGTCACGCCGCCCTGGACGATGATCCCGCCGAAGCGACTGTCCGCGGCGGCCTGCTGGTCGTAGTGGAGCGGATTGCGATCGCCGGTCAGCTCGGTGAACAGCTCGATGTCACGCGCGCTGACCGCGCGGGTCCTCGAGGCGGTCGCGCCGACCTGAGCCACACCGACAGGCTACGCGGCCAGCGCGCGCGGCTGCGACTCGGCGACCTGGGCGATCCGGCCGGCGGCGCTGTCGAGCGCGCCGGCCGACAGCAGCGCGGCGGTGGCGTTTGCCACCAGGCGCCCGGTCAGGCCGCCGTTGCGGCGCATCGACACGCGGGCGCGCAGCTCGGCGGCGCCGTCTCCGTCGAGCAGGTCGTAGCGCACGTCGAAGCCCACCGGGCCGTCCGCGGACAGCTCGAGGCGCGCCTCGTCGGCGGCGTGCACCTCGACTTCGAAGCCGACGCTCACACCCGCCACCTTTCCGGTGACCCGTCCGCGCGCGCCGGCGGCCAGTCGCCGGCCCTCCAGCTCGTCCAGGTCGAAATCGACCGGCGCCCAGCGGCGAATCTCCTCAGGATGCGTCAGCGTGTGAAGCACCTGCTCGGGTGTCGCGTTCGCTCTCGTGGTCGCGGTCCATTCCCACATGCAGGGCAGCGTCCCACCGCCGGCCTCCCCGATGTGAGCGATCCAGCACAGTTCCGCGCGGCCGGCCGCGCCGATGCCTACCTCACGACCTTCAAGGTCATCCGCATGTCCGGCGCGTGGATCGTGCAGACGATCTTGTAGGTCCCGAGCGTCCGCAGCTTCCTCTCGTAGGTGCCGGAGGTCTTGTCCTTCGAGTGGAACTTCACCGGGCCCTTCTTCACGGTGACGTTGTGGGGGTTCCGGCCCTCCCACTCCCACTTGACCTTGTCGCCCTTTTGCACGGTCACGGTGCGCGGCGCGCCTTCGCGGACGAAGTAGTCGTCGTCGACCTCGACGGACTTGGTCTTCGAGAGTGCGGGGCCTGCCACCAGGAGCGTTCCGAGCAACCCGGCGAGCAGAGCTGACGCGAGCAGCTTTCGCATAACGGCCTCCGATCGGGTTGCGGGGCACTACGCGCTCGGGTCCGATTCGGTTCGACGATTGGCGCGATCAGTTTGCGGGGCGGCGCCGGTCTCAGTCGGCACATGGCTCACTCCTCCACACTCCGCCGGCTGCGACGCGGCTTCGACGGCACCGTCCACCTGGCGGGCGACACCGCCTACGACGCGCTCCGCACGCCGCTGAACCCGGCGCTCAACCCGCGGCCGGCGCTCGTCGCGGCGCCGACGAGCGCGAGCGACGTCCAGGCGGCGGTGATCGCGGCGCGCGAGGACGGTCTGCCGGTGGCCGTGCAGGCGACCGGGCACGGGCTGCATCGCTCCTACGACGGCGGTCTGCTGCTGAACGTCGCGGGAATGCGCTCGGTCTCGGTCGATCGCGAGCGCCGCGTCGCGCGGGTCGGGCCGGGCGCCACCTGGGGCCAGGTCCTGGCGGCCGCTGCTCCGTTCGGGTTGGCGCCGCTGTCCGGCTCGTCTCCGTCGGTTGGGGTGACCGGGTTCACGCTCGGCGGTGGGGTTGGCTGGCTGTCGCGCAAGCACGGCTTCGCGGCCGACAGCGTCGTGCGCGCGGAGGTGGTCACGGCCGCCGGACAGCGGATCACGGCGAGCGCCGACCGCCACGGGGACCTGTTCTGGGCGCTGCGCGGCGGCGGGGGCGGCTTCGGCATCGTGACGGAGCTGGAGTTCCGCCTCCATCCGGTCACGCGGGTCTACGCGGGGACCTCCTGGTTCCCGCTGGAACGGGCGGCGGAGACGCTCGCCGTCTACCGCGACTGGGTCGAGAGCGCGCCCGACGAGCTGAGCACGGCGATCCTGCTCACGCGCGAGGCAATCGGGCTCCGTCTCATGCACGCCGGCGAGGCGGTCGAGGCCGAGCGGCTGATCGAGCCGCTGCGCGCTGCAGCCGGCCCGGCGCTGGTGGACGGCTTCCGCAGCGAGCCATACGCCGCCGTGGCGATCGGCGGCACCGCGCCGCGGCACCTCGACCTCCTGCCGCGGCTGCCCGACGCCGTCCTCGACTTCCTCGTGGAGGCGGCCGCGGACGAGGGGCTCGGGGTCTCGACGATCGAGCTGCGCCACTGGGGCGGCGCGATGGAGCGGCCCGCCGCGGACGCGGGACCGGTCGGCCACCGCGGCGTGCCGTTCTCGGTGATCGCCGACTCCGCCGAGCCCGCGCTCGTCGAGACGCTGCGCCGCCACGCCACCGGCGGCTCGTTCCTCAACTTCCTCGCCGACACGACGCGAACCGCCTCCGCCTACACGCCGAGCGACCACCGCCGGCTGGGCCAGGTCAGGGCGACGTATGACCCGGACGACGCCTTCCGGCTCAACCACCGCGTGCCACCGCGCCGTATCCTCGAGCCGCATGGGAGATCCAGCGAATCTGCAGGCCTTGGTCGGCGAGTGGGAGCTCGAGGCGGCCTTCGAGTCCGCCCCGGCGCCGGGCGCGCGCGGGCGCGTCGAGTTCGAGTGGATGCCGGGTGAGCGGTTCCTGATCCAGCGCTGGGAGGTCGACCTTCCCGACGCCCCGGACGGCCTCGCGGTGATCGGGTCGGCCGACGACGAGTACGTGCAGCACTACTTCGACTCGCGCGGTGTGGCGCGCGTCTACGGGATGAGCTTCCGCGACGGGGTCTGGAAGCTGTGGCGCGACGGCGACGACTTCTCGCAGCGCTTCACCGGAACCCTCAGCG
>Ga0268253_10000334_pt1 | contig 11272 bp, 7 predicted proteins | sample AgamicMgMarz_FD_200250 | JGI IMG/M metagenome (GOLD analysis project Ga0268253, IMG submission 200250) | Agave microbial communities from Guanajuato, Mexico - Mg.Ma.rz (v2) (version 3) | ecosystem: Host-associated > Plants > Phyllosphere > Phylloplane/Leaf | place: Guanajuato, Mexico | collected... | reverse complement strand
ATTACTCACCTTTTAGTCGTTGAACGATTTTATCTTTTAAAATGCTAAGATAAATTTCGCTTCAAATTTATTTTTTCTTTAAAATAATTTTTGAAATTAACCCAATATATAATCAATTATTTCATTAATAATGAAACATTGAAGGACAAACATCCCTAGCGTAGCTTTTCCAATAATCCAAGACCTTTCCTTTTTGCATCTTGTGATCCTATGCCCCGCTTACGCGACTGTAAGATTTGTTATGAATCAAACAGTTAAGCAAGATTAAGCCGTTAAACTTGATAAATATTTAACATGATTATTAAAAGAATTTTTAATAACTATTAATCATATTAGAAAAAATTAAAAACTCTTTTCATAATACTTTATATCTAAAACTATTTTCCCTATAGTAAAAATCTTACTTCTCAATAAAAAATATTTTCATAGAAAATATTACTTAATGTAATTATTAAGTAATAAATACTTATAATCATAGTAAAAATTATTTTACTAAGTTATAATTACTTTTTGGACACTCCCATTTACTCTTTATGGGGTCTGAGCCCCACATAAACTGTCTCCTAGCAACTGTCCTTTTTATAAAGTTAGCAATATAGTAAGCAAATAAAGGTATTACACTATTATCTTATCAATTACCTTATGGTTAAAATTTGCCCGGATTATATCCAATAATTAGTAACAGTAAAGCTGCATAGGGTCTTCTCGTCTAACTAGAGGTAAACTGTATCTTCACAGTTATTCCAATTTCACTGAGTCAATCATAGAGACAGCTGTTGTATCGTTACGTCATTCATGCAGGACCGCATTTAACGGCCAAGGTATTTCGCTACCTTAGGACCCTCACGTTAAGGCCGCCATTAACCGGGGTTTCCTTAAAAACCAAACCTTATTTAATTTAGTTAATTTCGTTAACCAGCCGGCATCGGGCAGAGATCACACTCAATACTTAGATTTATCATCTTTTTGCAAAGTGCTTTGTTTTAATTAAACAGTCGTACAACATTATTTTATGCTTCTTCTCATTTACTTGGTATTAATCAAGACTATGAGCCCTCCTTATCCCGAAGTTACGGTAGTCAATTTGCCGAGTTCCTTTATGATTGTTATCTCACTAGCGCCTTAGTATTCTATACTAGCTTACTTGTTACAGTTTTTAGGTACGGTTTTTTATATTTATATAACATTCATCTTTTTAGTTTATTATGTTATATAATTATTGTTACTAATTTTTTCCAGTACATTTTTCACTTAAAAATGTTGTCCTTAATAATAACAAGATTTTCTCATCGTTATAACCTTCCGGTTATAGACTTAGAGGCCGTTACTTTATATTAATCCATAAGCTTAAGGCGAGTTTTAAAATTTTTCTTTTTCGTTACTCATGTCACCATTCTCACTTGAGTTATTTTCTTTTCTTTAGTAAAGAAAAATCTATTATTCACTCAACGTTCTGCTACCCCATCATTTTACAATAAAAGATTTTATTATAAAAAAATGGACAAGGTTTCGGTATATTATTTAGATCCGCTGAATTTTCGATGCATTTAAGATTTAACAAGTGCTCTGGTACGAGATCTTCAAATTATGGCTGCTTCTAAGCCAATCTCCTTGTCGACTTATATAAAAACTTTCTTAATTTCACTTAACAATAATTTTGGAACCTTAACTCTTGTTCTGGGCTGTTTCCCTTTTGACATACAACCTTATCATTCTATGTCTGATAATTCAAAATCCATCTTTGCCATTTCGAGTCTACAAACTCGCCGATAAAATCTTCACGATCCCCCGATATGTACAAAAGAAGATATATTTATATAAATATAACAATATATCTTGCCTGAGACGGAGTTCTGTACCTGCTAAGATGTTATTTAAATCGCCTACTTTTATAGGTTTCGCAGAAAACCAGCTAACTTAATCAGTATTGTCTTTCACTTACTTACCATAATTCTTCGGATATTTTTGCAACAATAACCCGTTCGGACTTTTATAATCCTGATTATAGTAAGATCATTAAGCTTCGGGTCTAACATTAAATACTATTCATTTTTTTATGATCGGTTTAACTACGCGCATTTGCTCGCATTTAATGTTAACTTGGTGACCCATTATACAAAAGGTACGCTCTTACTTAATATATTACTTGAGCTGCTTATAAAACTACTATTAACAAACCTATCCCTCACGGTACTTAGTTCTTATGTATTATATTTAGTCTTTGAGGAAGGTTCCCCATAAAGTTCAAACAGTTTTACAACCATTTTACTTAATATTAGACTGATCTATTTTCATTCACACTAATCATAGAATCTCTTTTGATTTTTTTTCCTAAAGCTAATAAGATATTTCAATTCGCTTCGTTTACTATCTAATTTCTCTTAGATTTTATATTATTATTAAAATAAAATTTATAACTTTAATACATAGCAAGGAATTTACTAATAGTTTCTTTTTATACTTAGATTTTGTTATTAATATATATCCATTATATTTCTTAAAAATTTATACAATAATAATTAAGAATTATCAGATCACCGAAACTCGCATTCGGATACTCTTCTCCCAAAGAAGAAATTCTACTATTAAATTATGATCTGTATTTTAAATATAAAGTAATTTAATACTTAATAACTACTTTATAAACTAAAATAATTTTCTTTTACTCTAGCCAGAGAATATGAGATTCGAACTCATGAAAGGTATTCCCTTTAACTATTTTCAAGATAGCCACCTTAAACCACTCGGTCAACTCTCTTTAATTCTTCCAAGATTTGAACTTGAATGTCATTTTTATCAAAAATGTGTTTTACCTATTAAACTAAAGAATCTTATTTTTTTTTATAAGAAATAGGTGATTCGAACACCTAACCTTCTGTGTGTAAAACAGTTGCTCTACCGTTGAGCTAATTTCTTTATTGTTTTTATCTTAAATTTTATAATATTAGGATCTAACGGATTTGAACCGATTTCTTAATAATTAAAAGTCATATATATTACCATTATACTATATTCTTAAAAGATATTTTTTTTATAAAATTATATAATCTATTTAAACTAACCGGAAAAGAAGAGATTCGAACTCCCCAATGTTAAAACATAATATTTAGCAAATATTTCACCCTACCTATGGCAACTTTTCCCAAATTTATTCTGACGAATCAAACCGGATTTGAACCGGCATCTACTTCAGTGACAGTGAAGTCCTTTACCAATTAAGTTATTAATTCTATTAAAAAAAGATTCTTACTCAAGAATTCTTTTAATCTATATTTACGGCTAGTCGGAATCGAACCGACACACTCTGTTTGGAAGACAGTTATCCTACCATTAAATGATAGCCGCTTTTAAATAGAGCTTATTATTCTTAAATTTTATAATATTAGGATCTAACGGATTTGAACCGATTTCTTAATGATTAAAAGTCATATGTATTACCATTATACTAAGATCCCTTTTATAATATATAAATATATTATAAAATAATTAAATTCAAAAATTATTAGGTAAAAAAAATATTGAATATAAACATAATATTTATACTTAATCAGGATCATCTGTAAAACTAGGTCCATCCGAAGGTAAGTCATCTATATAATCACTAATAGGTGTGTTTGAATTAGAAGGCGAACCGGGATTAGATGGTGTTGGGGTAGTATCTCCAGATTTACCAATATCAGAAAGTTTTTCTTTCAATTTATCTTTTTCCGTATCTAATCTATTTTTTTCATTTAATAAATCATTTTCTGCTTTTTCTTTATCATCTAATGCTATTTTTTTTTCTGTTATACTTTCTACATCCTTTAAGGCTTTAACTCTTTCGGGATGATATGAAGGTAAATCATTATTTTTATCTAAAGCATCCTTTATTATTTCGTCTGTTTTCTTTATATCTTTTATATCTGCTTTAATATCTTTTTTTTGACTAGTAGTTTCTCTAGATTCATCATTACTTAAACAATAAGTTAAACTACTTAAGAACCTCAGTAATAAACTGAAACATATAAAAAAAGTCAAACTACATCAACAAAATGTCAATAAAGTATACCTCCCTCAAAACCTACATGATGATTGTCGGTTAAATGGTATTCAAATATTCTTCATAAAGCTACTGTTAAAAAAATTGTTCCTATTATAACATGTAATCCGTGAAATCCTGTACCAAAAAAGAAACATGTACCAAAAGCACCATCACTTATAGTAAAAGAAGATACACTATATTCAATAGCTTGAAATAATGTAAATACTATAGCTAATATTATTGTAGCTATTGAGCCGTATAAAGCTCCAGTTCTCTTTCCTTGAATTAAAGAATGGTGGGCATATGTAACTGTAGCACCACTTGATAATAATATTACAGTATTAAGTAAAGGTAATTCAAAGGGATTAACTGGTTCTATACCTATAGGTGGTCATTGAGCTCCTAATTCTACAGTAGGTGTTAATGCACTATGAAAAAACGCTCAGAAGATAGCCATAAAAAATAGAGCTTCTGATACGATAAATAAAATAACTCCTACATTTAATCCTTTTTGTACAGCTAAAGTATGATCTCCTAAAAAAGTACTTTCTGTTATAACATCACGAAATCAAAAAGACATTGATGACACAACTAAGAATATACCTAAATATACTATATAATAAGCATTATTAAAAGTATGCATAGATAGTGCAGTAGTAGTAGTTAAAGCTAATAAGGAAGCACTAGTATATAATGGTCATGGTGATGGGGATACTAAATGAAAAGGGTGGTCTTGAAAATTACTTCTTACTAAGTTAGTCATTTATCAAATTAAAAAAAAGTTAGTTTATATTTTACACATCTATAATATTTAATAAATAAAATATAAATCTTCCATTATATTATAATTAAATATTATTCGCCCCTAAAATGAATCGAACATTTATCATATTATTAACAGTAATATGCTCTACCGTTGAGCTACAGGGACTTATCAAAAAAATTTAATAGGAGACAAGAGATTCGAACTCTTAAAACAATTTATTGTTACTAAATTTACAGTTTAGCCCTTCTTGCCAATAAAGGAACTCTCCTTAATGTATAATATAAAAATTATACAAAATTTTTAAGATTAAAGTTAATCAATCCCGTGCAACTTCCACTACACGAACCGTATTTCGACTTAACACTAATCAGAATCGCGCATACGAAGAATCCTACTATAACATCTAAATCCTTAGCTTTTATTTACTTATAATAGAAGAGCAAACTTATTGCACGCACTCCTTTCAGCATGCGACGAGTGGTTAGTACCAATCCGAGGTTGTATTCACCGTGACATGGTGATTCACGATTACTAGCAATTACTTATTCATGTAGTCGAATTTCAGACTACAATCCATATCCGTGATTGTATCCTATTTTTTGAGATTAGCTTGAATTTACATTTTCGCTTCTCTTTGTTTAGGAATATGTGGCACATCTATAGCCCACAATGTTAGGGCCATGATGACTTGTCTTAGCCCCTTTTATTTTACACTTTTTGTAGTAAATACAGCTTTATCAAACTAAATTTTACAAATAAAGCAAGGGAATCCGTTAATTTCATGGCCTAAGCCACAGTTTCACAACATTAACTGTAAACAGCCGTGCAACTCTTGTTATATTTTTAGTAGTATAAAATAAAAATAATGTATTTCTATATTGTCTAATCTAAAAATATAATACAAATTGTGGTAAGGTTTTTCGTGGATCACCGAATTAAATAACATACTTCACTACTGATGTCAGAAACGGTCTAGTGATTTCAGTTCCCGCGTTGCCACGTTACTCTTGAGGTGAAATGCTTACACTTTCATTTATAGATCAAGTTTTACCTAACCTATGACATTCATCATTCTCTGCAAAGACTACTTGGGTACCTAATCCTGTTCGTTTCCTGTGCCTTCGTCCTTCAGCGTCAGTTTTTACATAAAAGATTGCCTTCGCCTTTACCAGTCCCATAGGTATGACAGGATTTTATCCCTCCTCCACAAGTACGGATCTTCTCATATTAAACTCTAGTAAAATAGTACCTCTACAGGCGTTTTTTACCGCTTGGGTACCCTTTAAACCTATTAAAGATGAAAAACGCTAGTCTCTTACGTATTGCCGCGACTGCTGGCACGCAATTAGTCAAGACATAAATATATATTGTCATTATCAATAATACATTTAAAATTTTTTCCGATAAAAATCGGGCTATCCGATTCCTTCCATAACGAAGTGATGCCCTATTTAAATCAATAAGACTACGGACGATTCCTCCAAATTGCCAGTTCAGCCGTTAGGCCATTGACCAAAATTCCCCACTGCTGTACTTACTTGCCTTGGGATTTTTTCATCCCCAATGTGGTCGATCAACCATCTCAGTTTCGACTAAGAGAATCGTTGGTCTAGTTAAGCCATTACCTTAACAGCATACCTATCCCTATGATATATCAATTCCTCTTAAAGCGGAGTTTCCCCCTTTTTATTATTATGAAGGATTTTTTCCTTCTCTTTAAGGCGGGTGATAGATAACCCAATACTCACCTGTTCACCACTTCTAATAAAATTACTTTTTTTCATTAAATTACTCATTTTCTTTAAATTAGACGTTCGATTAGCATGTGTCAAGCATTTGGACAGCGCTTAATCAGAGCCATCACCAAACTCATTTATATATTTGTTTTTTTTATAGCTCCATTTATTAAAACGGAATCTAGTTTATCCTCCTGTATTAATAAAAATAGTTATTTTTATTAATAGATATAATTAATGGCGATATAAATATTTTTCTTGGATTCAAAAGCTAGTCATCAATTATATCACTAAAAGGTTTTTACGATTTAATGATTATTTTGAATATTATAATATTCCTAGGATAAGTTTAAGCTATATCTAGTTAATGATTTTCTTTCTAAAGAAAAGTTACGTATAAGCTTGCATGTTCGCAAAAAAAAATTAGAATTTATTAGTTAATACTAAATTATTTATTTATTAGTTAATATTTTCTACTCAATACCTTAAATTTTTATTTATATTTTTCCTATATACCTTAAAAACTATAGACTTTCCCCTAAATTTTTAAATTTTGGTTTCTTATCCCTAAGAAATTCATTTAAAATTTATATAAAAAAAATTCCTATTTTTTTTAACAACGAAAGATTAGTTTCTTAATGAAGATCTAATCCATCTTTTATATAACTACTACTTAGTACTACAAATACTTGAGCTTGTATAAAAGCAATACCTAATTCTAACCCTGAAAAAGCTATAATGAATGATAAAGGTATTAACCCTAAGAAAAAGAAAATTATACCTGAAGTCATTATATTATAAGTAAATCCAGCTAGTATATTTAATAGCATATGACCTGATAAAATATTAGCTGCAAGTCTTAATCCTAAAGAAATATTACGAGCTAAATAAGATATAAATTCTATTAATACTAATAAAGGTAATATACCTAAGGGACAACCAGCTGGAACTAAAAGAGAAAAGAATTTTAAACCGTGGTTTTTAAATCCTAAAATTGTTGCACCCAAAACTATAGTAAAACTAAGTGCAAATGATAAAACAAAATGACTAGTTGATGCAAAACTATAAGGGATCATACCAATTAAATTATTTATTAAAATAAATATAAATAAAGTGTACATAAATGGAAAATAAATTTGACCTGTTGTAGAATTTATTTGATTTATTACTATATTGTGTATAGTAGCGTATAAAGATTCTTGACTTATTGATCAATTATTACTTACTAGTCTATTATAATTTGTACTTAATAAACTTAAAGTAAATATAAAAAAGGCGCTTATTGTTAAATATAATCCTATATTTGTAATAGAAATATGGATATTTCCTAAAACAGGTAAATCTAAAGATAATAAATCTCTTAATTCAAATTGATCTAATGGACTAAATATTTCAGAAATATGTTTAGTGTTCATTTTTTTTTAGTTTAATTATAACGTAAGACAAAGGCCTTAAAAAATCAAAATATATACATAATTTTTTTTTAATTAAAAAATTTTTAATTAAAATATTAATTATTTTTAACAATACTATTATATAATAATTAATACTTATAATATTATTTATAGGATAAGTTATCAAAGAGTTTTGATAAGGAAATACAAAGTAATATAGCATAGAAAGATTTAAAATTAATTAATTTCTACTTATTTTGAACTATCAAAAAGTTTTGAAATAAAAGTACGAGATAAAAATAAACGAATAAATCTAGGAAATATGTATTTAGATAAGAAGTAAACTGTTATAATAATAACTATAAATGTAAAAGTTACTTCGTTTATAAAAAAAAAGGGAACTAATTGAGGCATTTTTTTTTGTAATTTATTAGTAATTATTTTATTAATGTTTGAAATAATAGTGTTAATCATTTAACAAAAAAAAGTTTTAATTTCATTTTATAAATAATATATTAAATTAGTTACAGAGTAATGTAATCCATTTAATATAAAAGAAGGGTATATTCCAAATATTATAGTAAAGAAAACTAATGTAAATAATAAAAAGAATTCTCTTTTTGTAACATCAATTATATTTTCTTTAAAAAATTTAGAGAAAGCACCTCCAAAAGCTATTCTATTAAACATATAAATAGTATATGCTGCAGAAAATACAATAGAAGAACTGGCTAGAACACCTAAAAGAGGTAATCTTTCAAAAACTCCATATAATGACATAAATTCACCCATGAAATTTAATGTTAAAGGAGCACCGCAATTTCCTAAAGATAATATAAAAAATAATACAGAAAATAAAGGCATTACTTGAGCTACACCTTTATAAAAGTAGATTAGTCTAGTACCAGATCTATCATATAATATACCACCTGCGCATAAAAATAAACCACTAGAAACAAATCCGTGCGCCAATCCTAAAAGTATACTTCCTTCTATTCCTTGAATATTATTACTAAAAGCTCCTATTAAATATACAGCTGCATGTGATACTGAACTATAAGCAATTAATTCTTTGATATCTGTAGTTCTTAATGTACTAAAACTAGCATATATTATAGTTATAACTCCTATTATATATACTATATAAGTATAATTTAAAGAAGCTTTAGGTAATATAGGTAATATTAATCTAAATATACCATATAAACTTAGTTTTAATACTATACCTGCAAGTATTATACTTCCACCTAAAGGGGATTCTACGTGAGCTTTTAATAATCAATTGTTTAAAAAAATTGTTGGAGTTTTTACAGCAAATGCTATAAATATCCCACAAAATAAAAAGAATTGAGTAGTATAATTAAAATTAGTTTTATATAAAGCATCAAAATCAGTTGTCCCCATGATAGAAGATATTGTTAAAATTGATAATAATAAAAATAAAGACCCTCATAATGTATATAAAAATATATAAAAGCTAGCTCTTACTTTATTACTAGATCCAAATAAACCTATTAATAAAAATAAAGGTGGTAATATACTTTCAAAAAAAATATAAAATAACAGTATATCTAAAACTAAAAATACACCTAATAGTAGTGTTTCTAATAATAACATTATAATTAAATATGATTTTATATTTTCTGTAATTGAATTTCAGTTAGATAATATTGCTATAGGCATTATTATTGTTGTTAATAATACAAAATAAATTGAGATTCCATCTACTCCTAGAAAAATATCAAAATAACTTAAGTTATAATGTTCTTGAACAAATTGAAATTGATTACTACTGAAATCAAATAAGATATATACAATTAAAGATATTGCTAAATTAATAATAGTGGAAATGAATGCAATATTTTTGTAAAATATATTATTTATTTTATCTGATCGTCTATAAGAAATAGTACTCGATATTAAAAATATTCCTATTATAGGCGTTATTAATAGAGAAAAAAGCAGCATTCTGGTTAAAACTAATATTTGTACTGAAATCTTCCTAAATATTTTTTAGCAAATAAAATTAACATCATATATGAAAACATCATGATAAGTTCGTATAAATATATTAAATCATCTTTATTATATGTATTTCTATAAAAAATATAGAGATATAATTTTATTATGAGTTAGAATAAATTTATATTTACAGGTAAACTATTATAACTATATAAAATACAAGGCATTAAAATTATAATAGCAAATACTACGGGTAGTAAAACTGTTCAACAAAATCCCATTAATTGATCAAAACGTATTCTAGGGAAAGAGGCTCTTACTCAAATAAATACAAATATCATAATCGAACTTTTAAATCCTAAACTTAAACCATAAATTAATCCTTCTAAAATAGGATTATCCGAAATATTTTCTAATATATTTCTTAAGTGAAAAAATCAATCAATAAACAATATATTAGAAAATATCTTATCCAAAGTAGTAAGTATTCAAGAGTAATCTATTAACAAATAACCGCCTAAAAACAATATACTTGTTAATATACACATTAATACTATACTACCGTATTCAGCTAGAAAAAAGAATACAAACACAACTGCGGCATGTTCTGTCATAAATCCACTAACTAATTCTGATTCAGCTTCTGCTAAATCAAATGGAGCTCTATTAGTTTCAGCTACAGATCCTATAAAAAATATAAGAAATATTGGTAATAAGGGTAATACAAATCAAATAGCTCTTTGAGATTCTGTGTTAACAGTTAAATTTAAATTACCTGTTAAAAAAACCACAAGTAATATAGCTGAACTTAATACTAATTCATAACTAATTAATTGAGCTGTACTTCTTAAAGACCCTAAAAAAGCATATTTACTATTAGCACTTCAACCAGCTAATAATATTCCATATGTAGCTAAAGATGAAACAGCTAACATATATAATATACCTAAATTAAAATCACTAATAGCTAAACCAGGTCCATATGGTATTACTGCGTAACCCAATAATGAAAAAATAAGTGTAATAACAGGACCTATAAAAAACAAAATCATATTTGCTTGTGTTGGAGCTACATATTCTTTTAAAAGAAGTTTTAAAGCATCTGCGAATGCTTGTAATAACCCATAATACCCTACAATATTCGGACCTAACCTTCTTTGCATACTAGCCATTGTTTTTCTTTCAGCTACCGTTACATATGCAACAGCGAGTAAAGCAGGAACAAGAATTAAAACTACTTCTAAAATAGAGATAATTGTCGGAGTATATATCATTTTATGTATATAAGAAATTTTTCTTTATAAACTTATTGTAAGAAAATAAAAGAATTATTAAAATTAATGGCTTTATAATAATGATCTTATCCTTTCTCCACTATTCCTCTAATAAAATA
>Ga0268253_10000332_pt1 | contig 11327 bp, 9 predicted proteins | sample AgamicMgMarz_FD_200250 | JGI IMG/M metagenome (GOLD analysis project Ga0268253, IMG submission 200250) | Agave microbial communities from Guanajuato, Mexico - Mg.Ma.rz (v2) (version 3) | ecosystem: Host-associated > Plants > Phyllosphere > Phylloplane/Leaf | place: Guanajuato, Mexico | collected... | reverse complement strand
AATGGTGTTTCATAAACTCTTGATCGCTATCATAAAGCGGCGTCGCCACAACAGACTGAACACCTTGATCCGCTAAGGAGCGTGCCATCTTCAAAAAGCCGTCTACTTCCTCAGGTCCGCTATCGATATTAGGCAATATGTACGTATGAATATCAATCACTTTATTTCCCTCCCTGCGTTTTGTATAGCTCTATTCTACGACGATTTTAAATGTGAAACTATGTATTCTTCTCGACATTTACCACCACGAACCCCGTAAAACTGCGCACTTTCCTGTTACCTACTTAACTAACAATATTTTACTATCACTCTATGTGCAAACGCAAACAATATTTGTAAAATAACTCCAAATAATGATGAAAAAAGAAGGGATTGAAATAGGTCTTTGTATGCAAATACCCCGATTAAACGAATGTTAATCAGGGTACAAAAGGAAAGGTTAAAAGATTCCTAGGAATTTTGTTTTTTTGATGCGTTCAGGCTCTTGTTTATAAACAGCCTTCCCACTCGCAATGGCTTCAGCATTTTCCATGAAATGATAGAGCTTGCTGTTGCCGTATTTTTTGGAGACAGCAGAATAAGCTTTTTGCAGACCGTACTGCTGGTAATTTTCACGATTTACGCCTGATGCAATAACGTGTGCTAATCCGTGATCAATGAACTGATAAGCTGCTTTTTTCGATTTACCGCCATTGCCGCCCAGCACACTTTGTGCAGACAGCTGAACGACTGCTCCATTTTTTACGAGCTTGTACAAATGCGCGGGATTCTCCACAAATAATGAATGGCACTCAGGCTCATTTAAAACCGGTACAATACTTTTTAGCTGAAGCTCGTAAGCAATATTTTCTAACACTTCAATTTCCACATCTTGCGGAATCTCTAAAAACATATATTTTTCATTTTCATTTATTGTCATCGTGTAATACTCTTCATTTGATACAATCATATTGGTAGAGGCAATTACTTTTTGACCTGGTAAAACGCTTAACGAAATAGAAGATTTTCTTAACCATTCATTCGCAAGATCGACACCTTCTCTATAGCTGAAATCTTTTCCGTCATAAAGAGGTGCTGCTACGACTTCTGTTACTCCTTGTTTCACTAATACATTTGCCATTTCTAAAAACTCTTCTACACTTTTGGGACCACTGTTCACATTTGGCAAGATATTGGTATATATATCTATCATTTTTTTCTCCTCTTTCTATGCCTCAGATCATGGATAGTATTCCATGAATTATATTATAGCACAGGGCTTTTTTTCTATCTTCTAGCATAAGTATCTATTTTTGCTCATGCTCTCTTTTGGGATTGATAGACGTTCCTTTTGTATTGAAATGTAACATTCTTTTCTTGAAGAAAATGTTAAAAATAAATAATGGAAAATTAACGAGATAGAAAATGAGTAAATATACCCAAACACTGATTGACTTTTCTCTTCTTCTTCGTTTATAGTTTTTCTATATGTGTCTAAAAATGAGAAAATATTGTAGGAGTTGTAGATGAATTTGACGAAGAAAATTGACATTCTAGGAAGCTGTGTTTCTAGAGACCCTTTTGCTATGTTTGAGCATCAATATGAAATTAATGAGTATTTTGCTAGAACGAATATTATATCCCTAGCATCCAAACCTGTTGGACTTTCCATTCGAGGTATCCATATTGAGTCTAAATTCCAGCGTAGAAGTGTATACAATGATCTTAATAAGCTTTTCTTAAAACATGTGGATGAAGAGCCTGCTGATACGTTGATTATTGACTTACTGTCTGAAAGATTAAGACTTATGAAACGCGGAGAATCTTACATCGCTCTTTCTAAAGAATTTGCTCAATCTAATTTAATGAATGATTTAAAAAGTAAAAGAATTGTAGAACGCACTGATGAATTATGGGAAAGCTCTGCTGATAAAATATGCGAAAGAATCAACGCAAGCAGCATTTCAAAAGTCATTATTCATAAAGCGTTTTGGAAAGAAAAATATGTAGATAAAGAAGGAAACGTTCAAGTTTTTGAAAATCAAGACGAAATTCAGCATCATAATCAGCAATTAGAGTATATGTATACATACCTTGGCAACAAAATTAACAACAGTACATACCTTGAAATAAAAGAAGAATTTATGGCAGATGAAAATCACAAATGGGGTCTTACGCCAAGACACTATCAGCCAGCTTATTATGAAAGATTTTTAGAACAGCTTAACGCGTTACTTTTACCTGTTGCAGCAAATTAAAAAATAAAAGCACGCACCTTTTTTTATAAGGTAGCGTGCTTTTTCATTATGAATTGGTAAAATACTCAGAGAGAAATTTGAACCATACCTTCTCCCCTTCTTCGTTCGGTTGACCATTTTCATCAGATAAATACTTTAAAATGTCTTCCTCATTATAATCTGGCCATGCACTCCAATGATTTACAAACTCGTATCCATTTTCTTTAGCAAAGGTTTCTAAAGCCTTTACGTCATTAGGGTAATTTTGAGCTTGATAGACCGGAGCTGATGGTTGAAAAATAGTAACTAGGTCTTTATTTTCACTTTCAATATGTTTCATAATAATTTGCAAGTTATCAATTGTATTGTTAATACCTACTACGCCGTTATCATTTAATAAAAATGGTTCAAAAAGCAAGATATCAGGCTTTGCTTTTGTAATTTCTTCATACGTTTTTGATTTCACAAATTGTAATGTATTCATTTGTTTGTATTCATACAACTCTACATTTATTAAATCTGTCCCATATGTATCTTCTACTTTATCTTTCAATAAAGTTCCCCATGTCTTTACATCTTTCTCAGGAGCGGATCCTACAATTACAAGTTTTACGGGATTTCCTGTTTTCTTTGCATTCTCTAATTTCTTTACAATTGATTCCGGCAGATTCTTAGTCTCGGTTTGCATATCCTTTTCTGTTTCGGCTGCGCTTACTCTCGTAGGCTTTGTTTCAAACTGTTTGTCTAATTGATGATTCCAGTACATCCTTCCTGCTACTAAAGATGAGATAAAGATGAGAATAGCAAATACGTTAATTAAAATTTTCATAAAATGTCTCCCTTACTATATCTTTCTTTTTTTCTTTTATTATAATATAATTTTAAAGTACATGAAGAAATTTGATTAAATTTGTCATTTTTTTAATCATTTTGACGTGTTTTCTGATGAAAAAGATAAGAATAATGACTTACATAGAAGACATTTATTTTATCAATACATAAGGAAAAGGAAGAGAGGTTCCACATGGAAGAACAAGTACAACCTTCAAATGCGCGCAGACGCAAACGAAAAAAACCGAAAAAGAAACGCGCGTTCAAAATTATTCTTGGTATTATTTTAGTATTAATTCTAGGTGTAGCAGGCTATGCATATAGCATATGGCATTCCGTTGAAAAGACATTCACACAAACTCACGAACCGTTAAAACGTGATGTATCTGAAAAACGTTCAAACAAAGTGAGCTTGGCAAATGGAGATCCTATTTCTATTTTACTATTAGGAGTGGATCAGCGTGCCGGTGACCGAGGACGTTCAGATTCTACTATTTTAATGACGGTAAACCCAAAGACACAGTCAATGAAGATGGTAAGTATTCCACGTGATACGCGAACTGAAATTGTAGGAAAAGGAACGCAAGATAAAATCAACCATGCTTATGCGTTTGGCGGCGTAGATATGGCTGTAAATACGGTAGAAAAATTCTTAGATGTTCCTGTAGACTACTACGTTCAAGTGAATATGGAAAGCTTTAAAGACATTGTAGACGCTGTTGGCGGCGTCACTGTAAATAATACTCTTGCATTTGATTATGACGGCTACAGCTTCCAAAAAGGACCTTTAACGTTAGATGGTAAAGAAGCATTGGCTTATACGCGTATGCGTAAACAAGACCCTCGCGGTGACTTTGGACGTCAACAGCGTCAGCGTCAAGTCATCGAAGGTGTTATTGATGAAGGAGCTAGCGTTCAGTCTTTAACAAACTACGGTACAATTCTAGATGCAATTGGCCAAAATGTAAAAACAAACCTTACGTTTGATGATATGAAGCAAATTCAATCAAACTATAAAGACGCACGTAAAAATTCAGAACAGCTTCAAATAGATGGAAAAGGCGAAAAGATTAACGGTATCTATTACTATGCCGTATCTGATGACACTCGTAACCAGCTATCTGCTGAATTAAAAGAAAGTTTAAATTTAAAATAAAAAAAGATCGCGGGATGTATCCCGTGATCTTTTTTATTTATTATGATTTTGTTACTTTTACTAATTCTGTGCTTTTTGCAACAGCTTTTTCTTTTCCAGCTTTCACGTATACGCGCACACGATAGTCGCCAGACTTCGTTAGCTTATAAGCCAACTCTTTTTTTGAAGAGTAAGGGATTTTTTGGAATAGCTTTCCGTCTTTATAAACGGAATAAGCGTATTTAAGGTCTTTCCCTTCCGCTGTTGTTTTTACTTCTAAGCGTTTGTCTCCTACGTTTTTAATAGAGACTTTGTTTAATGCTGTTTTTTCCTGTTGAGTTTGTTCCGTTTTAGTTGGTTTGCTTGCAGTCTCTTTGTCATTGCTGCAGCCTGTGAATAATAATGCACCTGCTACGATTGGAATTAATACTTTTGCTTTCATTAGAGATCCTCCTCGAATAGTAGATATATCAATCTACATATCTATTCTCAATATTATTAAAATGCTTTATAAACCTTATGTATAAAACATTAAAATCGCTAAAAACAAAGACAGCATAGATAGAATGCCTACTTGAAAATAAAGCTTGAACGTTTTTCGTCTTTCTTTTTTTCGTTCACGTCGCTTTGTACGCTGCTCTAACGAGTATAATGGCTGATTATACTCACTCTTTTCATTCATCAAAGCATATTCATCTTTTGCCTGATTAGCCAGCATATCTAGTTTATACTGCTTTTTCTCTTCATCAGTTAATCCATTAAACCATTTAACAAACTCTTTATATTTTTCTAAAACAACACGAGTGCCGCCAAATTGCTTTAACTCTCCAAAGTGAATCCACATGACTTTGTTGCATACACTGCGGATTTGAGTCAACGAATGACTTATAAAGAAAATAGTTTTACCTTGTTCTTTAAATTCATTAATTTTTTTCAAACACTTATCGTAAAATGTTTGATCTCCAACTGATAACGCCTCATCTACTACCAATATATCTGGATTGGTATGAACCGAAATGGCAAATCCAAGCCTGGATTTCATACCGCTCGAATAGTTTTTTACCGGCTGAGTAATAAACTTTCCGATATCAGCAAATTCGATGATATCAGGAGTAATTTTTTTAATTTCTTCTTTCGTTAGTCCATGCATCAGACACTTCAACTCGATATTCTCTAATCCATTTAAGTTATTATTTAACCCTACTGAAATAGCAATTAAAGATGTTTCACCATTAATTTTAATATCACCTGACGTCTGAGGCACAACTTGCGACAGCAAGTTAGAAAGAGTGGATTTTCCCGATCCGTTAATTCCCACAACACCAATTGTTTCTCCTTCATTTACAGAAAAAGAAATGTTTCTTAGTGCGTAAAAGCTTTCATTTTTCTTTTTTGGAAAGAAAATTTCAAGCAGTTTATCGGATCTTTTTTTATATAAAACATACTTTTTACTAACGTTCTCAAATTGAACTTTTAGTGCCATAGATTACGCTCCTAGATTACAAGTAATCGATGAATTTATTTCTGAATTTCAAATGCAAGATTGACCCTACTGTTAGTATTAATAATGTGATAACCCAAAAATATAATGTGTATATCCAATCCTCATAAAACCAACCGTAACCTAACAATGAATATCTAAATCCTTGCACGATGTAAAAGAGTGGATTTAATTTTAAAATCGTTTCATATACATGTGACAATTTAGACGTATCCCATAAAATAGGCAATAAGTAAAGCACCATTCTCATTAATGATTGTAATATTTGCTGAAAATCTCTTATTAACGTTGAAATAGTTGATGTTAGCAGCGTAAGCGCAAATAAAAACACAAATAATGCTACTAAATAATATGGCAATTGAAGTAAATACCATCCCGGATTAATTCCATAAATGACGAAGATAACTCCCATAACCAGCATCATGATGATGAACTGAAAACTGTTACTGACAATTGTGACAGTTGGCAGTACACTGACTGGAAACTTCATTTTTGAAACCAAACTTACCCTTGCATACACACTGTTTGAACCTTGAGTAATGGAAGGACTAATAAAAAACCAAGGGATTAACCCTGCAATTAGCCATACAAAGAATGGAATTCCGTGTACGGGTGCCCCTCCACGAATTCCTAATCCAAAAACAAGCCAGTACAGAAGAATCTGTATGGCAGGTCCTAAAAACTGCCATACAGCTCCAAGATAGTGCATTTGGTATTTACTTTTTGCATCATAAAGAGATAATCTCAATATTAAATGAAAATTCGAGGATTGTTCTTTCAAAATCCTCCCTACAGAATTCATGCCATTACTTCTTCCTTCTTAAGAAATGCATGTAGGTTACCATAGTTAATATAGCTGAAATCGTCAGAACGGTTAGCTACCACGTTTTTCGTATCGAAAATACGTTTTGTTGCCATACCTTCTAATTCGCTCCAGTTTAATTCTTTAAATTCATTATGGTCTGTTAACACAAGAACTAGATCAGAGTTGCGTACAGCTTCCTTGATATCTTGTTCAACCCAATCTTGTTCCACGTGAGGATCAAATGCGCGAATTTCGTACTTGCCTTCTGCTTTTAATAGATCATAGATTTCCATTGCTGGACTTTCACGGATATCATCTACGTTTCCTTTATATGTTAAACCAAATACTGTCACAACGCGTCCGTCTACTTTTTCCATTAGAGCATTTGTGTTGTCTACTACGTATTGAGGCATAGACGTGTTAATTGTTCTTGCTAGATTAATAAGCTGAGCTGTTTTAGGTGCTTTCGCAACGATGAAATACGGGTCTACAGCTAAGCAGTGTCCACCTACACCTGGTCCTGGTGTATGAAGGTTTACACGCGGATGCTTATTAGCCATTTGAACAACTTCTAATGCATCGATTTCTAATTCGTTACATACTTTTGTTAATTCGTTTGCTAGCGCGATGTTTACGTCACGGAATGTGTTTTCCATTAGTTTTGACATTTCTGCTGTTTTTGCATCTGTTTTAATGATTTCACCTTGTACAAATGTGCTGTATACCATCGCACCAGCTTCTGTACAATTTGGTGTAAGTCCTCCAACAATACGGTTGTTGTGGATTAGTTCGTGAAGAATTTGTCCTGGAAGTACACGTTCTGGACAATGTACTAAGAACACGTCTTTTCCAACTTCAAAGCCAGCTGCTTCTACTAGCGGTTTTACATGGTCATCCATGCTGCGCGGTGCGATTGTAGATTCTACAATTAATACGTTTCCTTTTTCTAAGTAAGGAATTACGTTGCTTACAGCACTTAGTACATATGATAGATCACAAGATTTGTGTTGGTCATCATGGTTTGGTGTTGGTACAGCTACGATGAATGCATCTGCTTTTTCCGGCTGTAATGCTGCGCGGAACGTACCTTTTTCAATTACTTCATTTAATGCTTCCTGCAGACCAGGCTCTTCTAAATGGATTTTTCCATTGTTTAATGATTCAATTACGCGTTGACTTACGTCGACACCTACAACATCCACATCATGTTTTGCAAACATAATAGACGTTGGTAATCCAATATATCCTAATCCTACTGTACAAAGTTTCATTTTATTTCCTCCTGTGTTAACTGCTTAATAATGTTTTATATAAAGACACTATTCGTGTCTCTAACCGCTTTTTGTTTGTATTGATTTCTAACAAAAATTCTACATCTGTATTCGCCTTTGGCTCTTGGCTTATAGCGGAAAATTTCTTCCTCGATATAAGACGTTTTGTGAACGATTTTATCGTCTTTGTAAATGTAGTATGCGTACTCCAAATTGCCGTGGCCTTCTGTATCACATCTTGCAATAAAATAGCTCTTGTTGTCTTTTAAAAGAGCTCTTTTAATTTTAAATGGCACATGTTCAACATAATCCACATCTAAAATTTCACTAATTGTTCGCCCAAGATACAGCGGAAAATAACCTTTTAAATCTTTATGATTTGCTCGATCTTCTAAATCTAGCGTTACTTTATACCCTCTGTCTTTTAGCTGGTGATACAGCGGAAGAACATGACTTTTATGATGATAATCCCACGTTCCTACATACAAACGGATGTCTGGTGCGCTATCTACAGGCTGATCTAGTAAGTTAAATAGAATTTGATTTAAGTATTCTTTGTTTACATTATCCGATCCCGAAATATACTCTGCAATGTTGACATGCTCTGCCTGATCAATCAAAAAGTCTCCTAATTTACTTTGAGGAGCACCGGCAATTACTTGTCCAAAATGATACTTAATACCATAGTATAACGCCGCATAGCCACCTTTAGACGAACCTACAGTCATGACATTTTTGTGCGTAAAGCCGTGCTTGGACATAATATATTGAATAAGCGAAGATACGCTTGTTTCAATCACATGATTTCTATTTTTGCCTAAGTAGTAAGAGCCTTGTTCACCAAAATCATCTAAAATGAACAGTTTGTTCGCTCCAACTTCCTCTAACGTTTTCATGTAATTATATACATAATGATATTTATTAGCTAAAGCAGAAAAGACAATAACCAATTTATCTTGTAATGTCTCGTCAGCTGCTGGAACAAAGTGATACTTCACGCCATTCATAGATTGGTAATGTGACTCTAATTCAAAAGGTCCTTGATCTCTTGCTGCGATTTTATAATTCGCTAAGCGGAACTCTGTCACGACTTCAACCGACTCTTTCCCACTGCTGAAATCCAGCTCAAGCACAGTAGCAGGTTTTTTCGATTCCATTTTAGGAAATACCCACCCTTGCACATGCGGAACTGTTTGTTCACGCACTGCTCGTATATTAACATCTGTAGTAGACGTAATTTCAAGTTCAGCTACTTTGTTATTGTTTCTAAATAACTCTACAATTTGATCTCTTACGTGAACCTCTAAGTCGGGAGCTACATGCCAAAACAGCTTGTATTGATGAGTATCTTCTGAGGCGACTTGATCACGTACAGTGATATGCTCAAGCTGTTTGTTATAGCGTACGTTACGTGTGTGAGTAACTCCGCTATAACGTTCATTCACTCCCGTTGCTTCCGAGTAGTCTTCCGTTAGCTGATAATCTTTTATATATACTTTTTCGTGCTGATGATCCACTCGAGGAAGACCTTGTCCATCCACGATTAGCGTATTGTGTCCAAAGGATGAATACGCATATTTCGTAAACTTATCTTTGTAATTATATCCATTCGGTCCAGCTTCTGTAATGATATCACCGTTTGAATAAATGTGCATATTTAAGTCATCACTGTGCTTATGGTAACTAGTATGATACGCTGCGGAAAACAGTACGTACGTTTCCTTTTCTTTTCTTTCCCATCCGCTTCTGAAAATCGCATAACCGGAGTCTTTGAACACAGCATCTTTTTCTACAGGCATTCTGCCTGCTTTACCTTGGTGGACTGCATATAGAAATTCTTCACTTTTGTATAAGCTTCGATAGCTGCTGTTTACAACAGGCTTTGATTCTGTATCACAAAGAGGCGGGAACAGTCCGTCTGGTCGAATAATATAGGTTGCATATTTTTCTGTCTTTTTAAATAAATCAACAAAAAACTTTGCGTGGTTAGGGCTCAAATCTTTCAGCCATACGACCAATTTTTTTAAATAATTGGATACGAGAAAATGATAAGACGGCGAATGTTCCTTATGTACGCCTTCTTCTGTATACACATAGGTAAAGTAATCCACAAGACGCTTTAAGGCAATATCACGATAATGATCTGACTCATCATCTGCTTCTTCAAAATACATCGCGTAAGCAAGCAGAGAAATATCTTGGAACATGCCGTGATTTGTATTTGTTGAATGGAAGTCATCTTGAGACAGTAAATTAGCCGTTTTAGCCATATTATCTACGATAAGCTGTTCGTCGGATGAAGCAAGCTTGTCCTTCGCTAAAATGTATAACCTTAGCCAATACTGCAAACGCATTGCCGTTGTTTCATCGTGAAAAGCCATTTCATTTGAACCATTAGGATATGGATTTTTTTGAATCCAATCTTTGACTAACCCAATGGCTTTATCTTTATACTGCGCTTCTTTTGTCTCTTCGTAAGCATCCGTCAAACACCCTAAAAAAGTATGACCGTGAATCAAGCGTAAAAAACTTCTAGATTTATCTTCATTCCATAGAATTCCTTTTGGATATCGAATAACGCCAAAAGGCGGAAGTGGATATTTATTACCCATAATGTTTTTAGCAGCTGCTAGCGGATCTTTATTCCGACTTTTCGGTAAGATCCTCATCAGCTTTTGAATTTTTTCTTCATCCAATGCCCTTAATGCTTTTTTTGTATTTATCATTCAGTCATTTCCCACTTTCTCATATGCGCGCTGTACGCATACAAACTATAAATTTCAAAAGGAACTTATAGATTAACTTAAAACAGGCTCTGCAACGTTCACAATTAACTCTTCCCATTGATTCGTTACTTTTTCAGCTCCAAAGTGCTGCTTTACATATTCTTTTAAAGAAGCTTGAAGCTCTGCATCCATTTCTTTTGAGTTGAGTGCTAGTATGCGCTCTACTGCTTCCTCAACATCCGATAGAAGGTACTCTTTCGGATAGATCGTATCACTGCCATCCCAGTTAAGAATGATTGGATAAGCGCCTGAAGCCATTCCTTCACTTGGCGAAAGGTGGAAACTTTCAAAATCACTTGTTGATAGAATAATTCCTACCTTTGAAAGCCATTCAGAAATATCGCCGAACCCTTCAAAAATAACAGCGTCTTTCCACGGAGCTTTTTCAATACGATTAAAAATTGCTTCGTAATATTCACGCTCTTCTTCTTTATTCCATAGCCACGAATATTCCTGCGGCATTTTCCCTTTGACAAACAGCTTGTAGCGATTATCTTGGTGCCATAATTTATCCAGCATATCTACAGCTAAATCTAGACGCTTTCGCTGCGGACAAATTCCGATAATACCTAAGTGATACTTAGCGTCTTCTGTTTTAGGACCATCCACTTTTTCTGTGTCTACTACGTTATAAATCATCGTCATCTTTTCACGCGGAAAATTAAACGTTCGATAAAATTCTTCATATACATATGGAGAAATCGCAATAATTTTATCGATATTTTCCATGTTAAAACTATGAGGATAAATCGTATCGCGCTCTTGAAGATGCATGCGTACAA
>Ga0268253_10000331_pt1 | contig 11332 bp, 12 predicted proteins | sample AgamicMgMarz_FD_200250 | JGI IMG/M metagenome (GOLD analysis project Ga0268253, IMG submission 200250) | Agave microbial communities from Guanajuato, Mexico - Mg.Ma.rz (v2) (version 3) | ecosystem: Host-associated > Plants > Phyllosphere > Phylloplane/Leaf | place: Guanajuato, Mexico... | reverse complement strand
CGGCGATGCGCGCGTTCAGCTTGGAGAACAGGCGCCGGAAGCCGGCCACGTTCGCGGCGAACGAGTTGGTGAGCCAGCTGGTCGAGTAGGTGTGGAACGTGCCGACGGTCGGCACCCGCGCTGCCTCGACGGCGAATGGGCTGACGGCGAACGCATTGGGCTCGTGGACGTGAACCACGTCATAGCCGCCGGTGCGCAGCTCCTTGCCCAGCGTCGCGATCGCCTCCGGCGACCAGGACAGATTCGACACGGCGCCGTTCATCGGCAGCCCGAAGCTGCGCCCGAGCGGGATCAGGTAGTCGGGTACGGGCCGACGTTCCGGGGCGGCGCCGCGGTGAAGCACACGTGCCAGGCGATCGTCGGGGTCATACGGGGCGAGGAGGCGCGCCTCATGTCCCTGGGCCGTCAGCTCCTCGGCGAGAGCTTCGACGTGGCGGCCCACACCACCTGGGTACGTGTACGAGTAGGGCGATACGAGCGCTACACGCACAGCGAAATCGTAGCCGCCGCACCAGCTCGACACAGTGCGGTCCGCCACACTGTTGCAAGTGGACGACCAGCGCAGCTACGTCAAGTACACCTTTCTAAAGGTCGATCCGGCCTGGCGCCGGCGCTCCGCGGAGGAGCGCGCGGCGGATAAGCGCGAGTTCATCGCCGCCTGCCGCGAGTTCGGAGCCGACCACTACCTGCGCGCGTACTCGCTGGTGGGCACGCGCGGCGACTGCGACCTGATGGTGCGCGCACTGGCGCGCACGCTCGACCCGATCCACGAGCTGCATGTGCTCCTGAACCAGAGTGGGCTGATGCGCTACGCGGAGATCGCGCACTCCTACCTGGCAATGACGAAGGAGTCGCCCTACTCAGACGAGCCGGACAAGCCGCTCGAGCCACGTCCCGGGGCGGACTCGAAGTACTTCATCGTCTACCCGATGTGGAAGAGGCGCGACTGGTACCGGCTCCCGGGCGAGGAGCGCATGCGCGTGATGCGCGAGCACATCGAGGTGGCACGGCGCTTCCCCGGCATCGAGACCAACACCGCCTACTCGTTCGGCCTCGACGACCAGGAGTTCGTGGTCGCCTTCGACGCCGACGACCCGGCCGAGTTCCTCGACCTCGTGCAGGAGCTGCGGGCGACGGAGTCGAGCGCCTACACCGAGTCCGAGACGCCGATCTTCACCTGCATCTCGGTGTCGCTGGAACGGGCGCTGGATGCGCTGGACGGGGAGCGCGCGGTCGCGCCTGCTTGAGCGCCGGCCCGGGTCAGCCCACCCGGTCCCGCGCCGCGTCCAGCAGCGCTTCGGTCCGGGTCAGCTTCACGCGCGGGCGCCCGTGGGGCTCCCCCGCGGCCTTCTCGGCGGCGTCGATCGCTTCCCAGCCGGCGTAGGTCACGTGGTCGGGGGCGCGCTCCGCCAGTAGCCCCTCGAGGGCGTCGCGGCTGGGGTCGGCGGGCTCGTTGAGCCGGCCCGCGTCGAGGTCCTCGAACAGCTCGTCCACGGTCTCTTGGGCGTCGCGCTTGTTGGTGCCGATGATCCCGCTCGGGCCGCGCTTGATCCACCCGACCACGTAGTCGCCGCGCAGCTGCTCGCCCTGCTCGTCGAGGATGCGGCCGGCCTCGTGGGGGATCGTGCCGCTCGCCTCGTCGAAGGGCAGCCCCGGCACCGGCGTGCCCTTGTAGCCGATCGATCGGAACACGATCCCGCAGCCGAGCTCCTCGATCGTGTCGGTGGAGCACGCGCGCAGGCCGGTGCCCTCGTCGCGCAGCTCGTTGCGGCAGATGCGGATCCCCTCGACCCGCTCGGCGCCCAGCAGCTCGAGCGGCGACGCCAGGAAGCGCAGAACGATCCGCCGCCGCTTGCGCTCGGGCGCGCGACCGGCGTACCCGCTCAGGATCTCGACGTTCTTGCGCTGCGTGGTGCTGGCCGCCTCGCTCTCAAGCCAGGCGCGGCTGAGCGGATCCATGTCGACGTCGCGCGGGTCGACGTACACGTCCGCATCGGTCATCTCGCCCAGCTCGAGCAGCTCCGGGTTCGTGAACGCGGCCTGGGCCGGGCCGCGCCGGCCGAGCACCACGATCTCCCGGATGCCGCTCTCGGCCAGCACTTCGAGCGCGTGGTCGGCGACGTCGGTCTGGGCCAGCTCTTCACGGGTCAGCGCGAGCATGCGCGCCACGTCGGCGGCGACGTTGCCGTTGCCGACCACGACGGCCCGCTCGCAGGAGAGGTCGAACTCGAGGTCGCAGTAGTCGGGGTGGCCGTTGTACCAGGCGACGAACTCGGTGGCGGCCCAGCTCCCGGGCAGGTCCTCGCCCGGGATGCCCATGCGCCGATCGGTCTGGGCGCCGACCGCGTAGATGATCGCGTGGTAGCGGGCGTGGAGGTCTTTGTGGGTGATCTGCGTGCCGTACTCGACGTTGCCGAAGAAGCGGAACTCTGGGTGGGCCGCGGTCTTCTCGTAGACCCGGCTGACGGCCTTGATGTTGGGGTGGTCGGGCGCCACCCCGCCGCGCACCAGGCCCCACGGCGTGGGCAGGCGGTCGTAGACGTCGACCTGGACGTTCAGGTCCGGATGCGACTTGCTCTTGAGGAGGTGCCCGGCGGCATAGAAGCCAGACGGGCCCGAGCCCACGATCGCGACGCGCAGCGGCTGGTCCGGTGTTCCGGGCGAGTCCATCGGACCGCCCAGTCTAGAAGCGCCCTCGGGCCGCCACAGCCCATGTCTTCCCGAGTTAGTCGGTGGACAAACTTAAGAAGGTGTTAATCTCGCCAATCTCGACAGAGATTCTGGACAAATAACGTCTCCGAGAAAGGGACCAATGCAGATGAGATCAAGGAACCTGGCCATCCTTGGCGTCCTGGTAGCGGCGCTGATCCTCGCCCCCGCGGCGAGCGCCAAGACGATCTTCGGCTCGGGATCGAGCGCGAGCGTGCCGTACCTGGAGGCCCTGTTCAAGGGCTACAAGAAGGTCGACCCGAAGCTGAAGTTCGTCTACACGGCGAACAACGGCAACGCGGGTGCCAAGGACGTACAGGACGGAAAGAGCCAGTTCGCGATCCAGACCCGGCCGCCGCTGCCGTCGGACTCTGGGCTCAGCTACTCCAAGCTCTTCCTCGACGGCCTCTGCATAGCCGTCAACCCGCAGAACAGCGTTTCGGGCCTGAAGGTGTCGCAGGTGAAGGACATCTTCCTCGGCACGATCACCGAGTGGTCGGCGTTCGGCTCGAGCCTGAACACCACGATCGCGCCGTTCGGACGCTTCTCGACGGCCGGCCTGTACACGTTCTTCCAGAGCGCGGTGCTCGGCGGGCAAACGCAGTCGTCCAACGTCACCGCCCTCGACAAGGACGGTGAGGTGGCCGTTGCCGTCAAGAACAACACGAGCGGCATCGGCTACGTGGGCCTCGCCAACTCGGGCAAGGGCAGCGGCGTCAAGCGCCTCAAGCTGAACGGCTTCGGCTGCGACCCCAAGGCGATCAAGACGCTGAAGTACCCGCTCTCGCGCTACGCCTGGCTGGTGCTGCCGGCCAAGAAGCCGAACAAGGCGGCTACGAAGTTCGGCGACTGGGTCCGCACGAGCTACGCCGCCGGCAAGATCATCGCCAAAGCCGGTGCGGTGCCCGCGTTCAACGCGAAGAAGCCGCCCAAGCAGAAGTAGTGCCACCCACCCGCCAGCCGGACCAGCGCGCCGAGCTCATGCTCGGCGCGCTGGTCTGCGGCGTGCTCGCCTTCGTGCTGCTGCTGATCGTCTTCGTCTTCCGCGAGGCGTGGCCGTCGTTCCAGCACAACGGCCTGGCCTGGTTCGGCAGCGGCGGGAACCCGGACCAGCAGATCGAGAAGATCTTCACCTCCGGCAACCTCCTCCAGGAGCCGGTTTACACCTTCCACGCGTGGCCGATCATCTGGGGCACGATCCTCGTGACCGGCGGCGCCGTGGCGCTCAGCTTCGTGGCGGCGCTGTTCGTCTCGGTGTTCGTCGTGGAGTTCGCGCCCGAGTGGATCCGGCGCATCCTCGAGCCGGTGATCCGCCTGCTCGCGAGCGTGCCGTCCGTGATCTTCGGCCTGCTCGGGGTGCTGATCCTCGTCCCGTTCATCGGAGACCACGTGATCACCGAGGGCAACCGGCGCTCGGTCTCGTACATCGTCTCGTTGAGCGGCTACAGCCTGATGGCCGGGGTGCTGATCCTGAGCCTGATGATCGCGCCGCTGATGATCGCTCTATTCGCCGACGGCCTGCGCGCCGTCCCGCGGGGCTGGCTCGAAGGCTCGCTCGGGCTCGGCATCAACCGCTGGCGCACCTTCTGGAAGATCGGCGTCCGGACGGCCCGTCCCGCACTGGTCGCCGGCACCGTGCTGGCGACCGCGCGCGCGATCGGCGAGGTGGTGATGCTGGCGATGGTCACCGGCGGAGTCGCCTTCGCCCCGAACCCGGCCGATGGGCTGATCTTCTTCGTCGAGCCTACGCGCCCACTCGCCGCCACCATCCTGCAGACGGCCGAGGAGCTGACCTCGCCGCCGATGCGGCAGACGATCTTCGCGATGGCCTCGGTACTGCTGTTCTCGGCGGTGATGCTGTCGCTCGCCGGCTGGGCGATCAAGCAGCCGATGAAGCGCTACGGGGTGCGGGCGTGACGACGACGGCGGCGCGACCGCAGATCCGCGAATCGAGCGCCTCCTGGCGGCTCTCGGACCGGATCGGCCTCGCGTTCGCGTGGCTGCTCGGCCTGATGTTCCTCGCGGTGACGGCCGGGATCGTGCTCTACATGATGGTCCAGGGGATCAAGTACATCAGCCCTACGCTGATGTTCACCTCGCCGGCGGCCGGCTTCTCGGAGAGCGAGAGCGGCGGCTTTCTGGATCCGCTGCTGGGCACAGTGATCGTGGCGCTGCTGGCGCTCGTGATCGCGTTCCCGATCGGCCTCGGGGTCGGGGTCTGGCTGAGCGAGTACGGGCGCCCCGCCTGGCTGGCGCGGCTCACGGAGTCCACGGTCGAGATGCTCGCCGGCTCACCGTCGATCGTGTTCGCGCTGTTCGGCGTGCTGCTGTTCGAGCAGGGCGCGGTCGGCTTCCTGAGCCGGACCAACGACGGCGTCGTCTATGGCCGGTCGTTCTTGGCCGCGGCGGCGATGCTGTCGCTGATCGCCTTGCCGCTGGTGGTGGCGAACGTGCGCGAGGGGCTGCAGGCGATACCCGGGCACGTGCGCGAGGCCTCCTACGCGGTCGGCAAGACGAAGCTCGCCACCACGCGCCGCATCCTGCTTCCCGCCGCGCGGCCGTCGGTCGTCACCGGCGCCATGCTCGGCCTCGGCCGAGTGATCGGCGACACCGCGATCATCGTGCTGCTGCTCGGGGCGACGCTGCGCTTCAACGGCGCCGGCGACATCCCGATCCTCGAAACGCTGCGCGGCACGGGCAGCACCCTGACCAGCTACGTCTACGCGAACGCCCCGACCGGCGAGGCCAACCAGCCGCACAAGGCCTACGCCGCGGGCTTCGTGCTGCTGATGATGGTGCTGCTGCTCAACTTCGCGGTCGACGTCGCCGTGCGCCGCGGGCGGAGGATGACGTGGGCTTCCTGAACCCGCCGCCCGTCCGGCGCCTGCCGCTCGGAGGCGAGCAGGCGACGGTCGTCGAGAGCAACGGGCAGGGCTCGCCGAGCTTCGTCGGCGCGCCGCGCGAGCGAGCCGGCGCGAGCGGGATCGCGATCGACCGGATGCACGTGCAGCAGCTGTCGGTCGCGTATGGCCCCAAGCTCGCGGTCGACTCCGTTTCGCTGCCGATCCGCCAGGGCGAGGTGCTCGCCCTGATCGGGCCATCGGGCTGCGGCAAGACGACCCTGCTGCGCTCGCTCAACCGGCTCACCGAGCTGACCAGCACCGCCTCGATGAAGGGGCGGATCACGCTCGACGGCGAGGACATCGCCGCGCTCGAGCCGACCGCGCTGCGCCGGCGCGTGACGATGGTCTTCCAGCAGCCCAACCCGTTCCCGATGAGCGTGTTCGACAACGTCGCCTACGTGCTGCGCGAGCAGGCCTCGCGGCGGCCCAAGAAGCGACAGCTACAGGGGCTGGTGCGCGAGGCGCTCGAGCGCGCCGGCCTCTACGACGAGGTCGCGGCGGACCTCGGGCACCCGGCGCTGCGCCTGTCCGGCGGCCAGCAGCAGCGGCTCTGCATCGCCCGTGCGCTCGCGGCCAACCCGGAGGTGCTCTTGCTCGACGAGCCCTGCTCGGCGCTCGACCCGCAGTCCACCAAGGTGATCGAGGACCTGATCGTCCAGCTGCGCGAGCAGGTCGCCGTCGTGATCGTGACCCACAACCTGCAGCAGGCGTACCGGGTCGCCGACTACGTCGCGTTCATGTACCTCGGCGAGCTGGTGGAGTACGGCGCGGTCGACCAGGTCTTCGGGGCGTCGCGCGAGCCGCGGACGAGGGAGTACGTCAGTGGCGGCTTTGGCTAGCCGAGCGATCGGCTCCGGCGTGGCGGCCGTGCTCGCGCTCGGCGCCGTCACTGGCTGCGACTCGACGCAGAACAAGAACGAGCGCGCCAAGCTGCGCGCGGCTCGCGAGCTCGCCAGCCGAAAGCCACAGCGCGTGACCGCCACCAACCCGGACGTGCGGGTGACCGACGTGACGCTCGTGCGCGACCGACGCTCGACCGCGATCGTGGTCGACCTGCGCAGCCTCGCGCGGACGCCGCTCACCGACGTGCCGATCTCCGTCGGCGTCGGCCGGACCTATCTCAACGCGCGCCGCGGCCTCGACTGGTTTCAGACCCATGTGCCCGCCATCCCGCCCGGCGGGCGGGTCAGCTGGGTGTTCTTGAGCAACCGACGCATCGAGGGGCGCGGCCGGGCGTTCGCGCGAGTGGGGCTGCCCACCCCGATCAGCCATGCCACGGCGCTGCCGTCGATCGCCGCGGAGCCGGCGCCGCGCGGTCGCGTGGTCGTCGAGAACACCTCCGACGTGCCGCAGTACGGGCTGCAGGTGTACGCGCTCGCGCGCGAGGGACGTCGCTACATCGCCGCCGGCAAGGCCGCGCTCGAACACCTCGGCACGGGCGGGCGCAAGAGCGTGCGCGTCCCGCTGACCGGGTCGGCTCGCCGCCGCCCGCTGCAGGTCTACGCGATCCCGACCAACTTCCAATGAGGAGCCAGGCATGACGCACTCTCCGACTCAGACGCCGCGCACGCATTGGGAGACATGCGACAACTGCCAAGCGCCGCTCGACGAGGGCCAGCGCTACTGCGTGGCGTGCGGCACGCGCCGTCCGGGCGCCGACGACCCGGCGGGGCGCTACTTCGCCGCGGCGGCCAGGAGAGCTCGGGCGGCAGCCGTCCCCGCGGCGGGAGCGGCCCGTCCGGGCTCCGGTCTGCGGACGGCGGTGGTACTCGCGCTGATCCCGGTCGCGGCGGCGATCGGGGTCCAGGTCGGGCGCAGCGGGACCAACGAGCGCGTGCTCGACGCGCTGAAGTCCCAGAAGGCGCCGGTCGTGAAGGTCGTGGGTGGCGGCGCGGCCGCGACGGCGGCCGCGTCGGACGAGGCGACGGTGCCGAGCGACTTCGCGCTCGACAAGGGCTTCGCGGTGCAGCTCCAAACGCTGCCGGTGAGCGGCACGACCGCCGCGGACGTGGACAGTGCGATCAAAGCGCTCGAAGCCAAGGGCATCAAGGAGGTCGGCATCGTGAGTCCTGACGACTTCAGCGTGAAGCCGTCCCCAGGCGGGGACGTCTACGTGCTCGTCTCGGGGGCGTTCGAGAAGAAGGCCGATGCCCAGGACGCCCTGAAGGGCATCAAGAAGAAGGCGCCGGAGGCGACCGTCGTCGAGGTGAGCAGGAAGGACGACGGCGGCTCGGCCGGCGGCGGCAAGGTCATCAGCCGCACGGAGTACGGGTCGGCGCGTCAGCTGACCGGTGACAAGGTCACGCAGAAGGACGTCGACGAGAGCGCCAAGGCGGTCGACCACATCGTCAACTCCAAGGGCAAGGAGTACGTCAAGCAGCAGCGCAACCTGCCGGACACGATCGTCATCCCGTGACCGTCCTGGAGCGCATCCTCGCGTGGCGGCCGCGGCGCGGTAGCGACGCGCCCGAGGGGATGGTCCCGGCAGCGAAGCTGGCCTCGCATGCCCGTCGCGAGGCCACGGCGGAGGAGCCGGTGAACGATGCCGACCGGGAGTTGCTGGGCAAGCGCGAGCGGCTCACCGAGCGATTCGCGTTGATGCAGGCCGAGCTCGGCGGCGTGTTCTACGAGATGGCGATTCGCGACCACGTCCGCATGGACGTGCTGACCCGCAAGGCGGCCGAGCTGCAGCGCGTGGACGCCGAGCTGGCCGAGGTCGAGCGTGCGCTGCGAGGCGACGACGGCCCGGCCACGGGCCTCTGCCCCAAGTGCGGGGCGCGCCACGGCGCCGAGTCGCGCTTCTGCTCGCGCTGCGGTCATGCGTTCGCCAGCACGACGAACGGATCGAGCCCGTGACGCCCGGGCAGGTTAGGTTCGTCGGCGTCCTGTCGGCCATATCGACGGTCCTGGTCCTGGTGGGCGGCCTCGGCTCCTCAGGCGCGGACGACCTCGTCAACGCCGCCCTGCGCAAGCAGCCGACCGCGACCGCCCCGCTGCCAGCCGCCTCCGACTCGCCGGCGACCGGCGATGAGCTCAGCGAAGAGAACTTCGACGGCGGTGGCGGCGAGAGCGTTGCGGAGACCCCGCCGGTGGACGACTCGGCGGTTGCCGCCGAGGACGCGGAGGCGAGCGACGAAGCCGCGAGCGACGAAGACGCCACGCCGACCGAACCCGCTCCCAGGCCCACGCAGGTCAGGCACGTGTTCGTGATCGTGCTCGCCGGGCACGGGTTCGACGCGGCCTTCGGGGAACAGTCGACGGCGCCCTACCTCGCCAAGGAGCTGCGCCCCCAGGGCACGCTGCTCACCGACTACCGCCCGCTGGGCAGCGCCGACCTGCCGGATCACCTCGCGCTGATCAGCGGGCAGCCGCCCAACGCGGACACACGGGCGGGCTGTCCGACCTACAAGGACCCCGGCTGCGTCTACAAGAACACCGTGACGACGATCGCCGACCAGCTGTCGAGCAGCCGGCGCAGCTGGCGCGCGTATGTGGAGGATCTCGATAAGGGCCCGGCGGACAAGGTCGCCTGCCGGCGACCCGACTCGAACGCCGTAGACGACACCTTCGAGGCGCGCCCCGGCGACGGCTACGCCACCAGGCACAACCCGTTCGTCTACTTCCACTCGTTGCTCGACCTCGGCGGCTGCGACGCGTCGGACGGCCCGCTCTCGCCACTCGAGGCGGACCTGGGCACGGTCGAGACCACGCCGAGCTACTCCTACATCGTGCCCAACCTCTGCAACGACGGCACGGAGTCGCCGTGCGCCGACGGGACAGCCGGTGGGTTGCCGGCGGCGGACGCCTTTCTCGCGCAGTGGGTGCCGAAGATCCTCGCGTCGCCCGCGTACACCGAGGACGGTCTGCTGATCGTCACGTTCGCGGGCGGTGCCGAGGAGACGCCCAACGGGACGCTGCTGGTGTCGCGCTTCGTGCAGGCGGGTGGCGAGGACACCGACGAGCACAACCCGTACACGCTGCTGCGATCGGTGCAGGACCTGTTTGCGTTGAAGCCCCTGGGGCGGGCCGCGAAGGCGTCCTCGCTGCTGGACGGCGTACTGGCCGGAGCGCGCTTGGCGCAGCCCGGCGACGATTGAGCGTCTACCCGAAGGTATTGGCGAGCCCGACGACCCCGATCCGGCGCAGGTATCCGTGCGTCATCCGCGCGCGCGGGGCCGCGGAATCAGTCATCTAGCCCCTGCGCGCCTTGCCCTGCGACCCGGCGACGGCTTCCTCGTCGCTGTCTTCCATCACGAGGTCGATCGCAGAGACGGTCTCCACCGACTTCACGGTGACCTCCACTTCCTCCGCGTCGGGCACGGCGGCCTCGTCCGCCTCGGCCGCGGCAGGCGGCAGCTCCTCGACCTCGGGCTCCTCCTCCTCGAGCTCGCGCTCGGGATCCTCGGTCACGGCGGTCACGTCGGAGGCAAGCTCGCGAAGCGACTGCGAAGCGACATCGGGCGCGTCGGCCTCGACGACCGGCTCGAGCTCGAGCTCGACGACCGGCTCCGGCTCGGCCTCGGCGACCGGCTCGGCCACATCCGGCTCCGGCGCCGCGACCTCCACGACCTCCGGCTCCGCGAACGCCGGCCCGGACTCCGCGATCGGCACCCGCAGCGCGCCGGCCGGCGCCTCCGGTGCGCTCATGTCCACGCTCGGCGCCGGCTTGTCGGCCGAGACGATCATCGTTCCGCCGGCCAGGTCGCCCAGGCGGCCGCGGCGCTCGCGTGTCACGAGCATCGCGACCAGCCCGACGCCGTACAGGAACAGCCCGTCGACCAGCCGCAGGACGGTGCGGATGCCGATCTCGCGCATCCCGGCGGGGGCGCCGTCGGTGCGCACCACGCGGATGTTGAGCGCGCGCTTGCCGAGCGTCTGCCCGGCCCCCGACTCGCAGGCGAAGTAGTAGTAGAGCCCCCAGCCGATCCCCACGGCCGCGAGGGCGCCGCCGGCATCGGCATCGCTCAGCTTCCCGGCCGCGGCCAGGATGACGGCGTAGCCGGCCCCCACGATCAGGAGGTCGATCAGCGCGGCGAGCACGCGGCGGTTGTCCAGCTTTGACCCGGAAACGGGCACGGCGTTTGCATGAGCCATGGCGTTCACACCCCCTAGATCGGCTGTTTGGGGGCGTCCCCTTAGACCCGCAAAACCCGCTTGGACGGTGGTGAGACATGATCCGCCTGCAATGGAGCGCGTGGCCGTAGCCGACCTGGGCTCGAACTCGTGGCGTCTGGTGGTCTACGGCTACGAGCCGGGCACCCCTTGGTGGAGCCCTGTTGACGAGATCCGCGAGGCCGTGCGCGTCGGCGCCGGGATGGGCGAGGAGCGCCTGCTGCGCCCCGATCGCATCGACCGAGCGGTCCATGCGGCCGCCGTGTTCGCCGCGTTCTGCCGCGCCTCCGGCATCGACGCGGTCGAGGCCGTCGCCACCAGCGCCATCCGCGACGCCGCCAACAGCGACGAGCTGCTGGACGCCATCCGCGAGCGGACCGGGCTCGTCCCGCGCGTGATCAGCGGCCGCGACGAGGCCCGCTACGGCTGGCTGGCGATCGCCAACTCGACGACGATCGACGACGGCTTCGGGCTCGACATCGGAGGCGGCAGCATCCAGGTGACGCGGCTCGACGGCCGGCGCCTGGCGAAGGCCGACTCCCTGCCGCTCGGCTCGGTGCGCGTCAGCGAGGAGTTCCTGCCCGGGGAGAAGGCCCCGGCAAAGGCGA
>Ga0268253_10000330_pt1 | contig 11337 bp, 11 predicted proteins | sample AgamicMgMarz_FD_200250 | JGI IMG/M metagenome (GOLD analysis project Ga0268253, IMG submission 200250) | Agave microbial communities from Guanajuato, Mexico - Mg.Ma.rz (v2) (version 3) | ecosystem: Host-associated > Plants > Phyllosphere > Phylloplane/Leaf | place: Guanajuato, Mexico... | reverse complement strand
GGCCGGCGGGCGTGCGCGTGATCCTGCTGTCGACCGGCTCCGAGGAGTCGTTCATGGAGGGCATGCAGGCGTTCGGGCGGCGCCACTTCAGCCACCTACCGCGTGCGAACACCGAGTTCGTCTGCCTCGAGTGCGTCGGCTCACCGCAGCTGTGCGTGGTCGAGGCGGAGGGAATGCTGCGCATGCGCCACTACCCCGAGAAGTCGCGTGAGGCGCTCGCGCGAGCGGGCGCGGCCGCCGGCGTCGAGCTGCTCCGCGGCCTTCGCACCGTCGCCGCCACCGACGGCCTGATAGCGCTGCGGGCCGGCTATCCGACCTGCACGCTGGGCGGGGTCGACGAGACCAAGTTCCCCTCGAACTACCACTGGCCCTCGGACACGCCCGACAACCTCACCTGGGAGTCGCTCGAGGGCGCGCTGCGGGTGTGCGAGGCGTACGTGCGGGGCTAGCCCGGGGCACGCACGGTCGGGGTTGGGCCGCTCCCGCCGCCGCCCGTCGAACCGCCTGTCGAGCCGGTGCTCGTCGTGGGCTGCGCCGTGGAGCTCGAGCCGCAGGTGCCGAACGCCGCGATCGTGGCCGGCCTGAACGGCCTGGCAGACGCGTACGGCGGGCTTGCGCCTGCGCACGGCGCTCGGCGCGGTCTAGCTGGTCTGGTCCGGGCCTTCGCCCGGACCGAACTCGGGCAGGTCGCGGATGCCCTCGCGCGTCTGCCACTTCGAGAAGTTGTCCTCCATCGCGTCGATCAGCTCGCGCATGAAGCGCGGCGACAGGTTCACGCGCGACACCACCACGCCCGGCACCTCGGCTTCGTCGACCTCGTGGTCGACCCGTGCGAACGTGATCGTGAACTCGTAATCCGAGTGCGAGACGTTGGCGAAGTTGGCGTAATGACCCGCCATCGTCTCCGGATCCGTGTGGATGTTGAAGTGGCGTTCGGCTTCGTCTGGCACGCGCGTAGTATCGCAGCCCGATGCGGATCTCCGTGATCGCCGTGGGCCGGTTGCGGCCTCCGTACCAGGACGACGTGGAGCACTACCGCAAGATGCTCGCGGGCCACGCGAAGATCGATCTGATCGAGGTGCGCGGCGATGAGCAGGTCGCCGCGCGGGTCCCGGATCGCGCCTTCAGGGTGCTGCTCGCCAGCGATGGCGAGGTGTTCGACTCGGAGGCGTTCGCCGGCTGGCTGGAGCAGCGCCGGCTCGACGCGCGCGACGTCTGCTTCGTCATCGGCGGGCCCAAGGGACTCGACCTGCAGGCTGACATGCGCCTGTCGCTCGGCCCGATGACGTTGCCCCACCAGTTGGCCCGCGTGGTGCTGCTCGAGCAGATCTTCCGGGCCCACAAGATCCTGGCCCGCGAGCCCTACCACTACTGAATGCGCTATCTCTGATGCCGTGAGCGATCCGGTCTCAGAGCTGCGCGGCGCCGTCACGGACGCGGCGGCCGCCCTGCGCGACGACGGCCCGCTCGAGGCGAGCAAGCTCGATCGCCCGCCGCGGGCCGACTTCGGCGACTACTCGACCAACGCCGCGATGCTGCTCGCGCCGTCGCTGGGCGAGCCGCCGCGGGCGATCGCCGAACGGCTGGGCGAGGTGCTCGGCAAGCGGCTGGGGACCTCGGTCGAGCGCGTGGAGATCGCCGGGCCGGGTTTCCTCAACCTGTTCATGACGGACGCCTGGTACCTCGACTCGCTGGCTGCAATGCGGGAGGCGGGCGACCGCTTCGGCTCGGGCGACGCCGGGGAGCGCGTGCAGGTCGAGTTCGTGAGCGCCAACCCGACCGGGCCGATCACCGTGGCCGCGGCCCGCGGCGCCGCGTTCGGCGACTCGCTCGCGCGCATCTTCGAGTTCGCCGGGAACGTCGTCGAGCGCGAGTACTACGTCAACGACGCGGGCACCCAGGTGCGCAAGTTCGGCGAGGCGATCCGGGCTCGGGCGCGCGGCGAGGAGCCCGAGGAGTACAGGGGCGAATACGTCGCCGGCCTGGCCGAGCGCATCCCCGGCGCCGCCGACGGCGATCCCGACGAGCTGGCCAAGCGCGGCATCGAGCTGATGCTGGAGGAGATCGAGGCGACGCTCAAGCGCTTCCGGGTGCACATGGACCGCTACTTCTCGGAGCGATCGCTGCTGGAGTCGGGAGCGGTGGATCGAGCGCTCGACAAGCTCGAGGGCGTCTACGAGTCCGACGGCGCGCTGTGGCTGCGGACCACGGCCGCCGGCGACGACAAGGACCGCGTGCTGCGGCGCTCGACCGGTGAGCTTGCGTACTTCGCGCCTGACATCGCCTACCACGCCGACAAGCTCTCGCGCGCGTACGACCGGCTGATCAACGTGCTCGGCTCCGACCACCACGGCTACGTCAAGCGGATCTACGCCGCCTGGGCCGCGCTGGGCGGCGATCCGGGCGCCTACCAGATCGTGATGATGCAGCTGGTCCACCTGTTCGAGGGCGGCAAGCGCGCGCAGATGTCGAAGCGCGAGGGGGCGATCGTCACGCTCGACGCGCTCGTGGACGACATCGGGGTGGACGCTGCGCGCTGGTATTTGACGTCGCGCAGCCACGACACCTCGATCGACCTCGACCTCGACCTGGCGCGCAGCCAGGCCCAGGACAACCCCGTGTACTACGTGCAGTACGCGCACGCTCGGATCGCGTCGATCCTGCGCAAGGCGGGGGAGGAGCGCGTGGCCGCCGCGATGGCCGCGCCGCTGAGCGACAGCGACGAGACGTTCCACCCGTCGGCGCGCTCGCTGGTCAAGCGGCTGCTCGAGTTCCCGGCCGAGGTTCAGGAGGCGGCCGAGCGCCGCGCCCCGCACCGGATGACCACCTACGCCACCGAGACCGCGCAGGAGTTCTCGGCGTTCTACCGCGACTGTCGCGTGGTCGGCGCCGCCGAGGAGGGCGGCGACGAGGACGTGCGGATCGTGATCAGCGTGCTGGCCAAGGACGTGCTCGCCCGCTCGCTCGACCTGCTCGGAGTCGAGGCCCCCGAGTCGATGTAGGGTGGGCGCCGTGCGCCTGGCCCTGGTCGCCGCCGTAGTCGCATTGCTCGCCTGCCCCGCCCCGGCGGCCGCGATCGACCGCTACCAGCCGATGAAGGTCCCGCCCGCCCCCGGGCCGGCCAAGTACGACCGTGTCTGGGTCCAGCAGCTCGGCCCCAAGGACGCCGAGCAGGTGCTGGTGCTCGTGCCCGGGACCCAGGGCGGCGCCGGCGGCCTGACGCCGGTCGCACGCGACATCGTGCGCGCCGTGCCGAGCACCCAGGTGTGGATCGTCGACCGCCGCGAGCAGGCGTTCGAGGACGCGTCGGTGTTCCGCACCCGCGACCCCGACGCGGCGCTCGACTACTACCTCGGCTTCAAGTACCGCCGGGTGCTCGGCGAGGACGCCAGGTTCGTCGCCGAGTGGGGGCTCAAGGTCCAGCTGACCGACCTGCGCAGCGTCGTCAAGCGCGCGGGCGCCGGCGGGCGCAAGGTGATCCTGGGCGGCCACTCGGCGGGTGCCTCGACGGCGGTCGCATACGCGGCCTGGGACTTCGGCGGGCACCCCGGCCACCGCGAGATCGACGGGCTGGTGCTGATCGACGGCGGCCTGCTGGGCAGCTTCGCCGAGGCCAACGCGAAGCGCGCGCGGCGCGAGCTCGCCGAGATCCGCAAGGGCGACGTGTTCCTCGACCTGCTCGGCCTCGGGCTGCCCGAGATCGCGGGGATCTTCGCCCAGGTCGGCGCGCTGTACGCCTACGAGCGGCCCGACGCGCCGTCCACGCTGCAGAACTTCCCGCTGCTGCCGCCGGAGTTCAAGCCGCCGGTCACCGTGACCAACGCGGGACTGTTCGGATACGCCTTCGACGCAACCACGTCCCCCAAGGCGCTCGAGCTGATCCACGTGCGGGCGGGCCGGCTCGCCGCCAGCGGCGACCCGCGGCCGTGGCAGGACGGCGAGCTGACGCCGATCCGCCGCTTCGCCGAGGCCTACTCGTCGAACGACCCCAACGCGACCGAGTGGTACTACCCGCGCCGGCTGCTGCTCGACATCGACTCCGCCAACGACGTCCGCCAGAACGCGGCGGCCAGGATCGTCGGCCTGCGGTTGCAGCACGGCAAGGAGATCGACGTGCCGCTCTACGCGTTCAGCACGGCGCTGACGAAGGGCGCCGTGGCGCGCGGGGCGCGGCGGCTGGCGCGCATGGCGCCGATCCCGCGCAGGGTGGTCGTGGACGACCGCGGCACGAGCCACCTCGACCCGCTGTCGGCAGCTCCGCGGACCAACCGCTTCCTCAAGACCGTCGTGCCGTTCCTGAAGCGCACGGCGCGTTAGCCCAACCGCCACCGTCCTGGGTTTACCACCGTATGCGGGGTCTAGGCAGGACGGTGCCGAGCTGCAGCTCGCCCCGCAACTAGATCTCGTTGAAGAAGTTGATGCCGAGGTCGTCCATGGCCTGGAGGGCCTCGGAGTTGAGTCGGGTCAGCTCGTTGTTGTAGAGCAGCACGCCCATCAGGATCAGGACAGCGCCGGAGACGACGGTGATCGCGGCGTAGTGGTTGCGGAAGAACCTGAAGACGCCGGAGAACGTGGAGAAGGCGAGCGCGCTGAGGATGAACGGGACGGCGAGACCGAGCGCGTAGAAGGCGAGCAGGACACCGCCCTCGCCGACGGTCGCCTGGTTGGAGGCGGCGGTGAGGATCGCGCCGAGGGTGGGGCCTGTGCAGGGCAGCCAGGCGACGGCGAAGGCCACGCCGGCGATCAGCGGACCGCCCGTGTGAGCGCGGCGCATCAGCTGCTCGGGCCGCCACTCGCGGTTGAAAAGCGGCAGGAACAGGGTCCCGATGAAGAAGGAGCCCATGAGGATCAGGACCACGCCCGAGACCTGGCGCAATACCGCCCGGTGCTCGTTGAGGGTCTGGCCGAGTCCGGTGGCACCCATGCCGAGCGCGACGAACATGACCGTGAAGGCGAGGCAGAAGAGCAGCGCGGGGGCGAGCACCCTGGTCCGGCCGCGGCCCTCCTGGATGTCGACGAAGGAGACGCCCGAGATCGTGGACAGGTAGCCGGGCACGAGCGGGAGCACGCAGGGGGAGATGAAGGAGATGAAGCCGACCGCGAAGGCGGCCACGACGGTCGTGTCGACGGAGTCGGCGGCGATCACAGGTCGTAGCGCTCCATGTCGACGTCCACGCGGCTCGAGTCGCCCGCCGGGCCGGCCGTGCCCGCCTTGGGGCGGCGACGCCAGCGGGTTGCGGCAAAGGCGATGGCGGCGCCGGCCAGGACGATCCCAAGCGCCGGGATCACGTAGACGAGGGTGTCCTCGACCCCGTCGTCGTCGCCCGCGTCGCCGGGAAGCGCGAGGACGGATTCGCCGAACTGGGCGACCAGAGCGCGCTTGATCTCGTCCTTGGAGCGGCAGTCGGCGATCAGGCGCTCGATGTAGGCGCGCTCGCGCTGAGCCTGGGGCGCCTCGCTGGCCAGGCCGAGGGGGGTGCCGCAGATCGGGCACATGACCTCGTCCTCGATATCGCCGAGGGTGGTCTGCGGGCAGCCGGCGGCGAGAGCGGCGCCCGGCAGGGCGAGCGCCGCGAGTGTGAGGGCGGCGGCGAGGATGGCCTTCACGCGCCCGCGCGGCAGGGCGGATGGGAGCGCCGTGTTCACGCGCGCTCCGGGGGCGGGGCGGCTCGGGCCGCGGCCCTGCGCGCGCGCTCCGAGGGGAGCGGCGCTGCGGTCACGGCCCTTCGCGCGCGCTGGGAGGGCAGCGCCGCTGCGGCCGGGCCCTTCACGACCGCTCCCGCAGCAGCGGGGCGACCCGTTCGCGCATGAACTCGTCGTCTATGACGCCACGAACGACCGCGGCGATGCGGCCGCGGCGGTCGATCACGAACGACTCGGGGAGGCCGATGATGCCGAAGTCGCCGCGCAGGTCGCCGGGGCCGTCGCGCAGCATCGGATAGGTGAGGTTGAACTCGTCGACGAAGGCGCGAGCGTCGTCGGAGATGTCCTGGACATCGACGCCGAGCACGAGACCGCCCTGCTTGGCGAGGCGCTCGTGCCAGCGCTGGAGCAGGGGAGTTTCCACCTTGCACGGGTGGCACCAGGAGGCCCAGAAGTTGAGCACGACGACCTTGCCGCGGTAGTCGGCGAGCGAAGCGGTGCCACCACCGGCGAGGCGCGGCAACTCGACATCGGGAGCCGGCTCGCGGCCGCCGGCGACGAGCGCGCTCTCGGCGTTGCGGTTCGGCTCGTTGCTGGCAAGGCCGTACGCGAGCAGCGCCACGAGGGCCGCGACGACGGCCAGAACCGCGATCGGAATGGGGGCGAGCAGCCGTTTCATCGCGTTGCCCGAAGCCTAGATGCCGGCCACCGGCCCGCCGCTAGAATCGGCGCGTTGCGGCCGCCGGCCGCCACGCGGACGTAGCTCAGTTGGTAGAGCGTCGGCTTCCCAAGCCGAAGGTCGCGGGTTCGAGGCCCGTCGTCCGCTTTTCGCGGTTTGCAGTGATTCGCACGGTTTTGCCTGGTAATGGCGGGGTTTTCGGGCCGAGGGTCGGGGAGGACTTGCATCGGGTTTCAGCGCGTTTCATGCCCTCGCCGCGACGTCGTGGTCGCATATTGGTCGCATCGGGGGCGTGTCAAAGGGCGTGAATGGAGACCACGGCGCTAGCGCCAGGCGACCCGGAGGTGTGGCCCTGTTCGACGCGCCGGGGAGAGTCTCTGAGTGGTGAGGCGCATTTGCACGATGCTCGCGCGGTCCTTAGAGTGCGCGCCGGTTCATGGCCAAGAAGCCTCCCCTCACGCGACTGACCGTGCTGCTCCTCAAGCAAGGCGTGTCGATCGACAAAGCCTTGGACCCAGATCGAGATGTGGAGCTACATCAGGTCGCCTTGGGATCGGGCATGGACGCTCAACTCGCGATCGGCCCGTCTACCTCGAAGACACCCGGGTGGGCGGCATACCTGCGCCCCCACGTCCCGGAGTCCGCGCTGGAAGGGCTGAGAAATTCGTCTACCGCGGCCGTCCTCCTCTTGAACGTTGAGACGCGTGTCTTCGCTGTGACCTTTGGCTATGGGCGATTTCTCCTCGACCTAGACAAGGTGGAGCACGACTTCGGACTGAAGGTGTTGGTCAACACTGTCGCTCCGGATCAGCTGAAGAGCATCGATGCCCGGAGCTACGACGAGGTGACGCTCCACACTCGCCGAGACGTGAGCAGCGAGAGCTCTTTGCCAGCTTTCGAGGTGGACGTCAGCCGAGATGTCATTCGCTCAATGACCGGATCACCCGCGAGTGAGGAGCTGGCTCGCCGGATGACTGGCGCCGACTCACTGGCGCTCAACACCCGGGTGCAGCTACCGGAGGTGCCAGGGCTTTGCCGGGAACTTCTCGTGCAATACGAGTCAGATGCCTACAAGGAGCGATTCGAGTTCATCGACCATCTGCGACGGGTCACGGACAAGGAGACTGCGGCGCATCTCGACGCGGATCTCGTCGAGGTCATCCGGGCCAGGGATCTGGACGCGCTGCATCTTGCCCCGCCGGAAACGCTCGAGTGGGTGGATATCGAGGGTTTCCGGTTTTCGACTGAGGAGGCTGTTGAGCGCCCGGCGACCGATCCTTCGATCAGCACCTATCTCACGACCGTCGACGTCGAGACCCTCACGCTGGATGACCTGAAGCGCGATCGCGTCCTGGCGATCGGAGCTACTCAGGATGCGCCGATCAAGACTTGGTCCGTCTACAGGTGCATCGTCTTCGAAAGCAAGCGAAACGACGCCTTGTTCGTGTTGACCGGAGGCGAGTGGTTCAAGGTCAGCACATCCTTTTTCGAGGACATCACACAGTTCGCCGAGCAGCTCCCAGAGCTGGATATCGACCTGCCCGACGCTGTGAGCGGATGGGCGAGGACGACTACAACAGAGCCGCCGCGGCCGCGATTGGTTGCCTGTGCCTTGATCGCCAGTTCATCACCGAGTCCGTTCCGGACCGTGTGGAGGTGTGCGACCTCTTGACCACTGCTCGGCAGCTCATCCACATTAAGAAGCGGGGCGCCTCATCGACGCTCAGTCACCTGTTCGCGCAAGGTGTCAACTCGGCCGAGTGGCTGATTCAGGATCCCGCCTTCAGGGACGAGGCACGTGAGCTCATACACGAGCTTGACCCGACCTATGCCGAGTTGATCCCTGAAGGCCCGATTGATCCGACGCAGTGGGAGGTCGCCTTCGTCGTCATCACGCGCAGCGGCCGCGATTCGCCACTCACACTGCCATTCTTTAGCCTCGTGACGCTGCGTTTGGCCGTGCGCCGCCTTCAGGCACTCCGGTTCAAGGTCACGAAGCGGACGGTCCGAGAGGGCTAGCGCCCAGAGGTAGGGGCGTCCGTCACACGGCGACCGGCGGCGCGCGCTCCGGCTACGCTGGGCCGATGAGTCGTCAGATCAGCGCGACGACAGGCAAGAAGGCGTGGGTACAGGCGACGTCTCTCGCGCTGCGGCTCGGCGCGCTCGCTGACGAGCTAGGCGAGGCTCTCGAGGGCCTCATTGCGGTATCGCCGATCGAGGAGCGGTTTCCCGACGACGGGGGAGCCGTCGTGGTGATCACTGCGCACCCGTGGCGATGGTCGCCGCTCCCGGATGCCGAACTCCCGAAGCTCCGGCGGGCACGGGATCTTGTTCAGCGGTGGCGGAGGGAGTGCGCGGCGGCAGTCCGCGTGATCGCACCGGAGTTCGAGTCGGACGTGGATCGCGAGATGGGGGCGCTGGAGAGCATCGTCGACAGGTCCGTTGGGGGCGATGGTCCGATGGCTGACACCAGCGAGCGTGTTCTGCACTACGCCCACGAGGCCCTGAGCCGCCAGCGCGAGACACTTCGCCTGGCTGGTATTCCCCTAGGTGCCGGTGTGACCGAGGCACTCCTTGTGCCGGATACGAATGCGCTTTATGCGAACCCGTACCTCCACGAGTGGGAGGGCGTCGACCCGGCGATCCTCGTCGTGGTGCCGCAGGTGACCCGCGAACTCGACAAGCATAAGAACGCGTCGGGTGACTCGGTACGCGGCCAGAAGGCCGAACTCGTGCTTCGCCAGTTTAACGAGTTCGCCCGCCGTGGTGACCCGATCAGCGGCGTTCCGATCGCTGGATCGCTGCGCTACCGAGAGGAGGGTGTCGATGCCGAGCCCGAGTCCGAGGACGGGCTGAGGGTGCACAACGACGACGACCGCATCCTTGCCAACGTCCTCCGCCTACGACGACTCCACCCTGAGTCGGGTGTCGTGCTTGTAACGCGCGACCAGACCCTGAAGGGAAAAGCGCGCCGACACGGAGTGATGAGCGACGAGCCGCCTCCTCCACAGCAAGAGTTCAAACCCCGCCGGCCGCGCCGCGCAGACCCCGAAGTCGCGCTTGGGCACCCGGGTGGACAGATCTCGAAGACCCCGGCCAACGTACCCAACGAGAGTCCCAAGCTTGCTGTTGTCGAACCTCGATACCTGATTGAGAACAAGGGCGCGACCAGCGTCAGCGATGTGACAACCGGGGTCCGCACCCGAGATGGCCGCGTCCACACGTTCGAGCGGCATCGGACGCAGCTGCTTGCAGCCGGGGAGTCGTCCGTCGTTACGAACGTCGGATCGATCCCCCAGGACTTCCTCGATGGTGTTCCTGACAGCGCGGCCTTCGAGGCCTTCCTCTTCTGGGCCGAGTTCAAAGATCGCGAAGGCGTGCGATGGGAAGTCGTGTACGACCCAGCGAGTCGCGAAACCCGCTGGCGCGAGCTCGACACATGAGTTCCCTCTTCGGACGTTAAGTCCGTTTCGTTCCATCTGTTTCGTTCCATCTGTTTCGCTCTATGGGTTTCGGCCCTGAGGGCAACAGGCCGCCGTTCCGCCTTGGGGTGTTTCCTTGGCTTGCCGCCTGGGTTTGCGAGGAAGGGGGGTCCGATGCTTCGCGCCGGACCCCCCTTCCTCGACCTGCAAGGTAAACCTGGGATGGCCAGCCCAGTCGGGACGCAGGGTGGCTGAGGCGGAACGCCGGCAAATCGGATCTGGGACAGGGTGATCCGGACGTGGGAGGTCGTATCAAGAGAGCCGAGTGAGAGGCCCGTGAAGCCGAGGGGGGGAGGGATAAGGAGACTCGTCGGGGATGGTCGGGGGGTGGGGACATTCGGCGTTGTGGGGTTCGAGCGGTTCGGGGCGCTCGGCCTCGTTGAATGGAAGATCGAGTGCGCGGTTAGCGTTGAGGTCGCAGTCGAATAGCGGCGGTACATAGTCGGGCGGCGGTAGTCGTCGAGCTCGGGAAGCCCGGCTATCGGGACGGCGACCAACGCGCATTAGTACGACCGGGTCGTGGCGTGCGACGTTGGAGAACGGCAGGATCGCTCGGAGTGAAGTCCCCTTGAGGCGCGAGTGGTCCGCCGGCTTAACGCTGGCGGCCGCTGGATACGCGGCGGGTCGGCAGACGACCGGAGCTTGAGCCGGGCTGGGTTTCGCGGAGACCGGGTTTGTAGGTTCCCTCTGTTCATAAGAGGGCTTGCTCGAAGGTACTGGTCTGGCTCAGCCGTTCGAACTCAGACGGTGGTCGATCGTCGAGCGCTTGGTGTAACCGGGCGTCGTTGAACCAGCCGATGTATCCGACCACGGCGAGCTCGAGCTGGGCGCGCGAGCGCCAGACGCGGTCGGCGATCAGCTCGGTCTTGAAGCTGTCGACGAAGCTCTCGGCGACCGCGTTGTCGTAGGCGTCGCCGACCGATCCGACCGAGGCCAGCACGCCGTGGTCGACCAGCGTCTGGGTGTAAATCGATCGAGGTGTATTGAGAGCCCCTGTCGGAGTGGTGGACCAGCGCGACGTCGGCTCCGGGCCCGCGTGTCCCGAGCGCCATCCGCAGCGCGTCGAGGACCAGGGTGGTGCGCATGTGCGGCGCGAGCTGCCAGCCGACGACCTTGCGGCTGAAGGCGTCGAGCACGAACGCGAAGAAGACCAGCCCCTCCCAACAACGCAGGTAGGAAAGGTCGGCCACCCACAGCTCGTTCGGTGCGCCGGCACTGAAGTCGCGCCGGACGAGGTCGGGACGGCGCTGGGCCTGGGGATCGGGGCGCGTCGTGCGCCACGGTCGCCCGCGGCGCTTGGCGCCCTCGATCCCGTGGGCGCGCATCAGCCGCTTGACGCGATCGCGACCGACCCGCTCGCCGGCCCTCAGCAGCGCCTTCCAGGTGCGCCTGTAGCCATAGGCGAAGTAGTTCGCCTCGTGCAGCTCGCGGATCCGGGCGAGCAGCCGCTCGTCCTCCACCGCCCGCGCGGAGCGCTCACCGGTGGCGCGCTGGTAGTAGGCGGACGCCGACACGCCCAAAGCCCTGCAGATC
>Ga0268253_10000329_pt1 | contig 11346 bp, 8 predicted proteins | sample AgamicMgMarz_FD_200250 | JGI IMG/M metagenome (GOLD analysis project Ga0268253, IMG submission 200250) | Agave microbial communities from Guanajuato, Mexico - Mg.Ma.rz (v2) (version 3) | ecosystem: Host-associated > Plants > Phyllosphere > Phylloplane/Leaf | place: Guanajuato, Mexico | collected... | reverse complement strand
CGGCCGGATCTCGTACGAGCGTGTGGTCGAGCTGTACTCGGAGCAGCCCGCGCGCATCTACGGCATGTGGCCGACCAAGGGACGGCTGGGGCCGGGAGCGGACGCCGACGTCGTCCTGGTCGACCCGAGCCGGTCATGGAAGGTACGAGACGAGGACATCCTCTCGAAGGCGGGCTGGTCCCCGTTCTCGGGACGCACGTTCCAGGGCCGCGCGGTCCAGACGTTCGTGCGTGGCCGCCTGGTTGCAGACGGCGGTGAGGTTGTCGGCGAGCCCGGCACCGGCGAGTTCCTGCCGGGCCGAGGCGCACGACGCCCTTAGTGCGCCACCCGCGTGCCGCCCGGGAGCCCGTCGCGCAGCGCGGCGATGTGCGCCGGCCGGATCCCGCAGCAGCCCCCCACCAGCTGGGCGCCGTGCTCGACCAGCTCGCGGGCCGCCTCGACGAACGAGTCGGGCGAGATGTCGTGGATCTCCCAGTGGGGCGGAACGAACCTGCCCATGTGGGGATACGCGCCGAGCGGCCCGTCCCAGCGTGCCCGCAGAACGTCGAGCGCCGGCACGGTCTCGGCCAAGTTCGTATGCATGACGTGTACGGCAGCGACCTGCTGCGTCGTGAAAGGGCTGACGATCGCCTCGAGCGCAGCCCGGTCGGCGGAGTCCGCAACCGACCCCGGCTGGGTCGAGCCGTCCTCGTTGAGATGCAACACGGAGACGCCCAGCCACACCGGCAGACCCGCCGCTCGGGCTCCCGCCACCGCCGGCTCGGCATACCCGCCGGGGCCGACCATCTCGAGGGCGATCAGGTCGACCCCGGCGTCGGCCAGCAGCACCGCATGCTCGCGACAGAGCTCCTCCACCCGATCTTCGCTCAGGCCGCGTGAGCGGAACGTCATCAGGTCGCTAACGATCGGCCAGACGCCGATCGACCCGGCCACGACGGCCGGCGTGCGCGCAGCCTCACGCGCCTGCAGCGCGGCAGCGACAGCGGCGCGGTTGATCTCTTCCCAGCGTTCGCCGTACCCGGCCGCTTCCAGACCTGGCCGCAGGGCGGAGAAGGTGTTGGCGATGATGACCTCGGCACCGGCCCGCAGGAAATCCTCGTGAATCTCCTGGACGAGGCCCTGGTGCTCGACGTTCGCCACGGCGGACCAGGCATGGTCCGCCATCTCGACCTGGCGCGCCTCGATCTCGGTACCCATGCCCCCGTCGATCAGGACCAAGTCGCCCGCCTCGACGCGCCGAGCCAGTTGTAGCGCCGGATCCACGGCCCGAGACCGTACTCAAGTACCCGACTCCAGGCAAACTTCTTACTGAACTCTGTGGACGACGATGCTCACGCCCGTCGTGCCGTCCCGCTTGAGCTCTCGGAGCAGGTCTCTCACCACGGGCATCCCGGAGCTGTCGCCGGCGACGCAAACCTCAACCGCTTCCGCTCGTTCGCCCGCCACGGATGCGGCGATCCGACTGGCGCTGTTCATCCTGCCGACGTAGACGGCGTCGATACCGCAGTCGCCGAGCGACCCCGTGAGCGCCTTCGCCCCCTTGTCACTGGTCTTGTCGTCGCCGACCAAGACGACGACGGCCCGACGCTCTCGGCGGGTGACGGGCATCTCGATCAGGGCGCCCGATCGCCGTCGTCCCTGGGGGCGGCGATGCCGGTCTTGAACTCCCGCAAGCCCCGGCCAAGTGACCGGCCGGCCTCGGGGAGCCGTCGCGGACCGAGTACCAGCAGAGCTACGGCAAGCACGATCACCAGCTCCAAAGGTCCGATCGATGGCATTCTGCTACTTGATCACATATTTGAGTAGCCGTCAAACGCGTTTTACGGCACTCGGCACAGAAGTTTGATCAGATCTCAACGGTCGGGTATAAAGGGCAGCCTATGACCCGCCGCGCGGCCCCTTCGCCGGACACGAAGGCCCACGTGCTCGATCCGCTCGACTCCGATGAGATCGCACGCGCCGCGACGGTAGTCAGGGCGCGCGAGGACATCCCTGAGTCGGTCCGCTTCATCGCCGTGTCGGTCCACGAGCCGCCCCGGGGCGCCCCCGGGCCGCACTCACGCTCGGCCGCGGTCGTCGCCTATGACCCGCCGACGCGGACCACCTACGAGCTCTGCGTGGACCTTGACGCCGGGAAGGCGACCGCGTGCAGGGCGTTGACCGGGATCGAGCCTCAGCTGACCGTCGAGGAGATCCTGTCCGTCGAGGCAAGCCTGCGCGCCGAGCCTCGCTTTCAGCAGGCGCTGCGTCGCCGCGGGATAGAGGACCCCGCGCTCGTCGACGTGGATCCGGCCACGTCCGGCTGGTATGGGACTCCCGAGGAGTCCGGCGGGGGCCGCCTGGTTCGCCTGCTCGCCTACGCCCGAACCGAACCGGGGGGCAACGCCTACGCACGGCCCCTCGAGGGGATCTTCGGCGTCTTCGACTTGGCGGCGGGCGAGCTCGTGCACTTCGAGGACCGCGAGCCGGTGCCGCTGCCCGACGACGGGGGCGAGTTCAGAGCGGATCGCATTCCGCCGCGTGAGGGCCTGCGGCCAATCGAGATCTCCCAGCCCGAAGGACCCAGCTTCCAGGTGGACGGCTACGCGGTCCGCTGGCAGAAGTGGAGCTTGCGCGTCGGATTCAACAGCCGCGAAGGACTCGTCCTGCACCAGATCGGCTACGAGGACGACGGCGTTGTCCGGCCGATCCTGCATCGCGCCTCCTACGCCGAGATGGTGGTCCCCTATGGCGATCCGGACCGCTTCTACCAGGCGCCGTTGGACATCGGCGAGTTCAACGTCGGCGCCATGGCGAACTCGCTGACGCTCGGCTGCGACTGCCTCGGCGTCGTGCACTACTTCGACGCGGCCTACGCCGACGGCGACGGCCAGCCCGTGCAGATCCCCAACGCCATCTGCCTGCACGAGGAGGACGATGGGCTGCTCTGGAAGCACACCGACTTCCGCACCGGCCATGTCGAGGTGCGCCGAAGCCGGCGGCTCGTCATCTCGACGGTGGTGACGGTCGGCAATTACGAGTACGGGTTCTTCTGGTACCTCCACCAGGACGGCACCATCGCGAGCGAGGTCAAGGCGACCGGGATCGTCGCCGCCCAAGCGGTCGCCGACAACAAGGCAACGCGCTTCGGCAAGCTGGTGGCGCCCAACCTGAACGCGATCCACCACCAGCACGTGTTCTGCGCCCGGCTCGACTTCGACCTGGACAGCGGCGGCAACACGGTGACGGAGGTCCACAGCGAGGCGCTCGAGCGCGGCCCGGACAACCCGCACGGGAACGCCTGGGTGACGCGGTCGCGTCCGCTGCGCAGCGAACTGGAAGCGCGCCGGCAGGTCCACGCCGAGAGCGCGCGCGGCTGGGTCGTGATCAACCCCGGCAGGCGCAACGCCGTCGGCGAGCCCGTGGGCTACCGGCTGATCCCGGGCGAGAACACGTTGCCCTTCTCCGTCCCCGATTCGTCGACGCGACAGCGTGCTGCGTTCGTCGACTACCACCTCTGGGTCACGCGCTACGCGGAGGACGAGCGCTACCCGGCGGGCGACTATCCCTACCAGCACCGGGGCGGCGACGGCCTGCCGAGCTGGGTCCAGAACGACCGGGAGATCGAGGACACCGATCTCGTCGTCTGGTACACGATGAACCACCATCACGTTCCGCGCCCCGAGGACTGGCCCGTGATGCCGGTCGCGCGCATCGGCTTCCACCTCAAGCCGTGGGGCTTCTTCGACCGCAGCCCCGCGCTCGACGTGCCTCCCACCGCGCCGGGGGCGGGCAGCTGTCACGCTTGACCTGCCGTGCCTGACTACAGCCTCTACTGGTATCCGGGAACGTGCGCGCGGGTGCCGTTCGTCGCGCTCGAGGAGATCGGGGCGAGCTTCGAGCCGATCTTCGTGGATCGGATGGTCGACGACCCGAGCCTCCTCGAGGTGAACCCGAAGGGCCGCGTGCCGGTCCTCGCCGCCGACGGGAGGATGATCACCGAGATCCCGGCGATCGTGTTCTACCTCGCTCGGCGACACCCGGAGGCCGCTCTGGTGCCAGGCGATCCCGTGCTCGAGATCGACGCCCTCGAGACGCTCTCCTGGCTTGGGGCCGGCGTGCACTCGGCGGTCGCCCGCCTGCGCTGGCCGAGCGAGTACAGCGACCAGTCAGAGGACAGCGACGCGATCCGCGCCGTCGCGCGTCGCCAGCTCGAGCAGGCGCTGTCGATTGTCGAACGGCGCCTCCAGGACCGCGACTGGCTGTACGGCGACTGGAGCATCGTCGACGTCCACCTGCAGTGGGTCTGGTTCCGGGCGATTGGCAGCGGCGTCGACGGCTCGGCCTACCCGCGGTACGCGGCGCTCGCCGCACGCTGTGAGGAGCGGCCGAGCGTGGCGAGCGTCCTCGACCGCGAGGAGCAGGAGCTGGCGCGCCTCGGCGACGCCGGGAAGCTGCCGTCCGACCTGCCCGCATACGAGGCTGGGCGACTGCCGGCCCGGGACTTGGCACGCCCAGAATACATGGATTAAGATCGGTACTCTGGTACGTGACTTGTGTCATCCATCGCGCTCGGCGAGCGCTCGCTAGGCTGCCGGCTCCGTGACGAGGGTCTCGGTTGACATCGGCGGAACCTTCACCGATTGCGTCGTCGACGACGGCGGCGCGATCGAGATGTTCAAGGCCCCCACCACCCCGCACGAGCCGGCGCAGGGTGTGCTCGACGTGCTCGCCAAGGCCGCCGAGGCCTCCGACGAGTCGCTGGAGCAGTTCCTCGGCCGCGTCGAGCAGCTCTTCCACGGCACGACGCTCGGCACCAACCTGCTGCTGACCAAGCGCGGCGACAAGGTCGCCTTCCTGACGACGGAGCACTTCCGCGACGTCATCGAGATGCGCCGCGGCATTCGCAATCTCGGTCACTCGGTCTTCGACCAGATCCGGCCGTCCTACGAGCCGCTCGTCCCGCGCTCGTTGCGCTTCAGCATCCCGGAGCGGATCCTCTACTCGGGCGAGGTCGACCTGCCGCTCGACGAGGCGGCCGTCGAGGCGGCCGTCGCCACCGCCCTCGAGCAGGGCTGCGACGCGATCGCGATCGGGTTCCTGCATTCCTACGCCAACCCGGCACACGAGCAGCAGGCCAAGCGCATCGTCGAGCGCCTCGCGCCCGACCTGCACGTCGTCTGCTCCAGCGACGTGCTGCCCACGCTCGGAGAGTTCGAGCGCTTCTCGACCACCGTCGTCAGCGCCTACGTCGGGCGGGCCGTCTCGACCTACCTGCGTGAGCTGGAGGGCAAGCTGCGCGCGAGCGGCCTACGTGGATCGCTGCTGATCATGCTGAGCAGCGGCCTCATGCAGACCGTCGATCAGTGCCACGACCGCGCCGTCGAGCTGCTCGCGTCGGGCCCGGCGGCGGCGCCGGCCGCGGCGCTGGCGGTCGGCAAGCCGCTCGGCCAGCTGGACCTGCTCGAGGTCGACATGGGCGGCACGAGCTTCGAGGTCTGCGTGATCCAGGGCGGCGCGGTTCCGACGACCAAGGACGCCTGGGTCGGCGAGGAGCGGGTGGCGACGAAGATGGTGGAGATCCGCTCGCTGGGCGCGGGCGGCGGGTCGATCGCGTGGATCGACAGCCTCGGTTTGCTGCGGGTCGGGCCCCAGAGCGCCGGCGCCGATCCGGGCCCGGCGGCGTACGGCAAGTCGGAGCTGCCGACGGTCACGGACGCCGACCTGATCCTCGGCTACCTCCCCGCGGACTTCTTCCTCGGCGGTCAGATGAGCCTCGACGTCGACCGCGCCGCGGCCGCGGTCGGGTCGCTGGGCGAGCCGCTCGGCTTCAACCTGGAGCAAACGGCGGACGCGATCTTCCAGACGATCACGATCACGATGGCCGGCGCCGTCACGGAGGCCTGCACCAAGCGCGGCCACGACGTGCGCAGCTTCGCGATCGTCGCCGGCGGCGGCGCGGGCGGAATCCACAGCGCCCCGATCGCCGAGCACCTCGGGATCCCGACCGTGATCTTCCCCACCGCCCAGCCCGTGCTGAGCGCCATGGGGATGCTGATCATGGAGATCGGCCAGGAGGCGGCCAAGGTGGGCGTCTGGGACCGCACCGAGGTGACCGCGGAGCAGCTGGAGGAGACCTTCCGGGAGATGACCGCGGCGGAGCACGAGACGTTCGAGCGCATGGGCCTCGATTTGAACGACGTCAACTTCGTCCGCTCGATCGCCGCCCGCTACCAGGGCCAGTTCCACGAGATCTCGATCGACGTCCTGCCCGACGACGACCGCGAGGCTCTGGTGCAGCGCTTCCGCGACCACTACGAGGACCTCTACGGGTATGCGCTCCCGTGGCGCGCGGTCGAGATCCTCGAATGCCACCTGCGCGGCAGCGTGGACCAGGCCCCGCTCACCCGGCTCGCCGACCCCGGCGACCCGCCTCCGCTCGAGGACGCGAAGTTCGGCGAGCGCCAGTGCTACATCGGCGGGAGCCAGGTCGACGTGCCGGTCTACTACCGCGACCTCCTGCACGCGGGCCACTCGTTCGCCGGCCCGGCGCTGATCGACAGTCGCACGAGCACGATCCTCGTACCCGAGACGTTCGACGCGCGCGTGGACGCCGACCGCAACGTGATCCTGCACCTGCGCGATTCCACCGGCATGCCCGAGGTGGCCGGCGCCGCGGAGCGGGCCCGAGGATGAGCATCGAGACGAACAACGGCGGGAATCGGGAGGTCGACCCGATCACGCTCTCGACCGTCTGGCACGGGTTCCAGACGATCTGCCGCGAGATGCGCTTCATGATGGAGCGCACCGCGCAGAGCTTCCTGATGGCGGTGCTCCAGGACATCTCCGTCGGGATCTACCGAGCGGACGGCTCGACCATCGCGATGCCGGAGGGGCTATTCGACCAGTTCCTCGGCACCAAGTTCGTGATCGACCACATCCGCGAGAAGTTCGGCGACGAGCTCTACCCCGGCGACGTGATCGTGACGAACGACCCCTATCACGGCGACTCGCCGCACCTGCCCGACTGGGGCTTCATCCGACCGATCTTCCACGAGGGCGAGCTGATGTTCTTCTCGCTCATCCGCGGTCACGTGATGGACACCGGCGGCTCCTTCCCCGGCGGCTACTTCCCGAACGCCTACGACATCCACGCCGAGGGCCTCTGCATCCCGCCGGTCAAGATCGTCGAGCGCGGCGTCGAGCGCGCCGACATCGCGGAGCTGATCTTCAACAACGTCCGCTTCCGCGACGAGATGCGGATCGACACCCAGGCGATGATGGCGATGACGCTGTTCGCCGAGCGACGCGTCCTCGAGCTCGTCGCGCGCTACGGCGCCGACGAGGTGTCGGCCTGCATCGAGGAGATGATCACTCGCACCGAGCGGGCCATGCGCGCCGAGATCGCGTCGATCCCCGACGGGACCTACTACGGCGAGGCGGCCACAGACGACGACGGCACCATCCTCGACGAGCCGGTCTGGGTGCGGGCGGAGATCACCATCGAGGGCGACGAGATGACGATCGACTGGAGCAAGAGCGACGCCCAGCGACCGGGGTTCGTCAACCGCGTGCTCGCCGCCACCTACGGGCAGACGTTCGGCTCCGTGCTGATGATGATGGACGCCTCGCTCGCCGACTATCACAACGAAGGCTCGCTGCGGCCGATCAAGATCATCGCCCCGCCGGGGAACGTCACGAACGCGCAGTACCCGGCGACGGTCGGCGGGAGCCCGGTCGCCATGGGCACTCAGATGATCGACGCGGTCACGGAGGCGCTGTCCATGGCGCGCCCTGACCGCGCGCTCGCGGCAGGAGGCCGGCACCGCGGCGAATACACCAACGCGACCGATCCGCGCACCGGGCGGCCGTACGTGCGCACGAGCTTCGACTACGACGGCAGCGCGGGCGCGACCGCCGGCTACGACGGTCCGACGGGGCCCGTCTTCCTCGCCGTCACGCTGCGCGGCAACGTGGAGGAGGCGGAGATCCGCTTCCCCTGGAAGATGCTCAGCCTGGAGGCCGTGCCGGACCTGATGGGCGCCGGGCGCTGGCGCGGCGGCGGTGGGGTCGACTGGCGAGCGGTCAACGAGGGCAGCGCCGGGCTGATGGCGTCGGGCAGCTCGGACGGCGACGAGATCGTGCCCAAGGGAGTCCTCGGCGGCCACGACTCGCCGATCTGCCGCACCTTCATCCAGCGCGACGGCGAGCTGATCCGCGTCAAGCCGCACCGGATGCAGGACCTGCAGCCCGGCGACGTCCTGATCAAGCTCAGCTCGGGCGGCGCCGGCGTCGGCGACCCGCGCGAGCGCGACCCGCTCGCCGTCCAGCTCGACGTCCGCAACGAGTTCATCACGCTCGCGGCGGCGGAGCGGATCTACGGCGTCGCGCTCGACCCCGAGTCGCTCGAGATCGACGAGGAGCGGACCGCGGCGCTGCGCGCCGGACCGGCGCCCGACGTCGAGGTCGTGATCGACGAGGAGACGCTGACGGTCCAGCTGCGCGAGCGGGACTAGCCCGCCGCGGCTCGCAGCGACTGCTCGATCCGCTCGACGGTCGGCACGATCTCGTCCAGCAGCGCCGTCGAGAAGGGCGACGGCGCGTCCGCCGTGCAGACGAGCCGGAGGCGCGCCTGCGGGACCGCCTCGGCGACGCGGGCGAGCAGGTACGAGGCCGGGCTGCCGGGCCCGCGCGACTCGTCCACGAAGACGGCGAAGTCGTGGCCGTCCACCAGCGCGGCGAGCTCGCGCCAGGGACTGGGCGTGATCCTGGCGACGTTGACGACGGAGAGCGAGGGGCCGCCCGCCGTGTGGAGCCGCTCGGCTGCCTCGGTTGCCCTCAGGCTCATCAGCGAGGTCGCGATGACGATCCCGTCCGCGCCCTCGCGCAGCACCTCGAGCGGCTGCACGGGGACCGGCCGCCGCTCGTCGAGCGGCCCGCTCGTCTCTCCCAGCAGGACGTGGTCGACGATCACGGCCGGATCGTCGCCCGTGAGCGCGGTGCGGTAGACGTCGTAGATCGACTGCGGCGTCGCCGGTGTGTAGATCGTCAGGCCGGCGACGTTCTGCAGCATGGCGTGCGGAGTGTGCTCGTGCTGCGCGCCGCCGGCGCGGCGGGCGCCCGACTGGATGTTCACGACGACCGGCGCGCTCACCTCGCCGCCGCTCAGGTACCTGATGTGCGGCGCCTCGTTGACCACCGGCGACCAGCCGTAGTACATGAACGTCGACGTGCCGACGAACACGCACGGACGCAGCCCGGCGGCTGCCGCCCCGACGCTCATCCCGAGCATCCCGAACTCGCTGATCGGCGGGTACGGCAGGAAGCGGTCGGGGTAGCGCTCCAGGAGGCCGTCCTCGGGGTTGAAGGGCGTGGACGTCTCGCCCATGAGCGCGATCGACGGGTCGGCCTCGAGGCAGCGCGCGAGCGCCCGGGCGCGCGCCTCCCAGTACAGGATGCTCTGGCTCACGAGCCGCTCCAGACCCCGGCGCCGGCGATCTCGGCGAGCGACCCGGGCGCCTCGGCGAGCTCGAGCGCCTCGGTGGTCGCCTGCTCGATCCGGCGCCTGACCTCGGCGTCGACCTCGAGCAGGGCGTCCATGGGCACGTCGTCGGCGAGCAGGCTGCGCGCCTCCGCCAAGATCGGATCGTCGCGGTCGTCCCAGTCGCTGCCCGTCGGAGCGGCCGCGCGGCGGAGGTCGGTCGGGCCGGTCACGTCCGTCGGGTAGAAGGTCTGATTGCCCACCCACGCGCCGGACTGGACGTCGAGGAAGCGGGGTCGCGACTGCTCGCGCACCTGGTCGGCCGCCTCGCGCACCGCGGCGACCGTCTCGCGTGGGTCGCGGCCGCTTACCACCGAGCTCGAGATCGCGTGGGCCTCCGCGAGCGCGGACATCGACGGCGACGCCTGGTAGGCGTTCGCGTGGCTTCCGTCCATCGTCCCGTTGTTCTCGCAGAGGAACACGACGGGCAGCCCCCACAGCGACGCGAGGTTGAAGGACTCGTGCGCGACGCCCTCCTGGACCGCCCCGTCGCCGAACAAACAGAAGGCGATGCCGCCCGACTCCGTTCGCTTGAGCGCGAGGGCGTAGCCGATCGACTGCGGGATCCCGCCCGCGACCATCGCGCTCGTGTAGAGGACACCGGCGCGCGGGGCGGCGAGGTGCATCGAGCCCGAGCGGCCGAGCTGCGGTGGCACGTGCCGGCCCAGGATCTCGGCCAGCATCACGGACGGGTCGTGGCCGGCGCAGATCAGGTGCGCGTGGTTGCGGAAGTTCGTGGCGATCAGGTCACCCTCGCGGCGGACCAGGCCGACCGCCGCGGCGGACGCCTCCAGGCCATGGGAGACGTGGTGATGTCCGTCGATCTCGGGCCCCAGGCGCAGCACGGCCTCGTCGAAGCGGCGCGCGCTGAGCAGCAGTCTCAGCAGCTGGAAGCGGTCGTCGGGCACGTTCATCTCAGGCGGCGTCCAAGGCCGTGTTGCGCAGGCGCTCGGGAGTGAACGGGATGTCGCGCAGCCGGATCCCGACGGCGTCGTAGACGGCGTTGGCGATCGCCGCCGCCGTCGGTCCCTGGGTCGCTTCGCCAGCCCCCAGGAACGGCTGACCGGGCTGGTCGAGCAGGACCGTCTCCACCTCGGGGGCCTCGGCGAACGTGAGGATCGGGTACGTGTCCCAGTCGAGGCTCGTGACCCGTGTGCGGTCGAATGAGACCTGCTCCTTGAGCGTCCAGCTCGTGGACTGCACGACGCCGCCCTCGAGCTGGTTCGCGAGGCCGCTCGGGTCGACGATCTCTCCGGCATCGGCGGCGACGACGGCCCGTTCCACACGGATGACGGCGGTCTCGTCGTCGACCACGACGTCGACGATCACCGCCGCGTACGCGGCGATGTTCTTGTAGCGGGCGAAGCCGATGCCGCGACCCCCGCCGTCGTCCTTCGACCGCGCGCTCCAGCCGGCTCGGTCCGCGGCGGCTCGAATCACGGCGCGCGCGCGCTCGTCCTCGAGCTGCCGGAGACGGAAGTCGACAGGGTCGATTCCGGCGGCTTCGGCCAGCTCGTCCATCGTCGACTCGATCGCGAAGACGTTGGCGTACGCGCCCAGGGCGCGCGTCGACGAGGTCCTCAACGGCCGCGCCGGCACGAGGTGCTTGACGATCCGGCGGCGCCCGACCGAGTAGAGCGGGTCCGCGTTGCGGTGGATGCCGGTGTGGTAGAGCAGGATCGGCTCCACATCGGGTGGCTGCATCGGATGCTCCCGATGCCATGCGGCGAGCAGGGCGCTGCGTTCACCGGCGGGAAACGGGCGCGCCAGATGGGTCTGGCTCCACGTTTCGTGGCTCCAGTCGACGATGCGCCCTGCCTCATCGA